>Ga0308408_1000435_pt1 | contig 24117 bp, 23 predicted proteins | sample HotsprSampleMSe3_FD_203466 | JGI IMG/M metagenome (GOLD analysis project Ga0308408, IMG submission 203466) | Hot spring phototrophic mat microbial communities from Mushroom Spring, Yellowstone National Park, Wyoming, United States - 20060912_MSe3 ... | reverse complement strand
GAGTTGGATCTGCGCCCGATCATGGGAAAATCGTGTCTGATGCAGACCGTCTTCTACGTGCGCGACATTCCGGTCTACGGCGACCTGATCCTCTCGCCGATGGACGGCTTCTCTGACCTGCCATACCGCCTGATCTGCCGCGAGTATGGCAGCGCAATGAGCTATACCGAGTTCACCTCTTGCGAAGCCATCTTGCGCGACGCTCGGCCGGCCCTGCGCCAGCTCGATTATGACCCCAGCGAGAAGCCTCAGCTCAGCTTTCAGATCTTCGATAGCGACGAGGACCGCATCGTCGCCTGCGCGCAGAAGATCGAGGCGCTCGGCCCCGGCATCATAGACCTGAACATGGGCTGTTCAGTGAGCAGCGTCAGTGGGCGCGGCGCCGGCGCTGGCCTACTGCGCGACCCACAGAAGGTGGCCCGCATCTTCAGCCGGCTCAGCAAGGCCGTGCGCGTGCCCGTCACCGCCAAAATCCGCCTCGGCTGGGACGCGCGCTCGCGCAACTACCTGGAGATCGCCCGCATCCTGGAGGACAACGGCGCCTCTCTGATCGCAGTGCATGGGCGCACCAAGGAACAGGGCTACAAGGGCGTGGCCGACTGGGACGCGATCGCTGAGGTCAAGCAGGCCGTCAAGATCCCCGTGATCGGCAACGGCGACGTGAAGACCGTGGCCGACATCGCGCGCATCAAGGCACACACCGGCTGCGACGGCGTGATGATCGGCCGCGCGGCAATCGGCAATCCGTGGATCTTCCAGCGCAAGGACCGCCATCAAGTAACGGTGGAGGAGGTGATCGCCCTGCTCAAGCGCCACCTGCGCGCCATGCTGGATTACTACGGCCCCCATGGCTTGATCCTCTTTCGCAAGCATGCCGTGAAATACATGTATGGCATGCCCCATGTGGCCGCGCTGCGCGCGCAGTTGGTCACCTGCGAAAGCGTCGAGGGCTTCCACCAGCTCGTGGATGACTTCCAGTGGCGCTATCGGCAAGGGCTATTGCCCGACGAGGCATACAGCGAACCGGCCGGCGAGGAAGAGACTGAGTGGTCATGCGATCGGGCGACCATCGCCTGCGCGTGAGCCTGCTCTCCAAGGCGCTGGTCGTCGGCGCATACCAGCGCAAGTGCGAGCTTATCGCTGCGCACAGCGACATTGAGCTGACGGTCATGTTGCCGCCGGCCTGGGCCGGCCAGCGCTTGGAACAGGCGCACACCCACGGCTATGCCCTGCGCGTCATCCCGATCCGATTGAACGGTCATTTCCACTTGCATCATTACCCGACGCTGGGGGCCGAGCTGCGCCAAACCAGCCCCTGCGTCCTGCACGTGGACGAAGAGCCGTATAACCTGGCCACCTGGCTGGCCATTCGCCAGGCCGAGCGGCTGCGCCCGCGCCCGCGCGTGCTGTTCTTCTCTTGGCAAAACATCCTGCGCCCCTACCCGCCCCCATTCCGCCAAATGGAGCGCGACGTGCTCCGCCGCGCCGACGCTGCGATCGTCGGCAACGCGGAGGCGCGCGCAGTCTGGCAGGCCAAAGGCTTTCGCAAGCCGATCTACGTCGTCCCCCAGTTCGGCGTGGATGAGGACTTCTTCAGGCCGCTCCCGCGCCCTGCCGAGGATGAATTGTCATTCACGGTGGGCTATGCGGGCCGGCTGGTGGCCGAGAAGGGCGTGGACGTCCTGCTCAGCGCGTTCAGCCGATTGCCGCCCTCGGCGCGCCTGATCATCGCCGGGTCCGGGCCGGCTGAGCCAGCGCTACGCCGACTGGCGCATCATTTGGGCATCGCCGAGCGGGTGACCTTCCGCCCGTTCATCCCCTCTACCCAGATGCCGGCTTTCTACCAATCGCTGGATGCGTTCGTGCTCCCCTCGCGGACGCGCCCCGGCTGGAAGGAGCAGTTTGGGCGGGTGCTGATCGAGGCGATGGCCTGTGGCGTGCCGGTGGTGGCCTCGCGCTGCGGCGAGGCGCCAAACGTGGTGGGCAATGCCGGCTTGGTATTTGACGAAGAAGACGTCGCTGGCCTGGCTGCGCATCTCGGTGAACTCATCAGCCAGCCCCAGCGCCGTGCTGAATTGGCGCGACGTGGCCGCGCGCGGGTGATCGAGCGCTACACCATGCGCCGGATCGCCGATCAGACCGTTGACGTGTATCGCGCGCTCGCCGGCCAGCGCAGCGCTTGATCAATTGCCCTGCGCGCGCAACAGCGCGTCGGCCAGTTCATCGAGGTTGGCGAAGACGTAGTCGGGCGCGATCGCGCTGCGGTTCAGGTCTTCCCGCCCAGTCACGCCGGAGAGCATCAGGATGGTGGTCAAGCCGGCGCGCTGACCGCCCAAGATGTCGGTGTCTAGTCGGTCGCCGATCATGGCTGTGTTCTCCGGGGTGCAGTTCATCCGCGCCATCGCTTGCAATATCATCTCCGGCTGCGGCTTTCCGATGATCAACGGCGCAACACCGGTAGCGGCCTGCAGGGCAGCCAGCACCGCGCCATTGCCCGGCACCAGGCCGCGCTCGCTGGGGAAGGTCAGGTCCGGATTGGTGCCGATGAAGGCAGCCCCGCGGCGGATGAGCAAGCAAGCTTCGGCCAGCTTGGCATAGGTTAGGCCGCGATCCAGGCCAACGACCACGTGGGTGGCGCGTTCAGGCCGTTCGTTGACGACGCATAGGCCGGCGGCGCGCAGTTCCGCGATCAGGCCGGCCTCGCCGATCACAAAGACCTGCGCCTGAGGCGCGTGCCGAGCCAGGTAGCTGGCCGTGGCCTGCGGAGAGGTGAGGATGGCCTCATCTCCCACATTCAGGCCGAATTGTTCCAACTTGGCCAAGTATTCCTCGCGGCTTTTGGTGGCATTATTGGTGGCCAGCACAAAGCGAATGGTCAAGCGATGGAGCGTCTCAAAGAAGCGCTCCAGACCTGGCAGCGGTTGCTTGCCGCGCCAAAGCACGCCGTCCATGTCTATGATGAGATGCCTAACGGCTTGTAATGGGATGCCCCCCACGGCGTTTCTCCTCCTTCGCTACAGCTCCTCGCCGAAACGCGGGCTGTAGCGTCGAAAGATCAAATAGCCGATCATCAGTACGCCGAGCGCGGTGGCCAGCGTGCGCAGCACGAAGTCCCAGTCCGTCAACCGGCCCCAGTACATCAAGTCCTGATAGATGTTGACCAGCGACGCGACCGGGTTGAGCCGGCGCAGCCACAACCCAACCTCGCGCTGGGGCACGCTGTCAATGTCATACCAGATCGGGGTAAGGAAGAACAGGGCCAGCAGCGCCAACTCTAGGATGAATTGGGTATCGCGATAGAACACGTTTAGCGTAGATAACAGGAAAGCGATCCCTATACTGAAGATTAGCTGAAGGGCGATTGCAACCGGCAGAAATAGCACCGTGTGCTTGATGGGATGGCCAACGACGAGCGCGATTGTCAACCACATCAGCAGCGCAAACAGGAAGTTCACCAGGTTAGCGAACACAACCGCGATCGGCAAGACCAGGCGCGGGAAGTAGACTTTCTTCACCAACCCGGCATTGCCCACCACGCTGCCGGCGCCGCCGGTGACCGATGCTGAGAAGAAGTTCCACACCAGCAGGCCGGACAGGACAAACACGCTATATCGCTCAATCGTCGGCGGTCCGCTGCTGATGACGCTGAATGCAAACGTCAAGGCGAGCATCATGCCCAGCGGCTGGAAGTACGACCAGGCGATGCCCAGGACGGAGCCGCGATAGCGCGCCTTCAGGTCGCGCACGACTAGCATGTAGAGGAGCGCGCGATACTGCCAAACTTCGCGCAAGTCGGAGAAGAACTGTTTCATAGGACCCTCTTGTCCTGCCGTTGGGGTCGCTGCGCCGGCGTCGGTTGCGTGTGCGAGAGCAACTGACGATAGACGGTCAGCAGCGTCGCTGCCGCGCGGTCCCAGCCAAACTGCTGGACGGCGACGCGGCGCAAGCGCTCGCCGAGCGCGCGGCGCAGCGCTGGCCGATCCAGGAGATCAGCCACGCCCTGAGCGAGCGCGGCGCTGTCTCCGACCGGCGCGTAGACGCCCAGCGACCCCAGATACTCGCGCTGGGCAGGCGTGTCAAACGCGACCGTCGGCAATCCCATCGCCATGTAGTTCAGGATTTTGCCGCTCCCTTCGGTGAGCGAGAGCTTGGGGGCAATGGCGATGTCACCCAGCGCGAGCATGCGCGGCGCGTTGGCGTATGGCACCCGACCGGTGAAGATCACGTCCCCTTGAACGCCCGCGTCGGCGGCGGCGCGCTGCCAGCACTCGGCGCCTGGATAGCCCATCACCAGCCAGCGCACCTGCCGGCCCGCCGCCTTCAAGCGCGCAGCGGCTTCGATCAAGTAGGCGATGCCTTGGTGAGCAGCGAGCAGGCCCAGGAAGACCACCACCGGCTCATCCGCGCCGATCCCAAAATGCGCCCGCAGGTGTGCGCGCTCGACCGGCGAAAGCACGCTTGGATGAAAGACGCTCGCATTCACGCCATCCGGCAGCGCTTCGATGAGCAGGCGCGTGCCCAGTTTGGCGCGCAGCGCATCGGCAGCGCGCTGCGTGCTGGTGACTACGGCATCGGCAATCCCATCCACAATTTGTTCCACGTGACGGAAGACCAGGTGCGCCGGCGAGCCTGGTCGGATAAAGCGATGCTGAAGCAACTCATCAGTCAGGCTGCCCTGGTAATCAAACACCACCGGGATGCGCCAGGGACGGGCCAAGACGCTGGCGATCAACGCGCCCTCATGCAAATGGGCATGGATGATGTCGAAACGATTGCGCGCCAGCACGCGCAGCAGCCGGATACTAAGCAGGACATCGAAGGCGAACTTGTGGCGCGATGAGCCAACTTCGTAGTCGCGGTGCCACGGCGTGGGCATGGTGCGGATGATGGGGACATCCGGCACGTCGTGGCCTTTGTAGTAGGTCAGGATGGTGACTTGGTGCCCATGCGCCTTCAGCGCACGGGCTTCTTCCAAGATACGCACGTGGCAACCGTAATCGTTGAAGAACGACGTTGGGGCAATGCTCAGGATGCGCATGATGATCGTATATCGTCCTACATTGCTTTTCACTTGTAGAGCGACGCTCAGCGCGCTTTGCCGCCACTCAGCCGGCCAGCCAGGCGCTCGCCCAGGAAGAGCTTCAACAGCCCGCCTTGATCGCGCTCAACCGGGATGTGCTCTTCGACCCGCCCCTTGCGCCAGTTGCTCAACCACTCCTGGCGCCGCTCTTCCGCCCGCGCGAAGAGGTCGGCGACGGTCTGGCGTTCGCCCTGCGCGATCGCATCGCGCAGGGCCATGCATTGGAGCATGATCTGATTTAGCCAGTGCACGGCCACGTTTGGCTGATCGCCCAATGCGTCGGCCAGGGCTGCCGCTTGTTGCGCGCCGTGGACGGCCTGGCCAAAGGACGCGCCGGCCATCCACATCCGCTCGCGCCAGCCGGCGTCGTTGCTCACGGCCAGCATGAACATGCTGCTGAGCACAGCCGGCATCACCTCTACTGCCAGCGCCATGCCGTCGCACTCGAGCGGATCAATAAAGAGCGGCTTGGTTCCCAATCGGCTTGCCAACGCAAAAAGGGTGTCCACCGTCGCCGTGCTGGCGCCCTCGCTCGGCGCGATGGCCCAAATCGCGTCACGGACGCTATCTGCGTCGGGCAACGCCACCAACCCATTTACTCGGTCAGGATGATAAATCAGCGCTGTGCTAAAAAACGATGCCTCTCTCGGCAGCCGCTCTTTTGCTATCTCGAGCGCAGCGACACTTTGGATGCCGACAGCGACGATCAGCGTATCAGGGGTGACGCCCTCCGCGATGGCGCTCAGGGTCGTCTTTAGTTCGTCGCGCCCTACACAGATGAAGATGGCCGTCGCCCCTTCGCACGTCCTGGGCAGATTCCAATCGCTGCGGTCAACGGCCTGCACACTTTCAGCGCTGCGGACTGCCTCGCGGTCTTTATCGTGACCCACCACTTCCACGGCTTCAAGCGCTCGCTTGAGCGCCAGGCCGAGCGACATTCCGACGAAGTTACAACCGATGAGGGCGATTTTGGCCTTGGTCATGTTGGCTGTCGTCACAACCCAAGCATTGTACGGCCAAGCAGAGCAGCCGGCGCGCTGATGAGCCGGCCCAGCAGGCCCGTCGCTGCCAACGCGAACAGGATCAAAAATCCGTAACGTTCTAGCTGGTCCATCCAAATCTGCCCCCGTGCGGGCAGCAGCGCAGCCAGCAGCCGCGAGCCGTCCAGGGGCGGCACGGGAATGAGGTTGAACAGCGCCAGGAAGATGTTGAGCTGGACCGCAACGAACAGCGCGATCTGCGCGACGCCGCTGATGAACCCAGGCTCGGCAATCGCGCTAAATGAACGAAAGAGTGCGGCAAACAACACGGCCAATAGCAGGTTAGACGCTGGGCCAGCCAACGCCACCAGGGCGAACGACCAGCGCGGGTCGCCGCGCAGCCGATAATGATTGACCGGCACAGGCTTGGCCCAGCCAAAGCCGGTGAGGGCAAACAGCAGCGTGCCCCAAGGGTCAAGATGGGCAAGGGGGTTTAGCGTGATTCGTCCCAGCTGCTCGGCAGTGTCATCGCCGAGATAACGCGCTGCGGCGGCGTGGGCGAGTTCATGGACGGGGAATGCAACCCCTAAGAGTAGCACCAAGATTATCAATGCTGATAATATCAGTGCTAGATCACCGCTGGCCAGACCATTGATCAAGCTGACAAGGGGTCCATTCATGAGGCTATCGGATTATAGCAAGGCGATTCCCTATTAGAATTTAGGAAGTGGCCTTGAATCACCGAGCGCCGGCCCAGCCTAGCGACGTGATTTGCTTGTGCAGGTCGCATGCATGTCGCGGGTATGGCCTGGACGGTGGCGAGGGGCGGCGCTGACGTTGGCTCAACGCATTGTGTGTGCTGCCGGCGCGTCAATAAGATGCGCCGCACATTTGAGCGTCGGATGGCGTGCGTCCTCGGCGCTGTGCATTATTCTGGTGCGCAATTCTCATGAAGAAGATTGTTCTGCTTTACGGGAACACCGGTGGCGGCCATCGCAGCGCTGCCCAGGCGATCGCCCAAGCCGTTCAGATGCTATATCCGGACCGCTATGAGACCGAGCTGGTAGATGGGTTGAGCAACGCGCCCTTTCTCATCAACGCCTTCACCGAGACATACCCAATGTGGGTGAACCACGCGCGCGTGCTTTACGCACTGGGCTTTCACGCCAGCAACAATCGCCGGCGCGTCATCGCACTGCGCAATCTTCTAGAGCCTCTGAGCGAGAAGACGGCTGATGCTATTGTGCGTGATCACCCGGCCGCTCTCTACGTCTCTTGTCACCCGCTGTTCAACCAAACCATTCCACAGGCACTGCGCCGGCATCAGCTCAACGCACCTTACATCCACGTTGTCACCGACCTGGTCACCGGCCACGTCGCGCACTACGCCGCCGATGTGGATTACCTGATCGTGCCCACCGAAGAGGCGCGCGACGAAGCGATCAAAAACCTCGTCCCACCCGACAAGATAGCGATCACCGGCCAACCCATTGCTCCGGACTTCGCACAGCGCGCCGAACAGGGCGGCCCAAAGCTCCGGCACGAGCTGGGCCTGGATGAGCGCATGGTGGTGTTGCTCATTGGCGGCGGCGATGGCATGGGCCGCCTGGAAGTCACTGCGCGCCAGATCGCGCTCAGCGGGCTTCCCCTTCAGCTCATTGTCGTGTGCGGGCGCAACCAGACCGTAAAAGAGAACCTGGAGTTCCTCAACCCGCGCGTGCCAATGCGCGTCTTCGGTTTCGTCAATAACATCCCTGAGCTGATGGGGGCTTCGGATGTAGTGGTGACCAAAGCCGGCCCAGGCACAATCTGTGAGGCTTTCGCCGCTCGGCGTCCGATCATCCTTTACGACGCGGTGCCAGGCCAGGAAGAAGGCAACGTAGATTACGTGGTGAAAAACGAGGCCGGCGCCTGGTGCCCCACCCCCTGGGCTGTCCTCAAGCAGCTCAAACAGTGGCTGGCGCAGCCTGAAGCCCTCCAGCAGATGCGCCAAGCGGCAGCGCGCCTGGCGCGACCAGATTCATCCCTGGCAATTGCTCGCGTGCTTCATCGCGTCATTCAATCCGTCTCGGGTGAAGTTGCTCCTCAGATGACTGAGTAGATGCGCGCATGTGCATCACTACATGTGCATCACTAGATGATGCCGGCGTTCCTGGGGTGTGTTCACCAACACGGGCAAGGCTATCCCCGGCGATGCATTGGTCTAGAGACGTCCTTCCGCAGACCGCGCAGCCTGCGGGGGGTAGAGGGGTGCATCTGGCATGCTAGCGTCGTTATGCCCCCACGCAGCCGCCGAACATGAGCAACTCCGCAGCGCCTCAGCCAAGGTTCGCTTCGCTAAGGGTGACAAAGGGGCAGGCAGGGCGCCGGTGACCCTCGCGGGCTTATGCCGGCCACGCCAAGCATAAGCGCCTCAAATCACAAATGCACCCACAGTTCCAGCCACAGCTTACAATTGGCGTCAACTGTTGGCCTGCCAGACCAATGGTCGTCGCTCTTTGGGGATGTCATCAGCCATGAAAGTGAGAGAAAACCGATACGCGCTGCTCAGCGCCGCGCTGGCGAGTGTGACGCTGCTGGCTGCCTGCGGGGCGAGCGCGCCTTCACCTACCCCAGCGTCCTTCGAGCCAATCGTCACTATCTACGCGCCCGTCGCTCCAACCGCAACGCCCGCGCCTACCCCAACGCCGCAGCCAACACCCACGGCAGAACTACAGGTCTCCGGCGCTGTCTCCGACGCGCCGGCAGTGGCCAATGGTCAGACCGATGGGGTCAACCCCTTTACCGGCCTGCCCTTGACCGATCCCGCCGCGCTCAAGCGACGACCGCTCCTGGTGAAAGTGGCCAACACATCTGACGTGCGCCCGCAGTCTGGTCTGAACAGCGCCGACATCGTTGTAGAGCACTATTCAGAGGGGAGCATCACGCGCTTTACGGCGCTATTTCTGACCAACGCGCCGACCAGGGTTGGCTCGGTGCGCAGTTGCCGGCTGATTGACATTGAACTGCCGGCGATATTCGACGCCGCGCTGCTATGCTCCGGCACCAGCCCAGGCGTCAAGCCGCTGATGCGCGCCTCATACGCCTATCGCAACAACCTGACCATGATCAGCGACATGGGCGGCAAGGAGTGCCCCACTTGCCCTGCCTTCCGCACGTCGGATCGCCTGCCGCCACACAACCTGTTTGCGAACACCATCCGAGCGTGGGAAGAGCTGGAGAGCCGCGGGGTGAATAAGCCCTCGGCCTTCCGCTCTTGGACGTTCGACCCCAACCCGCCGCAGGGCAAGCCGACGCGCGTGCTGAACGTGGGCTACAAGTCTGGCAATGTGATCTGGACTTACGAACCCAAGATCGGCAAATGGCTAAAGTCATTGCGCAACGAGAAGCAGATAGACAAGCTCACCGGCGAGCAGCTCACAGCGGCAAACGTCCTGGTCGTCCATGCGCCCCACGTCACCACGCTAATCGTTGAGGATGTGAGCGGAGCGCGCTCAATAGAAATTCAATTATGGGGCGAAGGCCCGCTGCGCGTCTTCCGCGACGGCATGGAGGTGGGCGGCCGCTGGCGACGCAATCCAGAGATGATCGGTCACCTGGACTTGCTGGACGTGAACGACAACAAGATAGCGCTGAAACCGGGCAACACGTGGATTCAGGTCGTGCCAATGACAGACATCGCCATCACCACTCAGTAAGCGCGCCTAACGACAGGTGACGATGTGCAGGCGCTGGCCGGTGCGGATCAAGCGCGGGTCGGCGATGTTATTCCGCCGAGCGACGGATAGAATGGTCGTGTTGTAGCGCAGCGCGATCCGAAACAGGTTCTCTCCCGGCTTGACCACATGCACGACGCGCACGCCGCACCGCACTGAGGAACTCGGGATGCGCCCAGGGCTGCGCGACGGTAGATCCGCCTGCGGGGTGGGAATAGGTTCAGGCGTAGGGTCTATCCGCGGCTCAAGCGGCACCTCCGTGGGCGGTGGCGGAGGAAGCGGCGTGTCGGTCGGCGGCGGTGGGGGAACTGGCGTGTCAGTTGGCGGTGGCAGGGGCGTGGGCGTTGCAGTGGGTGTGGGCAAAAGCTGAAGCGCTGCTGCGTCGGGCAAGCCGGCGCTGGCCGGCGGACGGATTTCGCGGATGTTGGCGACGAACAGCACAACGGCCAGCCCAATTAGCCCCGCGATAAGCGCAACCACAGCGGCGAGCGCTAGGTTTCTGGACGATAGTGAGCGGCTGGCTATAGAAGCTCGCATGGGCTTAAGGTACACTCATGCAGATATATCCTATAAAGGTCGTCTAAGGATGAGCAGAGAAGAACCCCCGCGGCAAGAAATCCTGACCTGGGCCGACGTTGATGCACTCATCGATCAACTCATTCCCAAAATGGTGGGAAGCTTTGACTTGCTTGTGATGATCACGCGCGGCGGCATCATCCCTGGCGGGATGATCGCCGAGGCATTGGACATTAAGCACATTCTAACAGCAGCGGTGGAGTTCCCAGCCGGCAACGCGCCGCGCCTGTTGGCCTGGCCTACCTTCCTCCAGTTTCCTCCTGAGGAACTTACGCGCGATCGGCGCGTGCTCATCGTGGACGACGTCTGGACGCATGGCCGCCACATTATGTCAGTACGCCGGCGCATCGAGGCCAGCGGGGCCACCACCGAGACCGCTGTCTTGCACTACAAACCGTCCGCCTCACTCTTCCCAAATCAGAAACCCACCTATTACGCTGCGGTCACGGACGCATACATCGTTTATCCGTGGGAGATTGACCGTCGCACGCGCCCCACGCGCTTCATGGTGCCTGCGCCACTTGGATAGCGGTCATCCTGTGCAAGTTGAGTCGCTGTGGAACTGAGAAACCTTCCCCTTGATACCTGCCCCCTGTGCGGGCAGGTCGCCCTGGATCGTAGGGGGCAGACCTGGTCTTGCAATGCGTGTGGCTGCCGGCTGGCATTCGACCCGCGCACGAGGCGGGCGCAGATCACTTACTTTCCTGAAACGTTCGCCGCCCTGGAAAGTGCCGTGGGCGGGCAATGGCTCACCCGCCAGGAAATGTTTGCGCGCGTGGCCAAAGCACAGCAGCAGATTGTCCGAGGTGAATCTGCGGGCATGGACGGGCCTTTTAGGCTGCTGGCTGCCACCACGCTCATGCTTCTGACAGCATTCTCAATGTTGGTCATGGTGGTCGCAGCGTTCATGCTGGGCCCTAGTCTGGGGCGCACGCGACAAATCATCGCCGCGGCCTACCAGCCAACACCAGACTCGATTGCCGTGCTGGACAGCACGCCTACGCCGGCGTCCGAAGTCAGCACGCCTGCCACCTTGCCAGAGCCAGCCTTAGACCCCACAACGACGGATAGCCCGGGCGACGCTCCCGTTAACACTGACGAGCCAGAACCAGGGATGCCCACGCTCATCGTGCCAACCATGGAGCCGCCGATAGCGACATCTCCACCCCCACCCTCTCTCGATGCCGTCCCACCGCCACCGCCTGATCCGCGCCCAGTTGAGACGCTGCCGCCGACGTTTACGCCAGCGCCGATGCCGGTAATGACGCTCACGGATCCGCTGGTGTCCCCCCTCCTGCCGACGGCCACGCCGGAGACTCCCACGCCGACTGCCACGCCTTCGCCATCGCCAACCGCAGTCGCAGCGGCTCCAGAATCAACTGCCACGCCTGTGCCGCCCGGCTCGGTGGTCTTCCGCGGCAGCGTGCGCATTCGCAACATCCGGGCGGTTGGGAGTGAACCCGCCCAGGGAGATGAATACGTGGAATTGCAAAATGAGGGCACGCAGCAGGTCAACCTGGCCGGCTGGACGCTAAGGGCGATCCGCGCGTCCGACGGGGCGATCATGGGCGTATTTGTCTTCCCAGGCAATGCAGTGATCGCCGCCGGTCAGATCTGCCGCATCTACACCAACCTGATGTTCGCTCCAGACAATTGTGGCTTCTCGAGCGGCTTCCTCAGCCCAGTACCGATCTGGCCCGATGGTGGCGGCGCGTATGCTTCTCTGTTCGACCCCGAAGGACAAGAGTATACACGCTTCACATACTGAGCTTGACAATTTCTGCGGCGGGGCTAATATTTAAGGCAGCTCACAGTGCCTTGAACGGACCAGACCCGGCTATTTTAACGCAGGTCTCATAGGGGTATGTATAACACTAAGTGATGGCTACTCAAAAGACCACCAAGAAGGCGAAGGTGGCACGCAAGGCGGCGAATAAGTCGCCGGCAAATAAGCAGCAAACCAAGCACACGCCGCGAAAGGCCAGCCGCAGCTTGGCCAAGGCCGCCGCTGCGCCTTCCCCTTCACTTGTATCTGCTCCACCCGCAGCCGCCGAGGGGGCAGAGGCATCCTCTGTGGCAGAGGCTTCTTCTATTGAAGCGCTGGCCATCGAGGAATTGAGCAGCGAAGAGCAACTCATCAACATCGGCCGCGAGAAGGGCTATGTCACCTACGAGGACATTCTGAGCCTATTCCCGGACGCTGAGAAAAACATCGAGCAGCTAGAAGAGTTGTTCTCTGCCCTGTCTGACATGGGCATCAGCGTCATCGCCAGTGAGGACGAAGCTGCCGACCAACTCATTGACGACGAAGAGGAAGAGGAAGACGAGTTCAACGATCGAACCAACGATGGCCTGCTCGAGGCCATCGAGGCCGATGATACCGTTGGGCTGTATTTGAAAGAAATCGGCCGCGTGCCGCTGCTGACTGCCCCCCAAGAGGTCGATCTGGCCCAGCGCATGGAGCGCGGGCGCGAAGCACGCGAGCGATTGCAGGCCGAAGCTGACTTGACGCCCGAAGAACAAGAATGCTTGCACCTCTTGGTTGAAGACGGCCTGGCCGCGCGCGAACACTTGATCAATGCCAACTCGCGTTTGGTGATCAGCGTGGCCAAGAAATATATCGGCCGAGGCGTGCCGTTCCTGGACTTGATCCAAGAGGGCAATATCGGATTGATTCGGGCAGCCAGGAAGTTTGATTGGCGGCGAGGGCATAAATTTAGCACCTATGCCACATGGTGGATACGCCAGGCCGTGACGCGGGCGATCGCTGACCAGGGCCGCACCATCCGCGTGCCGGTGCACATGGGCGATCAGATCAATCGCCTGCTGCGGGCCAGCCATCAACTGACCCAGGAGCTTGGGCGTGATCCGACGGTGGCCGAGCTGGCAGAGGCGCTGAATGTCACCGTGCGCAAAGCCGAGCAGATGATCCAGGTCGCCCGTCGCCCGATCAGCTTGGAGACGCCCACCGACGATGAAGAGGAAAGCGTGCTGGGCGATTTCATCCCCGACGAGGATAGCCCGGCGCCGGTGGAGACGGTCACCAACAAGATGCTGCGCGCCCAGCTTGAGGAGATCCTCTCCACATTGCCTTTGCGCGAAGTGCGCATCTTGCAACTGCGTTACGGTCTGCTCGACGGCGAGACCTACACGCTGGAGGAGGTTGGGCGCAAGCTGGGCGTCACCCGCGAGCGCGTTCGCCAGATCGAAGCCCAGGCGCTCAGCCGGCTTCGCCTACCGGCACACGTGCGCAAGTTGCGCGACTTCCTAAGAGAGTAACGCGGATTCCCTCGCCCAAGGCGCGGTCACAATAAGCGCGGCGCTCCTCTCACAATAGGCGAGGCGAAAGGCAAGAGAGGGCGTTCGCGCACGAGGCTGCTCGCGCTCATTTCACCAACACGTCATGCTCTGCTGACGCTCAGAATGACAGGGGCGAGGGCCGCCGGGTGACTCCGCAGCGCTTCTGGGCCGGCAGCATTGCGCGTGAACGCACACGTTTACACGCAGGGTTATACTGACAGTGATGTCTAAGACCGGCTCGCCGGTGAACCATTGCTCTTTTTGCGGCAAAAGCGAACTGCACGTCAATCGGCTCATCGCCGGCCCGCGCAATGTCTTCATTTGCGACGAGTGCGTGCAGATGTGTCAGGAGATCCTAGAAGGCGAGCGACGCGCAGCGCGCGAGCCACGCATCCCAGGCGGCGCCAATACCTCACCCACGCCGCTGGTGCCACGCACGATCTATAAGCAACTTAGCGAATACGTCATCGGCCAAGAGGCGGCCAAACGCGTGCTCTCGGTGGCCGTATACAACCACTACAAGCGCATTGATCACAAGGCGCGCTTCGCCGACACCGAAGTGGCCAAGAGCAATGTCCTGCTGATCGGCCCAACAGGCAGCGGCAAAACCTACCTGGCACAGACGCTGGCCAGGCTACTGGATGTGCCGTTTTGCATCGCCGACGCCACGGCACTGACCGAAGCCGGCTACGTCGGCGAGGACGTCGAGACCATCCTGATGAGGCTAATTCAGGCTGCTGGCGGCGACGTCCGCCGCGCACAGCGCGGGATCGTTTACATTGACGAGATCGACAAGATCGCGCGAAAGTCCGCCGATAATCCCAGCATTACCCGCGACGTTTCCGGCGAGGGCGTTCAGCAAGCCTTACTTAAGATCATCGAAGGCAGCATGGTTTACGTCCCTCGCGATGGCGGACGCAAGCATCCGCAAGCGGAGATGTTGCAAATAGACACCAGCGACATCCTCTTCATCTGCGGCGGCACGTTCGAGGGCCTGACGAAGATCATCGGCGAGCGCCTGGGCGTCAAGCGCAACCTAATGCTGCCAATCTACGCAGCAGACCGGCCTAACATACAACGGCCTGCAGACCTGCTGCGCTACGCCACCCAGGACGATCTCGTTCGTTATGGATTTATTCCGGAATTGGTGGGACGGCTGCCGGTCTTGGTTGTGCTCGATCCGCTCGACCGGGATAGCCTGATTGAGGTGCTCACCCGCCCGCGCAATGCGCTTATCAAGCAGTATCAGCGGCTATTGAGCCTGGACGGCGTGGAGTTAGTGTTCACCGAGGAAGCGTTGCACGCGGTGGCTGATGAGGCCCTAGAGCGCGGGAGTGGTGCGCGTGCGCTGCGGGCGATCATTGAGCGGGCGCTGCTTGATGTAATGTATGAAGTGCCATCGCGGCGCGATGTCCGCCGAGTGGTGGTGGATGCGCTGGCAGCGCGCGCCCAAGCTGCGCCTAAGCTATACGATCAGCATGGCCGCTTGATCGGGGGCGAACTTGACCGCGCTGCGTAGAAGCGATGTCCATTTCATCCTCACGTGTGCCCGTCAAGCAGATCAGCGTCTGGCTGGTCCTGGCTGGACTATTGACCGGATTCCTGGTCGCAACAGTCAATCCCCTGATCCTGTTCGCAGCGGCAGTCGCGATACCGCTAGGCGCATGGACGATCAGCAGCGTCGAACGCGCGCTCTTTGCGCTCATCGTGGTGATCGGACTCCTTCCGCGTTTTGCATTGCCGGTGCGGCTGGGCTTCACCCCAACGTTTCTGGACCTGGCGATGATCGGGCTGATCGCAGCCTGGATCGGTCATCAACTTGGCCGCTCTCCCGATAAGCCGTTGCGCCGCACGCCAGTCAATGGCCCACTGGCCGCGCTGGTGACAACAGCCGTGCTCACGTTCATCCTTGGTCTGCCCAATGGCGCGCTAGCGCCGCTTGTCGTGCGCCGGTTTGCCGAGCTGTTGCTCAGCTTGATCACGATCGTAGTTATTGTCGCCATCACGTCTGATTTGGCCATGCAGAGGCAGGTTGCACGTTGGACGCTCCTGATTGGCGCAGCGTCCGCTGCGCTCGGCATCGCGCTTTACGCCATACCAGACGATCTGGCCATCCGGCTGCTGTCGGCCTTGCGGCCGTTCGGCTACCCAAGCGGTCCAGAGGTGCTGCGTTTCATCCAAGACGATCCGGCGTTGATGCAGCGCGCGACCGGCCTGTGGATCGACCCAAATGCCTATGGTGGCTATCTGCTGATCGTGGGCTTGCTGGGACTACCGCACCTCTTCGCGTCCAGGCCGGCGCTGGCGCGCTGGCTGGTCTTCCTCGCCTTGGCGCTGGTCGTGGTCGCATTGGTGCTGACCGTTTCGCGGGCTGCAATGCTGGGCTTTGCGCTCGGCGCATTGGTGATCGGCCTGCTGCGCCATCGCTCGGTGCTGCTCATTCTGGGCCTCATTGGCGGTGCGGTGCTCCTGCTGCCCCAAACACAGGCGCTCGTTCAGCATTTCGTCGAGGGTTTTCAGGGGCGTGATCTGGCAACGCAGATGCGCTTCGGCGAATATAAGGACGCACTGCGACTGATAGAACGGTATCCCTTGCTGGGGGTTGGATTCATTGGAACGCCAGACGTGGATTTGTATATCGGCGTTTCTTCCATGTATCTGTTAATCGCCCAGCAAATGGGGCTGGTGGGGCTGGCGATGTTTATCATCACGGTCGTAGTGGTGCTGTTCAGCGCGATGCGAGCATGGCCGGCTATCTCCCGTGCATCGCCGGAGCAGACGACATTCTTCCTGGGCGCGCATGGTGCGCTGATCGGCGCGTTGTTCAGCGGCATCTTCGATCATTACTTCTTCAACATAGACTTTCACAACTCGGTCATGCTGCTCTGCCTGGTGATCGGAATATCGGTGAGCAGTCAGCAGATAGGTTTAACGATAGCCTCGGCGCAGCGGAGCGTCCACCGTCCCGTGCAGTGGCTGCCCAAACACAACGTTGCATAGCTGACAACCATGGATGTGCGCGAAGCATCTTTGACTATTCCTGCACAGATGGACCAGCTCCATGCTGCAAGCGGTTTCGTCCGCGAGATTGCTGAGGAGATCGGTTTCTCGGCAATCGATCTCCATCAGATTGAGCTGGCCGTGTATGAAGCTTGCGCAAACATCGTTCAACACGCTTACGCCCACCAAGGCGACGGCCAGATTCAGATTCTGGTTCAGGCGGAGCGAGGCCGGCGAATCGTGATTACTCTGATAGACACGGGGACGACGTTTGATCCGCAAGCGATCCCGGCGTATGATCCGCAACAAGCCATCAAGGGCGACGCCCAGGTGAGCGGGCTGGGGTTGTTCTTGATTCAGCGCGTGATGGACGACGTGCGATTTGAGTTTTGTGTGTCTGAGGACGAGGCGGGCCGGTCTGGCCGCTTCAATCGCCTGACCCTCATTAAAAACCTATGACCTCTTCTCTCAACATTACCAGCCAGCCGTTGGCTGAGCAGTCCGTCGTGATGCTCAGTGTGGCTGGCCGCTTGGATGCGAACACCGTCAGCCAGCTCGAGCGAGCGCTGATGGATGCCCAGCTCTCCGGCCACCGCGCAATTGTGATAGACCTCGGCGAACTCACCTACATATCCAGCAGCGGTCTGCGCGTCTTGCTCGCTGGTCGCAGCAACGCGCGCAAACGCGGCGGCGAAATCTTGCTGTGCAACCTCCAGCCAGCAGTTCGAGAGATCCTGGAGATGGTCGGGTTCAGTGCCATCTTCCCGATCTTTGGGAGTCGCGAACAGGCGGTCGCTGCTGCTTTGACAACCAGCGACCAGACAGACTGACTAGCACCTATAATCCCACTTGCAATAACCTGTTCAAAAGTGAGGGAACAAATGATCGCATCACCCAAACTCTCCCCAGTCGCCGAAGCAAATGTACGAGAGGCCTGGTTGCCACTGCCCAACGATGATGACCGACTGACAATCTGGCGCAACCAGACCCCAGCGGTTGACGACGATGACGAATTGCTAGAAGACGACATGGATGAAACTGAGGACGATGACGAGATGCTCGAAGAACCTCTGGAGATCTCGTTCGAGGAATTAGAGGAAGACGAACTCGAGGAGGACGAGGAAGACTTCATAGACTTCGATGATGAGGAAGAGGATGACGAACTGCTCGAGGACGATGACGACCTGTTCTGGGACGACGAGGACCTAGAAGAAGACGAAGAGGAGGAGGAAGAAGAGGAAAGCAATTAACCTCGGTGGCGAAGCATCCAGACCGCCTGGGTCAAATTGCTGTGAGGCACTCGCAGCCTTGGCCGGCAGATGCCGCGTGGCAAAAGCAGCCTTGTTGTGGGGCTGGCTGGGCAGGCATTTACAGCATGACAGCCCCCTTTCCTTCCCCACGCGTTTGGGGAATAAAGAGGGAGCACTGCCTTATTCTTGAACGTTCCTCGCGGTGGGGGACTCTGGTAATATAAGTATTGATTCGGGGCCTGTAGCTCAGCGGTGAGAGCAGTCGGCTCATAACCGATTGGTCGCTGGTTCGAATCCAGCCGGGCCCATAACTACCGAAGCGGCTTCTGCACCTTGTGGCTGTCCCAGATAGCAGACCAGACTGGCCAATCACATCCCCAAGCCTAGGGACCGATCCTGCTTTGCCGAGTAGCGCGCGCTCAACCATCGTTCAAAGGAGGCACGGCTCTCCGTATGCCCAGCAACAGCCCCTCAACGCCGATGTCCTCATCTAAGTCTGGCCAGTGGATGCCGTAGCCCGCGCTGCTGATTTGAAAGTTCGCACGCTCCTCAAGGCTTCCATGGGCCAAGCGCGGATACCACGCGAGAGGCACAGAAACCGTTTGGCCATCCTCTAAATGCACAATTAAGCTGTCATCCTCAAAGGAAACTTTAACAATTTTCGGCAGATTCGCTGCAGAAGTTGTCCCTCGCATCTCTGAGTTCTTTCGAGTGTGTTCACAGCAAACGCCGGGTAGGCGACGGCAGTGCTATCGCCCAACCTAGCGTTCTGTCCTCTATCTATGAATTCACCTTTTCTAATGACTCTCTAGTAGCATGAGACGCGAACTGTATGAGGGTGAGCTGTCGCAGCCAAAGCAGCAACACTCGCCCTCTTGCGTTGCCAATGCCGGTCGCCACGCGCACCCAGCGCCTGCTGACCCCTCCGCCCGATGCACCTTACACGGCGCAGACGGTCAATTTGCCGCCGCTGGCGCTGGACATTCCAGCCGCGCTGCTGGCCAGCATCCCCGCGCAACACAGGGCGCAGTTTCAGCAGGCCGCGCAGCATGCGCGCCCGCCGGCCACCTGGCTGCGGCCACGAGACTGGAATGGGACAGCCATCCTCCTGATCCACGGCGCGGGCGACAACCGCCATGCCTTCAAGTGGCTGCTCTTCCAACGCCTGCTAGAGCGCCGGCTGGCCATTCTTACGCTGGACTCGCCCGGCCACGGCGACTTCAGGTTTATCCCCTGCACAGTGGAGAACGCGCGGCGCACCGCGCAAGCGGCGCTGGACTGGCTATGCGCGCAGGCTGATATACGATGGGTTGGCGCGCTTGGCATCAGCTTTGGCGGCTGCCAGGTGGCCGACTTGGCCGCGCGCGACCCGCGCGTCGCTGCCCTGGCCCTCATCTCCACACCGGTGCACCTGCCGCCCGTCACGCGCTGGACGGTGGCCCGCGAGGTGCTCAGCTTGTTTTACATGCCGCGCAACCTGGCCTTGTTGCGCCATCATTCGCTGATCGAGTTATGGGCGGAGTGGCGCAGCGTTCCCAGCCCCTGGTTCGGCGAGAGCCTTTACGAGATGATCGCGCGTTTCGACGTGCTCGGCGCTATGCGCGCCGTGGGCAACCGACCCACGCTCATCATGCACGGCACGCACGATGGGGCTGTGCCGCCGATCGACGCCCGACTCATCTACGAAGCCGCCCCGGCGGAGCGCGCGCTGCTCTGGGTGCCTCAGGCCAACCACGTCAGCGTCGCCCTGCGCGACGACGCAATGTGCGCGCTGGCCGGCTGGCTGGCCGATCGCGCGCTGATGAACGTCCAATAGAACGATGAGATGATAATACCCGTCAGGAGGTGAGCACATGGCTGAGCAAAACACACCGCGTTCCGCCCTGGAGCAGGAGCTGAACAAACTGGGCGAGAACCTGGGCAACCTGGTGCGCGCGCTATGGGAATCTGAGGAGCGCAAAGCGATTGAGCGCGAGCTGAGCGCTAACCTGGAGCGGCTGAACAAGCGCGTGTGCGAGGTTGTCGAGAAAGTGCGCGCCAACGAGGTGGTCGCCGGCGTCCAGCACAGCGTTAAAGAAGCCTGGGAGACGGCCCACGGCCCGCAGATTCTGAACGAAGTACAAGCCGGCCTGGCCGACACGCTGCGCAAGCTCAACGAGGAGATCGCGCGGCGCATTCAGCCTGCCCAGGAGGTGCAACCCGACGAAGGCATGCCCAAGCAGACCCGCAATGGCGACCCGATCGGCGTAACGAAACCGGAGTAGCGCTCATACGTTGAACAGAAAGTGCATGATGTCGCCATCGCGCACGACATACTCCTTGCCTTCTGAGCGTAGCTTGCCGGCAGCGCGGATGGCGGCCTCGGTTTTGTAGGTCCGCAGGTCGTCCAGCGTGTAAACCTCGGCGCGGATGAAGCCGCGCTCGAAATCGGAATGAATCACGCCGGCGGCCTGCGGTGCCTTCGCGCCCACGGGGATCGTCCATGCGCGCACCTCTTTAGGACCAGCAGTAAAGAAGGAATGGAGGCCCAGCAACCGGTACGCGGCGCGTGCTAAGCGCGCCAGGCCGGATTCCTGCAAGCCCAGGCCAGCCAGGAATTCGCGCCGCTCGGCCTCGCTCTCCAGCGCGGCGATCTCGGCTTCGATGGCGCCGGAGATCACCACCAGCTCGGCGTCATGCTCCGCGACCCACGCCCGCAGCCGAGCGACGTGCGGGTTAGACGCACCGCTGGGGTCGCGCTCGTCCACGTTCGCCACGTAGAGCATCGGCTTGGCCGTGATGAAGCCGAGCGAACGGGCCAGCTTTTGCATGGCAGCGTCCATGTCCTTCAAGGCTAAGCGCGCCGGCTTGCCCTCTTTCAACAGCGCCACCATCGGCTCCAACACTGCGACGCGCTGGATCGCCTCGGGGTCGCGCTGAGCGGCGGCGCGCTTCTGCTTCTCCAACTGCCGCTCGGCGCTCTCCAGGTCGGCCAAGACCAGCTCGAGTTCGATAATCTCTACATCACGGATCGGGTCCACCGTGCCGCTGACGTGCACGATGTCGGGATTCTCAAAACAGCGCACGACGTGCAGAATGGCGTCTACAGCGCGGATGTGGCTGAGGAATTGGTTGCCCAACCCCTCGCCTTGCGACGCGCCTTTCACCAGCCCGGCGATGTCCACCACCTCAATCGTGGCCGGCACAATCCGCTCGGTCTTGATGTATTGCGCGATCTCCTCCAGCCGCGGGTCGGGCACGGGCACGATGCCGGTGTTCGGCTCGATGGTGGCAAAAGGGTAGTTTGCGGCCAGCGCGCCAGCCGCCGTCAACGCATTAAAAATCGTGGACTTGCCTACGTTTGGCAACCCCACGATGCCGGTTGAGAGAGACATGTTGTCCTGCTTTTAAGGATAGCACAAGGCCGCCCGCTAGAATGGGGATGCGCCACTTGAAGGTGATACAAGAAACGTGCACTGCGGGAGGATGCGAAGGTTATTTCTCTGCGCCTCGGCGTTGCCCAGCCAGGGTTCTGCCCCTAATCATGAACGCACCCGCTAGGATGACCTGATAACGGTGAGCACTTGCGCCAAGTCCTTCCTGCCCTGGTCTGGCTAGAATGACTCGATAGATGAGCAAGCTCCAGCAGCCAACCGGCATCCTGAACGAGGGCGATCAACTGCGCGCGCACCTCGCTGAGTGCGAGCGGGCACTGGCGTCTCTGGATGCGCAGCGCGCGCAAGCCCTCCTGCGCAACGCTGCCGAGGCACACCGATTGCTGGACAAGTTACGCGCTGCCGGCGCAGACGTGCGCGCCGAAGTCGCCCGCTGGCAAACCGTGACCGAGCGCATGGTCAAGGATGCCGAAAGAATCGTGAACGCAGCGGGCGGGACTCGCTCATTTGTCGCTCTGCGCAGCCAAGTTGCGCCGCAGCTCGATGAACCTTGGTGGGCGCTGGAGGCCATCGTCGCCGCCAGGCGCCGTCGGCTGATCCAGCAAGCCATCGCCGGCTTCGCCATCCTGGCTGCGATTGGCCTGGTCGGCTTTTTGCTGCGCGACGTGCTCTTCCCGCCCAACCCGGTCGGCGATGCGATCTTCGCCGCCCAGTCCGCCCTCCAGCAGGGCGATGTATCCCGCGCCTTGCAGGCCATCGAGGAGGGCCTCCAGGCCGCACCCAACCACCCCACCCTGCTCACCTGGAAGGGGACGCTCCTGGACGCGCGCAACGACCCGACAGCCGCCGCGATCCTGGCCGCGGCGCGCGCCGGCCTGGGCGAGCGCGACTACCTCCTGGAGCAGTCACAGGTCAATTTGCTGCTCGGTCGCTACGAGCGGGTGGTCGCCGATATGACCTACGCCATCGAACGATTCGCCGACCCAGCCGATGCCTACATGATGCGCGCGACGGCGCTCGAACAGCAGGGCAACTTGCCACAGGCCATCCGCGACCTTGAGGTGGCGGCAGCGATCGCCGAGCGGATAGGCAACGACGCCCTGTTCGCCACGGCGCGCGTGCGCATGGGGATGCTGCTTCAGGTTGCGCCTGCGCTCAGTTTGACTCCCGCACCCTAGCTGGCTTGGGCTAGGAACGCATCAATCGCGTCCAGCAGCGTCTGGATCTCCTCCTCGGTCGTGTCGGCCATGTGCGCGATGCGAAAGGTCTTGCCCTTCAGCGCACCGTAGCCATCGGAGATGTGCATGCCGTGCGCAGCGAGAAAGGCATTCAGCGCGCCCACATCTATGTTGCGCGTGTTCGCCACGCAGGTCACTGTGTCGGACTCGTAGCCCGGCTCGGCGAAGAGGGCAAACCGCTGGCGCGCCCATTCGCGGACGCGCTGCGCCATGCGCGCATGGCGGGCGAAGCGCTCCTCCAGCCCCTCGGCCAACATATCGTCCAGTTGGCGGTCCAGCGCGAACATAAGCGAGATGGCCGGCGTGGCCGGCGTGTGGTTTTTCTGGAGGAACTTCTCCAGCTCAACAAAGTCAAAGTAGTAGCCGCGGTTTTTGACCGTCGCAGCCTTGGCCAGGGCGCGGTCGCTCACCGCGGCAAAGGCCAATCCAGGCGGCAGGCCAAAGCACTTCTGCGACGAGGTGAGCAACACATCCAGCCCCAGGCCGTCGAAGTCAATCTTGACCCCACCCAGCGAGCTGACCGCGTCCACCAGGATGAGCGTTTGCGGCGAGAGCGCTTTCACCACGCTGACGATCTCGGCCAACGGGTTCATCACCCCGCAGCTCGTCTCGTTATGCACGATGGCGATCGCCTCAAACGGGCGCTTATCAGGCTCGGCGGCGCGCGACAGCAGCGCCTCGCGCACCATCTCCGGCTTGATCGCTTGTCCTTCGGGGACGCGCAGCCAGGTGGTGGCCTTGCCGTTGCGCTCGAAGACATCGGCCCAGCGCTCGCTGAACGCCCCGCACACGGTGGCCAACACACCGCCGGCTGGGTCGTCGCTCACGCAGTTCCGCGCGGCGGCTTCCCATAAACCCGTGCCCGATGAGGTGCTGATGAACACCCTGCTCTGCGTGAAGAAGACCTGGCGCAGTTTGGGCTGGATGCGGGCGAAGAGCGTTTCAAACGGCTTGCCGCGATGGCCGATCATCCACTGCGCCTGCGCCTCCAGGATCGGCCTGCGCACCTCGACCGGCCCTGGGATGAATAGCTTGATGTGATCGCTCATGGCTGGCAAATGTGGCTATTCTACGGTCACGCTCTTGGCCAGGTTGCGCGGCTGGTCCACGTCGCAGCCCAGCCGGACCGCCATCTCATAGGCCAGGCGCTGCATAGGGATGGCCGTCAAGACCGGGGTGAGCAGCGCTTCCGCCGGCGGCACCTCGATCACGTAGTCTGCCTTGCCGCGGATGAAATCGTCGCCTTCGGTGGCGACGGCGATCACCGTCCCTCCGCGCGCCTTCACCTGCTCGATCTGCGAGATCATCTTCTCGTAAACGTTATCTCGGACGGCCACGCACACCACCGGCATCTTCTCATCAATCAGGGCAATGGGTCCATGCTTCATCTCGCCGGCGGGGTAACCTTCGGCGTGAATGTAGCTGATCTCCTTCAGCTTGAGCGCGCCCTCCAGGGCGATTGGATAGTTCACCCCGCGACCTAAGAACAAGAAGTGTTCGCGGTTGTGAAAGCGGTTGGCCAGCTCCTGGTAGATCGGGTCATCGTCTAGCATCCGGCTGACCAGGCCGGGCAGATGAGCCAAGGCGCGCGCCAGCGCGTATG
>Ga0308408_1000431_pt1 | contig 24251 bp, 19 predicted proteins | sample HotsprSampleMSe3_FD_203466 | JGI IMG/M metagenome (GOLD analysis project Ga0308408, IMG submission 203466) | Hot spring phototrophic mat microbial communities from Mushroom Spring, Yellowstone National Park, Wyoming, United States - 20060912_MSe3 ... | reverse complement strand
GAGCGGATCCGCACCGAAGTCGCCGATCGCGAACTGGTCCTCAAATCCGACGGCCGCCGGCTCGGCACCGTCACGCTCTCGATCGGCGTCGCCCGCTTCCGGCCCGGGGAACCGCTCGACGCCTTCCTCGCCCGCGCCGACGAGGCCCTCTACCGCGCCAAGGCCGCCGGCCGTAATCGGGTCGTCTGCGAGGCCGGCTGAAGCCTCAGGCCGGTGCGGCAGCCTCTGCGGGCGCGCCGGCGAAGGCCCGGGCCGCGGCTTGGATCCGCGCGATCATGCTGGCGAGCCCGTTCGATCGGCCGGGGGTCAAGAACAGGGTCAAGCCGATCTCGTCCAAAACCTTGGGTGGGTTGGCGAGGATCTCCTCGGGCAGCCGGTCGTCGTAGAGCTGGAGGAGCAGCGCGATCAGCCCCTTGACGATGAAGGCGTCGCTGTCGGCCTGGAAGCGGACCCGGCCGGTCGCGGGGTCGCGCCGGGCCACCAGCCACACCCGGCTCTGGCAGCCCGGGACGAGGTTCGCGTCGACCTTGAGTGCTTCGGGAAAGGGCGGCAGGTGCCGGCCCCGGTCCATGATGTACTCGATCTTGTCGGCGTACTCGTCGAACAGGGCGAAATCCTCGGCGATCGCCTTCGCTGCCTCTTCGATCGTCGCGGTGGCGGGCATCTGGTCCTCCATCTGCCGGCAATTTGGCGCCGGGCCGCCCGGCCTTCAACCGGCGCGACCGGCGCGCGGGAGCCATGCGCCGATGCCTCTCGACCGTCGCTCGAGCACGGTCCAGGGTCGCGCCATGACCCCACGTGCAGATCTCGAGGCGGCACTCGCCCGCCAGGGGCGGGTCCCGCTCGCCTGCCTGCCGACCCCGCTCCACCCCCTGCCGCGGCTTTCCGAGACCCTCGGCGGGCCGGAGATCTGGGTCAAGCGCGACGATCTCACGGGCCTCGCCTTCGGCGGCAACAAGACCCGTCAGCTCGAGTTCCTGTTCGCCGACATCTTGGCCTCGGGCTGCGACACGGTGGTCGCCGGCGCCTACACCCAGTCCAACTGGTGCCGGCAGATGACGGCTGCCTGCGCGCGGCTCGGCCTTTCCATCCACCTGGTCCTGCTGCACGGGCAAAAGGGCCCGAAGCTCCAGGGCAACCTCCTGCTCGACCGGCTCATGGGCGCCGAGGTCGAGATCGTCGACCTCGACACGATGGAGAAGCTGCAGCCGCTCATCGACCGACGCGCCGAGGAACTGCGCGCCCAGGGCCGCAAGGTCTACGTCGTCGAGCCCTTGGGCCTGCGCAGCAACGTCCTGGGCGCGCTCGGCTACGTCGCCGCCACGCTCGAGCTCCTCGACCAGATGGAGGCGACCGGCCACGTCTTCCACGAGCTCTGGCAGTGTGGTGCCAACATGCAGCCGGCCGGCCTCGTGCTCGGCCTCAAAGCGCTCGGCTGCGCCACGCAGCTCCGGACCGTCACCTCGATCCGCTGGTCGAAGCCGCGCGACGTCGACATCGCCGAGATCGCCAACGCCACCGCCGAGCATTTGGGCATACCCACGCGGGTGAGCCCGTCGGAGGTGAACGCGACCGACGACTGGATCGGTCCGGGCTACGGCATTCTCACCCCGGAAGCGCGCGAGGCGCTCTTCCTCTGCGCCCGTACCGAGGGGCTGATCCTCGATCCGGTCTACACCGCCAAGGCGATGGCCGGGCTGATCGACGCGATCCGCCGGGGTCGGATCGGCCGCGACCGACGTATCGTCTTCCTCCATTCGGGTGGCACGCCGGCGCTCTTCGCCTACGCCGAAGATCTCGGCCTCGACTGAACGCCCTCAGGCGCTGCCGGGCAGGGTGACGCGGACGATCCGCTCGCCACATCGTTCGCCTCCCCGAAGGCGCGTGTTCGAAGGGTAGGTTGTACGCTCGGCTCGGCGGCGGACCGAGCGGGCGGCGGTCAGCCGGCTCGGATCGCTTCGAAGGCGGCGAGCGCCCGCACGCGGGCCCACGCGTGATCGACGATCGGGCAGGGATAGGTGGATCCCAGCCGCACGCCCGCCTCCTCGAGCACGAGCGGCGGAGCGGCCCAAGGCTCGTGGATCCACTCGTTCGGGAGCCTGGCGAGCTCGGGCACCCAACGGCGGACGTAAGCGCCGTCGGGGTCGAACTTTTTGGCCTGGAGAACGGGGTTGAAGATGCGGAAATAGGGGGCGGCGTCGATCCCGCAGCCGGCCACCCACTGCCAGCCCATGGCATTGTTGGCGAGGTCGGCGTCGACGAGCGTGTCCCAGAACCAGCGCTCACCCTCCTGCCAGGGGATCAGGAGATCCTTGGTCAGGAACGAGCCCACGATCATCCGCACGCGATTGTGCATCCAGCCCGTGGTCCAGAGCTCCCGCATGCCGGCATCGACGATCGGGTAGCCCGTCCGTCCCTTGCGCCAGGCGCGTAAGGCAGCCCGATCCTCCCGCCACGGGAAGCGGGCGAACTCGCGGCGCAGCGGCCGGTCCGGCAGCTCGGGGAAATGGAACAGATTCGACCAGGCGAACTCGCGCCAGACGAGCTGGCGTAAAAACGGCCAGACGGCCGCGAAGTCCCGGCCTCGGGCCTCGGCCCGGGCGCGCGCCGCCCAATAGATCCGGCGCGGCGAGATCGTGCCGACCGCGAGATGCGGGGAGAGCCGCGACACACCCGGCCGCCCGGGGAAGTCGCGAGCCCGGCCGTAGCTCCAGATGGGTCCCTCGAGGAACCGCTCGAGCGACAGCTCCGCCCCGCGCTCGGAGGCGTCCCACGTCGCCCGTAGCCCGCCCGCCCAGTCGGGGCTCGTGGGCCGAAGCGCCAGCGACTCGATCGTCTCGGAGGCGATCCCGGGATCGAGGAAGCAGAGTCGCTCGGGGACCGGCAGAGGCGGTTCGGGCGGTTCGTGCTCGAGCCAGGCGCGCGAGAAGGGCGTGTAGACGCGGTAGGGCTCACCGTCCCGCTGCCGCAGCGCTTCCGGCTCGTGGATCGTGAGGCCCGGGAAGGAGCGCGCGGCGATGCCGAGCTCGGCGAGCCGGCGGGTGAGCTGCTCCTCGACCCGGCGACTTGTGGCGTCGTAGCCACGCGTCCAATACACCGCCTCGGCTTCGAGCGCGCGCGCGAGCTCGGCCACGACGCGATCGGTGGGGCCACGCCGCAAAAGGAGACGCCCGCCGCGCGCCGCGATCGCACGGGCGAGCGACTCGAGAGCGCCCGCGAGGAACCAGCGGGACGCCGCCCCGCGCGCCCAGGTGCCGGCGGAAAGGTCGTCGAGCACGAACACCGCCGCGATCGGCCGGGCGGTCCGCGCGGCCGCATCGAGCGCCGGATTATCCGCGAGACGCAGGTCACGGGTGAACCAGAGGAGAACCGGCCGAGCCATGCGTGAGGGTTCCCGAATGATCCCACCTTCTACGCATCGCTCGGCGGCGGAGATCGCCTGGCCGGTAAACGATGGCGGCGCGGGTCGAGGTCCGGCAACAGCCGTCCGGCCGGGATCCGGAAGAGTCTTTCGGTGCCGAGGAGAAACGCCTCGAACCCGTTCGGGAAGAGCCCGGCGATCGCCGGATCGAGCACGTTGAGCCCACCCGCGAGCGAACCCACCGCGGGCAGAACGAGGCGCACGCCGTCGGACGCGAAGCAACGCCGCCTTTGGACCCGGCCGGCCCGGGTGGCGATCCGGGCGACCGGGTGGAGATGGCCCGCGACCTCACCCGCTGCCCCGGAGGGAAGGTGGACGAACGTGAGCCCGTCGAGGTCGAGCCGGTCGAGCACCGCGCCGCCGAGGGCCAGGGGAATCGACCGGTCGTGGTTGCCGGTGATCCAGAGCCAATCCTGCCGGCGGACGAGTTGGCGCAGTCGGTCGAACGCTTCGCCCTCGAGCCCGCGGGCGGCGCGGGGATCGTGGAAGCCGTCGCCGAGGCTCACGACGAGGCGCGGCCGGTAGCGGTCGAGTAGCGCTTCGAGCCGGTCGAGCGTGGCGGCGAGTTCGTGCGGCGGGACCAGAAGCCCGCGCCGCGCCAAGGCCTCGGCCTTGCCGAGATGGAGGTCGGCCACGACGAGCATCGCCCGGTCGGGCCGGAAGACGACACCCGCGGGGTCGAGGAGGAGCTCCCGGCCCCGGAGCCGAAGGACCTCAGGCTTCACCCGATCGCTTCCCGGACCAGTTCCTCGACCGCCGCCTCGAGCTCTTGGTCGAGCGCCTCGCCACCCACGAACTCCTTGCCGATCCCGGCCACGATCGCCACCGCGAAAGGCGAGATGCGGGAGAGCCGGACGTGGCGGATTCGACCTTGCGCGGCGTTCAAGAGGTCGGAGAGTCGACGGATGTCGGTCATGCCGTGCGCCGCCTCGGCCCGCGCGGCGCGCAAGAGCACGTGGTCGGGCTCGTATTTACGTAAGACGTCGTAGATCAGGTCGGCGCTCATCGTGAGCTGACGAGCGGTCTTCTGCCGACCGGGATGACGCCGCTCGACGAGCCCCGCCACCACCGCGCAATTGCGGAAAGCGCGCCTGATCACCGAACTCTCGGCCAGCCATTCCTCGAGGTCGTCGGCCAGGAGATCGACCGTGAAGAGCTCCTCCGGTCGTTCGATCGGCCGACGCCCCCAGACCGCGATGCAATAGTCCGAGGCGACGAAGCCCAGCGGCGCCAGGCCCAACCGCTCCATCCGCCGGGTCAAGAGCATGCCGAGCGTCTGGTGGGCGTTGCGCCCGGCCAAGGGGTAGGCGACGAGAAATTGCCGACCGCCGCGCGGGAAGGTCTCGACCAGAAGCTCGCCCGGCTCGCCCGTGCTCGAGCGGCGGGCCTGAGCGTCGAGCCATTCCCGCAGCGGCGGCGGGAATTCGCCCCAGCGGTCGGGATCGGCGAGCATCGCCTGGACCCGTTCGGCGAGCGCGTTCGTGAGCGGCAGCTTACCACCGGCATAGGCCGGGACCTTGGGGTCGCCCCCACGGCCCTTCTTCACGATGACCTCGTCGTCCCGCACGCCCACGAATTCGAGGAGCCGGCCGGCGAACAGGAAGGTGTCGCCGGGGGAAAGCGTACTCACGAAATATTCCTCGACCTCGCCCAACCGCTTTCCGTGCGGGCCGAGCCGGACCTTCATGAGCGGGGCTTCGACGATGGTACCGACGTTCATCCGGTAGCGTCGGGCGAGGCGCGGGTCGGCGAGCCGCCAGAGCCCGTCAGGGCCGCGCACGAGCCGACGGAAGCGCTCGTAGCGGCCGAGCGCGTAGCCGCCGGTCGCCACGAAATCGAGCACGGCGTCGAAATCGGCGCGCGCGAGATCGGCGTAGGGCGCGGTCGACCGCACCTCCGCGAAGACCCGATCGGCATCGAAGGGGCCGGCGCAGGCGAGCCCCGTGAGATGCTGAGCCAAGACGTCGAGCCCGCCCGGTGCGACCGCCCCGCCGTCGAGCGCCCCCTCCGCGACGGCTTCGCGGGCGGCGAGGCATTCCAGGATCTCGAAGCGGTTGGCCGGCACGAGCACGGCCTTCGACGGCTCCTCGAGCCGGTGGTTGGCGCGGCCGATCCGCTGCAGGAGCCGTGCGACACCTTTGGGTGCACCCACCTGCACGACGAGATCGACGTCGCCCCAGTCGATCCCGAGGTCGAGCGAGGAGGTCGCCACCACCGCGCGCAGCTTACCGGCTGCCATCGCCGTCTCGACCTTGCGCCGCTGCTCGGCCTCGAGCGAGCCGTGGTGCAAGGCGATCGGCAGATTTTCGTTGTTCAGCCGCCACAAGAAGCCGAACAGCACTTCCGCCTGGGCACGGGTGTTGACGAAGACGATGCTCGTGCGGTGGCGGCGGACGAGCTCGAGAATGGCCGCAGCCGCGTGGGTCGCATAATGCCCGGCCCAAGGCATCGAGCCTTCCGGGATCAGGATCTCGAGTTCGGGCTTCGCTCCGGGCTCGCCTTCGACGAGCGCGACACGCTCGGGCGCGGGCGAGAGCCAGCGGCGAAGCGCCGCCGGGTCGGCCACGGTCGCCGAGAGACCCACGAAGCGGGCAGCGGGTGCGAGGTTCCTGAGCCGCGACAGCCACAAAGCCAGAAGCACGCCGCGCTTGCTCTCGGCGAGCGCGTGCAGTTCGTCGAGCACGACCGCGCGCAGACCCGCGAACCGCGCCGCGGCATCCGGGTAGGAGAGCAGGAGAGCCAGCGACTCCGGGGTCGTGAGCAAAATGTCGGGTGGCTGCCGGCGCTGGCGGGCACGAGCCGCGGCCTCGGTGTCGCCGGTGCGAACCGCGAGGCGCACCGGCAGACCCATGTCGCGGATCGGCGTTTCGAGGTTGCGCGCGACGTCGGCCGAGAGCGCCTTCAAGGGCGAGACGTAGAGGGTGTGGATGCCCTCGCCCCCACCCCGCTCGGCGAGCTCGACGAGGCTCGGTAAGAAACCCGCGAGCGTCTTGCCGCCACCCGTGGGAGCGGAGAGGAGCACGTCCCGGCCGTCGCGGGCGAGCTCCAGCACCGCGAGCTGATGGCGCCGCGGCCGCCAGCCGCGGGCTTCGAACCACGAAGCGAAGGGCTCGGGTAGGACCGTCGCGACCGGCGATCCGCCCGCACCCGGCCGCGCGAGTACGTCGCTCATGGCCGCGGTCTAACGCGCGTTCCGGTCCGGGTCAGTCCCCGCTCGCTTCGACCGGACGGGACGCCGCCCGCCCGCTCGCTCGCCAGTCCGAGCCGTGTTTCGGCGCCACCCTTCACTTGCCGACCCTGGGCTCCGGCTCCGACCCGGCCGCATCGCCGGCCGCCGGCTTCGGGTCGAGCGCACCTCCCCGACGATGCGTCGGAAAGGGGTCGAGAGCGCCGCCCCGACGGACTCGCACGAGCCCCGAGATCGGTACCCACGCCGCCCCTTCACGCCCGGTCGGCGCGCCGGCCTCGACCAAAATACCCTTGCCGCGAGCCCGACGGGCTCCCGCCCCGACCCGGCCGCCCGCCACGAGCGGCGCCGTTGCCGAGCGGACCGAGAGCGCCGCCGCTTCGGAACGGAGGGCGAGCCCGGCCGTTCTTCGTGGGGCCCAGCCTCGCGGTGTGCCCGGTGCGGTGCGCCGCCGGTCACGGCCGGGGCGAGGGGCCCCCGCGCCGCCCGGCTCGACCGTCGGGAGAGGGCCGCCTATGCTCGACGCCAGGAGCGCGGAGACGAGCTTCGATGGCAGCGCGGATCTTCATCGACGGCGAAGCGGGCACGACGGGCCTCGGCATCCGCGAACGGCTCGCCCGCGTAGCGGGCATCGAGCTCGTCGCGATCGACCCTGCGCGCCGCAAGGATCCCGCGGCCAAGCGCGAAATCCTGGCGGCGGTCGACCTCGTGATCCTCTGCCTGCCGGACGAGGCGGCGCGCGGGACGGTGGCGCTCGTCGAGGAGCTCGGGGCGCGCGCTCCGCGCGTTCTGGATGCGAGCACCGCGCATCGCGTGGCCCCGGGCTGGGTCTACGGCTTGCCCGAACTCACCCCCGAACAGCCCGCGGCGATCGCCGCCGCTCGCCGGGTCGCCAACCCCGGCTGCTATCCCACGGGTGCCATCCTGCTCTTGCGGCCGCTCGTCGATTCCGGGCTCCTGCCCGCCGACTTTCCGGTCGTGATCCACGCGGTCTCGGGCTATTCGGGCGGCGGGCGGAGTATGATCGAGGCTCACGAACGCGGCACCGCCCCGCCCTTCGAGCTTTACGGGCTCGGGCTCGAGCACAAGCATCTACCCGAGATCCAGCACCATGCCCGGCTCGCCCGACGGCCGATCTTCGTTCCTTCGGTCGGCAATTTCCGCCAGGGCATGCTCGTCTCGGTGCCGCTCCACCTCGACGAGCTGCCGACCCGGCCGAAGGCGGCCGATCTCGAGGCCGTGCTCGCCGACCGCTACCGGGCGACGTCGCTGGTCCGCCTGCTCCCGGCACCGCGCGCGGGCCGGCTCGACGCCGCGGCCCTCGCCGGCCGCGACGATCTCGAGCTCTTCGTCTTCGCCAACGAAGGCCGCCGCCAAGCGGTGCTGGTGGCCCGGTTCGACAATCTCGGCAAAGGTGCTTCGGGTGCCGCCGTACAAAACCTGCGCTTGATGCTGGACTTGGGCGGGAAGGAGAACGCGGTGTGATCTATCGGTTGGGGGAGTACGAGCTCGAGACCGAAACCGACGCCTTCTGGGTCGCGCCCACGGCGGTGATCGTCGGCCGCGTCAAGCTCGGCGACGAGGCGAGCATCTGGTGGAACTGTGTCCTCAGAGGTGATGGCGAGCCGATCGAGATCGGCGCTCGGACCAACATCCAGGACGGCACGATCTGCCACACCGACCCGGGCTTTCCCCTGCGCGTGGGACCGGACGTGACGGTCGGCCACGCCGCGGTGTTGCACGGCTGCACGATCGGTGCGGGCTCGCTCGTCGGTATCGGCGCGATGGTCCTCACGGGCGCCAAGGTCGGCCGCAACTGCCTGATCGCCGCGAAGGCACTCGTCGGCGAGGGTAAAGAGATCCCCGACAACAGCCTCGTGATGGGCATTCCCGGCAAAGTCGTGGGCGAGGTCCGCCCCGATCAGCTCGAGCGGATGGCCCGCGGCACCCGGGCCTACGTCGCCAATTGGAAGCGCTACCGCCGGGACCTCGTGCAGGTCGAGTGAGCCCGGCCGCGACCCGCTTCGGCCTGCGCGCACGGGCGTCGACCACCTGCGCCGGATGCCGCAGCGGCTCACGCCGATCCGCATCGGCGAACGGCCGCCATTGCCCGCGCCCGCGGTCCGAACCGCGAACACCGGCGCAACTCGACCCGGCGCGCGACCGAGTCCCGCCGAACGGTCCGGAGCGCCGGCGTTCGAGCGGAACCGAACCCGCCGACCCGCGCCCGGCCGGGCCGGTCTCGGCGGGCTCACCGACCGACCGCCCGACGCGGACCGGAGGAGCCTCCGTATCACTCGGGCGAAGAACCCTCGCGCGCCGCGCCGCTCCGGCGCGGGCCCTGCCGTTCCCGCCCGCCGGTGGACCCGATCGGCGATCGATCCGCCCAACTCGCTCGCCGGCCGACGGATTGCGGGACGATCCGCCGGCTGGTCGCCGACGACGAAGGCGCTATGGTGACGCCGGCCCGCGATCGCGGGCCTTCGAGGTGGAGCCCGTCGTTGAGCGAGCCCGTCCCGCGCGAATTGTTCGCCCGCTGCAAAGCTTGGCCCGTCGTCGAGGCGCTCAAGGTCGTCGAGCGCGTGCGCCGACGCCCTCCCGCCAAGGGCTACGTGCTCTTCGAGACCGGTTACGGCCCCTCGGGCTTGCCGCACATCGGCACCTTCGGTGAGGTGTTCCGTACCACACTCGTGCGCCGGGCCTTCGCCCGGCTCTGTGATCTGCCGACCGAGCTCGTGGCCTTTTCCGACGACATGGACGGGCTCCGCAAAGTGCCCGACAACGTCCCCAACCGGGAGATGGTCGCGCGTCATCTCGGCCGGCCGCTCACCGCGATCCCCGATCCTTTCGGTACGCACGAGTCTTTCGGCCACCACATGAACGCCCGGCTCAAGGCGTTCCTCGACGATTTCGGCTTTTCTTACACCTTCCTGAGCGCGACCGAGTGCTACAAAAGCGGTCGGTTCGATGCGACACTCTTGAAGGTCCTCGAGAACCACGAGGCCATCCGGCAAGTCGTCCTGCCCACGCTCGGTCCGGAGCGCCGCGCGACCTATTCGCCGATCCTGCCGATTTCGCCCAAGACCGGCCGGGTGCTACAGGTGCCGATCCTCGAGACGCGGCCCGGATCCGGCACGGTCGTGTTCCGGGACGAGGACGGCAGCCTCACCGAGTTGCCGGTCACCGGCGGCCACTGCAAGATGCAGTGGAAGTGCGACTGGGCGATGCGCTGGGTGGCCCTCGACGTCGATTACGAGATGTCGGGTAAGGACCTGATCGACTCCGTCAAGCTCGGCGCCCGGATCTGCCGGATCTTGGGCGGCGAGCCTCCCGAGGGGTTCACCTACGAGCTCTTTCTGGACGAGGAAGGCCAGAAGATCAGCAAATCCAAGGGCAACGGCCTCACGATCGAGGAATGGTTGCGCTACGGCACGCGCGAGAGCCTCGCCCTTTTCATGTACAAGGAACCGAAGGCGGCGAAGCGGCTCTATTTCGACGTGATCCCGCGGCACGTCGACGAGTATCAACAGCTCCTGGAAGCGTTTCCGTCGCAGGATATCGAGAAGAAAATCGCGAACCCGGTCTTCCACATCCACGACGGTGACCCGCCGGTCGAGCACCTGCCGCTCGGCTACGCCATGCTTTTGAACCTCGCCGCCGTGCTCAACGCCCAATCCGCCGAACTCTTGTGGGGCTACATCACGCGGTATGCACCCGGTGTCACCCCGCAGACTCATCCGAGCCTCGCCCGGCTGGTCGAGCACGCGCTCGCCTATTGCCGAGACTTCGTCCTGCCCGCCCGCCGGTTCCGCGCACCCACGCCGCGAGAGCGGGCCGCGCTCGCCGACCTCGATGCACGGCTCGCCACCCTGCCGGGCGATACGAACGGCGAAGTGATCCAGGACCTCCTCTACGAGATCGGCAAGGCGCACGGCTTCGAGAGTTTGCGCGACTGGTTCAAAGCGCTCTACGAGACGTTGCTCGGTCGGTCGGAGGGGCCGCGTTTCGGGACTTTCGTGGCGCTTTACGGGATCACGGAGACCCGCCAGCTCATCGCCGCTGCCCTCGCCCGCGAGAGCGAGGCTGCATGAGGCTTCGGCAGGCGAGGTCGAAGGCCCGCGTCGGGTGGCGGCGAAGGGATCGCCCGTGCGAAGGTTGCACACCTCGCCGATCGAACCGGCGTGCCGCGGCGCGCCCGGCTCCCCGGCCGTCGGCACGGACGGCTCGCGACCGTCCAGCGCCGATCGCAGGGATGGGAGGCGCGGCCGGATGCGGCGATCCGAAGCCGAGCGCCCGCGCCGATCGGTGGCCGTGCCCCGGCTTCGGACCTCGCCGGGAGGCCGGGAAAAGCGGCCCGTTCCCCGCTTCGGCACCGGACCGGTTCCGAGTGCATGGCCGATCCGCTCGACCCCTTCCCTACCGAACGCGCCGTGCCACCGCGCTCGACCGGGGAGTTCGACCGGATCGGGCCAGGCGCCGGGGACGGGTCGGGATTCCCGCGGGGGTCCGGTGCCGACCGTTCCTTGCGCTGTGGAGGCAGCCGATCCGCTCGGCGCTCGGCCACCGCCCGTTCGGGACGTGGCCGCGCCGCCGGAGGGCGCCGCTGGCCTCGTGTCGGGTGGCGGGGCATCGGGGCAGCGCACCGTTCGGCCCGGGCCGCCCGACACGATCCGCCCGTCCTCGCCGATCCGGGATCCGCGATCGGGGCTCGGTCGGGCCCGCGCGAGGAGATCGCGATGAGAGGCCGTAGCGAGGAGCCGCCGCGGCGCCGCAAGGGACCGCCCGATCCGCCGCCCCGGCGCGGGCCGGCCCACGGCGGCCCCCCGGTTCTCACCGCCAAGCGACCACCGCCGAGCGCCCGGTCGGTCGCCCTCGATGTGCTCGACGCGGTGCTCGGGCCCGAACGGCGCCGGCTCGAGGAAGCGTTCGCCGTCCATCCGTCGTTCGACGAGCTCGCCCCGCGCGACCGCCAGCTCGCTCGGCTGTTGGTCGTGACCGTGCTGCGCCGGATGGGCGAGCTCGACGCGCTCGCCGCCCCATTCTTGCGCTTCGTTCCCGAGCCGCCACGTCTGCGCCACATCTTGCGTCTCGGGATCGCCCAGCTCGCGATCCTCGGCACCCCGGCGCATGCTGCCGTTCACACGACGGTCGAGCTCGCCCGGCACGGCCACGCCAAGGCCGTGCCGATGATCAACGCGGTGCTGCGGCGGCTGGCCGGGCACGCCGCGACGCGCCTCGCCGAACTCGACGGTGCGCGGCTCGACACTCCCGACTGGCTCTGGCGGAGCTGGATCGCGGCCTACGGCGAGCCGACGGCTCGGGCGATCGCCGAGGTCCATCTGCGCGAACCGCCGCTCGACCTCGTGGTCCGTGGCGACCCCGCCGAAGCTGCGACCATGCTGGAGGCCGAGCCGCTCTGGCGCGACGTCGTGCGGCGGGCCGTGGGTGGCCCGATCGAGGAGCTGCCCGGCTTCGCCGAGGGCCGCTTCTGGGTGCAGGACGTCGCCGCGAGCCTGCCGGCACGCCTGCTCGCACCGCGGCCGGGAGATCGGGTGATCGATCTCTGCGCCGCACCGGGCGGCAAGACCATGCAGCTCGCGGCGGCCGGTGCGCGGGTCACCGCGGTCGACGTTTCGGCGGCGCGGCTCGAACGGGTCCGCGCCAACCTGGCCCGTCTGCGGCTCGCGGCCGAGCTCGTCGAAGCCGACGCCACCGTCTGGCGGCCGGCCGTCCCGGCCTCCTTCGTCCTTTTGGATGCGCCCTGCACCGCCACGGGGACGATCCGCCGCCATCCCGACATCGCGCATCACAAGCGGCCGGCGGACCTCGCGCGGATGGTCGAACTCCAGGACCGCCTCTTGGACGCCGCCGCCGCGATGCTCGCCCCGGGCGGGCGGCTCGTCTACGCCGTCTGCTCGCTCCAACCCGAAGAAGGGGCGCCGCGGATCGAGGCCCTCCTCGCCCGGACCCCGGGTCTCGTCCGCGATCCGATCCGACCCGACGAGCTCGAAGGTCTGCCGCTCGTCCCGGATGCTTCGGGCGCGGTTCGAACCCTTCCCTGCCATTGGGCCGAACGGGGTGGCATGGACGGCTTCTATGTCGCGCGTTTGGCCCGACCATCCTGATCCGCCTCGAGAGGATCTCGTTCCATGAGCCTTCGGCCGATCCGCCGAGCGCTCTTGTCGGTCGCCGACAAAGCCGGCCTCGTCGATTTCGCACGGGGGCTCGTCGGGCGCGGCGTCGTGCTCGTTTCGACCGGCGGAACCGCGTGCCGGCTGCGCGAGGCTGGACTCGAGCCGATCGAGGTGAGCGAAGTAACGGGTTTCCCCGAGATCTTGGGCGGTCGGGTCAAGACGCTCCACCCGGCCGTCCACGCCGCGCTCTTGGCCACCGACCAGGCGGAGCACGGGGCGACGCTCGCCGCGCTCGGCATCGCACCCATCGATCTCTTGGTCGTCGACCTCTACCCCTTCGAAGCGGCCCGCGCGCGCGGCGCGAGCTTCGCGGAATGCGTCGAGCAGATCGACGTCGGCGGGCCGGCGATGATCCGCGCCGCGGCCAAGAACCACGACCGGGTCACGGTGGTCGTCGATCCCGCCGATTACGGGCCGATCTTGGACGAGCTCGCGCGCACGGGCGGCACCTCCTCGGAGACCCGGCGTCGGCTCGCTGCCAAAGCCTTCGCCCGCACGGCCGCCTACGATGCCGCCATCGCCGCCTTTTTCCGGGAAGCCTGCGGCGACCTCTTCCCGGACAGGCTCGTGCTCGCCGCCGAGCGGATCGAACCGCTGCGCTACGGCGAGAACCCCCATCAACGAGCCGCCCTCTACCGTGGGATCGAACCCCGGCCCGGGGTGGCGACCGCCCACCGCCAGCAGGGCAAAGAGCTCTCCTACAACAATCTCCTCGACGCCGATGCGGCGCTCGAGGCGGTGGTCGAGCACACCGAGCCCGCCGCCGTGATCGTCAAACACGCCAATCCCTGCGGCGTGGCGGTCGGGGCGGATCTGCTGGATGCTTGGAGGAAAGCGCTCGCCTGCGACCCGGTCTCGGCCTTCGGCGGGATCGTCGCGGTCAACCGCCCGCTCGACGCCGCGACTGCCGAGGCGATGACGGTGCTGTTCCTCGAGGTCGTGGTCGCACCCGGCATCGAGCCCGAAGCCGCGGCCCGTCTCGCTGCCAAACCCGGGCTCCGAGTGCTCGTCCTCGACCGGCTGCCGGACCCGCGTGCGCCCGGGCTCGTGGTCCGCTCGCTCGGCGGCGGGCTTCTCGTCCAGACGCGCGATGTCGGGTTGGACGACCCCGCCTCCTGGCGGGTCGTGACCCGCCGGTCCCCGACCGAGGCCGAGTGGGCCGACCTCGCCTTCTCCTGGAAAGTCGTCCGGCACACCCGCTCGAACGCGATCGTGCTGGCCCGCGATCGCGCCACGGTCGGCATCGGCATGGGCGAGACGAGCCGGGTGGACGCCGCCCGCCACGCGGTCGAACGGATGGAACGGGGGCCCGGTCGCGGCCCTTGTGTCGTCGCCTCCGACGCCTTCTTCCCGTTCCCGGACGGGCTCGAAGCGGCGATCGCCGGGGGCGCCACGGCCTGCATCCAGCCGGGCGGCTCGAAGCGCGACGCGGAGGTGATCGACGCGGCCGATCGGGCGGGCGTGGCGATGGTGTTCACCGGGCGGCGCCATTTCCGCCATTGAACTCGGCCCGAGCCCTCCGGACAGGCCGTGCGGAGCCGGTCCGCTCGTGAAGCCTCGAGGCGTTCCGGCACCGTCCGCGCCGTCGTGCGCCGGCCCGAACGTTGCGGGCATCTCGCTTTCGGTCGGCGCGAGCCCGCCTCGCCCACGGGCGACGAGAAGCCCGCCCAGGGCGAGGAGCGCCACGAGAACGAGGACGACATCGGCCATCGGGGACTCCGCTCGGCGGACCGGAGCTTGAGGGTTCGACGGTTGAGAAAGCGTTAACGGCGCGCCGATTCGGCGATCGGTCTCCGCTGCCCGCCGTTCCGGGACGTCGCGCAGCGGTCCGGGACGGGCGGATCACCGGGAGCGCATCGGCCTGCCGTGGGCCACCGAGACGGCGCGACGATCCCGCGGTCGCCCCTCATTGCCCGATCGCGCCGGAGACCACCCGGATCGGGAAGCGCCTGCGGCCGCTCGTCGAGCCGAACGACAAATGGCGACGCGACTTGTGCCTCGCGCGGCCGCGCGCCTTCGGGGATGGTGGGCGCACCAGGACTCGAACCTGGGACCCGCTGATTAAGAGTCAGCTGCTCTACCAACTGAGCTATGCGCCCGCGGGACGCGCGACAGGTAGGCCCCGCCGCCTGCAGCGTCAAGCACGGCAGCACCGCTCCCCCGCTTCGCCCGGCCACGCCCGCGCCGCGACCGGTTGCCGCCCGGCCGGCCGGCCGTTAGAAAATCCGAGGGTCCGTCGAACCGGAGGTTGCGCGAGCGTGCCACCCACCTCGAGCGTGCGCGCCGCCACGGTGTTGCATGCCGACCTCGAGAACTACACCGGGCGGCTCGCTCGCGACCCGATCGGCACGGTGGCCTCGCTCAAAAGCTGCCGGTCGGTCTTCGAAGCCTGCGTGGCCGCCGCCGGTGGTCGTGTCGTCAACCAAGCGGCCGACAGCGTGCTCGCCGAGTTCGCCGACCCCAAGAGCGGGGTCCTGTGCGCGCTCACGATCCAAACCCGCCTCGCCGAGCCACCCGCCGGCCGCGCCGACCTCGAGCCCCTTCGCTACCGTGTCGGCCTCGACCACGGCGAGCTCATCGTCGAAGGTGACGAGCTCTACGGCCTCGCCGTCAACCGCGCCGCGCGCATCCAGGAGATCGCCGAGCCGGGGGAGGTGCTGGTCTCGGCGAGCGTCCAGGAGCGGGTCGGGCAGAGCCCCGAGATCGCCTTCGCGGCCGAAGGGCTCTTGCGGCTCAAGAACCTACCCGAGCCGGTCGCGGTCTTCCGTGCCCGACGCGCCGACGCCCCCTCGGATGCCGCCGGCCGCCGTCGAGCAATCGGCGGGCTCGCTTTGCCCCCGGTCCCCTCGATCGTCGTCCTGCCCTTCCGCGGCCTGGGCGTCGACCCGCGCGCCCGGCTCCTCGCCGAGGGCCTCACCGACGAGGTGATCGCCGACCTCTCCCGCTTCCGCGACCTCTTCGTCATCGGCCGGGCGAGCGCCTTCGCTTACCACGACCAGGGCCGCTCCCCGGCCGCGGTCGGCCACGAGCTCGGCGTCCACTACGCCCTCGACGGCAGCCTGATCCTGGAGGCCGACCGGGTCCGGCTGACCGCGCATCTGGTCGAGACCGCGACCGGCAAGGTCGCCTGGAGCGAGCGCTGGGAGCGGCGGTTCGTCGACCTCCTGCAGGCCGAGGCCGATCTCGCCCGGCGGCTCGCCGCCACCCTCGCCGGTCGGGTCGAGGAGCACGAGCAGAAGCGCCTTTCGAGCGGCAGCGGCCGCAGGCTCCAGGCCTACGGTCATTTGCTCGCCGGGCTGCAGGAGCTCTACCGCTACACCTCGGAGGCCAATCAGCGGGCGCGCCGCGCCTTCGGCCGCGCCGTCGAGATCGACCCGGGCTACGCCCGCGCCTACGCCATGCTCTCCCGTACCCACAGCTACGATTGGCGGTACCGTTGGAGCGGCGACCCGGCGCGCTCGCTCGAGGAGGCCAGGGTTCTCGCCGAACGCGCCGTCGCCATCGATCCCACCGACGCCCGCGGCTACGCCGAGCTCGCCTGGGTCAAGCTCTACGCCAAGGACGTGGCGGGCGCGCTCGAATCCTACGTCACCGCGCACCGGCTCAACCCGAACGATCCGGACATCCTGGCACTCATGGCCGATGCGCTCGTCTACGCCGGCCGGCCGAGCGAGGCGCTCGAGCTCGTGGCACGTGCCAAGCGGCTCAACCCGCACTATCCGGACATCTATCTCTGGAGCGAGGCCGACGCACTCTTCTCCCTGCGCCGCTACGACGAGGTCGTGGCCGTGATCGGCCGGATGCGCGACCCGAGCGAGGGCTGCCGGCTGTTGGCCGCGAGCCACGCGCTGGCCGGCCGTCCCGAGGAGGCGCGGCGCTACGCCGAGCTCGTGCTGCGCCGCCAGCCGGGCTTCACCGTGAGCGACTGGGTCGCGACCCAGCCCGACATCGACCCGGCCGAGCGCGAGCATTTCCGCGAAGGCCTGTTGCGTGCGGGATTGCCGCCTTGAACCCCCGCCCTCTGCCCGGCCGCCGACCGGACGCGTCGTGAGCGAGGCCGACCGCGAGCGCTGGGAGGCCCGCTGGCGCGAGCGTGCCGCCGATCCGGGCCCGCCCGAGCCGTGGCTGGTCGCCAATGCCCACCACCTGCCGCGGGGCCCGGTCCTCGACGTCGCCGCGGGCATCGGGCGCAACGCGCTCTGGCTCGCCGGCCGTGGCTTGCCGGTGACCGCCCTCGACATTTCGCCGACCGCGCTCGAGCGGCTTTCGCTTGCCGCCCTCGCACGGAAGGTCGACGTCCCGACACGCTGCGCCGATCTCGACGACCCGGCCGCCCTCGACGGCCTCGGCCCGTTCACGGGCCTCGTCGTGATCCGCTACAAGCCCTCGCCCGCCCAGTGGGCGAGGCTGATCGAGCGGCTCGCCCCGGGCAGCCGCGTGCTGCTCTGCTCGTTCGGCCGGGAGCGGGCCCGTGCCGGTGGCTTCGACCCGGCCTTCTGCCTCGAGGAAGCCGAGCTGCGCGCGACCCTGGAGCCCGCCCTCGCCTGCCTCGTCTACGAGCGCCTCGGCGCGGCGAGCGATTGGCTCGAAGGCTCGATCTGGGAAAAGCGCGGCTGAGCCACGAGGCGGAGCCGCGCGAACGGCGCCCCCCTCCCCGTCGGCGCCAAGAGCCGGCGGTCGATGTCGGCGATCCGCGCGCAACCCGAAAGCGCCATCGCCCGATCGAGCTCGCGGCGGAAGATGTCGAGAACGAGGGCCACACCGGCTTCGCCCGCGACCGCGAGCCCCCACCAATGCGGCCGGCCGATCGCCACCGCCCGGGCACCCAGCGCCAGGGCGCGCAGCACGTCGACGCCCCGCCGGATCCCGCCGTCGAGCAACAGGACGAGCCGGTCGGCCACCGCATCCGCGATCTCGGGCAAGGCGCCGATCGCCGAGATCGCGCCGTCGAGCTGGCGCCCGCCGTGGTTCGAGACGAAGAGCCCGTCCACCCCGTGTTCGGCGGCGATCCGGGCATCTTCCGGATGGAGGATGCCTTTGAGCAGGAAGGGGCCCTTCCAGAGCCCGCGCAGCCATGCGACGTCCCGCCAGGAAAGCCCCGGGTCGAGCATCCGGGCGATGTAGGCGGCGAGCGAGAGGATGTCGTCTTCGTGGCCGGCGGCACCCCGATAGTTGGCGAAGCCGATCCCGCGCGCAGCCTTCATCCGCAAAAGCCAGCGCGGATGCCGGGCCACGTCGAAAAGTCCGCGCAGCCCGAGCCGCGGCGGGATCGCGAAACCGTTCGCGAGGTCGCGCTCGCGCTGACCCAGCACCTGGTTGTCGACCGTCAAGATCAAGGCTTCGCAGCCGGCCGCCGCCGCCCGCTCGACCATCGAGGCGGTGAGCCCACGGTCGCGGTAGAGGAAGACCTGGAACCAGCGCGGGCCGGGTGCGGCCGCGGCCAGCTCTTCGATCGTGCAGGTCGAGCCGTGCGATTGGCAGTAGATCGTGCCGGCGGCGTGCGCCGCCCGCGCCGCGCAGACCTCGCCCTGCGGCCAGAGGATGCCGGAAAGCCCGGTCGGGGCGATCAGCACGGGGAACGCGAGCCGGCGGCCGAAGAGTTCGACCGAGAGGTCGCGCTCGGCCGGGCCCGCGCACACGCGCGGCACGATCTCGAGGGCGTCGAAATCGCTCTCGTTGCGTCGCAGCGTGACCTCGTCCTCGGCACCGCCGTCGGCGAAGTCGAAGATCACCTTCGGTAACACTCGACGGGCAGACCGGCGCAAGGTTTCGACATTGTAGTAGCGACGGGCGAGCTGCTCGCGCACCACGGCCGACCTCCCCTCGCGCGGCTCTTCCGGAACCGGATCGACCGTGGCATGCCGGCCCGAGCACCACAAGGTGCGGCGGCGGAGACGGCGCTTGCGATGACGGCGAGCCGGACGATCGGCATCCTGGGCCTCGGCACGATGGGCCGGAACCTCGCCCTCAACTTCTCCGAGAAGGGCGTGGCGGTCGTCGCCTTCGACCCGAACGAGCGGGCGCGCCGGGCGGCCGCCGAGGCCGGCCTCCGCGCCGTCGCCGACCCGGCCGGGCTCGTCGCCGCCCTGCCGCCGCCCCGCTGCGTTCTTCTGATGGTCCCGGCCGGCCCGCCCGTCGATTCCGCCTTGGACGAACTCCTGCCGCTCCTCGCGCCGGGCGATGTGGTGATCGACGGCGGCAACAGCCATTGGCGGGACACCGAACGGCGCGCCGCGCGCCTCGCCGCCGCCGGCCTCGCGCTCGTGGGCGCCGGGATTTCGGGCGGCGAAGAGGGAGCCCGCTACGGCCCCTCGGTCATGATCGGAGCCGAGCCCGACGCCTTCGCGACCGTCCGGCCGCTCTTCGAGGCCGTGGCCGCGCGGGCCGAGGACGGCACCCCTTGCTGCGCCCGGTTCGGCCCGCCGCCCGCGGGCCATCTCGTCAAGATGGTCCACAACGGGATCGAGTACGCGATCATGCAGGGCCTGGCCGAGGTCTACGACCTCGCCCGCCGCGGCCACGGCCTCGATCTGCCGGCGATCGCCGATCTCCTGGAGAGCTGGGCCGCGGGGCCCTGCGGCGGTTTCCTCCTGGAGACCGCGATCCGTGTCCTGCGCACCCGTGATCCCGAGACCGGCCGGCCGCTGCTCGGGCTGGTCCGCGACCGCGCCGAGCAGAAGGGGACCGGCGCTTGGACGGCGATCGAGGCGCTCGAGCTCGGCGTTCCGGCCCCGACCCTCCTCGAGGCGGTCCAGGCCCGCTCGCTCTCCGCCGCCCCGGTCCGGGCCGAACTCGCCCGGCTCCTGCCGCGGCCCGGCGAGGCCGGGCCCTCGGGTCGCCCGGAGGATCTCGAGGGGGCCTTGCTCGCTACGATGATCGCGGCCCACGCCCAGGGCCTCGGGGTCCTCACCGAATCTCGCCGCGCGCGCGGCTGGCCCGGGCCGCCGGGTGAAATCGCCCGGGTCTGGCGGGCGGGCTGCATCCTGCGTGGCGCTCTCCTCGAACCGATCGTCCGGGCGTTCGAGCGCGACCCCGCTCTGCCCGTCCTCCTGCTCGACGAGGAGCTTCTGGCCCTCCTCCTCTCGGGCCTCGCCGATCTGCGCAGCGCGGCGACCGACGCCGCCCGGACCGGCGTCCCGGTGCCCGCCACGGCCGCCACGCTTGCTTGGCTCGACGGGCTTTCGAGCGCGCGGTTGCCGGCCGATCTGCTCCAGGCGATGCGCGACCGGTTCGGCGCGCACGGCTTCGAGCGGATCGACCGGCCCGGTCGCTTCCACGATCTCTGGCGCGGCGCATGAGCCCCGCCCCGGAACGCGGCCGGGCGATCGTCCTCATGGGTGTGACGGGCGCCGGCAAGACCACGGTCGGGCGGCTCTTGGCCGAGCGGCTCGGCGCCCGTTTCCTCGAGGGCGACGCCTATCACCCACCCGGAAACGTCGAAAAAATGCGCGCCGGTATCCCGCTCGAGGACGCCGACCGCTGGCCCTGGCTCGAGGCGATCCGGGCCGAGCTCGCCCGGCTGATCGCCGCGGGCGAGACCGCGGTCGTCGCCTGCTCGGCCTTGAAGCGCGCCTATCGCGACCTTTTGCGGCGGGCCGGGCCCGAACTCCGCTTCGTCCATCTCCGGGGCCCCGAAGCCTTGATCGCCGCCCGGCTCGCCGAACGGCGCGGCCATTACATGCCGCCTTCCCTCCTCCCCTCGCAGCTCGCCACGCTCGAGGACCCCTCGGGCGAGCCGGACGTGGTCGAGGCCCCGATCGACCGGCCGCCCGAAGCGATCCTGGAGGCGATCCTCGCGGCCCTCGGCGAGCCGCCGGCCTCAGCCCGCCCCTGAAGCCGCCGGCGGGCGCGGATCGATCGGCAGGAGCGGCGCGATGCCCAAAAGATCCTCGAGCCGGGCGGCGGCGGCCAGGAGCTCGGCCTCGCCGCGCGGCCGGCCGACCATCTGCAAGCCCACGGGCAGCCCCGCCTCGGTGAAGCCGCAGGGGAGCGAGAGGGCCGGCAGACCGGTCAAGGTGATCGCGTAGGTGATCGCCACCCAGTCGATGTAGCTCGGGAAACGGTGGCCGCCGAGCTCTTCGAGATAGCGGCGCTCGACCGGGAAGGGCGGGACGATCGCCGCCGGGCACAAGAGCAAGTCGAACCGCTCGAAGAAGGCGGCGGCACTCGCCTGCATCTGCCCGCGGCGCCGTTCGGCCCGGCCGATCTCCTCGGCCGTGAGCTTCATCCCCGTCTCGATGTTCCAGATCACCTCGGGCTTGAGGAGCTCCCGGTAGCGCTCGAGGAGCGGCGCCCGGGCGGTCACGAACTGCTCGGCGCGCAAGACCCGGAAGACCTCGACCGCATCGGAAAGATCCGGGCAGGCGTCGAGGACGACCTCGCAGCCGAGCTCGGCGAAGCGCTCGGCCGCCGCCCGACAAATCCGCGCGACCTCGGGATCGACCGGGGTGATCCCGCCGAGATCGGCCGAGAAGGCGACGCGGGCGAGGCGCGGCGGCCGCTCGACCGCTTCGACATAAGCAATCGCGGGAGCGTCGTAGCTCAACGGATCGCGCGGGTCGAAGCCCGCCTGGGCGTCGAGCAGGAGGGCCAGATCGCGCACGTTCCGGGCCATCGGGCCCTCGACCGCGAGGGTCTGGAAGGGGCTCGCGACCGGCCCGTGCGGTACCCGGCCGGGGGAAGGCCTGAGCCCCACGACCGAGCAGAAGGCGGCGGGCGTGCGCAAGGAGCCGCCGAGATCCGAGCCGTTGGCGAGCCAGACCTCGCCCGAAGCGAGCGCCACGGCCGAGCCGCCCGAGGAGCCGGCGCAGGTGAGATCGGTGTTCCAGGGGTTGCGGGTGACCCCGAACACCTCGTTGAAGGTCTGCGCGCCGGCACCGAACTCCGGCGTGTTCGATTTGCCGAGGATCACCGCCCCCCTGGCCTCGAGCCGCTCGACCTCGAAGCCCGAGCGTCCCGGCACGTGGTCCGCGAAGATCGGCGAGCCGTAGGTCGTGCGGACACCTTCGACGTCGTTCAAGTCCTTGATCACGATCGGCAGACCGGCGAGCCAGCCGCGGCCGTCCTCGGGTGGAGCGATCTCGCCCTTCTCGATGCGCTCGGCCTGCCGCCGGGCGCGCGCTTCGCAGAGGGTGGGGATCGCGTTGAGCCGCGGCTCGACCGCCTCGATCCGGGAAAGCGCCGCCTCGAGCGCCTCGACCGGCCGCACCTCGCCAGCCTTCAACCGTCGCACGAGCTCGCGCGCCGAAAGCCGCCAGAGTTCGCTCATCGAGCCCCCTCCCCCTGCCCGTGCGCAGGCTGGCCGCTGTCGCCCCGCCCGTCCAGCTGCTAGCATGCGGGGGAACCGGATGGCAGCCACGTCGCGGGGGCGCGGGACGGACCGCCCGGGCGGGAGGGAGGTCGAGCATGGCGGTCTTGCGGGTGGCGATCGCCGGGTTCGGCGCGATCGGCGCCACCGTGGCCGAGCACCTCGATCGCGGGATCGAGGGGCTCGCGCTCGTCGCGGTGAGCGCCCGCGACGCCGATGCCGCCCGCGCCCGGATGGCCGGAAGGCTCGCCCGGCCCGTGCCGGTGGTGCCACTCGGCGACCTCGCCGAACGCGCCGAGATCGTCGTCGAATGTGCCCCTGCCGCGGTCTTCCGCGCGGTCGCCGAGCCCGCCGTGCGCGCCGGGCGGATTTTCCTGCCGCTTTCGGTCGGGGCGCTATTGGACCATTTCGACCTCGTCGAGCTCGCGCGGACGACGGGTGCGCGGATCCTCCCGCCCACGGGCGCGCTTTTGGGCCTCGACGCGGTACGCGCGGCGGCCGAAGGGACGATCCGGTCGGTTCGAATGGTGACGCGCAAGCCGCCCGCCGGGCTCGCCGGTGCCCCCTATCTGGTCGAGCGCGGCATCACCCTCGACCGGCTCGAGGCGCCGTTGCGCCTGTTCGAGGGCAGCGCCCGCGAGGGGGCCAAGGGCTTCCCGGCCAATGTCAACGTCGCCGCGGCCTTGGCCCTCGCCGGCATCGGCCCCGACCGCACCCGGCTCGAGATCTGGGCCGACCCGACGGTCACCCGCAACACCCACCGGATCGAGGTCGAGGCCGAGGAAGCCTCCTTCACGATGACCATCGCCAACGTGCCGAGTGCCGAGAACCCGCGCACCGGCCGGCTCACCGCCCTTTCGGTCGTGGCGGCGCTCCGCCGCTTGACCGCGCCCTTCGCGGTCGGCACGTGAGCTGCAGCCGGCGCGCCGCGCCGCGGCCCTCACCCCTCGCGGAGCCTCGAGCCATGGCCGGATGCCGCCACCGCCCGCCCGTCGCGGCTGCACCCGCCCGGGCGGTGGCGCGAGCGGTGGCGCTCGCCGTGGCCCTGCTCGGCGGCTGCGCCGAAGCGCCGCCCGAGGCGCCGGCGGCCGCACCGCCGGTCGAAGCGGCGGTACCGCCCGAGCCCCTTCCGGCCACGGGCGGCGTCTACCGCGCCCGCGATTGGCAGGAGCGCACCCGCGAGACGTTCCGCCAGCTCGACCGTAACCGCGACGGCAAGCTCGACCTCGCGGAGATCCGTCTCGGCTTCGCCGTCCTCGACGTCGACGGCGACGGCTTCATCTCCCGCCACGAGGCGCTCCAGCTCGTCGAAGCCGGCGATCGCAACCGTGACGGTCGACTCTCGCGCGCCGAGCTCGAGGCGCTTCCCGCTCTCCGCTTCGAGACCGACCGGGACGGCGACGGGCGGGTGAATGCCCTCGAATTCAGCCTCGCACGGACCGACGAGTTCGTCCGCGCCGACCTCGATCGGAACGGGGTCGTCACCCCCGACGAATGGCGCCGGGTGCCACGCTTCACCCTCTTCCGGTTCTGAGAGCCGCCGCTCGCGACTGCTGCCGCCGCGTCGGCGTCGGCCGCCGGGGCCGGCGGGGCAGCAGCCGAGCGGGAGGCCTGCGCGCAAGTTGCTGGCGAGCCACGGGCGGGCTACGATCGGGCTCGTCGGGCGACGAGCCCGCGCGCGCCTCGAGCCGGACCGGAGCAGGATGCGACCCCCTTATCTGCTGTTCCTCGGCGACGTCCAGGACCAGCTCGCCGCCAAGACGGCGCACGGCCTCGTCGACTGGCGGCCGGAGCGCTGCTTGGGCCAGCTCCGCCTGCCCGGCTGCAAGGCCGATTGCCGCCTTCCCGAAATGGGCGTGCGCGAGGCGGCGGCGGCGGGTTGCCGGACGATGATCGTGGCGGTCGCCAATTCCGGCGGCTGGCTCGCCGAGCATTGGATCCCGGTGATCGTCGAGGCGCTCGAAGCCGGGCTCGACGTCGCCTCGGGCCTGCACCAGCGGCTTTCCGACATCCCCGCGGTGGCCGAGGCGGCGGCGCGCCACGGCCGCGCCTTGTTCGACGTCCGCCACCCCGTGCAGCGCTTCAAGACCGCAACGGGCATCAAGCGGACCGGCAAGCGGCTCTTGACCGTCGGCACCGACT
>Ga0308408_1000428_pt1 | contig 24366 bp, 20 predicted proteins | sample HotsprSampleMSe3_FD_203466 | JGI IMG/M metagenome (GOLD analysis project Ga0308408, IMG submission 203466) | Hot spring phototrophic mat microbial communities from Mushroom Spring, Yellowstone National Park, Wyoming, United States - 20060912_MSe3 ... | reverse complement strand
GTGAACAGCCGCTCGCGCGGTGTCTCGAATCGAAACGAGTCCGTCCCTCGGAAGGTCACGGTTCCCGATTGCGAGCGCAAGACGAGGACCGTGTCCGGCTCCATGTCGACGAGGATCCACTTGGCCAAGGTCGTATCTCCCTTCCCCTGGAACCCATCTCGCCGCTTCGATCGCGCCGCCGACCGACTTGCCGTCTCCGCGCCCGGTCAAACCGCGTCCACCGACCGGCGATCGCGGGCCACGTCCAAGAACACCTCCTCGAGCGTCCGCCGACCGTAGCGGGCGAGCAAGTCCCGGGGGGTGCCGCGATCGACCAGCCGGCCCGCCTTCATCAAGAGGACGAGGTCGGCGAGCCGCTCGACCTCGCTCATGTTGTGCGAGGCGAGCAGGATGGTCGCCCCCCGCGCGCGCTGCCAACGCGCGAGGTGCGCCCGCAACCGATCGGCGCTGTCCGGGTCGAGCGAGGCCGTGGGCTCGTCGAGCAGCAGCAGCTCGGGGTCGTTGATCAACGCCTTGGCGAGATGCAGGCGGGTCTTCTGGCCGGCCGAGAGCTTGCCGGTCGGCCGATCGAGCAGGGGCTCGAGCTCGAGCGTGCGGGCGAGCTCGGCGATCCGGCCGACGGGGTCGGCAAGGCCGTAGAGATCGGCGTAGACGAGCAGGTTCTGCCGCACGGTGAGCCGCAGCGGCAGGTCGACGTACGGACTCGAAAAGTTGAGCCGGTGGAGGACCGCGTAACGCTCGTCCGGCAACCGTCGGCCCAGCACGTGGATCCTCCCGGCATCCGCGTCCAAGAGGCCCAAGAGCATGGCGATCGTCGTCGTCTTGCCGGCGCCGTTCGGGCCGAGCAGAGCGACGATCCGCCCGGCCGGAACCTCGAGGTCGAGCCTCGCCACCGCCTCGACCGCGCCGAACCGCTTGACGAGCCCCTCGACCCGGATCGCCGGCTCAGCGCCCACTCGTGAGCCCCTGTTCGCGGTACCAGCGCGCCGCTCCGGGGTGGAGCGGCACGGAGAGCCCCTGGACCGCCTGCTCCGGGCCGAGCTCGCGGCCCTGCGGGTGGGCCGTGCGCAGCCGCGGTCGGTTCTCCGGCCGCCACAGCGCGGCCACGAGGGAGAAGGCCAGCTCCTCCGGGAGGTCGATGCTCGTGACCCACAGCAGCGGCAGGCCCACGGTCTCGACCGCCGGCTGGCCCGGATAGGCACCGAACGGAACGAGCTGATAGGCGAGGTAGGGTACCGCCCGGATCAGCGCGTCGACCGGCGGGCCGGTGACCGGCAGGAGCCGCGCACCCCGGTCGCGGACCAGCTCCTCGACGACGGGCAACGGCCAAGCGCCCACGAGCAGGAGGGCGTCGAGCCGGCCCGTAGCCATCTCTTCGACCATCGGGGTGCGGGCCAAGAGCACCGGCTCGAAGCGGCTCTCGTCGAGGCCGAAAGCCTCGAGTAGCCGGCGGGCGAAGCGGCCGTTGCCGGAGCCGGGCTCCTCGAAGCCGACCCGCTTGCCGGCGAGGTCCTCGACCGCGGCGATCGCCACGCCCGCGCGGACCAGGAGATGCACGGCGGCCGGAAGAAGCGCGGCGAGCGCCCGCAGCCGGCCGGCGAGCGCGCCGCCCGCGACCTCGGCCTCGCCGCGATCGGCCGCTTCGGCGAGGTCGGCGTGGACGATCGCGCTCTCGACCCGGCCGGCCGCCAGGAGCTCCAGATTGGCGAGCGAGCCCGCCGAGGATTGGGCGAGGACGACGAGACCGGGCACACCACAGCTGCCACCCTCCTCACAGGGTGGCGTGCCTGGTGGGCTCGAAAGGGTCTCGGCCAAGAGCCCGCCGAGCACGTAGGCGCTGCCGCCGACCGGGCCCGTGGCGATCCGCAAGAAGCGCGTCTCTTGCGCCGCCGGGCGGAGCCACGGGACGAGGGCGGCCAGCGACAGGCCGAGCAGCGTCCGACGGTTGGCACACGCGGCATCCACCGTCAGCGCACCCGGACCGCGCGCCCGACCACCCGGCGCACGACCACCCCGTCGAGGTTGCGCAGGAAGCGCAGCGCGAGGCCTTCGGGGATCGGCTCGCGGTGGGCCTCCTGGAGCTCGAAGCGACCGTCCTCCAGCAGCACGAAGGCGTAGGTGTGGAGCCCTTGGGCATCGACCACGGCCCAGCGCACGGGGTCGCCCGCCATCGGCTGGAGCTCCTCGCGCGGGCGGAACAAGCTCGGGTCGCGGAACTCGACGTAGTAGGGGCGCCCACGGGACGGGACGAACACGACCTCGACCTCGCGCCGCGTCACCCCCGGCACGTCGCGTCGCCCGCCCACGAGGCTCACGCTGATCGTCCGCAAGCGGAACCCGGTGCGCCGAAAGAGCTCGATCGTGAAATCGAGGTCGCGTTGCTCGACCGTCCGGCCCTCACCGTCCTCGACCCGCGCGGTGCCGACGTAGACACCCAGCAGCTCGTCGAGTGCGTTGCGAGCGGCGGCCGGTCGGGCGACGAGGGCGCTCACGGCCCCGGCGAGCAAGCCGCGCCGATCCATCTCAGCGGGGCGCCCGCTCGAGCTCGGCCTCGAGCTCGACCACCATGCGCTCGCCCTCGAGCCGCTCGAGCCGCAGCCTCGTGCGCTCGCCCGCCCGCTCCAGCCGGGCCCGATCGATCGCGGGCTTGCCGGAGGCGATCGCGAGCCGACTCACGACGAGCATGTCGCCCGCCTCGCGCGCCCACACGAGCTCCTCACCCTCGAGAGGGTTGGCGGCCGTACGACCCCTGCCGAGAACGGCGAAAAGGCCGGTTGCGGTGGCTTCGAACACGCCCGGCCGGTCGGTCGGCGCGAGATTCGATTCGAACACGACATGCCCACCACGGGCGAGGCGGAGCACGGCACCGCGCCCGGCCGGGTCGATGCGCAGATCGACCTTCCCGCCCGGCGTCTCGGCCGCCCAGCGGCCGGCCCATGCCAGGATGTCGGCGTGCCCGGGCGAGCTGCCGATCGCCGATCCGGCGAGGAGGAGAAGGAGAGCGAGTAGGCCGCGCATGGCAGCTCCGCCGGCCGGGCGCGAACCCGACGTTGCAAGGACATAGCTCCCGCCTCGAGCCCGGGCAAGCCGCGCCCGTGCTGGCCGGGCGGGGTCCGAAGGGCTAGCTTCACGGCGAGCCCAGCGCGACCCGTCCCCAGAGGAGACCGAGTGATGCTCGTCGGCGTGCCCAAGGAGATCAAGACCCACGAATACCGCGTGGGCCTCGTGCCCTCGAGCGTGCGCGAGCTCGTCCACCACGGCCATCGGGTGCTGGTCGAGAGCGGTGCGGGGGCCGGGATCGGCTGTGACGATGCCGCTTACCGGGCGGCCGGTGCGGAGATCGCCGCCAGCGCCGAGGAGGTGTTCGCCAGGGCCGAGCTGATCGTGAAGGTCAAGGAGCCGCAGCCCGTGGAGTGGCGGTGGCTGCGCCCGGGCCAGGTGCTCTTCACCTACCTCCATCTCGCCGCCGACAAGCCGCAGGCCGAGGCGCTCTTGGCCTCGGGTTGCGTGGCGATCGCCTACGAGACGGTCACCGACCGGCGGGGCCGGCTGCCGCTTCTGGCACCCATGTCCGAGGTCGCCGGCCGGATGAGCATCCAGGTGGGGGCGCACCATCTCGAGAAGATGCAGGGTGGGGCGGGCATCCTCCTGGGTGGCGTGCCGGGGGTGCACGCCGCCAAGGTCGTGGTGCTCGGGGGCGGTGTCGCCGGGACCAACGCGATCCGCATGGCGATGGGACTCGAAGCGCAGGTCTACGTGATCGACCGCTCGCTCGACCGGCTCTACGAGCTCGACCTGCAGTTCGGGCCGATGCTCAACACCGAATTCTCGACGGTCGACGCGATCGAGCGCCACGTCACCACGGCCGACCTCGTCGTCGGCGCCGTCTTGATCCCCGGTGCCGCCGCGCCGAAGCTCGTGACCCGCTCGATGATCAAGGCCATGCGCCGCGGCTCGGTGTTCGTCGACATTTCGATCGACCAGGGCGGCTGCGCCGAGACCTCGCGCCCCACCACCCACGCCGACCCGGTCTATGTCGAGGAGGGCGTGATCCACTATTGCGTCACGAACATGCCGGGGGCCGTGCCGCGGACCTCGACCTTCGCCCTGAACAACGCCACGCTGCCCTTCGTGCTGGCGCTCGCCGGCAAGGGATGGAAGCGCGCCTGCCAGGAGGATCCGTATCTCGCCCAAGGCCTCAACGTGGTCGAGGGGGCGCTCGTTTACGAGGCGGTCGCCCGCGATCTCGGTCTGCCCTTCACCCCGCCGGCGAAGGTCCTGGGCGGCTGATGCTCGCGCTGCAGTCGGGAAGCAGGAGAGATGGTCTCGCAGGTGCCGCGTTTCCGCCCGGGCGAGCTCGCGGAGTTCGCCGAGCGGCTGTTACGCGCGGCCGGGCTCGACGCGGAAAAGGCCACGACCACAGCCGAGCTTCTGGTCGAGGCCGATCTTCTGGGCCACGATACCCACGGCCTCGCGCTGCTCGCGCCCTATCTCGAAGAAATCCGCACCGGTCGCCTGGCCAAGAGCGGCGAGCCCGAGGTCCTCGCCGAGGCGCCGGCGACGGCGCTCTGGGACGGCCGTTATCTGCCCGGCCTCTGGCTCACCGCCAAAGCGGTCGATACCGCCTGCGAAAGGGCGGCCAGGCTCGGCACGGCGGCGATCGCGATCCGCCGCTCCGGGCACATCGGCTGCCTCGCCGTCTTCTTGCGGCGCGCCACCGCGCTTGGCCAGGTGGTGCTCGTGGCTTCCTCCGATCCCTCGGTCGCCACCGTCGCCCCGCACGGCGGCCGAAGCGCTGTCTTCACCCCCGACCCGATCGCCGTGGGCCTGCCGACCCCGGGCGAGCCGATCCTGGTCGACATCAGTGCTTCGATCACCACGAACGCGATGAGCGCCCGGCTCGCCCGCGCGGGTCGCAAGGGCCCGGGCCCCTGGTGGATCGACGCCGAAGGCCGGCCGACCGACGATCCGGCGGTCCTGGAAGCCGAGCCGCCCGGGGCGATCCTGCCGGTGGGCGGGCTCGACCACGGCCACAAGGGGACCGGCCTCGCCCTCGTGATCGAAGGGCTCACCCAGGGCCTCGGCGGCTTCGGCCGGGTGGACGCCCCGAGCACGTGGGGGGCGGCGGTGCTGGTCCAGGCCTGGGACCCGGCGCTGTTCGCCGGTCTCGAGGCCTTCACCCGAGAGACGGGCTGGCTCGTCGAGCGGGTACGGAGCACACCACCACGACCGGGTGTCGAGGCGGTTCGCGTCCCCGGGCACCAGGCCGCCGCCCGCCGGCGGGCCGCGCTCGAGACCGGACTCGCTCTGGCGCCCGGCATTCTGGATGCGCTCGAGCGCGAGGCGCGGGCCGCCGGGCTCCCGCTGCCCGCGCCGCTGCCCGGCTGATCGCTTGGCCCGCGCCGCCCGTTCGCGTGCCGGACCGGCCGCCGACGCCGCGGTCGTCGGTCTCGTCTCGCTCGCCCATTTCTTCAGCCACCTCTACATCTTGGCCCTGCCGCCGATCTTCCCCGTGCTCGCCCACGAGCTCGGCGTCGGCGTCGCGGCCCTGGGCCTCGTGCTCGGCGCGCTCAACCTCACGACGATCCTCTGCCAGCCGCCTCTGGGTTTCCTGGTCGACCGGATCGGCGCGGCACCCGTGCTGATCGCGGGGCATCTCCTGATGGCCGCGGCGATCGCGGCGATCGGCCTCGCCCCCGGCTACCCCGCGTTGATCGCCTGTGCGATCGCAGCCGGCCTCGGCAACGCCGTCTACCACCCGGCCGACTACGCGATCTTGGGGGCCCGGGTCCGTTCCGACAGGGTCGGGCGCGCCTTCGCGGTCCACACCTTCGGCGGCTATTTGGGTTTCGCCGCGGCGCCGATCACGATCGTGGCGCTGACCGGCCTCGCCGGCTGGCGGACGGCGCTCTTGCTCGCCGGCGGCGCCGGTCTCGGCGTGGGCCTTTTGCTCCTGGCCTTCCACCGGCTGCTTTCGAGCCCGCCCGGTGCACGGCGACCGAAAGGCGAAGCCGGGCGCGCCGATCGCCGCCTGCTGGCGAGCGGCCCCGTCCTGTTGGCGCTCCTCTTCTTCGTCCTCCTCGCCCTCGGTCACGGCGGGATCACGGGCTTCACCCCGATCGTGCTCGAGCGCAGCCGCGGCCTCGAGCTCGCGGCCGCGAACCTGCCTCTCGCCGCCTTTCTCGTCGCGAGCACACCCGGCGTCCTGTTCGGCGGCTGGGTGGCCGACCGGCTCGGCCGGCACGGGCTCGTGGTCGCCACCTGCTCGACGGTGATCGCCGGGGTGGCGGGGATCGCCGGTTTCGCGAGCCCGTCGCTCCCGCTGCTCGTCCTTCTCTTCGCGCTCGGTGGTCTCGCCGCCGGGATCATCGCGCCCTCGCGCGACATGCTCGTGAAGGCCGTCACCCCGCCCGGCGCTTCGGGCCGGGTGTTCGGCTTCGTCATGATCGGCTTCAATCTGGGCGGTCTGATCGCTCCGCCGGCTTACGGCTTCCTGGTCGACGCCGGCCGGCCCGAGCTCGTGTTCCTGGCCGTCGCACTCGTGAGCCTCCTGACCGTGGCGACGGTCGGCGGAACGGCCGGCCGGCAGCCGGCCGCGGCCCGCTGAGACAGGGCGCGGCGGGCGCCTCAAGGCGCCGCCGCCTCGCGGTGTTTCTCGACGATCGTCTGGGCGAGGCGCTCCGGCACCTCCTGGAGATGGTCGAAGGCCCACTCGAAGAAGCCCGTGCCCTGCGAGAGCGAGCGCAGCGAGACGATCAGATCGTGCATCTCGGCCTGCGGGATCTGGGCCCGGATTTCGTCCCAGCCGGGCCAGCCGGCCTTGCCCTCGTAGCCCAGGATCTGTCCGCGCTTTTGGGTCACGAGCTGGAGCGCCCGGGAAGTGTAGTCGGCCGGGACCGAGATCGTCACCGCGAGGATGGGCTCCAACAGCACCGGCTGGCACTTCGGCAGCCCTTCCTTGAGGGCGAGCGCGGTCGCCATCTTGAAGCTCACTTCGTTGCTGTCGACGCTGTGGAACTGACCGTCGTAGAGCGTGACCTGGACGTCGACGACCGGGAAGCCGAGCGGTCCCTTGGCAAGATATTCCTTGGCCCCCTCTTCCACGGCGGGGATGAACTGCTTCGGGACCGCGCCACCCACCACCTTGCTCTCGAAGCGGAAGCCGGTGCCGCGCGGCAGGGGCTCGATGTGGATCTTGACGTCACCGAACTGGCCGTGGCCGCCGGTCTGTTTCTTGTGCCGGCCGTGGGCATCGGCGCTCTTGCGGATCGTCTCGCGATAGGGGGTGCGCGGCGGGTGCGGTTCGACCGGGATGTGGTACTTCGAGCGCATCCGGTCGAGCGCCACCTTGAGGTGCATCTCGCCCTGCCCCCAAAGCAGCGTCTGGTGCATCTCGGGGTCGGGCTCGACCTTGAGGGAAGGGTCCTCGTCGACGAGCTTGGCGAGCGCAGCCGAGAGCTTGACCTCGTCGTTGCGGTTGGTGGCGGTGAGCGCGTAGGCGAAAAGCGGTGGCAGGGGCGGGGCGGTCGGCAGGTCGACGTCGAGCGGGCCCGCGCCGTTGGAGAGCACCTGACCGGTGCGCGCTTCCTCCATGCGGGCGAGGGCGACGATGCTACCCGCGCCCGCTTCGCCGATCGGCTCCTGTTGCTGCCCGAGCAGCCGGTAGACGCCACCCACGCGCATGCCGTCGAGCTGCATCCCGTCCTTGACCTGGCCGCGCCAGACGCGGACCAGCGAGAGCTTGCCGGCGTGCGGCAGGTGATAGGTCTTGAGGACCTGGGCCAAGGTCGGGCCGTTCTCGGGGATACCGAGGGCCGCCGCCCGCACCGAAGGTTCGGGCGTTTCGGCGGCGAGTGCTTCGAGGAAGCGGCGGACGCCCATGTCCTGTTCGGCCACGCCCATGAACACCGGCACGATCTGATCGGCACCCAGGGTCTTGCGCAAATCGGCCATGACCTGCTCGGTGGGCGGCTCCTTTTCCTCGAGAAGCTTTTCGAGCAGGTCGTCGTCGAAATCGGCGAGCGTTTCGAGCATCGCCCGGCGCGCCGCCTGCTCGCGCTCGCGATAATCTTCGGGCAGCGGGATGCGGTCGGAGGGGCCGCCCTTCTTGTAGGCGTAGGCTTGTTCGGTCACGAGATCGATGTAGCCGACGAGCGAGTCGCCACGGCCGATCGCGTACTGGTGCGGGATCACCGGCCGCGCGCTGACCTTGCGCAATGCATCCAAAAGATCGCGATAGCGGACCTCGCTTCTGTCCATCTTGTTGATGAAGACGAGATGAGGGATACTCTGTTGGTCCAGGAAATGGAACAACGGTGCGACCGCGATCATCCGCTCGAGCACCGGCTCGACCACGACCACCGCGAGGTCCACGCCCATGAGCGCCGCCCTGGTCTCTTGGGCGAAGTCGACGGAGCCCGGGCAGTCGAGGATCGTGAACTCGAGCCCACCCGTGCGGAACCAAGCGGCCGTCACTTCGGTGCTCATCTGTCGTTCGCGCGCCTCGGGGCTCGCGTCACCGACCGTGTTTTTGTCCATCACCCGGCCCTTGCGGGCGATGGTCCCGGTCACGAAGAGGATGCTCTCGAGGAGCGTCGTCTTGCCGGCCCCGTTGGGGCCGACCAGGGCTACGTTACGCTTGGTGGTCGCGTCCATGCCGCCTCCCGCCTGCTCGCCCCGGCGACCACTGCCGCGGGGCTGCCGATCGGTGGCATGTTCGTGGCAAGCGCGTGACTTGTCCACCGCCGGCCGGCTCTGCGCCCGGCGTGGCACCGGGGCGTGCACGAGCCCTTCGTTCGGCGATTGCGCGCCGGGCCGGAATGAGGGAGAGTCGGATGGGGAGGGGGCGGACATGCAGTGCGCGGACCTCGATCGGTATCTCGAGGCGTTCCTCGACGGACGGCTCGGTCGCTCGCGCGCGGTGATGTTGCGGCGACACTTGGCCGGTTGCCTCGCCTGCCGCGCGCGCTTCGAGCGGCTCCGCCAATTCGAGCGAGACTTGGCCGCCCGGTTGCGCAACCTCGAGCGCTGCGAATCCCTCTGGCGCGACCTCGAGCTCGACCTCGTGCGGAGCGGGGAGGGGGCCTTGCCCGGCTTCGTCGCGCCTTTGCGCGCGCTGCCGCCACCGCGGGTGAGCCCACCGCCGCCCGCTGCCGCACCACCACCCGCGGCCGGACGCACGGTTGCACCCCAGCCGCTCGCCCCGGCGCGGCCCAGCCGGTTCCGGGCGCGGCTGATCGGTCTCGCGATCGCCGCGGTGACTGCCGGAGCGACGGTCCAGCTCGGCATCTGGTTGCTCGAACCGCGCGGTTCGAACGGCGGGGCGATCGCGTTCCTGGACCGGCTCAAGGGCGAGCCGCCGCTCGAATTCCGCAGCGCCGACCCGGCCGCCGTCCGCAGCTGGCTCGCCGCACACCTCTCGGCCCCGGTGCCGGCCCTGCCGGTACCTGCCGGTTTCGAGCTCCTGGGCGGGCGGGTCGACGATCTCGGTGGCTCGGCGAGCGGGGTTCTCGTCTACCGGCGCGACGGCGAGACGGCGCTCCTCTACCTGCAACCCCGACGGGCTTCGAGGGGCGGCGAGGTCGGTACGGATCTCTTGACGAAGCTCGACGGCGGTGCCCGCCTCGCTTGGCAGGACGGCGAGTTCTCCTACGCGGTGGTGAGCACGCTTCCGGCCGCCGATCTCGTGGGCCTCGGCCGCCCGGTCGTGCCGACCCGCTGATCCCCGCTCCCCGCCGGCCGCTCAGGTGGCGAGCCGGGCGACGAGATCGTTGACCTCGGCCGCTTTCTCCATGTGGGCGAGGTGACCGGTCCCGGCGAGCCGGTGCACGGCGATGCCGGCCGGCAGCCCTTCGGCGTGCGCCACCGGGACGATCCGGTCCTCCTCGCCCCAGATCACCTGCACCGGTACCGCGAGTTCGGCGAGGCGGCCGCGCGCCTGCCAGCGCTGCCGGCCTTCGGCGAAGCAGGCCCGGGCGATCGTCTCGAGGGCCGCCTGCGCCCCGTCCATCCGCTTGGCCTTGAGCACGTTCTCGACCATCTCGGCGGTCACGAGCTTCGGGTCGTGGACCAGCATCTCGAGGACCGGGCGGAGCTTGCGGGCCCGGTTCTGGGCGAGGAAGCCCTCGATGTAGTCCATCGCGATCTCGGGCCCGAGCCCGGCCGGTGCCACGAGCGTGGCCGAGGCCACCCGCTCCGGCCGATCGAGGGCGAGGGCGAGCGCGATCGCCCCGCCGAGCGAGTGGCCCACGAGGTGCGCCCGGGCGATGGCGAGCGCGTCCATCACGGCTGCGACCGCCTCCGCGAGGGCCGGTACCGTTCCCTCCCCCGGATCCTTGCTCGAGCCGCCATGGCCGGGCAGGTCGAGGGCGACGGTCCGCCGGCCGGCTGCGAGCTCGGCCTGGTTGAACATCCAGTTCTCGAGATCGCCGCCGAACCCGTGGACGAAGAGGACCGGCACCCCACCCTCGCCGATCTCGAGGACCCGGATCTTCCGCCCGCCCGCCTCGACGATCCGCGGCTGCGGGGCCGCCTCCGCGGCGGCCGCCGCCTCGGCCGCGAAGCGCGCCTCGAATGTTTCCACGAAGGCGTCGATCGCTGCCTCGCCGACCTCGGGCTCGGCGAGCACCGCCAGGAGCTTGCCGACCGGCACCGTGGTCCCGGGCTCGACCAGGAGCCGGCGCACGAGGCCCGCGGCGGGACTCTCGAAGACGTTGGCGATCTTCGAGGTCTCGATGTCGCAGAGCGGCTGGCCCTTCTCGACCCGCGCGCCTTCGGCCACGTGCCAGGCGGCCAACAGGCCCTCCTGCATGGCGAGGCCCCATTTCGGCATCACGATCGGTGTGATCTCGGCCACGCTGCCTCTCCCGCCCCGGCCCGGCTCAGCCCGCGAACGCCAGGACCTCGCGGACCGCCGCCTCGATCTTGGCGGGCGAGGGGATGTAGAGATCCTCGAGCGCCGGCGAGAAGGGCACGGGCGCGTGCGGGGCGGTGACCATCTTCACCGGCGCCTTCAGGTCCGAGAAGCACTCCTGGGCGACGAGGGCGGCGATGTCGCTCGCCATGCTGCAGCGCGGGTGCGATTCGTCGACCACCACGACCCGCCCGGTCTCGGCCGCGGTCTCGAGGATCGTCTCGGCGTCGAGCGGGGAGGTCGTACGGATGTCGACGACCGTGACCCCGATCTTCTCCTTCGCGAGCTTGTCGGCCACCTGGTTGGCGAAGTTCACCATCCGACCCATCGCCACGATGGTGACGTCGTCGCCCTCGCGCGTGACGTTGGCCTCGCCGAAGGGGATCGTGTAGGGATCGTCGGGGACCTCGGCCTCCTCGTCGTACATCGCTTTGTGCTCGAAGAAGATCACCGGGTCGTCGTCGCGGATCGCCTGGATCAGCAGCCCCTTGGCCTCGTAGGCGTTGCTCGGCAGCGCGACCTTGAGCCCGGGGATGTGGGTGAAGATCGAATACAGGCACTGGCTGTGCTGCGAGGCGGCACGGAAGCCCGCGCCGTACATCGTCCGGATCACGACGGGGGTGACCGCCTTGCCGCCGAACATGTAGCGGAACTTGGCCGCCTGGTTGAAGATCTGGTCGAAGCAGACCCCGAAGAAGTCGACGAACATGAGCTCCGCCACCGGCCTGAGCCCGGTCGCCGCCGCGCCGATCGCCGCACCGATGAACGCGCTCTCGCTGATCGGCGTGTCGAGGACCCGGTCGCGGCCGAAGCGCGACATCAGCCCTTTGGTGACACCCAAGGGTCCGCCCCAGGCATCGTCTTCGCCCGGGGAGCCCATCCCGCCCGCCACGTCCTCACCCATGAGGATCACCCGCGGGTCACGCTCCATCTCCTGCCGGAGCGCCTCGTTGATCGCTTGGCGATAGGTCTTCTTGGGCATCGTTCGCCTCCCCGGGGGACGCACTCGGACTCAGTGGTAGGAGACGTAAACGTCGGTCAAAAGATCGGCCTCGCTCGGCATCGGCGCCGCTTTGGCCTCCCGTGTCACCCGGTCGATGTACTCGACCACCTCCTGGTCGATCGCGTCGAACACGGCGGGCTCGAGGAGTGCGGCTTGCAGCACGCGCTCGCGGAACAGCTTCAGACAGTCGCGCTCGGCGGCGATCCGCGCCACCTCGTCCTTGCCGCGGTAGGTCATCGCGTCTCCCTCGAAATGGCCGTAGTAGCGGGTGAAGCGGACGTGGACGAGGGACGGCCCCTCGCCCGCCCGCGCCCGCTCGATCACCTCGCGGGCGACCTCGTGGACGGCGAAGAAGTCGTGCCCGTCGACCTCGTAGCCGGGCATGCCGAAGCCTGCCGCCCGGCCGACCTGGCTTCCCGCGACCGCCCAGGAGGACGCGGTCGATTCGGCGTAGCCATTGTCCTCGATCACGAAGATCGCCGGCAGGTTCCAGACCTTGGCGAGGTTGTAGGACTCGAGCGTGGTGCCCTGGTTCGAGCCGCCGTCGCCCACGAAAGCGATCGCCACCCCACCGGTTTTCAAGGTCTTGGCCGTGAGCGCGGCGCCGCAGATCAGGGGCGGGCCACCGCCGACGATGCCGTTGGCCCCCATCATCCCCTTCTCGAGGTCGGCGATGTGCATCGAGCCGCCCTTGCCGCCGCACAGCCCCTCCTTCTTGCCGAAGATCTCGGCCATCATCGCCTTCACGTCGCAGCCCTTGGCGATGCAGTGGCCGTGGCCGCGATGGGTCGAGGCGATCCGGTCGACGTCCGTCAGATGCATGCAGAAGCCCACGGCCGAGGCCTCTTCGCCGGCGTAGAGATGGACGAAGCCCGGGATGTTGCCGGCCGAGAACTCCTCGTGGACCCGGTCCTCGAAGGCCCGGATCGTCCGCATCTGCCGATAGGCGTGGATCAGCTGCTCGCGGCTGAGCTGCACGGGCGCCTCCCTGTCTCTTTTTGCGCGGTTCTTGCGGCACCATAGCCCGGGATCGCGCCTTGGCAAGCGCGCTTTGAACGAAACGGCCGGGTGCTCGCACACCCGGCCGCTTCGGACCCGTTCCTCGGGCTCGCTCGTCGAAGGGCGCCGCGGGCGAGGAGCCGCGGCCTCCCCTCACTTCAAGGTCTTGAGGTAGGCGATGACATCGGCCCGCTTCTTGGGATCGGCGAGGCGGAACGCCATGCGCGAGCCCTTGATCACGCTCTGCGGGTTCTCGAGGTACTTGTCGAGGATCTCCTCGTTGTCCCAGACGACGCCCGATTCCTTGATACCCGGCCCGTACTTGGCGGCGTAGTTGGGATCGGTGCCGGCCGCCCGGCCCCACACGCCGAGCAGCGAGGGACCGGTCGGCTTCGCATCGGGCTTGTCGAGATTGTGGCAGGCCACGCACTGGCGGGCGACCGTTTTGCCGGCCTCGGGGTCGCCACCCTTGCCCCGCTCCTGGGCCGACGCGCCCGATACCATGCCGGCCGCGAGCAGGCCCGCGGCGACCCAAGCCATCATCCTCATCCGAGCGCCTCCATCAGGGGTTCTGCATCTCCCCCGCGAGCGCGCTCCCTAGCGCGACGCGAGGTCGCGGCCAACGCCCTTCCCGCCGCCTGCGGCGAAGCGCGCACCCCCGCGCACCGCTTGCGGAGCCGTTCGAGCTTTCCCGCCTAGCCCACCGCCGCTCGGCGTCGGACGATCGCCTGCCGTTCGCCTTCCGCGAGCCGTGCCGCCGCGGCCGGCTCGTCGAGTTCGCCCTCGACGGTACCGATGGACCACAGCATCTCCGCACTTCGGCACGCGCGTTCCACGAGCTCCGCGTCGGACACCGAGAGCCGTCGCGCGATCTCGGGCCCGTGACGGGTGGCCGGCGCTTCGGCTGCCACGGGCCCGGCGGGGTCGATCTCCCGCGACGGCGAGATCGGCGCGGAGCCCGTCTCGGCCGGCTGGCGTTCCTCGCTCGGTGCCTCGTCCGGCTCCTCGACGGGAGCGTGGCGGGCCGCGATCTCGGGACGCGTCGCCCGTAACCGGCCGAGCTCCGCTTCGGCCCGCTCGCGTTCTTTCTGCAGTCGGGCGCGGCAGCGTAGGAGGGTCGCGAGTGGCGGCAGCTTCCCGAGGTCGCGAGCTTCGATGAGCGCCACGAGCACCCGCTCCTCGAGCGCGTCGAGCCGGCTCGCTCGCCAATATTGCGCGACGATCGCGTCGACCACCTGCTCCTCGGCGGCATCGGCCGGCTGCAGCCGCAGCCACCACGCCGCGCGCAGCCGCTCGAGGGCCGGCTGCCGGGCCGGCTCCACGGCGTCTGCCAAGGAAGGAAAGCACGCTTCGTCGGTCATGGGCCGAGATCCCGCGGTTGCAGTGGTCTTCTGACCCATGATAGGATCGTTGTCAAGAGCAGGCTCCGGCCGGGCAGGCCGGCCCCGGGAGGAGGGGCGTTCGGGGCCGCGGCACGCGCCTCCCGACGCGCCCGACGGCGACGCGGTGCGCGAGGGCGCGGCACGCGGCTCCCGAGCAAGAGGTCGCTCCCGCTCAGCCCTCGAGCAGGCGGCGCGCCACGACCTGCGCCTGGATCTCGGCAGCACCCTCGAAAATGTTGAGGATGCGGGCGTCGCAGAGGATCCGCGAGATCGGGTACTCGAGCGCGTAGCCGTTGCCGCCGTGGACCTGGAGGGCCTGGTCGGCGGCCATCCAGGCGACCTGCGCGGCCGAGAGCTTGGCGAGCCCCGCCTCGAGGTCGCAGCGGCGGCCCGCATCCTTGGCCCGCGCCGCCGAGAAAGTGAGCTGGCGGGCGAGCTGGGTCTCGACCGCGGCCCAGGCGAGCTTTTGGTGGACCCGCGGGAAGGCGAGGAGCGGCTTGCCGAACTGCTTGCGCTCGCGGGCGTAAACGAGACCCTCCTCGATCGCCGCCACCGCGACGCCGACCGCCCGGGCGGCGGTCTGGATGCGGGCACTCTCGAAGGTCGCCATGAGCTGCTTGAAGCCTTGGCCCTCGACGCCGCCCAGGAGGTTCTCGGCCGGCACGGGGAAGCGGTCGAAGGAGAGCGTGTATTCCTTCATCCCGCGATAGCCCAGGACCGGGATCTCGCCGCCCGTGAGCCCCTCGACCGGGAACGGGTCCGCATCCGTCCCGCGCGGCTTCTCGGCCAACAGGATCGAGAGGCCGCGATGGCCGCGCTCGGGCCGGGTGCGGCACAAGATCGTCATGAAGTCCGCCCGGGCGGCGTGCGTGATCCAGGTCTTCTGCCCGGTCACCCACCAGACCCCGTCCTCGAGGACGGCCCGGGTCTCGAGGTTGGCGAGGTCGGAGCCGATGTTGGGCTCGGTGAAGACGGCAGTGGGGACGAGCTCGCCCGAGGCGAGCCGCGGCAGGAAGCGGGCCTTCTGCTCGGCGGTGCCGGCCGAGGCCACGAGCTCGCCCGCGATCTCGTTGCGCGTCGGCAAGGAGCCCACACCGATGTAGCCGCGCGAGAGCTCCTCGGTGACCAGGCACATGGCGAGCTTGCTCATGCCGAGCCCGCCATGCTCCTCGGGCACGGTCAAGCCGAACACGCCGAGCTCGGCGAGCTCCTGCAGCACCGCATCGGGGATCAAGGCGTCCTCGAGGTGCCAGCGATGGGCGTGCGGGCGGATCCGCTCCTCGGCGAAGCGGCGGAACTGGTCGCGCACGAGCTCGAGGCTGTCGTCGAGGATGCCCGGATCACCGAGCTCGCCGGGCGCCAGGAGCTCCGCCAGCCGGCGCCGCGCCTCGGTGGTGCCGCCCTCGCGCACGAGCGCTTCGACCTCGGCGCTGCGCAGCGGGCGGAGATCGGCCTCGCCGAGGCCGAGTTCGTGCGGCCGCACGATCTCGCCCTGGGCCATCGGCCAGCCGCCCGAAAGCCGGGCCAGATACTCGGCGAAGCCCCAGCCGAGCTGCAGCCGCTCGCGCTCGCCGAGCCGGCCCGCGGCGCGCAGCCGCTCGGCCCAATCGAGGAGGGCCTCGAGCGACCGAACATGGACCTCGAGCCAGGCGAGGCCGTGCGCCGCGTGCTGCTCGCGCTCGAGGAGCTCGCCGTCGAGCCGCCCGCCCGGGGCGAGCCGGGCGGCGAGCCGTTCGCGGGCGCGGTCGCGGACGCTCGCCGCTGCGGCGAGGGCGGCGCGGCAGGTCGCGAGCAGGTCGGGCTCGCCGCGGCGCAGCTCGGCGATGGCCGTTGCCATGTTTATTTTCCTCTGTTAAGAGAAGATGCCGTGAAGCCGCCCGCGCCCGAGGCCGGCCGGGCACGGGCCCGCGTCGCGGCTCACTCCTCGATCGCCTCCTCGAAGGTCCGCATGCCCGGCCTGCGCGCCTGGACCAGCACCGCCATGTTGCCGGGCTTGTGCTGGTTCTTCCACATCTTCATGTGCGCCCGCGGGATGTCGGTCCAGGGGAAGACCTCGCTCATGCAGGGGTCGACCTGGCGGTTGATCACGAACCGGTTCGCCGCCATCGCCTGCTTGAGGTTGGCGAAGTGGCTGCCCTGCACCCGCTTCTGCCGCATCCACAAGTAGCGCGCGTCGAGGGTCAATTTGTAGCCCGTGGTCCCGGCACAGATCACGACCATCCCGCCGCGTTTGACGACGAAAGCCGAGACCGGGAAGGTGGCCGCGCCCGGATGTTCGAAGACGATGTCGACGTCGTTGCCCTTGCCGGTGACGTCCCAGATCGCTTTACCGAATTTCTTGGCTTCGGCGAGCCAGCGGGCGTAGGCCTCTTTGTCCATCGGATCGGGCATTTCGCCCCAACAATTGAAATTTTTGCGGTTGATGACCGCCTTGGCGCCGAGCGAGAGGACGAAGTCGCGCTTGTCCTCGTCCGAGATCACGCCGATCGCGTTCGCCCCCGAGGCGGCGATGATCTGGGTCGCCATCGAGCCGAGCCCGCCCGCGGCGCCCCAGACGAGCACGTTGTCCCCGGGTTTCAAGGTGTGCGGCGGGTGGCCGAACAGCATCCGATAGGCGGTCGCGAGGGTGAGCACGTAGCAGCCCGACTCCTCCCAGGTGAGGTGTTTGGGCCGCGGCATGAGCTGGCGCGACTGGACCCGACAGAATTGGGCGAAGCTGCCGTCCGGTGTCTCGTAGCCCCAGATCCGCTGCGAGGGCGAGAACATCGGATCACCGCCGTTGCACTCCTCGTCGTCGCCGTCGTCCTGGTTGCAGTGGACGACGACCTCGTCGCCGACCTTCCAGCGCTTCACTTTCGAGCCGACCGCCCAGACGATGCCCGAGGCGTCCGAGCCGGCGATGTGGAAGGGCTGCTTGTGGACGTCCAAGGGCGAAATCGGCATGCCGAGGGCGGCCCACACGCCGTTGTAATTGACGCCGGCCGCCATCACCATGACGAGGCACTCGTCCTCGCCGATCTCGTGGGTCGGCACGACTTCCTGCTGCATCGCCGTGATCGGTTCGCCGTGCCGTTCCTTGCGGATGACCCAGGCCCACATGTTGCGCGGCACGTGCCCCAAGGGCGGGATCTCGCCCACCTCGTAAAGGTCCTTGGTCGCGATCCGGTTGATCATGGGTGCGCCCTCGCGGTGGATCGGGATGACCTGGGCGCTGGCCCTGGCGCCGGCCGAGGCCGTGGCCGCGGCGGTGGGGCTCGACGCGCCGGAACCCGCCGCCTGCGGCATTTCGCCGCCGCTCGCGGCGAGCCGCGGACCACCCGAGGTCCCGGTCGCCACCGCCGTCTCTTCGAAGAAGTCCGAGGGCTCGAGCGGGATGCCCTCGCGGCGGGCGATCGCCAAGAGCTCCTCCTGGCGGCGCGCCGGGATGGCGCCGCGCCGCACCCAGCCCGAGATCGCCGTCTGCCAGATGCCCAGAAGTTCGGCGACCCGCTGCTGCGAGCCGAATTTGGCGATGATCCGTTCGACGTTCTGCCTGCTCATGGGGACTCCCCGCTCACCTTGCCCCGCAACGTGACACGTGACGTGATGAGCGTCAACGACGAATCGTGTTTGACGCAGCGCAGCAGGGGTGTTAGGAGGTGTTCGAGAATCGGCCCCGGCGGCAACCGGCGGGCCGAACGGCAACGGGGGACGGATCATGGCGGACCGGGCGGGCGAGCCGGGCGAACGCGGCAGGGATCGACCCTGGCTCTTCCGGACCTATGCCGGCCACAGCTCGGCGGCCGCCTCCAACGCCTTGTTCCGGCAAAATCTCGCCAAGGGTCAGACGGGGCTGTCGGTGGCCTTCGACCTGCCCACCCAGACGGGCTACGACGCCGACCATCCTTTGGCCAAGGGCGAGGTCGGCAAAGTCGGGGTGCCGATCTGCTCGATCGCCGACATGGAGGTGTTGTTCGACGGCATTCCCCTCGAACAGATGAACACCTCGATGACCATCAACGCGACCGCAGCATGGCTGTTGGCGCTCTACGTCGCGGTCGCCGAGCGACAAGGGGCGGACCGGAAGAAGCTCGCCGGCACCACCCAGAACGACATCGTCAAAGAATATCTCGCCCGCGGGACCTACATCTTCCCACCCGCTCCCTCGCTCAGGCTCACGACCGACCTCATCACCTTCACGGCGCGCGAGATGCCGCGCTGGAACCCGATCAACGTCTGTTCCTACCACTTGCAGGAAGCAGGTGCCACACCGGTCCAGGAGATCGCCTACGCCCTCGCGACCGCGATCTGCGTGCTGGACGCGGTCAGGGCCTCGGGCCGGGTGCGCCCGGACGAACTGCCCGAGGTGGTGGGCCGCATCTCGTTCTTCGTCAACGCCGGCATCCGGTTCGTGACCGAGCTCTGCAAGATGCGCGCCTTCACCCGCTTGTGGGACCGCATCACCCGCGAGCGCTACGGCGTCGAGGACCCGAAGCACCGGCTCTTCCGCTACGGTGTGCAGGTCAATTCCCTGGGCCTCACCGAACAGCAGCCGGAAAACAACGTCTACCGGATTCTTTTGGAGGCACTCGGCGTGACGCTGTCGAAGCGGGCCCGCTGCCGGGCCCTGCAACTGCCGGCGTGGAACGAGGCGTTGGGTCTCCCGCGGCCCTGGGACCAACAGTGGTCGCTGCGGCTTCAACAGATTTTGGCCTACGAAACCGATCTCCTGGAGTTCGACGATCTGTTCGACGGCTCGCCGGTGATCGAAGCCAAGGTTCGCGAGCTCGAGGAGGCGGCGCTCGAAGAACTCGGCCGAGTGGAGGCGATGGGAGGTGCGATCGCCGCGGTCGAAAGCGGCTACATGAAGGCACGGCTCGTGGAGAGTAACACGAAACGTGTCGCGGCGATCGCCTCGGGCGAGCTGCCGGTCGTGGGCGTCAACTGCTTCACCGAGACCGAGCCGTCACCCTTGACCGCCGGCGGGGGCGGCTTCCTCGCGGTCGACCCGGCGGCGGAGGCCGAGCAGATCGCCCGGCTCGAGGCGCATCGGGCGCGGCGCGACGGCAGGGCCGTGGCGGCCGCCCTCGCGGCATTGCGCGAGGCGGCGCAGGAGGGCCGCAACATCGTGCCGCCCTCGATCGACTGTGCCCGGGCCGGTGTCACGACCGGGGAGTGGGCGCAGGTGTTGCGCGAAGTGTTCGGCGAATACCGGGCGCCGACGGGTGTGGCGGCGGTCGCGGGCACCGGCAGCGATCTTTTGGCGCCGGTCCGCGCCCGGGTCGAGGAGGCGAGCCGGCGGCTAGGCCGGCGGCTCAAGATCCTTGTCGGCAAGCCGGGGCTCGACGGACACTCGAACGGCGCCGAGCAGATCGCCGTTGCCGCGCGCGATTGCGGCATGGAGGTGGTCTACGACGGGATCCGGCTCACCCCCGCTCGGATCGCCGCGACTGCCCTCGAGGAGGGCGTCCATCTCGTGGGTTTGTCGATCCTCTCGGGCTCGCACGAGCCGCTCGTGCGCGAGGTGCTCGAGCGGATGCGCAAGCTCGGCATCGGCGAGGTCCCGGTCGTGGTGGGCGGGATCGTCCCGCCCGAGGACGCGCGCCGCCTACTCGCGGCCGGGGTCGCCCGGGTTTACACGCCCAAGGACTACCGGGTCGACCAGATCATGGCCGATCTCGTGGAGGTCGCCCTCGCCGCCCACCGCCGGGCGGCGTGAGGGACGGCGCGGGCGGAGCCCTCTTCGCCGGCAGCGCGCACGCCGCACCCCCGGTGGCGGCGCGGGTCTTCTCGACCGGGCGGGCTGGCGGAGGGCCGTGTCCGACACCGTTCCCGTGCGTGCCTCTCGAACTCACCGATTTGCCGTCGTTTCGGGCCCGGTGTCATCCCGGCCCCCGCTCGCTTTCCTTTCCGCCAACGTCCGCCAGCGTTCGCCGAAAGTTCGAAGAACCGCCTCGGCCGCGATTTCGTTGGCGCGACCGTTCGGGTGCGCGTCGAATCGGTTGACGATGAGGTTCTCTCCGACGTGTTTCGCGAAGGCCGCGCGCAGATCGAGACACGGAACGCCCTCGCTTTCGCAGGTTTCCAGCACGCGTTCGAAGATGAAATCGTACGTCGCGGCATCGTGGCCGCTCACCAACGTGGGCGGCCAAAGGATCATCGCCACGGGCAGGCCTTCGGCTCGCGGTAACCGCAAGAGCCGCTCGAGGCGTTCTCGGTCCCGTTGGGCGAGCGGCGTATCGGGGGAGCTGTAGTGTTTTTTGTACCAGCCGTCCAAGTCGGCCATTCCCAAGCCGATTTGTATTTGGCTCCACGCATTGTTCAAGACGAAATACAAAGCGGATCGCGGGTTTATGAAGTAATGCAACTTCGGCAAGAGGGGAAATATTCGAGGCGGCGGAGCCTCGGGATCGCTTATGTCATTCAAGAACCATGAAAGCAACACGAAATCAGGCTTGGCACGGCTCAGCGCGAGTTCCAGGTTCATGATGTTCTGCTCGTACTCGGCACCCGGCTGACCGAAGTTCAAAACCTCGAACCTGGCATGATGTCGGTCGAGAGCGCGTTGCAAACGTTCGGTTAGGCGTTCGGATTCGGCGATACCGTGTCCATAGATGAGCGAATCGCCCACCACGACGATACGATAGGTGCCCGGCTCCGGCGTCGCGTCGAATTCTCGTTCGCGAAAGCCGAGCGAGTTCCGGAGGGGCCTTTCCTTGGCCCGCCAACGCTCCGCGAACCAGCTCGTATTGTCCCCGGTCGTTCCGATGTCGTCGAGCAGCCAACGGGTCGTGAACTCCAAGACGAGAAGCGTACCGATTCCAAGAAGAAGCGCGGCTATGCCCCTGTTGGTCATCGTGAACCTCGACAGGTCCTGGAAATCAGCGAGGTTGGGTTCAGGGCGCCACGATCCCGTGCGGCCAGCCGGTCGACCTCGACCGGTCGCGCGAGACCGGGCCGAGCCGGCGAACCGCTGAACCGTGGGTGAGCGGCCCGCCATCCGTACGAAGTCACGCCTATCGGGAGTGGGGTGAACTCCCGAACCACGACCACGTCACCTCCGCACGCACGAGCTTATCCGAAGGAAACGACGTTTCGACCACAGTAGCCACTGCGCAAGTCTCTGGAGGTCGGGTCCAGGCGACAGCGGCGACCCGTCGCGACTGCCCGAGCAACTCTCCTCTCGATGGTCCAAAACTGCCAGCACCCGCCGAGATGGCGGCGGCGCGTGAGCGTATGGCGCGAACAAGTGACAGCCGCGCCACTGCTTAGACGATGGATCGACGATCCTCGCTCCACGTGCCGGCGGGTAACGGCACGAGAGGGGAGGGCCTTGCCTGCGTCGCGTCTCGGTAGCCGCGCATGCAGGTCGAGACCTGGAACGCCAGCTGCTCGAACAGCTTGTTGGCCGCGCCCAGGAGGGAGAAGGAGGCTCGCTCCAGGCAGAGGTGCGAGGTGCAGCCAAGTCGGCAGTCGTGACACACGGCCGTGGTAAGCGGCGCCTCGAGCGGCGGCACCCGCCCCGCGCTTGTCGGGCCGCGAACCGGACACCGCCTCGTGGAGAGATCGTCGAGCGGTATTCACGTGGTGAGATCAGGTGAACCTCCGTTTCGTGCGAGGTGCACGGCGGGGCGTGGGGTCGAGCGGATCGGCTCGGCCGGTGCCTGTGGCCGATGACGGCTCGAACGGCCCTCAACACCCCGGCAGCGAAGACCAGCGGCTCGGCCAGGGCCGTCCGGGTCCGCCGGTGTCCAGGCCTGCCATCGCGATCGCTGTTCTCCCCGTTCCGCCCGAGGACGAGCGCCGCCTGCGCGCGGCCGGCGTCGCCCGGGTTTACACGCCCGAGGACTACCGGATCGACCAGATCCTGGCGAATCTCGTGGGGGTCGCCCTCGCCACCCCCCGTCGGGCGGTCCGAGGGGCGCGCGGTCCGACCCGCGATCCCGTTGCCGGCGCCGGGGCGCGGCGGCACCGTCGGCCCGTCCGCGCGGTGGCAACGGGCTTCCCGATCCATTGCCCGCCTGCTGGGCATCCGTGGGCTCGGCGAGGACCTCGACTAGCTTCCGGCCCACCGCGTAGTGCCAATAGGGTATCGGGTGGTCGTCGAAGCCGGCGATGTCGTCCCGCACCGCGCCCTCGAGGTCGCCGGGCAGAACCGAGACGATCTCGATCCGCCCGTCGAGCATGTCGTAAACGGGGTTGTCCGGGGAGCCGTCGATGCGGAGCAGCAGGACCCGGGCCGGCGTCTCGCGGGCGATCGTGTTGATCAGCGCGGCCGACACGCGGCTCATATACGCCCGGTCCGGGTCCGGCCGATCGCAATAGCCACCGTTGCGGGCGCAATCCTGCTCGACATAGGACAGGATCGGCGAGCCGTCCGCGGCGAGGTCGAACCGGGGCAGGCGGACCGCCATCAAGTCCTCGACGCCGCGCGTCCGCCTCCAATAGTCCAGCCAACGTAGTCGCGATGGCGCGACCACGTGGCGCTCGTCGTAGAAATCGGCATAGCTGAGGATCACGATGTCGTCGGCGCCGATTCGGCTCGCGAGCTCGCGGAAGGGCAGCAGCGCCTGGCCGAGCGCGTAGCCGGAGAGGGCGTGCAGGCGGACACCGAGGTCGGGGCGCGCCCGCTGCAGGTGCCAGGCCCAGGTCTGCTCGTCGTGCACGCCATAGCCGAAGAGCCACCTGTCACCGAAGGCGAAGACCTCGCGACGGGCGCGCTCGGGCGGTGCCCCGGTCCAGCGGGAGCCGTCGGGCTCGATCGTGACGTCGACGCGCAACGTCTCCCAGCGCTCCGTGCCGCATCGTCGACGCATCAGGAGGTGGACGAACCGGCCGGGCCGAGCGGCGTAACCGAGCCTGTCGTCGCCCTCGTAGAAGGGCCCGGCTCGGCCCGAAGCACGTCCTCGCTGCCGAGGCTCCGGTAGCGGTAGAGGAGAGCGGTCGAGGGGAGCAGCTCGCCGACCAGCAGCACGAGCGCCGCCATGGTCAGGCCGAGGACCAGTCGCCTCGTGGTCGAGATCCGGGTCGGCTCCACGGTTCGCACGAGAGGACGATGCTGCGCAGCCCGGGCCCGCGCAAGCGGGACGGCCGAGCGTCGGGTCGAGCGGGTCGAGCCGGCCGGGTCCGAACCTGTTCTTCCGAGGAACGCGTTCGCCGTCATGCTCGACATCGGGAAATTCGCTGCTTCGGCAACGCCGATCGGGCGTGCCGGCCCGGCCAGTGGTCGCGCCGCCGGCGCTTGCACGGCTCCGCCCCCGCCGGCAGGATCGCGCGCGCTTCGAGCGGGGGCCAAAAATGACAGAAGTCCGCGTCGCGACCTTCGACGGGCCGGGGGCGAAGCCGGTGATCCGCCGCGTGCCGCGGCCGCGCGTCCCCGAAAAAGCCGCCTTGATCCGGATCGGCTGCTGCGGCGTCTGCGGCACCGATCTGCACATCCTCAAGGGCCACTGGCCCAAGCCCCTGCCTTGGCCCTTCACCCTCGGCCACGAGCTCGCAGGTGTCATCGTCGAGAAGGGGCCGGCGCTCGAAGTCGACTGGACCGGCCAGAAGCTCGAGGTCGGCTCGAAGGTCATGCTGCCGCCCTTGATGCCCTGCGGCACCTGCGACTGGTGCCGGCGCTATCCCGAGCAGGCCAACAAGTGCCTCACGCCCGTCTATTACGGCCGTTACCTGGGCTTCGATAAACCGCCGCACCTCTGGGGTGGCTGGGCCGAGATGGTCTATGTCGACCTCGACATGCTTCCCGGCACCAAGATCTACAAGCTTCCGGACGACATGCCCCTTCTGTTGGGCTCGCTCTCCGAGCCCTTGACCTCCTGTATCCGCGGCTTCGAGCGGGCCAAGAAGGCGGGCGGCTTCCCCTGGGGGGCGACGGTCGTGATCCAGGGCACGGGGCCGATCGGCATCCTCGCGATCGCCGCGGCCTACGAGATGGGTGCGGGCAGGGTGATCGCCGTGGGGGCGCCCGAAAAACCTCGCCTCGAGCTCGCCCGCGCCTTCGGTGCCGTGGCGACCGTGAACATCGAGGAGGTCACTCGGCCGGAGGAACGGATCGCCCGGGTGCGCGAGCTCGCGGGCGGCTACGGTGC
>Ga0308408_1000419_pt1 | contig 24730 bp, 32 predicted proteins | sample HotsprSampleMSe3_FD_203466 | JGI IMG/M metagenome (GOLD analysis project Ga0308408, IMG submission 203466) | Hot spring phototrophic mat microbial communities from Mushroom Spring, Yellowstone National Park, Wyoming, United States - 20060912_MSe3 ... | reverse complement strand
GCAGCCCCTTCATCCGCGCCAACCTGCGCGCTCGCCTGGTCGGGCGCGTGGACTCAGCCCAGGCCAGCGCCATCGCCTGCGGACGCGACGGCTGCGACGCCCACCGCCTGCTCGGTCACGGCGACTTCCTGCTGGTGGACGACACCGGCGCGCGCCGAATGCAAGTCGCCCTCACCCGCCCAGAACACATCGCCGCGCTCAAGCGCGCCCCCGCCCCGCTGCGGGCCGCGTTCCTGTCTGCGCCCCCTGCGCCCCAAAAACAGCAAGAAAAGCTCACTCCGCCTCCGCTTGAGGATGAGCTGCTGAGAAAAGTGAAGGAAATCCTGGATAAAAACCCGGACGCCTCCAACCGTGAGCTGGAGAGGACTATCTTCGGCTACACCGGAGGGACGGCCACCACCGTGATCAAGCGACTGCGAGAACGTCTAACATGCGCCGCGTGAACTGGACATTGGTCATCATCGCCGCCTTGATCCTGGTCGGCTGGATCGCCTGGCAGACCATCCTCAGCCTGGCTGCCGAGACGCGCAGCTTCCTGGTCGGCCTGCTCGCCGGCGGATTCTTGATCGCGCTCAGCGCCATGACCGGCCTGATCCTGATCGCCCGCCAGCAGGCCGCCATGATCGACCAGCTGCGCGCCCACATCAGCGAAGCGCACCGCATGCTGCAAGCGCGCGCCGAGCGATCCAGCGCGCCGCCGCTCGACGCCCCCGTCCCACCGCCCGTCCCGCCTCCGCCAACGCACGCCGCCATCCCCGCCAGCGCCGGCGACTGGGAGGTGGAATATGACGAGGGGGGTTGACAAACCGAAGCGCTTGGGTTAGAATTAGGGCGAAGGAGGTTGACATGGACATCGGAAGAGTCGTGCAGCGCGTGACTAAGCTGCCGCGCCCAACCCCCATCAAGCTACCGAAACCCTCGCCCGTTGCCCCAGTGCCGGTTCCTGTCCCCGCACCGGACAGGAAAGGAGGAACACGATGATGAGCTACATAGCGTTCAAAGCCCTAAAGGTATATGACGATGGGGTGTATTCACCCTATCGCTATACCAGATGGGATGAGGTATATATCCCATCCCTCGGCAGGCTGACCCACAGCCTGTCGGCGCCCTCGCTCGAGGGAAATCAGGGCGTCTATGCCGGCACCTTCAGCGAGGCGTGGTTCTATATGATGAACGACTGCCGTATGTTCTTGGTCGCCCCCGACCCGGACGCTGAGACCGAGGTCGGGACGAAGGGATGGCGCACTACGTGCGCCATCGTGCTCGGCGAGGTAACATCCCTGCACGACGCTGCCCGTCTTATTCTTGCCAGCCACCAGGCTGGCTACCCCCAGATTCGCGAAATCCTGCGCTGGGCGCGTCTCATGCAGGTTACGCCGCGGGCGGGACTGACCACCCGCGAACTAGTCGAACAGTCAGTGGAGGTGCGCCGGATGGTGCGCGCCGCGGCCATGGGGCAGCACGTCTACGTCTCAGTCCGGCGCAGGCTCGTGAGGGTCACGTGGAGCACCCCCATCAGGGTCATCGAGGGCGACCAGGTGCCAGTGCTGGGGCAATACCCCCCCCTCTGCATCGAAGTGGGAGAGGACTGGCCGCCGTTGAAGTCGCTATGCCAGACGAGCTAAGCCAAGCCGCCGCTCTACTGGGTGCGCGCGAGGGGGGTTGACAAACCGAAGCGCTTGGGTTAGAATTAGGGCGAAGGAGGTTAACATGGACATCGGAAGAGTCGTGCGGCGCGTGAAAAAGCTGCCGCGCCCAACCCCCATCAAACTGCCAAAGCCCGTATCCGTCCCTGCCCCCGTCCCTGCTCCCGTCCCTGCCCCTGCCCCCGTCGTCCCCGACGTGGACAAGAAAGGAGGAACGCGATGATTAGCTACATCGCGTTCAAATCTCTTCGAGTATGTAGCGACGGGCTGTATTCCCCCTGGTACGAAACCAGGTGGGACGAGGTCTACGTTCCGGCCCTGGGCCGGCTGACCTACAGTCTGCGCACAGATTCGCTCGACGAAGAGCAGGGCGTCTATGCCGCCACAGTTGGCGATGCGTGGCGGTATATGGAGAAGGGCTGCCGCCTGTTCCTGGTCACGCCCGACCCGGACGCTGAGACCGAGGTCGGGACGAAGGGGTGGCGCACTACCTGCGCCATCGTGCTCGGCGAGGCCACATCCCTACACGATGCCGCTCGTCTTATTCTTGCCAGCCACCAGGCTGGCTACCCCCAGATTCGCGAAATCCTGCGCTGGGCGCATCTCATGGATGTTATGCCGCGGAAGGGACTGACCGCCCGCGATCTAGTCGAAGAGTCGATAGAGGTGCGCCGGATGGTGCGCGCCGCCGCCTGGGGGTATTACACCACGATACGGCGCGGACGCTCGGAACACACGGCGGGCGTCACGTGGAGTACCCCGATCAGAGTCGTAAAGGGCAACAAGCCGCCAATACTGGAAGGCAAGCCCTACCTAAAGACCAATTTCCAGCGCGGTCGCTTCTCGCGCACACTCTACACCCCCTCGACCCTCTGCATCGAGGTCGGGGAGGATTGGTTACCGCTGAAGTCGCTATGTCAGACGAGTTAACCCAGGCCGCCGCTCTGCTTGGTTCGCGCGGCGGGCGCGCGCGCACCCCCGCCAAGGCTGAGGCCGCCCGCCGCAACGCCCAGCGCGGCGGGCGCAAGAGCCGCATCGAAGTCGCCGCGCGCGCCGTGGTGCACGCCTGGCGCAGCGAGCCAGGCGGAGAAGCGTTCCTGCAGGCGCTCGAAGCGCTCGAGGCACTTCTGGAAAAGGGGACGCGATGATAGTAGACAAGCGCTGGCCGCTGCGGGTCGGCGCAGTTAGTGAGGTAAGCCATGAATGAAAAACAAATCCACATCCTCGGCCTCGACTTCGGGGCCGGGGCGATCAAGTTCGCCGGCGACGCCGGCGAAGGCGAGCTGATCGCACAGGTCAGCAGCGCGCGCAAAAACCAAAAGCGCGCCCTCAACCTCGACCCCACCGGCATGCTCGGCAAAGCCCGCGCGCCGGACTACCTCCAGGCCGACTTCGGCGCGTTCTACGTCGGCGCAGGCGCGCACGACTACGGCAGAGCGGTCGAGGGCCTGGAGGCCAACCGCTTCGGCAAGGCCACCATCGAGACCCGCGCGCTATACTACAGCGCGCTGGCGCACTACCTCGATGGACATCCCCCCGCCCCCCTCAGGATCGTCGTCGGGCTGCCGCTCGAGCCGATGCTCGGCGACGACGCCGAGCTCAACAAGGCCGCCGTCGCCGGCTGGATGCGCGGACAGCACCGATTTACGTTCGCGCCCCAAAACGGGCGCGAGCGCGAGGTCGCCGCTGAGGTCGATAGCGTCATCGTCACCAGCCAGGCCGTCGCCGCCTTCTTCTACGCCGCCCTAGACGACGAGGGCGGCGTCGCTGACGCCGAGCTGCTCAAAAGCGAGGTCGGCGTGATCTCCATCGGCTTCAGCACCATGGAGCTGTTCGCCGTCGCCCAGCGCGCGCCCATCCGCAACCTGTGCGCCTCCAGCCCGGTCGGCGTCCAGCGCCTGCTCAGCCTGGCCGACCCAGATCGCCGCTGGACGCTCGGCGAACTCGACGCCCGCCTGCGCGCGCGCGCGCTCGACATCGCCCACGTCCTGCCCGTGTGGGCGCGCGAGGTCGAGGCCGAGATCGCGCGCTGCTGGGGGCGCGCCGCTAAACGCTTCAGCCGCGTGATCGCCGTCGGCGGCGGCGCCCTGCTGCTGCGCGACGCGCTGAGCGCGATCTTCGCCCCCTACCTCGCCTTCCCCGACGACCCAATCATGGCCGTCGCGCGCGGCCTGCGTAAGATCGCGCGTAAGAAGCATGGCAAGACCTAAGTCAGACCGGCCAGTGGTGAGGCTGCGCATCAGCCTCACGCTCTACCCAGGGCGTGACGACCGCCTGATCGCCTTCCTGCGCGACCAGCCCAGGCGCGGCATCGCCCGCGCCATCAAGCAAGCGCTGCTCACCGGCGCAGGCCCGCTCACCCCAGCCACGGACGCCACAGAAGAGACGCTGGATGAAGCGCTCGAAAACCTGCTATGAAGAAGGTCGCCCGCGTCAAGATCGTCCCCGTCGTCGTCGGCCTGCAAAGGCTGCGGCCAGACGGCAAAGCCGAACCGCTCCCGCTCGAGCAAACTAGCCGGCTGCTCGCCGAGATAGGACTTGCCGAGTGGATGCCGGTCAAAGCCCTCACACCGCGCCAGTGGGCAGCCCTCAAACGGCTGCGGCGTAAGGGCATCTACCCGATGTTCTTCGTATCCACCCGCCTGATATACGTCAAGGAGGACTTCGCCCACCTGCGCCACCAGGCTATCCGCGACCGCCTGATCGCCGCCGCCGCGCGCGGCACGGTCGATAGCGACGATCTCCAGGACCTGCACTACGCCTGGCTCAACAGCCCGGACCGCGAAGCCGCCAGGCGCATCGATAGGGTACTGGAACGCATGGTGAACACGCGCGGGCCAGTCGCCCTCAGCGACGATGAACGCCGCGCGCTCGAGCAAGCGCTGAAAGATGATCTACCTCAGCGACCGCGTTGACCTTGCCTGGATCACACCCCCCGCCATCCTGGTCGTCCATCCCCTCGACCAGGCCAAAGCCCTGAAGCTGGCGCAACAGGCCAGCGCCTGTCTGCCCGCCCCGCTCCTGCGCCAACTCAGGGCGCTCGGCGCGTCCCCCCAGCTTGTCAGCGCCATCCCCGCGCTGGGGCTAGACGACAAGCTGGTGGTGATCTACGAGACCACCACCAGCTTGAAATACGCACTAGTCAGCTTGGCTTAGCGCATCGCGCACGCGCTTCGGGAGCGGCTCGACCACGGGCGGCTCAGCGAAGGTGATCAGCCGCTCGTAGCTCACCTCGCCGTCCTCATCGCGCCCAGTGGCGCGCGAGAACCAAATCTCCGCGCCGAACTTCGGGTTGGTTCGGCGGGTGTAGAGATTCCCGCGCCACTCCACCAGCGCCGGGCCGTCGTCGTCACGCTGCTTGACGACAGCCCCAATCGCCGCCCAGTCGAAGTTTGGATAGTCCGTCAGTAGACGGCGAAGGTTCGGCGCAGATGGCGCAGATGGCGAAGAAGAAGGCGGCTCGCGCTCAGCCAGAAGCTGCTTGATCTCGCGCAGCTCGCGCCAGATCACGCGCAGCGCAGTGAGCAGCCTGTCGAAATCCCCGTCCGCCTGGGGTGGGGTGGGGGGATTTGAATTGGGCACAGGGTGAGCGGAATCCGCCGCGCGCGACGGGTTGGCCGCCGGCGCAGGGTGAGCGGAATCCGCCGCGCGCGACGGGTTGGCCGCCGGCGCAGGGTGGGCAGAATCCGCCGAGCGCGACGGGTTGGCTACGGGCGCAGGGCGGGCAGAATCCGCCGAATGCGACGGGTTGGCCGCAGGCGCAGGGCGGGCGGAATCCGCCGCGCGCGACGAGTTGGCCGCAGGCGTGGGGCGGGCAGCATCCGCCGGGCGCGGTGGGTTGGCTACGGGCGTGGGGCGGGCGGAATCTGCCGAGCGCGACGGGTTGGCTACGGGCGCAGGGCGGGCGGAATCTGCCGAGCGCGACGGGTTGGCTACGGGCGTGGGGCGGGGTGGGGTTTGAGTAATCATGGCTGTACCTCCTTACCCTCATTATACCACACCTGTGGCGAATTCGCCACAGGTCAACAGACGTAGTACCATAGCAGCGCTATGCGCTACGGCGAAACCGTGCGCGTCCGCGTGCCCGCCGAGATAGCCGCCTGGGTGCGCCAACGCGCCGAGCAAGAAGGTCGGACGATCTCAGAAATCGTCCGCGAGGCGGTGGACGCCTATCTGTCAGAGACCAGTCCGCAGTCAGAGTCCAGTCCGCAGGAGGACGAGGAGGACGACAGCGCCGCGCTCGCCATCCGCCTCACCCCAGACCAGCGCGCCGCCCTGCGCGCCCGCGGCAACCTTGAGCGCCTCATCCGCTGCGCCCTGCGCGCTTACCACGCCGCGCCCCCGCCGCCCAAGCGCGCCCCAAGCGCCGCGGTCGGGCCAAGCAACCACAATTATTTCGTGCGCTTGACAAAGGATATGCGCGCTGGGGTGCGCCGCCAGGCAGCCAGGTACCGCACCAGCGAGGCCGCGATCATCCGCTTTGCCCTGCAATGCGCGGTAAAATAGTCCTGCACCTCCCCGAGGACATGCGCGCTGCCCTCCGCCAGCGCGCCCAGGCCGAGGAAACCAGCGTGTCCGGGGTCATCCTCGCCGCCCTGGAGCATTACTTCGCCGCCAAACCAGCCATCCCTGACCCCCCGCCACCGCCAGGCGCCGCGCTCTCCGTCCGCCTCACCCCGCAGGCTGCGCAAGCCATCGCCAGCCGCACCCACCGCGCCACGATCAGCGCAGTCGCGCGGTCCGCCATCTCCGCCTACCTCGGCAACGACCGCTGGCAAGGCCAACTGGTCGAGGTCCCCGTCAGGCTGCCCGAGGCGCTCGCGCGCGCCCTGCGCGCCGCTGCCGAGAGTGGCGGGCGCGAGGCGCTGTTCGCGCAGGCCATCGCGCGCGCAATGCAGCTCGCCGCCTGAATAAAAAAGGGGGACATCCGCGATGGATGTCCCCCCCCCTTCGCTTTCACTTGCCGCGGCCCGGCGGGGGAGGCCCGTCCTCAAACAGCGCGTCCTCAAGCGGGTCACGCCCCTGGCGCGCCGTCGGTACCGGCTTGCCGCGCAGCGCATCGCCCAGCATCTGGGCGTCCGCGCGCGCCTTGGCCACGCCGCGCGCCAGCCCCTCGATCACCCCAGGCCGCCCTGCGCGCACGTCGATCAGGGCGGTCAGGGCGTGCGTGACCACCATCAGCGCCACCGTCAACCCCGTGGCGCTGACGAACAGCACGTCGCCCGCCTCGCGCAGCGGCGCCAGCAGCGGCACATCCACCCGCGCCAGCGTCGAGACCGTCTCGACCGACACCGCGCTGATGAACGCGCCGAAGAGCACCAGCATCAGCGTCCACATCACCGCGTCAAAGAGGTCGCGGCGCTGCTTTGCCTCGGTTAGTCGCAGGTAGCTCCACAGCACGCTGCCCTCCAGGAGGACAGCGCACAGCGCAGCCACCTCCGCCGGCATCCCCTTGCGCAGGCCGAAGTAGCCCGCCGCCAGCGCCGAAGCGCCAATCGCCAGCGCCTTGACGACGAACGATAAGTACTGCCCCGCCGCCGCAGCCGCGCTCGGATAGCGGTCGGGATTCTCGCGCGCCGCCAGCGGCACCACCACCAGCGGCACCAGCGCCAGCGCAGGCAGCAGCACCGCCACCACCCGCCCGACCTCGGCAAACGCCTCCACCCGCAGCGCGCTCGCCCGCTGCACGCCCGCGAACGCCACCAGCGCGAGCGTCAGCAACTGCCAGATCACCAGCAACAGCCCACACATCCCGCGCACGGTCGGGCGGTTGTCCAAAACCGCAATCGCGGTCAGCGCCACCGCCACCCCGACGCTGGAGACGGCGGCCAGGAACGCCTCCGGCAGGCTGCTGCCGAGGCGCACGAACAAATCGGCGACCGAGTAGCCGGCGTAGCCGACCAACCCGGCCGATAGGCCCCCGCCGATGTACAAGGCGGGGAGGGATAGACCAAGACGGTTATTCATGCCTCACCTCCTGCCACGATTTTACCACACATGTTTACAGGAGAATAGGAACACATTCCTACGTCACCGCCCCCGCGCCGAGCTAGGCTATAGCTCATGAAACTCGCACCAGCAGTGCGCTTCTCGCTCACGTTGATTGGGCTAGTCATCGTAGCGGGAGCATTCCTCGGCGTCCTCTTCCTGGGCGCCGGCGCGCGCCCCGCGCCCTCGCGCGTGGCAGTCGTCGCCCGCGACCTCAACGCGGGCGAAGTCGTGCAGGCCGCAGACCTGCGCATCGTTGAACAGGTCGTTGACGCCTCCCTCGTCCGCCTGTGGGTGCAAGAGTCCGAGCTGCCGGCATACCTCGGCAGCGCCGCCGCCGACCCGATGCGACGCGGCGAGCCGCTGCTCAAGAGCAAGCTGGTCAGCGGCCAACCAGGCGGCGGGCGCTACGCCACCATCCTGGACAACCCGGAAAGCGTGATCATGACGCTGCCGGTTGACCCGCGCCTGGTGCCAGAGCGCATCGCGCGCGGCGACCGCATCAACCTGATCATCGCCCTCGGCAGCGGCGACTTCGCGCGCTTCCCCGATCCCACGCCCGAACCGCCCACGCCCACGCCGCTCGCCGCACCCTTCGCCGGCGACGCAAGCCCAGGGCTGATCGCCCCAACGCCCACCCCAGACCCGTTCGCCGAAATCGACGCCACCCTCACCCCAACCCCGACCCCAGCCATCTTGATGCCGATGGCCGACCTGATCCTTGAGTCAGTCGAGGTGATCGACGTGGTGCGCGAGCGGCGGCAGAACCCCCAGTTCGGCCAGGCCGCCGGACAATCTGCCTTCATCGAGGGCGACATCCAGGCCCTGGTGGTGCGCGTCCCGCGCACCTACCAGACCGTGCTGAGCTGGGCCGCCGCCGCCGGCGCCCTGCGCTACGCCATCGCCTCACCGCTGCTCGACCCCACCGTCGCCCCCTTCCCGCGCGCCGGCGTGGACTGGATGAGCTACGCCGAGCTATACAGATGGAAGGTCGACCAGTCCATCGCCCGCGGCGAGACGCTCAGCAACACGCTCTACCCAGCCTACGTCGCCACCCTGCACGCCGCCCAGCCTAGCCCGCCGCCGGACGAAGCGGCCGCAGCCACGCCACAGCCATGAGCGACAAGGAAATCCGCCTGGTCGCCGCACTCACCGCCTGGGGCGACGAAGCTGCGTTGTACAACGCCTTCTCCTCCGGCGAGGGCCGCGGCATCGTCCTGGTCGGGCGCGCCACCCACCTGGCGCAGCTCGAGGACCAGGTCAAGACCTACCAGGCCAACGTCGTCCTGATCGACCACCAGATCGCCAAAAGCACCGAGGGCGAGAAGGCGCTCGCTGACCTGATCCAGCGCCTGCGCCACAACCCCGAATACCCCATCGTCACCATCGGCGTGGTCTACGACCCCAAGTGGACGCAGATCTTCGAACAGATGGGGGCGCTCGGCCACGTCGCCGGCCCTATTGGCGCGCAGCAGATCGAGGAGCTGCGCAACGACCTGCCCGTGGCCATCCAGATCGCCTACCAGGAGCGCCTGCGCCCGGACTACGTGCAACGCTTCAGCGACTCGGCGCTGCGCATCATCGACTCCGGCGCCTGGCAAAAGCACCAGATCGCGATCTGGTCAACCAAGGGCGGGGTGGGGAAGACCTTCCTCTCCCGCGAGATCGCCGTCGCGCTCGGCGTCTTGGCCGACCGCAGGACGCTCCTGATCGATGCCGATATGAACTGCGGCAAGCACCACCTCCACCTGCCGATCACCGCCGAGCGCAACGTCTACAGCCTGGCCACCGTCTACAAGGCCAACCGCAACACCCTCACCCCAGCCATGGTGCAGCAGTACCTGCAGCGCTACCAGGCCACCAACCTCTACATCCTGCCCGGCGTCTACGATATGACGCTCGGCGGCGCGGAGGTGCTCAACGGCCCCCAGGGCGAGGCGTTCGCCAACGCCCTGATGGATACCGTCGAGGCTATGGGGTGGGACTTCATTATCTGGGACCTCGGCCAGTCCTACTTCGTGCCCATGCATTTGGTCCCACTCAGGCGCTGCAGCCTGATCCTGGTGATCGCCACCGCCGAGAAGTCCACGGCCATCACCGTCGAGCTTGCCTTGGAGGGGCTGCGCAAGCAGATCGCCATTGAGCCGGAGCGCTTCCGGCTGCTCATCAACATGTGGGATGAGTCGCTCGGATTGAGCGCCCGCGAGCTGGTCGAGCGCCTGAAGCTGCCGGAGTTCGCGCGCATCCCCTACGACGGCAGTATGAGCGTGCATAGGTCGCTCAACTACGCCCGACCGCTGGTGCTGGAGAAGCCCAACCCGATCTCAGACGCCATCATCAACGCCGTCGCCGGCTTGTACCGCCCGATCAGCGCGATCTGGGCCAAGCGCGGCGGCGCCGTGCACAAGGAGCGCAAGCTGATCTCATTCCTGAAGCGATAGCCATGCCACTGTTCGCCAAATCTACCCCCGCCAACGGCGCTACCGCTGCGCCGCCACCGCCACCGCCGCCGACGGAGCCGCCGCCTCCACCGCCGCCGCCACCGACCATCCGCGTCGTCGACACCAACACCAGCCTGCGCCAGGCGCTGGAGGATCGCGCCCGCGCCGAGGTCGCCGGCATCGACATCCGCGCCCGCGCCCGCGAGCGCTACGCCCAGAGGATCGCCCCCGAACGCTCCGGCATCAGCCTGAGCGAACTCAACGAGGGCGGCCCAGCCGTCCGCGCCCGCGCCGAGCAAATCGCGCGCGAGGTCGTCCGCGAGTTGCAAGAGGAAGGACTAAGCGGACGCGGCCCGGTGATCGAGGACGACCAAGCCGCCGCGATCGTCAAATACCTGATCGACTACCAGTTCGGCATGGGGCCGCTGGAAGACCTGTTCGGCGAGAACGACGTCGAGGACATCATCGTCAACACCCACCCCGGCCCCGACGGCAAGCCGCGCTGCGAGGTGTGGACCTACCGTCAATCGGGCAAGCGCAAAGAGGAAGTCGCAGTTGACCCCGACGAGCTGCTGGCCATCATCAACCGCCACGCTAGCGAGCAAGGCCGCTCCCTCAACCCCTCCAGCCCGATCCTCAACGCCCGACTGAAGAACGGCGCGCGCATCAACGCCATCCTCGACCCGGTCTGCGACCCGATGCTGGCCGTCACCATCCGCCGCCACCGCCTGGTGGCGCGCAGCTTCGCCGACCTGGTGCGCATGGGGTCGCTCAGCGAAGCCGCCGCCGACTTCCTGTGGCTGGCCACCCGCGCCCGCCTGGCCATGATCGTCGCCGGCGGCACCGGAAGCGGCAAGACCAACATGCTCAACGCCATCGCCCGCACCGCCGACCCGGACGAGCGCGTGGTGGTGATCGAGGACACCCGCGAGCTGCACCTGGCCGTCAAGGACGCCGTGTACATGGTCACCGTCCAAGGCCAGGTCACCCAGCGCCATCTGGTCGCCAACGCCCTGAGAATGCGCCCCGACCGCATCGTGCTCGGCGAGGTGCGCGGCGGCGAAGCCTGGGACGCGGTCAAGGCCGCCAACACCGGCCACGACGGGACGCTGGTCACCGTCCACGCCGAGGACGCTGAGGGCGCAGTGATGCGCTTCTTGCAGCTTTGTCGCGAGGCCGAGGAGACCGCCCAGATGCCGGAGCGCACCATCCTGGAGTTCGTCGCCGCCGCCTTCCAGGTCGTGGTCTTCCTCGCCCGCCGCCGCCAGCCGGACGGCAGCTTCAGGCGCGGCGTGGTCGAGATCGTCGAGTCCCCCGGACATGTCCGCGAGGGCCGCCCGGTGCTCAACCCGATCTTCACCCTGCGCGACGGCGCGCTGACCTGGACCAACTACCGCCTGCACGACGCGGTGCGGCAAAAGATTATCAACGCCGGCTTCAGCGAACGCGACATCGAAGCCGCCCTCGCCGGCAAGCTCGGCAAATGGAGGGACGCGTGAGCGAGACATTGATCGAGCGCTTGCTCAACCCGCTGGCCAACTTCGCCGCGCGCCTCGACCAGACCACCATCGTGCTGGCCTTCGTGGCCGCGGCAGGCGCGCTGCTCGCCTGGCTGGGGCTGACCAGCGTGCGACGGATTAGCCTGGCCGAGGAGGCCGCGCGCATCCGCGGCATCCGCCAGCCCACCCTGGCCGAGCGCCTGCAAGCCCAGATCGACCAAAGCGGCGTGCGCATCGGCCTGCGCGAGCTGGTCCTGACCGGGCTGCTGCTCGGCGCCGCGCTCGGCGCGCCGCTGGCCTTCCTCGGCTACTTCACCGCCGCTGCGCTGGCCCTGGCCGCCGGGCCGCTCGGCTACTGGCTGGTGCTGATGCGCAGGCGCGACGCCCGCCTGCGCGAGTTCCGCGAGGCCCTGCCCGACGCCATCGACGACTGCGCTGACCACATCGCCGTCTACCGCAGCGTCCGGCGCGCCGTCGAGGAGCTGGCCGCCCACGGCCCGCTCCCCCTGCGCCCGATCTTCAGCGCCGTGCTGGTCGAGGCCGGCACCCAGCCCCTAGCAACAGCCCTGGCCAAGGCCGGCAGGCTGCGCGGCGAGGTCTTCTACCGCCAGTTCCTGGACGCCCTGGCCAACGCCGAGACCAAAGGCGGCGACGTGCGCGAGGTGCTGCAACGCATCGCCTCCGCCCAGCGCACGCAAAACGCCCTCCATCGCCGCATCTACGCCAAACAAGCCAGCGGACGCCTGATCGGCCTGATGTACGGCATCGCCCCGACCGCCTTTTTGATCTTCTTCTCGATCTTCGGCGGACAAACCTACCAGGACTTCTTCCGCTCCGTCGCCGGACAAGTCGCCCAGGTCTTCGTTGTCCTCAGCGGTGCGCTGACCTGGTGGCTGACCGGGCGGATCGCCGGGCGCGGGCTGCACCTGGGCGAAGAGCCAATGGCGCGCCTGGAAGACAGCGAGGTGCTGCTTGGCGCCGACCAGCCGCTGAAGGAGGCAAGGGCGCGATGGACATAGCAAATCTCATCCAGAACCTCGCGCTGGGCGACGGCCTGCCCTGGGCGCTGCTGGCGCTGGCCGGGGCGGCGCTCTTCGCTATGGGCGTCGGCCTGTTCGACGCCCCCGCCGCCCTTAAAACGCCCGTCATCGGGCGCATCTCGCTGGCCCAGGAAGCCGAGCGCATCAAGGGCAACAAGACAAGCCGCCAGCCCAACGCGCTTGAGCGCGCCCTGATCCTGCCGCTGGCTGAATCCCTGCAACGCCGCGCTGCGGAATCCGAGACGGCATGGCTAGAACGCGCCCTCGACCTGCTCGACTACCCCGCCCCCTACAAGTCAGCGACCGACTACTACGCCCAGCGCGTGCTGTGGGCGACGCTCGGCTTCGTCGCCGGCGCGCTGCTCGCCAGCGCCCTGGTCAGCGCCGGCTTCCCGATCTTCATCTTCATCTTCCCCCTCGCGCTCGGCTTCATCGGCTACCAGGTGCCGCGCATCCAGATCAACGACAAGCTCAAGCGCCGGCGCGAGGAGATGCTGTTCGAATTGCCCTACACCCTCGACCGGCTGGGCGTGGCCACCGTCGCAGAACGCTCGCTCGGCCAAGGGCTGGTCGTCACCTTCTCCGCCCCGGAAGGCGGCTACCTCGCCCGCGAGTTCCGCCAGGTGGTCGCCGACTACCTGCGCGCCGGACGACTGGTCGAGGCGCTCGAGCGCATGGCCCGCCGCAACAGCGATGTCGAGCTGGTCGCCCGGGCCGCCGAGCGCCTGGCGATGGCCGAGCGCGAAGGCACAGACGTGCTCAACGCCCTGCGGATCGTCGGCGAACGCGCCCGCGTGCTGGTCGAGACCATGATCGAAGAGCGCGGCGAGCAAAATCAAACGCTGATGATCGTCCCCACCTTGGTTGCGCTCTTCGGCATCGTGATCGCCGTCGCCGGCCCGTCCGTGGCGCTCCTGATCGGCGGGTTTGGATTCTAGGAAAAGTTCCTAGCGCCGACGGATGGGAAGGCGTGAGAATCAACTAGATAGGAGGATATAGAAGAGATGCTTAAACACTTGGTCGCCGCTGCCGCGCAGGGCAGCCAAACCCTCGACCTGCGCAGTCGCCAAGGGCTCGACGCCGTGTGGACGCTGATCGCCATCGGCGTGATGGCCGTGCTCGCCGTGCTGGTCTTCGCGATCGTCCCGTCGCTGCAAAGGGCCGGGGAAAAGATGCAGCAAACCCTGGAAGGAGCGCCTTGGTGCCCGGGCTGCTGAACCTCCGCAGCCGAGAGGGGACGTCCGAGGCGGCAGGCTACATGATCAGCCTGCCGATCCTCTACGTGGCGCTCGGCGTGTTCGTGGTGATGGCCTGGTGGTTTTGGACGCTGGCGGCCAACGCCGCCAGCGTCGCCCAGGGTAGCCTGACCGCCGGCGTCGGCCTGGACGGCGAGGCCCGCCGCCGCCAGGTGGTCGCCGCCGCCCTCGGCGGCTTCGCCGCGCCCTACCGCGACGCGCAGGTGGCGCGGGGCGAGCGCTGGGTGATGGTGTCAGTGGACCACCGCTACCCGATCATGGGGCTGGGCATCGTCCTGAACGACATGACCGTGCGGGCGCGCTCGTTCGCCCGCCAGGAGGCCTTCTACGGCTTGCCAGGAGGAGAGTGGGAATGATCCGCAGCCGGCGCGGATTGAGCGAGCTGATCGGGCTGCTGTTGGCGCTGCCGCTGATCATCACCGCGATCGGCGCCACCGTCTACTTCGGGCGCGCGCTGTACCTGCAGGCCGCCCTGGAGGATACCGCCGCGGTCGGCGCGCGCTGGGCCTCGACCAGCCTGAGCGGGCAACAGGGCTGCGCCCAGGCGCTCGAAGCCATGCGGCGCACCCTGAGCGGCTACTACATCGATCCGTCCGGCGCGCGCATCAGCGTCAGCGCCGAGGAGGTGTGGGGGCGCGGGCTATACGCGCGCGTGCGCGTGAGCTACAGGCTCGACCAGCGCGCCGTGCCGGTCTTCGGCGGGCTGCTCGGCCCGATCACCGTCCGCGCCGGCTACAGCACCCCGATCGACACGTACAACGCCCGCCACAGCGAGGGAGGATGGTCGCAATGCAGCGGGTGAACCTGCGCGCCCGGCGCGCCGTCAGCCTGCTGGCCTTCCTCTTGGTCTTCTCGCCGCTGATGGTGCTGCTGATGAGCATGGCCATCGACGGCATGAGCATGGTCGCCACACACCGGCGCGCGCTCGGCCTGGCCGACGTCGCCGCCCGCGCCGGGGCCGCGACGCTGGAATACAAAGGCGGCGGGCGGGAGGTGGATACAAGCTGGGCCTGCCTGAACGCCCAGCGCGCGCTGTGCGCCAGCGCCAACTGCGACCAACTGAGCGCAAGCTGCAGGGCTGACCGGTCCAGCGTCACCGTCTCCGTCGCCCTGCGCCCGCCGCGCATGTTCAGCGGGGCGTTCTCGGTCGCCCCCGAATGGGTGCGCGCTGAGATCACCGCCCAGCCGCGCTCAGGGATCGCCAGCCAGGACTGACCATGGGCCAGACCGTCCGCGCTCCCGCTGGAGTCGCTGCCTTCGCCTTGCTGATCTGCCTGCTCGCTGGGCTGGTCGGCGGATTCGGCCTCGGCTCGTGGGTGGCCAACCGCGAAGCGCTGGCCATCCTCGCCGCCAGCCGCCCCGCGCCCGCTGCCCCAGAGCCAACCCCTGAGCCGCCGGAGACCAACGTCAGCACCGGCGAGACGCTGCGCGACGCGGTCTCCTACGCCCGCCGCGGCCCGCAGGGAGCTCAGGTGGAGATGGTGATTTTCTCCGACCCGCGCTGCCCCTATTGCCGCCAGCTCGCGCGCGAGGTCGAGCCGAAGCTGCTCGAGCAGTTCGGCGACCGGCTCGCGCTGACCTACCGCCACTTCGCCGTGCTCGGCGAGGACTCGCAGCGCGCCGCGGTCGCGCTCGACTGCGCCGGACAGGCCGGCAAGTTCTGGGAATATCATGCCCTGGTTTACCAGGACGAGGCCGCGCCAGGGTTCAGCCGCGAGCGCCTGTTGGGATGGGCGCGCGAGGTCGGGCTGGACGAGGCGGCATTCGGGGCGTGCCTGGACGCTCCTAATCGCCAGGTCGAGGTTGACTTCCGGGTCGGCGAGGCGCTGCGCGTGCGCGGGACGCCGACGACGTTCGTGAGCGGCGTGCGGCTGAACGGGGCGCTGCCGCTGGAGTACTTCGTCGCCGCGGTCGAGGAGCAGCTCCGCGGGGCGGGGAGGTAGAGAAGCTTAGAGGAAGATAAGTTCTCAGCTTGTGCTTGACGTTTCGGCGGGTTTGTGGTATAACAGGTACAAAGGAGGTCAGCCATGAACCTGGAGTTCGTCCACCCCGTCAGCAAGCCAAGCCGAATTACCTACGATGCACTTTCCGCCCTCGCCCGCCAGGGCTTGGGCAAAAGCCGACTCAACCCCGCCGAGGCCGAGGAAGTACGCGCTGCTGTTGAACGCCACAAGCAGCGCCAGCTCGCGCGCGAGCAAGCGCCCCGCGACCCGCTCGCTGAGGAGGGCCGGTGGTTGAGGCGGTTGCAGGAAATCCTGCAAGATGAGTCGGGGCCAATGTGGCGGATACTGTGCAGGCACTATCGCTTACCTTATTCCCGCTGGGTTGATGAGGCGGGAACTAATTTCAAGGTGCGCTTCGGCCCGCCGGCTGTGTATGCAGATACGTCTGTGGTGTGGCACCACAAAAAGCCGTGGCGGGCCACCGAGTTGTGGTTAACGTTGACCGTTCCCACGTCCTGGCGTTCCAGCGTCCTCGCCGCCGGCCTCGCCGACGCTGGCGGCCTGCTCACGCTCTCGGCGAAGCAAGTCGCCGAGGACGCCTGGGAGGCGTCCTGGCTGGTGCAAGGGCGCGGATATGAGTTCCGCGTCGAGCGTGGTTATATCGTTCGCGCCGCAGATGGCACGTACGCCCACGGGCGTTCGCTTAAGGCCGCTCGCGCCATCGCCGACGGGCGCACCAAGGTGTGGGGCGAGAGGCTCCGCCAGACGCACGCACGCAAACGCGCCGAAGCCCAAGCGCGCCTGCGCGAGCTGCGCGATCAGCTCGCCGGCATGACGCGCGGCCAGATCCTGGCCGCGTTTGGGGACGTGCCGATCTCGATAAAAGATTCAGTGCGCGCCGGCAACTGCGATTTGGGCACGCGCCAGTGGTGCGCCCGCTGGGTTGACGGCCGCACGTCCGGCACGGTCCGCGACGTGCTAAATAGCGGAGCGCCGCTGGGCGAATACCTGCTACGTGCAATCACCGTCGCCATCGCCCGCCAGCGCGCCAGCGCCTAGCAGCCCGGCGCGCCGCCTGAGAACAGGTGGCGCGCCCCTCCTCTGGGCATCCGCCCGCTGCGCGTAGCGCCTCGCCTACGCCTGCCAGCGCGGCATCGCCGCCAGGCGCGCCGGCAGCGCCGCTCCGACCAGCATAGCTATCATCGCCTCACTACCGGCATGCGCAGCTCCCACCAGACCGTGGCGCGCTGATAATATCCCCCGCGCCCGTCCATCACCCCGCCACTGAAGCCGTCCACCATCGGCTGGCCCACCGCCCCGCGCAAGGCAAAGCGCCCCCCGCCGCTCGCCGGAAGCCCAGGCGCAAACGTCCCCCAGGTGAGGTCATAGCCGAACCCGCTCCCAGCCCGCGCCGAGGCTGCGCAACAGGCCAGCAAGGCCAGCGCCACCATCAACCGCCTCACGGCGCAACCTCCGGCGGGATAGGACGCCCAGGGGTGTTCGCCCCAGCAGGCGCTATCTCCCCCTCCGCACGCGCCACCACCGGCGCATCCAGCGCATCCGCCCGCTGCGCGATCAGCACCCACGACACCCGCTTTCCAGCCGCGCCCCCCGCGACCTTGAAGCGCCCATCGCGCACCTCCTCCGCCACATGCAACTCCGGCATCGGCGCACCAATCGGCGTGAGCAGGTAGCGATACGGCGGGGCGTTGACCGCACCGAAATAGTCCGGCAGCACAATCACTGCCGTGCCAGCAGCGTCAAGTTCCGCTATCCCGCTATATACATTCTCCGGACGCGGCGACTCCTGCGCGTAGTGATACAGATCGTGACCAGGCAGGGTGGGGTGGGGAATGCGGAACGACTTGAGCCCAGTCGCGCTGAGGTTGCCAACTACATGCACGCGGCCCTCGAAATATCCAGCATAGCCAGCCGTGCTGTTGGTCGCCCCGCGCACGCCGTAGTTCTGGCCGCTTGAGGCGTTCGCCACGCCGATCAGCGCCGTCCCAACCGGACTCTCCGTCCAGCCTACCACGCCGAAGGCGTTGCCGCTCGTCGCCTCGTTCTTGCCGAAGGCGGCATTCCCCTGCGGGCTGCGCACAATCCCCACCGCCCCGTAACTCACGCCGCTCGTCGCTCCGTTCAGGCCGATCACCCCATGACCCTGCGGGCTGGGCGATTCGCCAAAGACGCCGACGTTCTGCCCGCTTGTCGCCCCCGCCAGGCCATACACCCCTCGCCCGCTCACGCTGCTGGTCTGCCCCATCACGCCGATGGCAACGCCGCCGGTCGCCGTGTTCCAGCCGTGCACGCCACGCCCATCCGGGCTGTCGCTGCGCCCGCGCACGCCGACCGACACGCCCCCCGTGGCCCGGTTGTGGCCTACCACCGTGACGCCGTTCGGCAGGTTGCCGCGCGTGGCAGAGCCCGGGCGCAGCGCGTGCGCATACGGCACGGCGATGATAGGAGAGCGCGGCGAGAGCGCAACGAAAGCGCCGCTCCCGCTCGGACAGCGCGCGCTCAAACCCATCCAGCGCGCCGCCCCCTCGAACGCAGCAGCGCCGAAATCAAGATCAGCCACGCTGAATAGCCCGTTGCGCAAATGCACCGCCCGCGTCAGCGTTGGCCCAATCTGAGCACCACCGCTCGGCGCATCAAAGAGCGCGAACTGCACGTCGCAGGTGACGTTGTGCACCGGCGCGCCGTTCAAGCGAAGTTGACCTTGGTAGCTGATCTGAGCGCCAAGCGGGGATTGCGCTTGCGCCCGCGTCATGGCCCCCGCCGCGACGGCAGCAGCGAGGGTGGTGATGAGAATAACCCGCTTCATGCGCACATCCTAGCGGGAGGACAGGGAGAGGCGATAGGAAAGCTTCCTATCCCTTTGTAATCATTTGTAGTAGAATCCACAGCATGACCATCCCACCCACTCCCCACCGCGCCTGCGGCGAACGCAAGCCCGGCGGCATCTACATCGAGGTCGGGCTCGGAGGGTCGCTCACCATCGAGCAAGCGATGTTCGACCCGCCCCTGGACGCCAGCCAGATCGTCCTAGAGCTGCCCAACGGCGAACGGCTGACCGCCCAGCAGTTGAGCGCGCGCGGCCAGGTCGTCGCCCGCATCCCCGGAGAGGACGCCTGGCACGTCTGGGACGTGATCGGCGGGCGCGATTACCCATACCCCGCCGACTTCCTCGAAGAAGTCCGCACCGAGGGCCTCTCCCGCCGCAGCCCGCGCGGGCTGCGCTTCGACCTGCTCAGCCCGCAAAGCCGAATCTACCTCTTGCATGAGCGCGGGCTGATCCAAAACCCGGCGGACTACTACGCGCGCATCCCAGCCTTTCGCTGCCCGCGCAACCAAACCCACCCGCCTGAGCAGTGCTGCGCCGGGTTGTGGTGGTGCGACATCAGCGCGCTCGATAGCGAGCCGTTGGAGGGAGTAAGCTTCCAGGGCCTGAGCGCGCGCAAGCGCACCATCGCCCAGCGCACCTACCGCTGCGCCGCCCGCCCAGAAGGAATCGTTCCCCACTACGCGCGCGCCGCAATCGCCAGCTTCCGCATCTGGCGGTTGGCCGTGGTCCGCGCCGCGGACGATAGCCACACCGCCGCCCAGGCGCAAGCCGCGAAAGCCCGGCTGCCCGTCGCCGTGGTGGACGAATAGCTGTGGACGAATAGCTATGGCGAATTCGCCACATTGCGAGCTGCCCCTGAGCGCAGTCAACGCCCCCGCCGCCCGCCCGCCACAAGCCATGGTCGCCGCCATGCGCGAGGGCGGCTGGTTCGGGCCGCTCGGCATCGTCCGCCCCAGCGAGAACGGCAAATACGAGCTGATCTGCGGCAGACGGCGCGTCGCCGCCGCCCGCGCCGCCGGATGGACCAGCGGGGGATTCGTCCTGGCCGAGGGCTGCGACGCCGCCCTGCTCAGGCTGCGCGAGAACGCCTGCCGCGCCGCCAACCCCGCCGCCGCCTACCGCGACGTGCTCGCCCTGTCCGAGGCCGGCATGTCCTACACCGAGATCAGCCGCGCCACCGGCATCACCCGCAGCCAGATCGCCAAGCTGATGCGCCTGCGCGGGCTGTCCCCGGCGCTGATGGCTAAGCTCGAAGCGGGCGAAATCTCCGCCAACCTCGCCTTCGAGGCCGCCACCCTCCCGGAGGAAGAGCAAGCGAAGCTGGCCCAGGACGAGCGCCCCACCATCCCCAAGGTGCGGGCGCTGAAAACCGCCCGCCTCAAAGCCGTTAACCCGCCCCCCATCCCGGAGCAGGACGCGCCCCCGCTAGCGCTTCCAGAGCCGGCCTTATGGCAGGCCATCCTCCAGCTCGCCCAGGACGTGCGCGACGGCGTCGAGCCGCCCGAGCGCCTGATCAATATGATCCTGCGTAGCAGCAGATGAAGGCGATCACCGTCCCCAAAGCCAGGCTGGTCGCAGCGCTGGCCGATCACCTGAGCGAAGGCGGCCCGTCATGGTCGCGCGGCTACGCCGTCTGGGTCGGCGACGACGGGTACGCAACAGTCGCTCGCCGCGGCAGGCCAGGCCAAGCCCGCATCGCCCTGGCCAAGTTCCTGGCTGTCCCGGGTGGCATGGCAACCTGCTTGCCCGGAGGCGCAGCCGCCTGGGTCGAGGCTAACCTCGCCGAGCGGGTGGGGGAAATCGTCGTCCACTACGCCTAGTTGTACTCACTTGTGATAAAATGGGCGTCATGAAGAGCGTGTACACCAGTGAAGCGCTCGCCGCGGACAACTTGCAGCTCCCACTGCCACCTGCACCTCCCGCGCATAACCTTCAGCTCCCGCTGCCGCCTGCACCTCCCGATGCTGGTCGCCAACAGCCTGCTCGACAAGCGGGCTGCGGTTCGCGTTAACTCCGGGCGCGCCCGACTTCCCGCCTGAGCTATAAGTGGGAGAGGTGGCGATAATGAAAAGGGCAGGGCGATGTTGCCAAGCCCCCCGCGTTGTACTCATTTGTGGTAAAATGGTGATCAATATGGAAAGCGTATACATCTGGCGCGGCGGGCTGCGCCACTGGGAGACTTGTGGCGACGGCCTGATCGCCACGCCAGACGGGGCGTTCCTCGGCCCGCGCCCGAAGGCGGATCGCCTCCGCCTGGTGGACGCCGACATCTACAGCGGCGCCACCATGCTCAGGCTGGCGCGCGCCCTGCGCGCCGAGGGCTACCGCGCAATCTCGTTCGCCGGCTCGCCCGCTCGCGGCGCCTCCCTGCCGGATTGCGTCGAGCCGCTTCCCATCCTCCCCGCGCGCGCCCCGCTAATCGCGGTGTGCGGGCTGCCGGGCAGCGGCAAGTCCGCCCTCGCCCACGGGCTGGCAAGCGCCGTCGGCGGGCGCTACTTGAAATGGGCGCGCTTCGTCAGCGCGCCGGGGCAGTACGGCGAAGCGGCCGCTCAGCGCGAGGCCGAAGACCCGTTCGTCTTCGCGCGCGCCGCGCGCAGCGAGATCGCCCGCCTGGACGACGCGCCAGTCGTCCTCGACGGGATCAAGAGCGCGGAGGCGCTGACCTATCTCGCCTTCACCACCCGCCGCCCGACAATCCTGCTGTGGGTGGACGTGAACGAGGACATCCGCCAGAGGACGCTGCGCTGGCGGAGCGACCCGGACGACAGCCAGGACGCCCAGCGCAGCGCGCTGTTCGCCGCGCGCTGGGAGGCCCTGCGCAAGTCCGCCGTGGTCGTGCGCCTGGATCAGGCGGACCACGCCGACGCGCGCGAGGCGCTGGCCTGGCACGGCCTGAGCATCCCGCTGCCGGCAGGCAACAGCCTGCTTGACAAGCGGGCTGCGATTCGCATCGCGGCGTACAACGCCCGTAAGCCCGGCCCTCCGGGCGCGCCCGACTTCCCGCCAGAGCTGGTGAAGCACACCAGCTACAGCGACAAGTACGCCCTGTCTGGCCTGACCGCCCAGCGCGTCAACACCGTCGCCAGCGCCTTCCGCCTGCTCGACGACCTGATCGACGAGCACCACGAGCGGCGCTACCGGCGCGCCGACGGAAGCGCCGAGGTCGTCCCGGCCCTGTGGCTCACCCAGTCGCCGTGGATGGCCGTTTATTGGGCATCGGTCATGCTAGCCTGGGCCGGGCGCGTCTGCCAGGACGCGGGCTACGCCGAGATGATCGCGCGCGTAGAGGCGGCGACGCTGATCGAGCTGAACGCGGAACTGGAGGGCCGCGCGCTGACGGCGGAGGAATACCAGGCCAGCCTGGACAAGGAGGTCGCCTTCCGCGAGTGGATCGCCTCCCTGGCCGGCCTGAGCGCCCGCCAATTGCGCGAGGACGCCATCCGCGCGCAGGTGAAGAACGACTGCCTCAGCAGCGGCCTTGAGCGCCAGCGGCTGGGGAAGAATGTGTAGAGGAGGAGCAATGTACCTATCGGGAGAGAGCTACCTATCACTTAACCATCCGATCTACAAGCGGCGCTACGTCGCCTCGTGCGACCTGGTGCTCGGTTGCCGGATCGGCTGCGACTTCTGCTACTACCAATTCGGCCCGACTGCGCCACACTTCCGGCGCGGCAGCGCCATCCTCAAGCCGCTGGCCACGCCGGAGCAGTTCGCGGAGGCGCTCATCCGAAGCAAGCTGATCCGGCCAGGGGATGGGGTGATCGTCTCGGCGCGCTCCGACCTGTCCATGCCGGAGCACAAGGCGGCCTTCCGCGAGCTGCTGCGCATCTACCCGCAGCAGGAGAAGCCGGTCACCTTCCTGGTGCTCCAGCGCGGCGCCTACAGCGCGCGGGACTGGGAGGAGTTCGGGCCGCACCGGGTGTTCTTCGGCACCACGATCACGCCGTGCGCCGCCGAGCGCGGCTTCAACACCGTGCGCGACGAAGCTCAGCTGAACGGCCTGCGCGCCCTGCGCGCCGCGGGCTGCCCAGCCGAGCGCATCTCAATTGAGCTTGGGCCGATCCTGCCCGATACCGTCGCGCAGGCTGTGGCCATCGCCCGCTGCCTGGCCGACGAGGGCATCGCAGCCTACCTGACCTACCGCGGCGCGAGCGTCGGCCAGTACGGCGACTACAGCGCCGCCATCGCCGACCTCAAGGCGCGCGGCTTCTTTGAGGAGCTCGTGCCGTACACCTACGACGACGGCAAGGGCAACGCCAAGCCGCACGAATACTATCTGTTGAAGAACCACCTATCCGCAGCAGTCGAGGCCGCGTTCCTGGCCGGGGTGAGCGGAAGCGGGTTGCGGCTGTATCGCCACACCGGGCACATGTACGCCCGCGAGTGGGGGCTGAAGGTGGCCGCCTCGCGCAACAACCGCGTGCGCGAGGAGATGCTGGGATACGCCCGCGCCTGGACGCTCGACGAGTTCGCCGAGGCGCTCAGGACGCACTTCGGCCTGGACTGCCCGGTTGAGGCGGTCGAGCCAGGCGAGCGCTCGCGCGTCTTCCGCCTGGGCCGGCGCGGCACAGAGGACGTCGCCCACGCCATCGGCGCGCAGACGCAGACCGCCGTGCTGTTTAGCGATTACAGCAACCTGCCGATGATGGACGACTTGGCCTGGTACCGCGAGGAAGGGTGGTTGCACGGGTTGGCGCTAGGCGCTGACCAGGGTCACAAACGCGACCCAGGAAGGGAGATACGCTAAAACCATGGAAACTCTGAACATATATGTCAAGGATTGCTCCAACTGTCCAGGCGGGATGGAGCTTCAGCTCTTCGAGCTGCTCTCCCCGGTTTGGTCGGGCGAGCGCGTGAGGCTGCCTTTCGGCGAGGGAGAGCAGCGCCGCGTCTACACCGTGATCGGTTGGAGCGATCTGTTCCTCGGCAGCCCCTGCAAGGTCAAGATCGCCCGCGTGCGCCACTGCGACAGCGATGCGGTGGGCTACCTGGTATGGGGCGGCAACTGCGGGGTACGCATCCTCGACCGCGCCGCAGGCCGAGGGCCGGGCGGTCGCCTGCCGCGCGGCTACGGTCGCCCGATCATCTGGGTGGAAGACGCCGCAGACCTGCCGAAGCAGGTGCAGAAGCGCCTGGCGTCGAGCGAGGAAGACGGCTGATCGGGGTCACATTTGCGACCCAGCTTTGTACTACAATTGAGTACAAAGGAGGTCGCCATGAACACTAACGCATCCAAGCCCGATCGCGCAGAGATACTCCGCGCGATCAGAGTGATCGAGGAGATCATTCGCCCGGAGACGGAGAGCAGCATTGAGCTGCTGGTCGCTGCCCTGGAAGCAATGGGCAGCGGCGAGACGATTCGGCGCGCGCTGGAGCGCCTCAGCGAGCGCGCGCCGGAGCGCGAAATTCAGAGCGCCGACGAGCTGATTCGCACCCTCTATGAGATCGGGGAGGCCGGCATCGCCAGCAAAATCAGCCGCCGAATCGCCGAGCTAGAAGAAGGCAAGTCAGCGGATGCGATCTATGGCCTCTGCGCGATCATCGATCTGATCCCCGATGATGCCTTTTCTGCCTTCGGCTTCGCCGTCGAGTGCGCCCAGGCGCGCTGCGGCGATCACCCAGACCCGGAGGAACTATTCAAGAGCATGGATTTCGATGAAGAGGGCTTCCGATTCGGCGAGGCCTGGCAGTTTTGGGGCGCGAGGTCGCCGGAGGCGATCAAGGCGGCGCGCGCGGGATTTCTCGCCGCGCTGCTCCACGCTGCCGGCCTGGGCGATGAGCCTGAATACCCTGAGTCAATCGCCCCGCCGCGCGCCGAGCCGGACGGCCCGATCCCGCCAGGCTGCCCGCCTGAGCTGGCAGAGATGATTGTCCAGCTGAGTGAGGCAGAGAATGAGGAGGAGCTCGTCGAGGTGTTGCGCGAGATCGCCGACGCTGAGCTTGGCGGGGCGTTCGCCGTCCTCGACGAGGAGCTCTGGGGGAACCTCCCAGAGGACCTCCACGATTTCCTCGCCGAAGAGGAGATCGGGGTCGGCGCGCGTCTCGGCAGGTTGATCGAAGCCGTGCTCG
>Ga0308408_1000418_pt1 | contig 24757 bp, 23 predicted proteins | sample HotsprSampleMSe3_FD_203466 | JGI IMG/M metagenome (GOLD analysis project Ga0308408, IMG submission 203466) | Hot spring phototrophic mat microbial communities from Mushroom Spring, Yellowstone National Park, Wyoming, United States - 20060912_MSe3 ... | reverse complement strand
TCTGCGCCGGCGGCTCGCTCGGCACCATGATCCCCCCCCTCGATCGTGCTCATCGTCTACGGGCTCGTCACCGACACGCCGATCTCCTCCTTGTTCACCGCGGCGATCGTGCCGGGACTGCTGCTGGGTGCGATTTACATCTCCTACATCTTGATCCGCGTGCGGCTGAACCCGGCGCTCGCCCCCCTGGTCGAGGAGACGGGCCCACCGCTCGGCCTCGGCCAGAAGCTCGCGGCATCCAAGGGTCTCGTGGGCCCGATCCTGCTCGTCGTGGTCGTGCTCGGCTCGATCTACGGCGGGATCACCTCGATCACCGAGGCGGCGACCATGGGGGTGGTGGGCGTGCTCGCGCTGATCGTGCTGCGGGGCGAGTTCCGGGTGGTGCTCCTGCGCGAAGCTTTCGAGCAGACCTTCCGTTCGGTCGGCATCCTCTTGTGGGTCACCTTCGGCGCCTCGACGCTGATCGGCGCCTACACCTTGGCCGGCGGGCCGCGCTGGATCGGCTCGTTGATCACCGGCCTCGAGATCGCGCCGATCGCGATCGTCCTGTTGATGATGCTCGTCTTCCTGTTCCTCGGCGCGTTCATGGACTGGATCGGCATAGCACTTCTGTGCATGCCGATCTTCGTGCCGATCATCAAGCAGCTCGGCTACGACCCGATCTGGTTCGGCATCCTGTTCTGCATCAACATGCAGGTTTCGTTCCTCTCGCCACCTTTCGGGCCGGCCGCCTTCTACCTCAAGAGCGTGGCCCCGCCGGACACCGAACTCGTCGAGATCTTCAAGAGCTTCGGTCCGTTCGTGGTGATGCAGGTCCTGGTGCTGGCGCTCGTCCTGCTCTTCCCGGAACTCGCGCTCTGGCTCGTGCGCTGAGATCGTCGGCTCAACGGTCCATCCACTGCATCCGCAGCCGCTCACCGATCAAGCAGTCGATGCGCTTTTCGCGGATCGGCGAGGCGGCGGGCAGCACCGCGGGCTGCCGCCCCGCGACCTCGAGGGCGAGCTTCTGGCGGATCGCGGGAACGAACTGCTCGCGCTCGCGCACCGGGATCACGAACGAGCCCGGCCCGCCGATCACGCAATCCTCGTAATAGATGTCGAGCTCCTTGATGCTGCCGAAGCCAGGGTTGGCCTCCTTGAGCATGATCGGTAGGCCGTTGATCACGATGTCCTGCTCGAGCACCCAGTCGCGCACCGGCTCGATCGGTGGTCCCATGTTGTTGGCGCCGTCACCCGAGACGTCGATCACCCGCCGCAGCCCACGATACGGGCTCTCGGCGAACAGGCCGGCAGCGAAGCGGAGACCAGCGGAGATCGAGGTCCAGCGCTCGCGCGTGAGCGGCGCCTCGGCGAGCTCGGCGGCGAAGGCCTCGGCACTCGCCCGGTCCTCGATCAGCCGCCAGGGTACGACGACCTGCTGGTAGGCCGGCCCGGCCCATTCGACATAGGTGAGCGCGATCCGCCCGTAGGCCCCGGTGCGGATCGCCTGGATCACTTCGGGCGCGGTGATCGCCTCGAGATAGCCCTGGCGTTGGAGCTCCTGCTCGTCGAGGTCCATCGAGCGGGAGACGTCGACCGCGAGCACGAGCTCGAGGTCGACCGGGATCCCCTGGGCCGCAGCGGTCGAGATACCGCCCGCGAGTATGGCCAGGGCGACGATCGCCGCGCCGAGGCTCAGCGCACGAATGGCCGATCCTCCTTCTCGATCCGACGAACCTGGCCCGGTGCAGCGGGCCGGTCAATGGTCGGAGCGACCTCAGCGGGCGAGCGACTCGTAGAAGCTCTTGACCACCTCGATCAGGATCAACAGCACGATCGCGAGCTCGACCACGTAGGTCCGGCGCGCCTGGACCAAGGTCAAGAGCGTCGTGGTGGTCTCGCCGGTCAAGGTGAGCTTCCGATCGAGCGCGGCCGAACGCTCTTCGAGCTCGAATTCGTCGACCAGCCGCTCGAACAGCCGCTCGAGCTCGGGATGGTCCCACGAGATGTCCGGCTCGTCGTCGGCTTGGACCCGGGTGGTGGCGCGCGAGCGAGCTGAAAGCGCCGCGCCGATCGTGCGTTGCAGGGCGCGCGTCGAGGCGGCGAGCCGGCCGGTCGCTGGCCCGGCCCCGGCTCCTCGTATCCCGCGACCATCCGCGCCGCCTCGGCCCGGCGCGCGGGGCGAAGTCGGACGGCTGCCGCGCTGCACGGGGCCGAACCCCGGTCGGCGCGCGGCCCCCTCGCTCGGAGCTCCCTCCGGCCCTAGGTTGCGCGCCGCCGCAACCGCCCGGAGATCCGCCACGATGACCGACCAGTCGTCCGACGTCGAGATCGCGCGGGCCGCGCGGCTGCGCCCGATCGCGGAGGTTGCAGCCGAGCTCGGCATCCCGACCGAGGTGCTCGTTCCCTACGGCCGGCACGTCGCCAAAGTCGATCTCGGCTGGATCGCGGGGCTCGAAGGGCGCCCGCGCGGCCGACTCGTGCTCGTCACGGCGATCACCCCGACCCCGGCCGGCGAGGGCAAGACCACGACGACGATCGGCCTCGGCGACGCCCTCCGACGGCTCGGCTTGCGGACCGCGATCTGCCTGCGCGAGCCCTCGCTCGGCCCCTGCTTCGGCGCGAAAGGTGGGGCCACGGGCGGCGGCCGGGCCCAGGTCGTGCCGAGGGAGCGGATCAACCTCCACTTCACGGGCGACTTCCACGCCGTGGGAGCTGCCCACAATCTCTTGGCCGCGATCGTCGACAACCACCTCCACTGGGGCAACGAGCTGGGCCTCGACCCGCGCCAGATCCTCTGGCGGCGGGTCCTCGACGTGAACGATCGGGCGCTTCGCTCGATCGTGACCGGCCTCGGCGGACCGGCGCATGGCGTCCCACGCGAGACCGGCTTCGACATCACGCCCGCTTCCGAGGTCATGGCGATCCTCTGCCTCGCCCACGACGCAGCCGACCTCGAGGCTCGGCTCGGGCGGATCGTGGTCGGCCTCGATCGCGCGGGGCGGCCCGTGACCGCGGCCGAGCTCGAAGCCGCCGGCGCCATGGCGGTACTCCTCGCCGATGCCCTCGCCCCGAACCTCGTGCAGACCCTCGAGGGCACCCCCGCCTTCGTCCACGGCGGCCCCTTCGCCAACATCGCCCACGGCTGCAACAGCGCCCTCGCGACCCGGACCGCGCTCGCCACGGCCGAGTGGGTGATCACCGAAGCCGGCTTCGGCGCCGATCTCGGGGCCGAGAAGTTCTGCGACATCAAGTGCCGGATCGCCGGGCTCGCCCCCGACGCCGCGGTCCTCGTGGCCACGGTGCGGGCGCTGCGGCATCATGGCGGGGTCGGGAAAGACGACCTCACCCGGCCCGACCCGGAGGCGGTCGCCCGAGGTCTCGCCAATCTCGAGCGGCACGTCTGCAATCTCCGCAAGCTCGGCCTGCCGACGATCGTGGCGCTTAACCGCTTCCCCGGCGACAGCGAGGAGGAGCTCGCCCTGGTCGAGCGCTTCTGCCGCGACCGGCTGGGGGTCGAGGCGGTCCGCTGCAGCCATTTCGCCGAGGGCGGCGCGGGCGCGCTCGACCTCGCCCGCCGTCTCCGCGCGCTGGTCGAGGCCGCGCGCAGCAAGGGCGGGTCGACCTTCCGTCCCCTCTACCCGGACAGCGCGTCCCTTTGGGAGAAGGTGCGGACGGTCGCCACCGAACTCTACGGTGCGGCCGACATCGCGGCCGATCGGTTCGTGCAGGACCGCTTCGCCGAGCTCGAGGCCCAGGGCTTCGGCCACCTGCCGGTCTGCATCGCCAAGACCCCTTACAGCTTCTCGGCCGACCCGAGCGAAAGGGGTGCGCCTTCGCGCCACGTCCTGCCGATCCGCGAGGTCCGGCTCGCGGCCGGCGCCGGTTTCGTGGTGCCGATCTGCGGCGAGATCACGACGATGCCGGGGCTGCCGCGGCGGCCGGTCGCGGCCTCGATCCGGCTCGACCGCGAGGGCCGCATCGAAGGGCTCGGCTGAGCCGGCGAGTCCGGCTCAGCTGCGCACGCGGCTGCCGGCCGGGTCGTAGAAGGGACGGAGCGAGAGCTCGGCCGGGACGGGCTCGCCCGCCACCTCGACGGCGAAGCGGCCCGCGGCCAGGCGCTCGGCGGTCACCGGCTCGTCGAGGGTGATCCAACCCAGTCCCAAGGAGGCGCCGAGCCGGTGGCCGAACGCCCCCGAGGTGACGGCCCCGACGATCCGTCCGTTCTCCAGGATCGGCTCCTCGCGGTGGAGGAAGACACTCGCGTCGGCGAGCCGGATCGCGACGAGCCGACGGCGACCGAAGCCGGGGGCTGCGCGCCGAGCGAGGAGCGCCTCGCGGCCGAGGAAGCCGCCCGGCTTGTCGAGCGCCACGGTGAAGCCGAGCCCGGCCGAAAACGGGTCGTCCTCGATCCCGATGTCGTGGCCGTAGCTCCGATAGGCCTTCTCCACCCGGCAGCTCTCCTGAGCGAAACGACCCGCCGGGACGAGGCCGAAGCGCGGGCCCACCTCCAAGATCCGTTCGAGGACGTGGACCGCTTGGTCGGCGGGCACGTAAAGCTCGAAGCCGAGCTCGCCCACGTAGGTGAGCCGGGTCGCGCGCAGCCGCGCATAGCCGATCTCGAGCTCGCGCGAGCTCGCGAAGGGGAAAGCCGCGTTCGACAGGTCCTCGCCCGAGAGCGCCTCGAGCAAGGCGCGCGAGCGCGGCCCCATGAGCGCGAGCAGCGCCGTGGCAGGGGTGATGTCGACCACCGCACAGCGGGCGCCCTCCGGCACCTGCTGCCGTAGCCAGGCGAGGTCGCGGGTGAGGCTCGCGGTCGCGGTGACGACCAGGAACTCGGTCTCGGCGAGCCGCGTGACGGTGAGGTCCGAGACGATGCCGCCGCGCTCGTCGAGCCAACAGGTGTAGACCACCCGGCCGGGCGGCACGTCGATCCGGGCGGTCGAGACCTTGTCGAGGACCGCGAGCGCGTCCGCACCGGTCACGAGGATCTTGCCCATGCCGGACTGGTCGAAGAGGGCGACGGAATCGTGCACCGCTCGGCATTCGCGCGCACACGCCTCGTGCCAACAAGGCCGCCCCCAAGAGGGGCGCCAATCCCGCTCCGCCTCGGTCGCGGCGAACCAGGCCGGGCGCTCGAAGCCCGCCGTCTCGCCCATGACGGCTCCCATGGCCAGGAGCCGGTCGTGCAGGGGCGAGCGGCGGGCGCCGCGGGCGGTGGCCATCGGCCGGTCCGGCCAGTGCATGGCGTAGAGGAGCCCGAGCGTCTCGACCGTGCGGTCGCGCAGGAAGGCGCGGCTCGCCATGAAGGGCGGCAATCGCCGGACGTCGACGTCGAGGAGATCGAAGGGCGGGCGGCGGTCGACGATCCACCGCGCGAGCGCCATGCCGGCACCGCCCGAGGATTGGATGCCGATCGAGTTGAAGCCGCAGGCGACGAACAGGTCCCGAACTTCCGCCGTCTCGCCCAAGAGATAGCGGTCGTCGGGGGTGAAGCTTTCCGGGCCGTTGAAGAAGGTCTTGATGCCCACCTTCTGCAGGACGGGCAGACGGTACATCGCCCGCTCCAGGATCGGCTGGAAGTGATCGAAATCCTCGGGCAAGGTTGCGAAAGCGAAGTCCTCGGGAATGCCGTCCATCCCCCAGGGCTTCGCCACCGGCTCGAAACAGCCGAGCAGGATTTTTCCCGCATCCTCCTTGTAGTAGGCGCACTCGTCCATGACCCGCAGCACGGGCAGGTTCTTGGGAAGCTCGGGAACGGGCTCGGTCACGACGTAGAAGTGCTCGGCGGCGTGGAGTGGCAGGCTCACGCCGATCGCCCGACCGAGAGCATGCGACCACATGCCGGCGGCGATCACGACCGCAGCGGCGCGAACCTCGCCGAACGGCGTGCGCACGCCCACGGCCCGGCCGTTCTCGACCAGGATGCGCTCGACCGGGCATCGTTCGAGGATGCGGGCGCCCCGCATCCGCGCGCCCTTGGCGAACGCCTGGGTGATCCCCACGGGATCGGCCTGGCCGTCCTTCGGCAGGAAGACCGCCCCGACTACGTCACCCGTTTCGACCAGAGGGTAGAGCCGCTTCGCCTCGGCCGGGCCCAAGACCTCGACCTCGAGGCCGAAGCTCCGGGCCATCGAGGCACCGCGCCGTAGCTCGTGGAAGCGCTCCTGGTGCAGGGCGAGTGCCAGCGAGCCGTGCTGGCGAAAGCCGGTGGCGATCCCGGTCTCGGCCTCGAGTTCGGGAAGCAGCGTGGCGGTGTAGCGGGCGAGTTCGGTCAGCCGGCGGGTCGCCCGGAGCTGACCGATCAGGCCGGCCGCGTGCCAGGTCGTCCCGCAGGTGAGCGCCTTGCGTTCAAGCAGCAAGACGTCGGTGACCCCGAGCCGGGCCAAGTGATAGGCGATCGAGCAGCCGACGATCCCGCCGCCCACGACGACGACCTCGACCCGCGTCGGCAGATCCATGCCCGTTTCCCCCGTCCCCGCGTTCCGACGGGGCCTAGCACGCGCGCCATCTCCCTCCCAGACCGCGGCCCTGGTATGGCTCCGCCCGTGGGCGAGGGGAGGTCGCGATGCGGATCCTGATCACCGGAGGGGCGGGCTTCATCGGCAGCAAGCTCGCCCGAGCCTTGCTCGCCCGCGGCACGCTCGCGGGTCGGCCGATCGAGCGGATCCGCCTCGTCGACGTGGTCCGCGCGCCGGCCTTCGAGGATCCGCGGGTCGAGACGATCGTGGGCGACGTGACCCGCCCCGGCGCGGTGTTCTCCTGGTTCGCGGGTGGCTTCGACGCGGTGTTCCACTTGGCGGCGGTGGTCTCGGGCCAAGCCGAGACCGATTTCGAGCTCGGCTACGCCGTCAATCTCGACGGCACGCGCCATCTGCTCGAGGCGGCGCGCCATCTCTGCCGGCGGCCGATCTTCGTCTTCGCCTCCTCTTGCGCGGTCTACGGTGGCGACGTTCCCGAGCCCATCACCGACACCACCCACCTCACCCCTCAGAGCTCTTACGGCAATCAGAAGGCGATGGGTGAGCGGTTGGTCGCCGATTATCACCGCAAGGGGTTCGTCGTCGGCACGAGCTTGCGGCTGCCGACGATCGTCGTCCGGCCGGGCCGGCCCAACCTCGCGACCACGACCTTCCTCTCCTCGATCGTACGCGAGCCGTTGAACGGCGAGACCGCCAACTGCCCGGTGCCGGTCGACACCAAGATGTACTGCTTGTCGCCGCGGGCGGTCGTGCAGGCCTTCGTCCACGCGGCCGAGCTCGAGGAAGGGGCGCTGGGCAAGGACCGCTCGCTCCTCCTACCCGGCATCGCCTTCACGGTGGCCGAGGAGATCGCCGCGCTCGAGCGGATCGCCGGCAAGGGTGTCACGGCGCGGATCACCTACGACCCGGATGCGCTGATCCGCCGGGTGGTGCTCTCGATCCCCTGGAACTTCGCCCCCGAGCGGGCGCTGCGCTTGGGCTTCCCGGTCGATCCGGACGTCGAATCGATCATCCGCCAACACATCGAGGACGAGCGCGGCGGCAGCTTCGTCCGCTGAGGCCCGGCTCAGCCGAGCATGAGCCCGCCGTCGACGACCAGGACCTGGCCGGTCACCATCCGCGCCCCGGCGAGCAGCCAGAAAATCGCTTCCGCGATGTCCTCGGGCTGGCAGCGGCGCTTCAAGAGCGCCTTCTGCGCCGCTTCCTCCTTCCAGGCCGGCGGCCAGTTGGCGGTCCAGGGCGAATCGACGTGGCCCGGCGCCACGGCGTTGACCCGCACCTCCGGTGCGAGGGCGCGGGCGAGGCCACGGGTGAGCTCGATCAACGCCGCCTTGGAGGCACCGTAGGCGATCGAGCTGCCTTGGCGGCCCAGGCCCGCCACCGAGGCGATGTTGACGACCGCCCCGCCGGCTTCGCGGAGCGCTCTCGCCGCTGCATGCGCGCAGCGGAACGCGCCCAACAGGTTGGTCTCGAGGATCGTCTTCCAAAAAGCCTCGTCGAGCCGGTCGAGCTCGGCGGGCGGGATCGGCCGGTCGGTCGCGGCCGTGCCGGCGTTGTTGACAAGGAAGTCGAGCCGACCGAGCTCGCCGATCGCTCGGCGGACCATCGCCTCGGCCTCGCCCGCGACCGCCACGGCCTCGAGCCCCTCCTCGCGGAGACGGCGAGCCTGTTCGGGGCCGCGCGGGTCGATCACGAGATGGTTCAAGGCGACTCGCGCCCCGGCGCGGGCGAGCTGCTCGACCGTGGCGAGGCCGATGCCGGAAGCCCCACCCGTGACCAGAGCGGCCTTGCCGCGCAGATCGGCCGTGATCACGTCCCCCTCCCTTCTTCGATGGCCCGCCAAGCCCGCTTCAAGGCCAGGAGCTTGCGGTCGCGCTCGCGGAACAGCTCCGCGGCCGGGCGACCGCCGTAATCGTAAAAGCCGTGGCCGGCCAGGACGCCTGTGCGCCCCTCGGCCAGGAGCCGGTCGAGGGTCGGGCTCCGCTCCCGCGGCGGCGGTGGCGTGTACGAGCGGTTGGCGAGGGCTCTGGCCACGAGCTCGAGGCCGGTGAAGTCGGCTTTGCGCAGCTGCCCCTGAAGGAGGAGCCTGAGGCCGAGCCCGTGGCGGATCGATTCGTCGATCACCTCGGGGGCGATCCCCTCCTCGTCGAGGAGCCGGAAGATTTCGGCGGTCATCGCCGCCTGCAGCCGATTGGCGACGTAGCCCGCGAGCGGGCGCGCGAACCGCACGGGCCGCTTGCCGATCGCGCGGTAGAAGGCCTCGAGCCGGTCGAGGACGGAAGCCTCGGTCGAGGGCCCGGGGACGAGGTCGACGAGGTCGAGGATGTAGGGCGGGGTGTACCAGTGCGCGATCGCGGCCCGAAGACCCAGGGCCTCCGGCATCAGCGGGAAGACGTCGAGGTAGGAAGTGTTGGAGGCGACGATCGCCGCGGCCGGGGCCGCCCGGGCGATCGCCTCGTAGACTTCGCGCTTGACCTCGCGGTCCTCGACCACCGTCTCGATCACGAGGTCGGCGCCTTCGACCGCCGCTTCGAGGCTCCCCACGGGGGTGATCCGGTCGGGTGTGCGGGCGGCCGCCTCGGCCGCCACTTCGCCGGCCTCGCACAGTGTCGCGAGGGCCGCCCCGATCAGCCCGCGGGCGCGTTCCAGGGCCTCGGGCCGAACGTCCTGCAGCCGTACCGCGCAACCCGCGAGCGCATGGACCAGGGCCAAGGCATGGCCCATGGTGCCGGCGCCGAGCACGGCCACGCGAGCGAACGCGGTCACGAGGGCGGGATCCAGGGCTCGGGGGCGCGCGGCCAGGGGTCGGTCACGACGTCGACGACCACCGGGCCGCCCGAGGTGAGCGCGCGCTGGAGCGCGGGCCGGATCGCTTCGGGCCGCTCGACGCGGATGCCTTCGACGCCGAAGGCGCGCGCCACGGCGGCGAAGTCGGTCGGGCCGAAGCGGACGATCTCGTCCGGGTTGCCGGGCCTTCCGCCCTGCAGGCGATGGACGGTCACGAGCCCCTGGCCGAAGGCAGAATTGTCGTTGACCACGACGACGAGCGCGAGGCCGAGGCGGCGCACGGTCTCGAGCTCGCTCAAGTGGTAATAGAAGGCTCCGTCGCCGCAGAAGCAGACGACCGGCCGGTCGGGTGCCGCACATTTGGCGCCGATCGCAGCGGGGAAAGCCCAGCCCAACGAGCCCGCGGCACGCAGATAGCTCTGCCCGGGCGAGCGGAGCTCGACGAGGGTCCCGGTCCAGATGCACGAATAGCCCGTGTCGGCGACCAGGATCGCGTCCTCGGGGAGGACCGCGGAGAGCTCGGCGCAGAGCCGCTCGACCCGGATGGGCACGGCCTCGGAGGCGAGGAGCGGCGCCATCTCCGCCCGCCAAGCGGCGACTGCCGCGGCCACCCTTTCGGCCCAGGTCCGCCAGGCGGGCCGCGGTCGGAGGACCGCGCGCAGCGCCTCGAGGGCACGGACCGGGTCGGCGAGGACCGTGAGCGCACCCGGATAACAGCGGCCGAGCTCGCGCGGGTCGACGTCGATCTGGACGATCGCCCGGCCGGGCGGCGGGACGGTCCAGTTCTGCGTGACCTGGTCACCCGTGTGGCAGCCCACGAAGATGACGAGATCGGCCTGGTGGACGAGCCGGTTGGCGGGCGGCGCGGAATAGGTGCCGACCACGCCGATCGAGACCGGACGGTCGGTCGTGACGATGCCGCGGCCGCCCAGGGACGTGGCGACCGGGACGGGGCCGGCCTCGGCGAGCGCGCGGAGCGCACCGTGCGCGCCGGAGAGGGCCGCCCCGCCACCCGCCACGATCACCGGCCGCTCGGCCGCCGCGAGCGCTTCGGCGACGCGCTCGATCTCGGCCGGGTCCGGCGGCGGACGGCGGGCCGGGACGCGGGTGTGCCGCGGCTCGATCCACGGCGTCTCGGCGAGGCTCGCGGTCTCCAGGATCTCGCCCTGCAGGCCGGGCAGGTCGAGATGCACCGGCCGTGGCGTGCCTTCGCTCACCTCGCGGAAAGCGAGGCGCAACAGGTACGGCAGCTCCTCGGGCATCTCGACCCGCGCCCGCGCCTTGGTCACGGCCGAGAACGGCCCGTCGTGGTCGATCTCCTGGTAGGCGTTGCGGTATTGGTGCGAGGGCGGCTTGCGGCCGGTGACGGCGATCACCGGGCTCCGGTGGAGGAAGGCGTCCTGCAGCCCGGCGGCGAGGTTGGCCGCACCCACCGACTGGGCGAGGCAGATCGCCGGCCGGCCGGCGACCCGCGCCCAGCCGTCGGCCATGTAGGCGGCCGCTTTCTCGGCGTGCGCCAGCACCCGCCGAACGCCGAGTCCCTCGAGCTCGATCAGCGTACGGCGCAGGATGGCGTCGACGAAGAATACGTGGCTGGTCCCGGCGCCGGCCAAGGCCTCGGCGAGCCAGCGTGCGCCGGAGCGGGCCTCTGTCATGGACCCGTCTCCTGTTCAACCCCGAGGGCGGCGCGCAGGCGGTGTTTCGCGGCGACGGCGTCCTTGAGCGGCAGGACGAGCGGCAGCGGACGATGGTCCACCCGGGCCTGGACCAGCACCGGGCCCGGAGCGGTGAGCAGGAGGTCGAGCGCCGCCTCGGCCCGATCCGGACTCTCGAGCCGCAGCGTCGCGGAAAAGCCTGCCGCGGCCGCGATTGCGGCGAGGTCCACCCCGGAAGCGGTCGCCGTGGGCTGACCGCCGGTCTCGCCGTAGACGCGATTGTCGAGCACGAGGAGCGCGAGGTTCGGCGGGCGCTGGGCGGCGATCGTCGCGAGCGAGGCGAGGCCCATGAGCGCCTCGCCGTCGCCCGTGAGCACCACCACGCGCCGGTCGGGCCGAGCGAGCGCGAGGCCGAGGCCCATAGCGAAGGCGCCGCCCATGCCGCCCCAGAGGTAGAAGTGTTGCGGATGGTCCCCCGCCGCCGCGAGATCCCAAGCCGGCGAGCCGAGCCCGGTGAGCAACAGAGCCGAGCCTCGCCGGGCCACCAGCGCGGCCACGAGCGCCCGCCGGTCGACCGCTCCGCTCACGACGCGGTCGCTCCGGCCGGAACGAAGCGCTTGGCGCCCAAAAGGCGCTGGCGGATCAGCACGGCCACCATCTGATCCGAGCCGAAGGCGAGGCCCAGGGCACCGTCGAGCACGGCTTCCGCGTCCTCGGCGCGCTCCAGCGAGAAGAGCCGCACGCCCATCGCCCCCAGGACCGCGGGCACCGCCTGGCCCATCGGCACCTGCCAGGGGTTCTCTTCACCCCACTCGCCGCGCATGGTCACGAGCATGGCGAGCGGGAAGCGGCCGACCGCCGAGACGCCCAGCATGTTGACGAGGTTGCCGATCCCGCTCGATTGGCAAGCGAGCACGCCGCGCAGCCCCCCGAGCCAGGCGCCAGCGAGGAGTGCCGGGCCCTCCCGCTCGTCGCAGAGACCCACCACACGGAGCGAGGGCTCAGCGGCGCAACGGGTGAGCAGCGGGGCGAGGCCGGCGTCGGGAACGTGGGCGAGGAGACGGATGCCGGCCCGGAGGATCGCGCGAAGCGCCCCCTCGCTCCAATCGACGTCGCTCACCAGAGCCGCGCCCCGAAATTGCGGGTCGGGTCGAACTCCGGGGCCGGCCTTCCCGTGGGCAGCGCGGCCCAGCCGCCTCGCCGGGGGAGGAAACGACCCCCGCCGGGCGTTCCGAGGAGCTCGCCGTCGCGGACGATCGGCCGGCCGCGCAGGACGACGTGACGCGGCCAGCCCTTGACGGTGCGGCCGGCATAGGGCGTATAGCCGGCCCGGTCGGTGCGCGGGGCGTCCTCGATCGTCACCCTGCGCTCGGCGTCCCAGAGCACGAGGTCGGCGTCCGAGCCGGGCGCGATCGTACCCTTCTTGGGGTGCAGCCCGTAGATCACGGCGGGTGCCGTGGCGGTGAGCTCGACGAACTTGCACAAGCCCAGCCGGCCGCGGCTCACCATGGCATCGAAAAGGACCGGCAAGCGCAGCTCCAGGCCCGGGATGCCGTTGGCGATCTCCTTGAAGGAGGGGTTCGGGCCCTTGGCGAGCTTGCCGGTCTCGTCCATCCGGTAGGGCGCGTGGTCGGAGGAGACGCATTGCAGCGTGCCGACCTCGAGGGCCCACCAGAGGGCTTCCTGGTCGGAAGGCTCGCGCAAGGGCGGCGAGCAGATCCACTTGGCGCCTTCGATCCCGGGACGGTCGAGCTCGGCCGACGTCAAGGTCAAATATTGTGTGCAGGTCTCGCCCCAGACCTTCTTGCCCTCGCCGCGCGCCCGGTGGATCACCGCTGCACCTTCCGCGGTCGAGACGTGGAAGATCATGATCGGCTGGTCGAGCAAGGCCGCGCAGGCGATCGCCCGGTGGATGCCCTCGACCTCGCCGATGCGCGGGTGCGAGGGCACGTGGAAGCGAGGGTGGGTGAAGCCGCGCTCGACGAGCCGCCGGCCCATCCAGCGGATCATGCCGTGATTCTCGGCGTGCACACAGACCATGAGGCCGTGGCTGCGGGCGGCCTCCAAGACGTCCAGGAGCTGTTCGTCGTCGATCTTCAGTCGATCGTAGGTCAAGAAGACCTTCAAGGAAGCGTGACCGGCCCGGACGAGCGGCGGCAGCTCCTCCTTCAAGACGTCGGGCCGCGGATCGGCGAGGATGAGATGGAAGGCGTAGTCGACGATGGCCCCGCGTTCGGCGCGCCGATGATAATCTTCGGCTGCGGCGGTAAGGGAAGTGCCGACATGCTGTGCCACGAAGGGGATCACGGTGGTGGTGCCACCGAGTGCCGCCGAGGCCGTGGCGGTCTCGAAGGTGTCGGCGTTGACCAGGCCGGCCGCCGAGAGCTGCTCGATGTGGCAGTGGCTGTCGACGCCGCCGGGGAGCACGAGGAGGCCGCGCGCGTCGAGCTCCTCCCGGCCGGCCGGAAGCTCCTCCCCGATCGCCGCGATCCGGCCGTCGCGCACACCGATGTCGGCAGGGAAGAGGTCGGTGGCGGTCGCCACCGTGCCACCACGGATCACGAGATCGAACGGGCTCACGCCGGTCCTCACGGGGCGTTCGGGGCTTGGCTGGGGCGGGTGGATTCGAACCACCGGATGGCGGATCCAAAGTCCGCTGCCTTACCGCTTGGCGACGCCCCAATCCCTCCCCCGTATAGAGCCGGCCGACCCCTTTCAGCAATCGCCCACGACGATCTCGACGGGATCGCCGGGTCGCAAGCCGAGCGTTCCGGCGGCGCTGCCGCCGCTCACCGCGATCTCGGCGAGGCCCGAGCTGTTCTCGTACCAAAAGGCGGTGCCGGCCGGGACTTCGCCGAACGTGCGGGCCCGCTCGAGCGTGCGCCCGGCGACACGTAGCCGCGTTCCTGCCGGAAGGTGCGTGGCGCGCAGCCCCGTCCAGGCGTTGCCGTAGCCGTCGAGGTAGACGATCACCGGCAGCTCGTCCGGCCATTCGCGAAAGCGGGTGGGCTCCGCGGGCGCGAGGCCCGCGCGGTCGCCGCGGGCGAGACGGGCGGCCACGGGGGCGAAGAGATCGCGGCCGTGGAAGCTCGCGGAAAGCCGCTCGGGGCGCCAGACGATCTCGTAGCTCTCGATCGACCGGGCCCGCCGCAGAGCCGCTTCGAAGAGCCCGTTGTCGGGGCCCACGAGCCAGATGCCGTCGAGTCGGAGCGCGAGCGGTCGTCGTTCGGTGCCGACGCCGGGGTCGACCACCGCGAGAACGACGTCGCCCGGCTGCGCCCAGTCGAGGTGCGCCGCGAGGAGCGGGCTCGCGAGGTCCGGCCGGAAAGGCGGCAGGTCGTGCTGCAAGTCGACGACGGGCATTTCGGGTACGAGCCGGCCGAGCACCAGATGAAGCTGGCCGACATAGGGGCCCGCAAGACCGAAATCGGTCGCCAAGAGGATCAAGGCCCACCCCGCGCGACGGTCGGCCGGACCCACCAATCGGGATGTTTGCGGCGCAGCAAGAGGGCGGCCGTTTCGAGCTCGCCGCGGTCGCCGAAGATCCCGAAGCAGGTCGCACCGGAGCCGCTCATCCGCGCCAAGAGGCAACCCGAGAGCCCGTCGAGCTCCTCGAGCACGCGGCCGATCTCGGGCTCGAGCCGGCGGGCGGGTGGCTCCAGGTCGTTGCGGCTCTCGGCGAGCCAGAGCGCGAAGCGGACGAGGCTCGGCCCCGGCGGCAAAGGGGGTCGGTCGGCGGCGCGGAACGGGCCCGTGAGCTCCCGGAAGACGGACCCGGTCGGCAGTGGCCGGCCGGGATTGACCAGGAGGACCGGCAAATCCGGCAGGCCGCGGACCGGGTCCAGCCGCTCGCCGATGCCGCGCATGCGCGCGGGACGGCCGCAGAGGCAGACCGGCAGATCGGCGCCGAGGCCGAGGCCCAAGTCGCGCAGCCGCTCGTCGTCGAGCCCGAGGCCCCAGAGCCGGCGCAGCCCGCGCAAGGTCGCGGCCGCGTCGCTCGAACCCCCGCCGAGCCCGGCCGCCACGGGGATCTCCTTGACGAGCCGGATCGCGGCACGCGCGGGCACGGCTGCGGCCTCGGCCAGGGCCCGAGCGGCGCGCAGCACGAGATTGTCGGCACCCCTCGGGACGCCGTCCGCGGTCGGCCCCTCGACGGTGAGGGTCAGCTCGTCGGCCGAGCGGAGTTCGATGCGGTCGGCCAGTTCGCAGAACACCACGAGGCTGTCGAGATCGTGACGGCCATCCGCTCGGCGGCCGGTGACGAGAAGGTCGAGGTTGAGCTTGGCGCACGCCGTCTCGACGACGACCGGCTCAGCCGCGTCGCGCATCGGGCTCCGGTAAGCCCTTCTCGAGTTTTTCGTTGATCGCCGCCAAGGCGTCCGCTTCGGGCTTGAGGCCGAGTGCTCTTTGCCATTGGAAGCGGGCTTCGCGATGCCGGCCGACCCGCCAATAGGCGTCGCCCAGATGATCGTTGATCGTGGGATCACCGGGCTCGAGCTCGACCGCGCGCTCCAGATATTCGACCGCCTTGTCCCATTCGCCGAGCTTGAAATAGGCCCAGCCCAGACTGTCGACGATGAAGCCGTCCTGCGGCCGCAGCTCCACGGCACGGTGGAGCATGGCCTTGGCGCGCTCGAGGTTCACCCCCTGGTCGACCCAGGAATAGCCCAGATAGTTGAGCACGAAGGGCTGGTCGGGCTGCAGCTCGAGCGCCTTCAAGAAAGCGGCTTCGGCTTCCGGCCAGCGCTTGGTTCGCTCGAGGGCGATCCCGCGCACGTAGAAGAGCCGCCAATGCTGGCGCTCGGGAGTGCCGATCCGCGCGATCGCCTCGCGATACGCCTCGCCGGCTTCGGCGAACCGTTCTGCCGCGCGGAGCAGGTCACCGAGCTCGACGAGCGCGTCGATCCGCTCGGGCCGGCGGCGGGCCAGGTCGCGCAGGAGCGCGATCGCCTCCTCGGCTTTGTCCTGGTCCTTCAAGGCGGAAGCCTTGGCGAGCTGCGCCTCCCAATAGAAGGGCGAGTTTTCCCGGACCCGCTCGTAGGCGCGGATCGCGGCCGCGTGATCGTCCTGCAGCTGAGCGATCCGGCCGATCGCGAGCCAGACGTCGCCGGCATCGGGTGTCAGATGCGCGGCGAGCCGAGCGTAGAGCAGAGCTTGTGCCCCCACCCGCTGCTCGCGCAGGAGATCGGCGAGGCCGAGCAGGAGATCGGCGGCACCGCTCGCTGGGTCGGCGGCCGGAAGCCAGCCCTCCTCGCCGCGGACGATCCGGTCGCGGATGGCGACGAGCGAGGCAGGGTCGCCCGCCCGCTTGCGGTAGGCGTCGATCCGCGCGAGCGCCCGCTCGCGATCACCGGCCCGCACGTCGAGAGCCGCCTGGGCGAACAGGACCCGCACGGGCAAAGGCTCGTCGCCCTTCTCGAGGGCGGCGAGGGCGGCCCGGGCCTCGGCGAGGCGGCCGCCGTAGGCGAGGATCATCGCCCGATGATAGCCGCGCAGAAGGGCGAAGGGATCGTCGCGCCCGCCGCGCTCCAAGAGCTCCAACGCCGCGTCGAGATCGCCCGTGCCGGCCCGCGCCCAGGCGCGCAGCGCTGGTGCCACGCCGCCCAAGGGGCCGCGCCCGCCGAGCCGGGCGACCTGCTCGCGCATCGCCTGGTAGCGGCCAGCCTTGGCCTCGACCACGGCGAGCAGGAGGCGGGCCTCCTCGATCGCGCCATCCAGCTCGAGGAGCTGTCGGGCGAGGGCGATGCCGCGATCGATCTCCCCGGCCGCGACGGTGAGCAGGAAAGCCTGTCGCCTGAGCTCGAGGTTGAGCGGCTCGGCAGCCGCCGCCCGCTCGAAATAGCGCGCCGCCTCCTCGACCCGCCCGAGCTCGAGCGCGTGCCGGCCGGCCAGATAGGCCGCGGCCGCCGAGCGGCCCTGGCCGAACTCTTCGGCGTTGGCGAGGCCGCCCTCGCGCCACCCGGGCGAGCCGCCGGTGCAGGAGACGAGGCTCGCGGCGAGGAGGACGACGACGGGCCGGCTCGGGCCGCGGCGGCGCGTGCCGCGCGCCGGCTCGGCTTGACGGAATCGCCGGAGCCGGCCAAGTAGCCTGGCGCTCGGCCGAGCAACCCCGGGTGCTGCCGGCGACGCCATATCGGTGGGAGATCTCACGATGCTCAAAACGTCCAAGAGCAAGAACGACCCCACGGCACGCGGGCCGGCCCAGCAGACGAAAACGTTCGAGGGCAAGAAGGTCAAGCCGGCCCTCTACGTCGGGACCGCGATCGGGCACGGTCGCTACATAGCGGCGCAAGACGAGAGCGGCAAGCTCGTGACCGGTCCGGACGGCCGGCCCATTCCCTATCGCGAGATCTGAGCCGCGCCGCGGCGTCGGCCGAGCTCGCCTCGGCCTCGTCGATCGCGCTACGGAATAAAACGGCACTCCGTACGTCGAGGATAGCGTCCGGGCGACTTTTGCGGTCGTGAGTGGAGCGGGTAGGCGGCGGGGATCCGCGCCGCCCGACCCGGGAAGGGGCCGCGTCGCGGAAGCAGACCGTCCGACCGGCCGAGCCGCGCGGGAGGGAACGCGGGCCATGCGAGCCCGAGCCAGATGACCGGTACGGAGCTGCTCTCCTCGTCGCTCGACCCGGCCGTCGACCGATCGGCGGCGGCGCTCGGCGTCGCGGCGTGGCTCGACTGGCAGGCGGCCATGGGGGTCGATTGCTGCCTCGAGGTGACCGGAGCCCCGCCGGCCGCGGCTCCGCCGGAACCGGCCGAGGCCGCGCCCGAAGCGCCGATGTGCGCCTCCGCCGTCGGCCGGCTCGCCGATGCCGCACCGGTGGTGGGCGCGCGCGAGCTCGCGCGGCGCTGTCGAACGCTCGACGAGCTGGCGCAAGCCCTCGAGAGTTTCGAGCTCTGCCCGCTCAAGGCCACGGCCACCCGGCTGTGTCTGTGCGACGGCAACCCCACGGCACGGGTGATGCTCGTGGGCGAGGCCCCGGGGGTCGAAGAAGACCGGCAGGGCAAGCCCTTCGTGGGGCCCTCGGGCAAGCTGCTCGACCGCATGCTCGCCGCGATCGGCCTCGACCGGACCCGGGTCTACATCACCAACACGGTCTTCTGGCGACCGCCCGGCAACCGCGCGCCCACGGCACTCGAGCTCGCGACCTGCCTGCCCTTCCTCGAGCGGCAGATCGAGCTCCTCGCGCCCGCCATCCTGGTCTTCGTGGGCGGCATCGCGGCCAAAGCACTTCTGGGCGTCAACGAAGGTGTCACCCGGTTGCGCGGGCGTCGGTTCCGCTACGAGCCGGGCGGTGGCCGATCGGCCATCCCCGCCTTCGTCATCTTCCACCCCGCGTACCTGTTGCGCCAGCCGATGCAGAAACGGCTCGCCTGGCGCGACTTGCTGCAGCTCGCCGAAGAACTGCGCCGGCTCGGGATCGAGACCGGACCGCCCCGTTACCTGCCGCGAGGAGGCAACACCACCGAGCACCAGACCTGAGCGTAGCGACAACAGACGAGAGGCATCCAAGCTTGACGATACTCGGCCCCACACTTCGAGCCGCCCGCCGTCCCGTGGGCTTGGCTTTCGCCTTCGGTCTTTGCGGCCTCGCTTCGAGCGGGCTCGCCCGAGCCGAGCCGATCCCGGTCCAGACGGCGCGGCTGCAACCGTTCGATCGAGAAAGCGCCGGATGGGTCGTGCCGAGCCCGCTCAGTTACGAGGACATCGCGCGCTATCGCGACGCTTTCGCGCTGCAGGCCGCAGGTCGCACGGCCGAGGCCGACGCCCGGCTCGCTCGGCTCGGCAGCCGTATCCTCTTGGGTCACGTCCTCGCGGAGCGCTATCTCGGGCGGTTCTACGTGTCGACCTACGAGGAGCTCGTCGATTGGCTCGAGCGCTACGGCGACCTCCCCCAGGCACCGCGCATCCACCGGTTGGCCCTCGCCAAGCGACCGGAGGGCGCACGGATGCCGCCCGATCCCAGGGCCGCCTGGACGAGCGCCGACGACTCCCGACGGGGCGAAGCCGGAGGGCCGCCGCGGCGCAAATTCGAAGAGGCCCTCGCCGCTTGGCGCCGGCGCGATTTCGACCGTGCCGCGGACATCTTGGGCGCGCTCGCCAATCGCGAAGGTGCGGACGGTGAAGAGGTGGCGACCGCCGCCTTCTGGGCGGCCCGTGCCCATCTCGCGGCCGGCCGGCCGCAGCAGGTGGGCCGCTATCTCCGACTCGCCGCCGGCTCGAGCCGCGATTTCTACGGGCTCCTGGCGCAAACCGTCCTGGGTCTCCCGATGAGCTGGGAGTGGGACGAACCGAGCCTGCGCGCCGAAATGGTCGACCTCTTGGTCCGCTACCCGGGCTCGCGGCGAGCCCTCGCGCTCGCTCAGGTCGGCCAGCCTCGGCTCGCCGAGGCGGAGATCTTGCTCCTCGCCGACAAAGCGCGGCTCGAACTCGGCCACGCCTTGATCGCGCTCGCCGAGGCCGCGGGTCTTCCCGGCGCCCAGCTGCAAATCGCCCAGCGCATGCGCCTTTTGGACGGTCGCCGGCACGACGGCGCCCTCTATCCCGTGCCGCGATGGAACCCGCCGCGCGGCTTCCGGGTCGATCGGGCGCTCGTCTATGCGGTCATCCGGGCCGAAAGCCGTTTCGCCGTCGACGCCCGGAGCCCGCGCGGCGCACTCGGACTCATGCAGGTCATGCCGGAGACGGCGCGCGAGGTCGCCCGTCAGGCGCAGATCGCCTATGCCGGGACGCGGGCGCTGCTCGACCCCGACATCAACATCGAGCTCGGCCAGCACAAGCTCATCCAGCTGAGCCAGAACCGCCAGCTCGGAAAAAGCTTGATCCACGTCGTCGCCGCGTACAATGCCGGGGCGAACCGGCTTACGGCCTGGCTGCAGCACGAGCTCAAGGGAACCCGGGACGACCCGCTCCTCTTCATCGAGAGCGTTCCGCTCGCCGAGACTCGGGGCTATATCAAAAAAGTGTTGACCAACCTCTGGGCTTACCGGGCGCGCCTCGGCCAGCCGAACGTCGAACTCTCGACGTTGGCCGAGAACCGTTGGCCTGTGCTCCAGAGGCTCGACCCCCCGGAGTCCGCTCGTGCCCGGCCGAATTGACGAGACGATCCCGTTCCGCCCGCTCAAGATCGCGCTCTTGACCGTCTCCGACAGCCGCGACGCGACGACCGACCGGTCGGGCGATCTCTTGGCCGAACGGATCCGCGTCGCCGGCCACGAGCTCGTCGATCGGGCGATCGTCAAGGACGAGGTCGAACTCATCGCCGCCCGCTTCCGGGCCTGGATCGAAGATCCGAACGTCGAGGTCGTGATCAGCACCGGCGGCACCGGGGTGACCGGCCGCGACGTGACCCCGGAAGCGCTCGAACGGGTGGTCGAGAAGCGGATCCCGGGCTTCGGTGAGCTCTTTCGGATGCTTTCTTACGCCAAGATCGGCACCTCCTGCCTGCAGAGCCGGGCCGATGCCGGTGTCGCCAAAGGGACGTACATTTTCTGCTTGCCGGGCTCACCCGGCGCCTGCCGGGACGGCTGGGACGAGATCCTCGTCTTCCAGCTCGACATCCGCCACCGGCCCTGCAACTTCGCCGAGCTGATCCCGCGGCTGCGCGAGCACGAGCGCTCGGGCTGACTCCGCGCCGACTCCGTCCGGCTCAGGCCGGGCCGAGGGAATCGAGCAGCGATTCGAGCTCGTGCACGGTCTCGAGGATGTGATCGGCAAGGGGAGCCAAGACGGCCGCGGCACCACCGCCCGAGAGGATGCCGATCGCGAGACCGGCGCCCGCCGCCTTTGCCATGGCGAGATCGGCCGGGCTGTCGCCCACGAGTGCGACCTCCTCCGGGTGTACGCCGACCGCGGCGCAGAAAGCGAGGGCCATGCCCGGCCCGGGCTTGGTGCCGTGGCCCGAATCGCAGCCCGCGACGAACGCCAGATGCCGGGCGAAACCGAGCCGCTCGGCTGTCCGGCGAGCCGCCGCCTCGCCGTCCATGGTAGCGAGGCCGAGCCGGTAGCCGCGCGCGGAGAGTCGCGCGAGCAGGCCCGCGACGTCGCCGAGCGGGTGCGGGGGATGGCGCGCTTCGTCCTCGAGCTCGGCGAGCGCCAGCGCCACGGGATCGACCCCGCCCGCTCCGAGCCGGGAAAGCTCGGGCTGCCTCGCCCAGTGCTCGGCGATCGTCCGGTTGGTCGCCCACAGGAGTGGGCTGTCGGGGGCGAGGGTGCCGGCTGCCGGATCCCATCCCAGCCTGTGGAGGAGCTCACACGCGAACTCCTCGGCCCGGCCGGCGGCCCGCGCGAGCGTGAGCGCGGCGGCGCGGTAGCGCGGCACCCAGGTCGCGCGCAGATCGACGAGTGTGCCGTCCTTGTCGAACAGGATGGCACGGATCGGCACGGATCTCCTCTCCCGACGATCCTCGGTCGACGGCGCGGGCGGTCGACGACCGGTCGGCGGATCGCCCGGGTGGATGGTCGACGCCGGGCCCTCGTCCGGCAAGGGCGCGACCTCCTCCACCGGCCGCAACGTTTCGGCCGAATCGTTTCCGCAAGGGAAACGGTGTGTATCTCGCCTAGCGCGTTCCGCGATCATGGGATCGCCGGCATGGTCGTGGTAACGACCGCACGTTCGCGGCCCGGAACCGGGGATTTCGAGGCAGGTCGAGAGGGAGGAGCGAGACGATGCGCAAGCCGTTCTTCGCGATCGGCACGGTGCTCGGTAGCTTGGCGATCGCGGTTGCCGCCCAGGCACAAGATCCGATCAAGGCGCGTCAGGCCGAATTCAAAGAGTTCGGCAAGCGGATGGGCGCCATCAAGGATACGGTGATCGACAAGAAGGGCGGCACCCTGGCCGACGTGGCCGGCCACGCAGAGTATCTCGTCGGCAAGATCCAGCAGATCCCGTCCTGGTTCCCGGAAGGCAGCGACAAGGGTGAGACCCGTGCCCTTCCCGAGATCTGGTTGAACTTCGCCGATTTCGAGGCCAAAGCGAAGAACGCCGAGAATCTCGCACGGGCGCTCCTGGTCGCGGCCAAGAGCGGCGACCAGATGGCCACCGCCCAGGCCTTCGGTAAGCTCGGCCAGGAGGGCTGCGGCGGCTGTCACCAGCCCTATCGCCGGCCGCAAAATTGAGCCCCGGGGTGCGCGGGGCGAGGCTCGCCCTCTTCCTCGGGTTCCTCCTCGGTGCGGGGCCGGCGGGTGCCGCCTCGCCCGAGGAGCTCACCCGGGGTGAACTTTTGTTCCACATCGGCGGCTGCACCAACTGCCATACCGCCAAGGACGGGCCGTTGTTGGCTGGCGGCGACCCCTTGGTGACGCCCTTCGGCACGTTCTTCGCGCCCAACATCACGCCCGATCCGGAAACCGGCATCGGCCGCTGGACCGAGGCCGACTTCCTGCGGGCCATGCGCGAGGGTCGCTCGCCCTCGGGGGCACCCTATTATCCGGCCTTCCCGTATACGTCTTACGCCAAGATGAGCGAGGCCGATCTGCGGGCGCTCAAAGCTTATCTCGACACGATACCGCCGGTCCACCGCCCGAACCGTCGGCACGAGCTCTCCTTCCCCTACAATCTCCGTTGGGGGCTCCTGCTCTGGCAGTGGGCGTTCCACGACCCGACACCCTTCCGGCCCGACGCGACCAAGAGCGAGGCCTGGAACCGCGGCGCTTATCTCGTCCTCGGACCCGGCCATTGCGCCGAATGCCACACGCCGCGGACCTGGTACGGCGCGCTCGACCCGAGTCGCGCCTTCGCCGGTGGCCGGCTCGGCAGAGAGGTGATCCCGAACATCACCCGCGATCCCGAGAAGGGGATCGGCCGGTGGACCGCCGGCGATCTGCGCGGCCTGTTGTCGATCGGTATCAAGCCGGACGGTGACTTCGTCGGCGGCGAGATGGCCAAGGTCGTCCGCAACGGGACGGCCAAGCTGCCCGAGGCCGATCGCGAGGCGATCGTCGAGTTCCTGCTCTCCCTCCCGCCACGCTGAGCCCTTCCGGTTCTCCGGCGCCACGATCCCCGGGGCAGGCGTGTTCTGGGTTGTTTCTCGCCTAAGAGGCGAGTATGGGGAATCTCACTAACGCATTAGTCGAAAAGCGCTAGGGAAACGGCGAACGCCCCCGCGGCTGGGGACGGAGGCGCGATGCAGCCGGACGCGAGTTTCTGGCAGGGTCGTCGGGTGTTCGTCACCGGCCATGCCGGCTTCAAGGGCACCTGGCTCTGCGCCTGGCTCACGGAGCTCGGCGCCGAAGTGGTCGGCTTCGGCCACGCCCCGCGCTTCACCCCCTCCTTGGTCGAACTCGCGGGCTTCGCGAACGGCCCGGTCGCGATCGAGGGCGACGTGCGCGACCGGAACGCCCTCGTGAGTGCGCTCGGCGCCGCGCGACCCGAGATCGTCTTCCATCTGGCGGGTCGGCCGATCGTGCTCGACGCGTACCACGACCCGCTCGCCACCTTCGAGACCAACCTCATGGGTACGGTCCACCTGCTCGAGGCGATTCGTGTGACTCCGGGGGTACGGGCCGTGGTGATCGTCACGAGCGACAAGTGTTACCGCGAGCCGCATCAGGCCTGTCGCGAGAACGATCCGCTCGGCGGCGACGAGCCCTATGCCGCGAGCAAGGCCTGCGCCGAGATCGTCGTCCACGCTTGGCGGAACACCTACCTGCCGCCCCGGGCCGGCATCGGCATCGGCACCGCGCGGGCCGGCAACGTCATCGGCGGCGGCGACTGGTCGGCGCATCGGCTGGTCCCGGACCTCGTGCGGGCGTACGCGTCCGGGCGGACGCCGGTCCTACGCCGGCCCGGTGCGATCCGACCCTGGCAGCACGTGCTCGACGCCTTGGCGGGCTATCTCCGCCTCGCCCGAGCCCTCCACGCCGACCCGATGCGCTTTGCCGGGGCCTGGAACTTCGGCCCCGAGCCGGGCGGGGAGTGGACGGTGGCGGAGATCGCCGCCGCGGTCTCGCGCCGGCTCGGCGCCGGCCCGTGGCAGACCGAGCCCCACCCCTCGGTGCTCGAAGCGCCCTTGCAGCGGCTGTCGATCGAGCGCACCAAGAAACGGCTCGGCTGGCGGCCGCTCCTGTCCACCGCCGAAGCGGTCACGTGGACCGTCGACGGCTACAAGGAACTCTTGGAGACGGGGCGAGCCACCTGGCTCCGCGACCAGATTCGGCGTTACGGCGAGCGGCTCGGCGCGCGCGAACCCCGTCCCTTCTCGGCCCCGGCGGATTTCGATCCGGAGGTTCGCCATGCTGCAACCGCGTCCGGCTGAGGTTCCCGTCTTCGTCCTGTGCGGTGGCCGCGGCACCCGGCTCGGCGAAATCGGTGCCCGCAGACCGAAACCGATGGTAGAGGTCGGTGATCGGCCGATCCTCTTGCACATCTTGGAGAGCTATGCCCGGGCCGGCTTCCGCCGGTTCGTGCTCTGCACCGGCTGGCGGGCCGAGGTCATCGCCTCCTTCTTCCTCGACTTCCGGGCGATGACCGAGGACTTCACGATCGACACCCGGACCGGCGAGGTCACTTTCCACCAAACCGGCCCGCGACCCGACTGGCTCGTGACCGTCGCCCACACCGGCGCCGACACCATGACCGGGGCGCGGATCGCCCGCGCCGCCGCCCGCTATCTGGGCGACGCCGAGCATTTCGCGGTCACTTACGGTGACGGCCTCGCCGACGTCGATCTCGCAGCCGAGCTCGCGTTCCACCTCGCGCACGACCGGATCGGCACGGTGCTCGCCGTCAATCCGGTCTCCCAGTTCGGCCATCTCGAGCTCGACGAGGACGAGGATGTGGCGGGCTTCGTCGAGAAACCGGTGCTCGGGCAGATGTGGGCGAGCGGCGGCTTCTTCTTCTTCCGCAGGCGGTTCCT
>Ga0308408_1000415_pt1 | contig 24847 bp, 22 predicted proteins | sample HotsprSampleMSe3_FD_203466 | JGI IMG/M metagenome (GOLD analysis project Ga0308408, IMG submission 203466) | Hot spring phototrophic mat microbial communities from Mushroom Spring, Yellowstone National Park, Wyoming, United States - 20060912_MSe3 ... | reverse complement strand
ATGCGCCGCCGCGCCCGACCAACTCCGACCGCGCTGCCAGCCGAGCCGACCGAGCTGCGCGCGGCACTCCTCGACTGGTGGGACGCGGCCCGCCGTGACCTACCCTGGCGAGCCCGACCCGGCGAGCGCCCCGACCCATGGGCCGTCCTCGCGAGCGAAGTCATGCTGCAGCAGACCACGGCGGCAACGGTGGCCGGTCGTTTCCCGGGCTTCTACGTCCGCTTCCCGAGCCCCTCGGCACTCGCCCGGGCCGACCTCCAGGAGGTCCTGCACGCTTGGCAGGGGCTCGGCTACTATCGTCGCGCGCGGGCGCTGCACGCCTGCGCACGAGAGATCGAGAGGGCGCACGGCGGGCGGGTCCCGAACGATCCCGAAGCGCTCCTGCGGCTGCCCGGACTCGGGCCGTACAGCGCGGCCGCGGTCGCAGCGATCGCCTTCGATCGGCCCGTGTTGCCGGTCGACGGAAACGTCGTGCGGGTCGGCACGCGCTTGCTCGGGCTCGCGCTCGAGCCCGGGCCGGCTCGGAACGCCGTGGCCGAAGCCCTCGCCCCGCTCGCCGAAGGGCCGCGGCCGGGCGATTTCGCCCAGGCCCTGATGGAGCTCGGAGCACTCGTGTGCCGACCGCGTGGGCCGGACTGTGCCGCCTGTCCTTGGCGCGCCCCTTGTCGCGGTCGGGCGAGCGGCGCGCCGGAGCGTCTGCCGCTGCGTCCGCTGCGCGAGCCGCGGCCCGAGCAGGTGACGCTCGCCTTCCTTTTGCGCCGTGCCGACGGGGCAGTGTGGCTGCGGAGCCGGCCCCAACACGGGATCCTGGGCGGCATGATGGAGCTGCCGAGCTCGCCTTGGGGCCCCCCGCGCGGGATCGAGGAGGATCTCGCGCATGCACCGGCGGCAGCGTCGTGGGAGCCGGTCGCCGGCGAAATCCGCCACGTCTTCACGCACTTGGTACTGCGTGCGCGGCTCGTCCGGGCGCAGATGCCGGAGGGCGCGGTCCGGCCGCAGGGTGACGGCGCTTGGTTCGCGCCCGACGAGCTCGGCCGAGCGCCCCTTCCGACCTTGACGCGAAAACTGTTGCGTCTCGGAGGCGTCGAGCCGCCTGGCCCGGTCGCGCGAGCGGAGCACCGACCACCCCTGCGCACCGGCCGGTCGGCGACGCGTCGATGACGGTCATTCTCGGATCCGCCAGGCATCGGCGAGGTGGGCCGGAAACAGACCACGGCCGATCGCGACGAGATCGAACCGGCAGGCGAGCCGGGCGAACTCGGGCCGGCTCCGCCTGTAGGCCTCGGCAGCCCGGACGATCCGCCTCCGCTGCCGTTCGCTCAACGCTTCGAGGGCCTCGCCGACGGTCCTGCGCCGCTTGACCTCGACGAAAACGAGCAGATCGCCACGTCGGGCGACGATGTCGATTTCCCCCCAACGCGTCGCAAGGCGCCGCTCGAGGATGCGGAAGCCCTTGAGCCGCAGAAGGAGAACCGCCAGACGCTCGGCGCCGCGACCGAGCCGGTCAGGGTTCGCCTTGGTTCCCGTCATGGCCGAGTTCGCGCAGCCTGCGGTAGAGCTCGGCCGCCGGCCGGCCGGTGGCGGCGGCCACGCGCCGGGCGGCGCGCCCGGGGGGGAGATGGGCGGCGGCTTCTCGTAACGCGGCATCGACCTTCTCCTGTGCGAGCTCCGGTGCCTTCGCTTCGGGCGGGCCGATCAGGACGACGAGTTCGCCGCGGGGAGGCGGTTCCGCGCCGAACATAGCCGCGAGTTGGACGAGTCGGCCGCGGCGCAGCTCTTCGTGCAGTTTGGTGAGCTCGCGGGCGACCACTGCTTCGCGCTCGCCCAGGACCTCCGCCGCGTCGCGCAGGAGCGCGGCGAGCCGGGGGCCGCTCTCCAAAAGAACGAGCGTCGCGCGCACGGGTCGGAGCTCTTCGAGCTCGCGCTTGCGGGCAGCGGAGCGCGGCGGCAAGAAGCCCGCGAAGAGGAACCGATCGGTCGGCAAGCCGGCGATCGAGAGGGCGGCGATCGGCGCGCAGGGACCGGGTACCGCGCGGACGGTGATCCCGGCATCGAGGGCGGCGCGTACGAGCCGGTAACCCGGGTCACTGATGGTGGGTGTGCCGGCGTCGCTCACGAGAGCCAAAGCCGCACCTTCCGCGAGCCGGCGCAGGAGCTTCGGCCGCAACCGCGGCGCCGAGTGGTCGTTGTAGACGAGGAGCGGCCGCTCGATCCCGAGCCGATGGAGGAGCAGGCCCGTCACCCGGCTGTCCTCGCAGACAACGGCATCGGCCGCAGCGAGCGTCGCTTTCGCCCGCTCGCCGAGATCGCCCAGATTGCCGATCGGAGTGGCGACCACGTAAAGGCCTGGTGCGAGCCCGGACCCGCCGCTGCCGGCTGCCGACGGCTCGGTGGGACGCAGGCGCCGCTCGTGCGGCCGCGAGGACCCTACGACCGGCCGTACGGGCTCGTCGTGGAGTGGCCGGCGATCCGTCTTGCGGCGAGGGGCCGATCGAGCGGCGCCGGCCTTATCCCCGACGAGGTCGACTTCACGGCCGACGGTCGCTCCGGTAGCCTCCGTGCGAGCGGCCGCTCCCCGGTCGCGCAGCTCGGCTCCGCCCATGATGCCCCGCGCGTGCCGCTTCGACCTCGCGTTCGTGTTGCTGCTCCTGCTCGCCGGCTGCGTGCCCGCGAAGCAAACCACGCCCACGGCGCCGCCGCAACCGAGCCGGCCCGCACCGCCCGTGGTCCAGCCGCTGCCGCCCCCCGTGTCTTCGGGACCGCTCTTGGCCGGCCTCCTCGTGCCCTTGAGTGGAAAGGACGCGGCTCTCGGCCGCGACCTCTTGGATGCGGCGCAGCTCGCCCTGTTCGATCGGCCGGAGGCCGAGCTCGTGCTCCTGCCGCGCGATGCCGGCGCCACGCCCGAGGCGGCGCGAGTCGCCGCCCGCGAGGTCCTCGAGGCCGGCGCCGAGCTTTTGCTCGGTCCGTTGCTCTCGGGAGCGGCGGCCGCGGTCGCTCCGGTCGCCCGTGAGCGCGGCCGCGTGGTCGTTTCGTTCTCGAACGATGCGAGCATCGCTTCCGGTGACGTCTTCGTGCTCGGCTGGCGCCCCGAGGAGCAGGTCGAGCGGATCCTGCGCCATGCCCTCGACCAGGGATGGCGACGCCTCGGCCTACTCGCGCCGGACGACGGCTACGGTCGAAGGGCCGTGGAGGCTTGGCAGCGCTTTCTGCGCGGGCTCGGCGAGTCCGCCGTCGACGCGGTCGGGATCTATCCGGCGAGCGGCGAGGCGACGGTGGCCGTGCGGGCCTTTCTCGACCGTCACGGGGGCGGAGGTTCCGTCGGGACGCCGCGCTTCGACGCGATCCTGATCGCCGACGGAGGCTTGCGTTTGCGGCAAATCGCGGCGCTCCTCGCCTTCTATGACATCGACCCGGCCGCCACGCGGTTGCTCGGGACCCGTCTCTGGGCCGACGATCCGGCGGTGTTGCGCGATCCTGCCCTCCGCGGGGCGCGGATCGCGGCCCCCGATCCGACGGCCGAAGCGGCGTTCCGCCGCCGCTTCGCCGCGATCTACGGGCGCGAGCCGCTGCCGCTCGCGGCACTCGGGCACGATGCGGTGGTAGCGGCCGTCGCGGCGAGCGCCGGATCACCGCGCCCGGACCTGGCGGCACTCCTCGATCCGCGCGGTCACGACGGTGCCGTGGGACCGTTCCGCCTACGCCCGGACGGGCTCGCCGAGCATGCGCTCGCGATTCTCGAACTGACGGAGGCGGGTTTGCGGCTCGTCGAGCCGGCCCCCCTGCGTCTGGCCCTGGCGGTACGCTGAGCCGCGGGCGTACCCCGACCTATTGGGTATTTTCCAAGGTCTTTATCGACCAAAGGTTTACATCACGCCGCGCCTGGCTTAGAACCGAGCCGAGGCCAGCGAACCCGCGGACGGAAAGAGAGAATGACCGGCGGCGCCGAGGCGTCTTCCGAGGGTGGTGCGCCCGGTTTGGAAGAATCACCTGTCGCTTTCACCGCAGAAGCGACCGTGGTGCCGCTCGACGAGCACCGTCGGGCCGCCGCGACGATGGTGGGGCTACCGGTGTCGTCGCCGCGGTCGGGTCAGCTCTGGCGGATCCTGGTCGTGTCCGGCGACGAGGAGTGTTTCCTGCTCGTCCGTGACCTCCTGGCGCGGGCCGAGCCGCCGCTCTACCGGGTCGAGTGGGCGGCTACCGGGGAAGCGGCGCTGCGCCGCCTGACCGCGAGCCATTACGACGTCGCGGTGGTCGACGAGGTGCTACCCGACGGCGAGGGGGCGGAATTCGTGCGGGTGGCGCAACGGCGCGGCTTCCGCACACCGGTCGTGCTCGTGAGCGAGGATCTCGACCGGCTCGACCCGGCGACGGTGATCGCTCTCGGGGTGGGTGACGCGATCACCAAAGAGGAACTCGAGGTCGGACGGCTCGTGCGGAGCCTCCGTTTCGCCGTCGCGCGCAAAGCGCAGACCGATCGTCTGGATCACCTCGCCCAATACGACGATCTCACGGGGCTCGCGAACCGCGCGCTCCTGCGCGACCGGCTGGACCGCGCCTTGGCCGCGGCCCGCCGTCGCCACACCCACGTCGCGGTCATGATCCTCGACCTCGACGGCTTCAAGGCGGTCAACGACACGCTCGGCCACGCCGCCGGAGATCGCCTGCTGGCCGTGATCGCCGAGCGGCTCCGCGGTCGCGTGCGCGAGACCGATACGGTTGCCCGGCTTGGCGGTGACGAGTTCGCTCTCGTCATCGAGGATCTGGCGCGGCCCGAACACGCCACCACGGTGGCTCGCAAGCTCCTGGACGCGATCGAGCCGCCGGTCCGGCTCGACGGCCAGGAGGCGAGGGTCGGGGCGAGCCTCGGGGTCGCGATCTATCCGCGCGACGGCGAAGACCCGGCGGTCTTGCTCCGGCTCGCCGATGCCGCGATGTACCAGGTCAAGGCCGAAGGCGGCCGTGGCTGCCGGTTCCACGACGCCCGCCTCGACCAGCGGATGCACCGCGGCACGATCCTCGAAGGCGACCTCCACCGTGCCCTCGAGCGGGGCGAATTCGTGTTGCATTTCCAGCCGCAGGTGGCGCTCGCCGATGCGCCGATCGGGGTGGCGGCGATCCTCCGCTGGCAGCATCCCGAATTCGGGCTGGTCGAGGTCGAGCGGTTCCGCTCGGTGGCCGAAGAAAGCGGGCTCGTCGAGCCCTTGAGCGCTTGGCTCACGCGGGAGGCCACGGCTCGCCTGCGCGGCTGGCGCGACGCCGGGCTCGGTGAGCTCGTCTTGGGCCTGCCGGTACTGTCGCGCCGCCAGCTGGCGTGGAGCCGATACGGCGAATTGGTCGCAGCGAGCCTGCGCGAGGCGGGTTTGTCGCGCACGGGGATCGAGCTCGAGATCGAGGAGCGGCTCGTGAGCGAGGACGTCGAAGCCGGCGGGGCCGGGCTGCGGGCGCTCGTAGAGCTGGGGCTCAGAGTGGCGATCGACAGGTTCGGTGCCGGACCTTGCGGCTTGCGGCCGCTGCGCGAGGTGTCGATCCACACCCTCAAATTCGACCGCGAACTCGTCCGCGGCGTGCCGGAAGACGCGCACCGGACCCGCTTTTTGCGTGCCCTCGTGGGATTCGGCAAGGCCTTGGGTCTCAGGGTCGTGGTCGAGGGTGTCGAGACCCGTGCCCAGCTCACCCTGCTCAAAGCCGCCGGCTGCGACGCCGTCCAGGCGGTCACGAGCTGCCCCCCTCTGCCGGCCGATGCCTGCGGCGCCTGGCTGCGCGAGGCCGCCGGTCGTTCGCCCCCGACTTCCATCTGAGGGTCGTTCTTTCTGGACCGCGGCTGCCACCGACCCGCCCCGACCCTCGCATCACGGAAGGGGCCCGAAGCCGTGGTGGCCCGGCCGAGGACGGCTGCCCGAGATGGGAGCCGGGGCCTCGACCGCCGCTCGAACGCTGCGGTCCATTTCCCGGCTCGGCTTCGCGAAATCAGGGCTCAAAAGGCGCCGGCTCGGCGAACGGTTTCCTACAGGAACGCCTCGCAGCGTGAAGAGCGCGGTCGGCTCGTTCGATCCGCCCACCGACCGGCTTTCCAGTTTGCCCCTCGACGAAGCCCGAGCCGAAGGCAACCGGCCCATCACGGCCTTGTCGCGGGTACGCGGCTGTTGCGTGGCAGGCGTGGCGCGCCGCCGCTCGACGAGTTCGAGTCCCGTCGAGACGGTGATGTCGTCCGGAACGAGCTCGAACGCTCACTTTCGAGGCGGTGAGGAAGCCGCGACCCTCGCGACGGTCCCGGCGGAGGAGAGACACGAGCTCGAGCACGGATTCGCCCCATGTGTTGCCCCCGGCGTTGGCCGAGGCCCTCGACATGGTCGTCTCGCCACGATCGGCGTTGCCGGGTGACGCTCCGCGGCCGCGTCGGCGGCGAGACCGACGAGCGTCAGATCGAATCCGACGCGCCTGGCAGGCCCGGTCGCCGGAGTCGATCGGCGCGGCCTCCCTTGTGGCCTGCACCCAACAACCTTCGAGCTCATGTATTCCGGCCGCTCGACAACGAGCGCAACCACGAACCGGCCCGCGAGCTCCTTCATCCGTTCGGTCGTGCCCGGGGTCCGAGAGACCGGCTCGACGGCCCGGGCGAGATCGGAACCGTGCGAAGGCTGCCCGCACCCGAGAGAGCGTGTCACCGTAACGCCCGCTTTCCAGGCCCACTTCGGCCGGTTCGCGCCGCAGCCGGTCGGCGAGTGCGGCGCGCCGCTGGCCAGATCGAGGTCGAAATCGAGAGTTCGGGTCGCGGGCTTTCGAAGAACCGTTCGTCGAAGGCCCGGAACGGATCGCGTCCGGTCTGCAGTTTTCGCATTCGAGCTCGGGGCGGCGACATTCGGCGCCGGATCCTCTCCGGACGGAGGCGCGAAAGCTGCACGATGGTGGCCCGGCGCCCTTGGAATACCCCGCCTCCAGCCGGACGGCATTCGATCGGGCGAGTGCTCGGGCATCGTTCGGCGAGCCGGCCCATCGACACGATGCGGGTTGTCCGACCGGCTCGCCGAGCTGTGCCGGAGAAACGGCGCTTCGAGGTCGACCGCTCTTGCGCGCTAGCGAGGAGCTCACTCGCGGTTGGCACGGCGGCGCCGGCACACCAGATCCCGGTCCGGAGGACGAAGCCGTGCTGCAGTTCTTGATCGGCGGTGTCGCGGCGTACGGGCTCGCGGTGGGCGGCCTCTGGTTGTTGCAGGAGAGGCTCCTCTTCCCGCGGGCGGCGGCTTCGCCAGCGACCTTCGCGTTGCCCGAGCGCGCCGAACGCGTCGTGCTCCGCTCGGCCGATGGCCATCGACTCGTGGGGGCCCTGCTGCCTGCGCAGGAGTCGTCGCGCGGCCTTCTCCTGGGCTTCGGCGGAAACGCCTGGAACGCCGACGATCTTCTCCTGTTCCTCGCGGGCCGTGTTCCCGACTACGACGTCGTCGTCTTCCATTATCGCGGCTACCCACCGAGCGAAGGGCGGCCGAGCGAGGCGGCATTCTACGCCGATGCGATCCTCGTCCACGACTGGGCGGTCCGCCGACTGGAGCCGCCGCGGATCGTGGCCTTCGGCGCGAGCCTCGGTTCGGTGGTCGCCGCCCATCTCGCGGCGCACCGTCCGCTGGACGGCCTCATCTTGGTGACGCCGTTCGACTCCGTCGAGGCGATCGCTGCCGAGCGTTATTTCTGGGCGCCGGTGCGCGTCCTTCTCCGCCACCCGTTTCGAGCGGCCGAACATCTGCGCGGCCGCGACCTGCCCGTGGCGGTGATACTCGCCGAGCAGGACCGAATCGTACCACGTCGGCGAAGTGAGGCGCTGATCGCGGTCCTCGCCCACCCCGTGCTGGTGGCGACCGTCCGCGGGGCCGGCCACAACGCGATCTACGAACGCGAAGAGTTCGACGAACATCTGATCGAGGCTCTCCGAGCGATCGAATCGGCGACGCTCCGACAGCAGGAGGGCTCGCCGCGACGGCTCGGCTCATCGAGCGAGCGTACGCCGCACGGCGCGCCACCACCGGTCAGCGGTCGCTGAACGCGAGCTCGGGAGCCCGGGCCCCGCTCGACGCCGCGGCCCCTCGTTCGACCGCGACCTCGAGCTTGGCGAGCTCTACTTCGACCCGCGTGGCGATCTCGCGCAGCACCGCTTGGAGCCGGGGCTGATCCGGAACCGCTTCGAGCTCGGCCAGGCTGTGTCTGAGGTCGCGAAGCCGGGCTTCCGGAACGGTTCCGTCGAGCAGGCCGCGATGCAACGCGGCGAGCCCGGCCAACAAGCGCTCCCCTTGGCGAAGGGCTCGCCGGGTCCGCTCCCCGGGCTCTTCGATCCGCTGCAGAACCAAGAGCGCGTCGAGGCCGGCGAGCGGCGCGATCGAACCGCCGGCCGGCGGGCCCGAGACCGGGGGTGTCTCGACCACCGACCGTGACGAGGCGGGATCCACCCAGCCGCGAGCCGTTCGCGGCGTCGCCAGCGGGCGTGCGCGTTCCGTTGCAGGGCCTCGGCCGACCGTCGCGATGAACATGGCCTCCGTCTCCCGGGGGCATCGCCCCGTGCGCATCCTGCCGCGCGCTGGTTAAGGAAAAGTTGAGGCCGCGCGACGGCTCGGCAGCCTCTTCCCGGCGCCGGCAAAAATTGCCGGGTCGTCCGCACCTGACGCCCGGTCCGACCCTGGTCTCGGCCCGTCCTTGTCGTTGGCACGCGGGTTGCCTGACCGAGGACGGGTCGTCCCGAGGCGTGGCGCCTCGGGTCGAGACGACGGCGGGAGAACGCGGTGGACGCGAGAGTCGAGACGCGGGGACGACGAGCCGCGACGGTTCGGCCGCGGTCGTTCCTCTGGGCGCTCTTGATCGGGCTGGTCTGCGGGCTCGCCCCGGCATCGCTCCACGCCGCTTCGCGGATCAAGGACCTCGCCGATTTCGAGGGTGTGCGGTCGAACGTACTCATCGGCTACGGCCTCGTGGTCGGGCTCAACGGCACCGGCGATTCGTTACGCAACGCGGTCTTCACCCAGGAGAGCCTCGTGGCGATGCTCGAGCGGCTCGGGGTGTCGACCCGTGGGGTCAATCTGAACACCAAGAACGTGGCGGCAGTGATGGTGACCGCCACTCTGCCGCCTTTCGCCCGGCAGGGCAGTCGGATCGACGCCACGGTGTCGGCCATGGGCGACGCCAAGTCGCTGCTCGGCGGCACGCTGCTCGCCACTCCTTTGCTCGGGGCCGACGGCGAGGTTTACGCCGTGGCGCAGGGCGCCCTCGCGATCGGCGGCTTCGAGGCCAAGGGCCAAGCCCAATCGGTGACCCGCGGGGTGCCGACCGCGGCGCGCCTGCCGGCCGGTGCCGTGGTCGAGCGCGAGGTGCCCTTCGCCCTCGATTCTTTGCCCGAGCTCCGCTTGGCGCTGCGCAACCCGGACTTCACCACCGCCCAGCGGATGGCCGCGGCGATCAATGCGCGGATCGCCGGGGCGCCCGCACGCGCGCTCGACTCGACCACCGTACGGCTGGCCGTCCCGACGCCTTATCGGGGCCGCACGGCGGCGCTCTTGAGCGAGATCGAGCAGCTCCCGGTCGAGCCCGACAACCCGGCCCGGATCGTCATCGACGAGCGCTCGGGGATCATCGTGATCGGCGACAAGGTGCGCATCAGCCGGGTGGCGGTGGCCCAGGGCAACCTCACGGTGCGGATCACCGAGACCCCGCAGGTCTCCCAGCCCAATCTCCTGGCCGGGGGCGAGACGGTGGTCGTGCCGCGGACCAATGTCGAGGTCGACACGCAGCCCGAGCGCAAGCTCGTCGTGCTGGAGACCGGGGCGACCCTCGAGGCGCTGGTCGACGGGCTCAACGCGCTCGGGGTCGGGCCGCGCGACATGATCGCGATCATCCAGGCCATCAAGGCGGCCGGTGCGCTGCAGGCCGAGATCGAGGTGATGTGATGGACGCTCGTGTGACACCCACGGTGGCGCCGGTCGCCCCGGTCGGGCGGACCGATCCGGCCGGCCGGCCGCACGAGGTCGCGGTCGAGTTCGAGGCCGTGTTCCTCTCCCAGATGTTGCGCGGCATGACGAGCGGGCTCGGCGCCGACGGGCCGTTCGGCAAGGAGCCGTTCGGCAGCCTGCTGATCGACGAGTATGCCCGGCTGATCGCCAAGAGCGGTGGGGTGGGGATCGCCACCGCGACCCAGCGCGAGCTTTTGCGCCTGCAGGAGATGCAACCTTGAGCGGCTTCGAGCGGATCGCCGTCTTGCTCACCTTGATCGAGCGGCTGTGCGAGGTGGTGGCCCAGGAGTCCGAGTGCGTGCGCCGGATGGCGGTCGACCGGATCGCCGAGTTGCACAAGGAAAAGCGGGCCTTGGCGCAGGCTTACGAGAAGGAACTCGCGGCTTTGCGGGGTGAGCCGGAAGTTCTGGGCTCCCTGCCGATCGAGACGCGCCGTGAGCTCGAGGAGGGCATGCGGCGATTGCGAGCGGCGACCCGCCGCAACGTCGATCTACTGCTGGCCGCCAAAACGGTCACCGAGCGGTTGTTGCGGTCGGTCTCCGAGGCGCTGGCCGACGAGCCGGCGGCGGCGACCGCGCTCCCCGGCCGGGCGGGCCGGGTGATCGCCGTGAGCTTCGACCGCAGCGTCTGAGGAGCCGAAGATGACGCTCACCGCCACCCTCCGTACGGCCGTCACCGGCCTCGCCACGGCCCAACAGGCCCTCGCGGTCACGGCCAACAACGTCGCCAACGCCGGCACCGAAGGCTATGTCCGCAAGGTCCACGTCCAGGAGGCGATCGCGCTCGACGGCCGCGGGGCCGGGGCCCGCTCCCTCGAGCCGCGCCGAGTCGTCGACGAGTTCCTCGTGGCGGAACTGCGCGTCCAGAGCGCCCGGCTCGGCCGCAGCGAGGCCGTCGAGGGTTTCCTGGGCCGCGTCCAGGACGAGGTGTTCGGGGCGCCCGGCGAGAGCGGGCGGGGCATCCACGGCCGGCTCGCGGCTCTGGCTTCGGCCGCCGAGGCGCTCGCCAACGATCCGACCAAGCCCCCGCTCCGCGCGCAGTTCCTGGGTGCCGCCTCGGAACTCGCCACGGCCCTCGCCCGCGCCGGCGAGCAGGTCCAGGCGCTGCGCGGCGAGGCCGACCGGCGGATCGACCAGCTGGTCGACGCGATCAACGCCGACCTCGGGGCACTCGAACGGGTCAACGAGGAGATGGCTCGGGGCGGGCCGAGTGCCGAGCTCGAGGACCGTCGCGACCGGCTCTTGGCCTCGCTCGCCCGGCGCCTCGACATCTCCACCTATCGGCTCGAGGACGGCCGGGTCGCGGTCTTCACTCGCGGGGGCGAGCCGCTCCTCGAGGGGAGGCGGCGGGTGCTGGTCTACGATCCGGCCCCGGTCGTCTCGAACGCCACGCGGTTCGGTCCGATCTCGCTGTATGCCGCCCGCGACATCGATCCCGCGACCGGCAAGCCGGTCCCCGGCGCGACCGGCCGGGTTCTCGTGACCGGTGGGCTGCGCGCGGAACTGCCGCCCGAACTCGCGACGGGCACGCCGGCCGACGAGGCGCTCATCGTCCGCTCGCCTCTGCGCGAGGGCGAGCTGCAGGGCCTGCTCGAGGCGCGTGACCGCCTTCTGCCCGAGCTCGCCGACCAGCTCGACGAGCTCGCCCGGATCACCCGCTACGCCCTCGATGCCGCGCACAACGCTGCGGTCGCCTGGCCGCCGCCCGAGAGCCTCACGGGCTCGCGCCGCGAGGACGGCACTTTCGACGCCTCGGCCCGCTCCGGCACGGCCTGGCTCGCGGTGATCGACCGGGCGAGCGGTGCCACGCTGCACACCGTGGCGATCGACCTGACCGCCGATCTCGCCACCCTCGTGGCCCAGCTCGATGCCGACCTCGGCGGCCACGGCGATGCCGCAGTCGACGGGGAGGGCCGGCTCGTGATCGACCTCGATGCCGGCAAGGGTATCGCGCTCGCCGACGGCGACGGCCGGATCACCGTGACCGATGCCGCCGGGCGCCGCTGGGACTACGGCTTCGCCCACTATTTCGGCCTCAACGACCTGTTCGCCGTCGACCCCCGGCGGCCGACCGCGCTCACGCTCCGGGCCGAGCTCGCCCGGAATCCGTCGCTCCTGGCGACCGCGAGGCTCGATGTCGATCCGGGGCCGCCGCCCGTGGCCACGCTCGGCGGGCCGGGCGACCAGCGCGGTGCGCAGGGTCTGGCCGCGGCCTTCGCCCGCAGCGTGCCGACCGTGCCCCGCGGTGCCCTCGACCGACAGGCCTCGACGATCGGCGGCTACGTCGCCGACCTGATCGGCGCCACCGCGGTCCGCGCCGCCCGCGCGTCCGGCGCGGCCGAGGCCGATCGGACGATGGTCGAGGCGCTCGCGACCCGGGCCGCCCAGGTCTCCGGGGTGAACATGGACGAGGAGCTCGCCCGCCTCGTCCTCTACCAGCAGGCCTATTCGGTCGCAGCGCGGATCGTCCGGATCACCGACGAGCTGTTCGACGAGCTCTTGAGCATCAAGCGCTGAGGGAGACGGCCATGACGACCCGCATCGGTGACCTCGGCCACAGCAACCTTTTGACCGGCTACCTCCAGCGCACGCAGGCGCGGGTCCGCGACGCCCAGCTCGACATCGCGAGTGGCGTGAGGGCGCAGCGCTGGGAGGAAATCGCCGACCGCGCCGCGCTCCTCGTCGCGACCCGCGAGCAGCGGCAGCTCACCGATCGGTTCGCGGCCGAAAACGAGAAGGTCCAGGGCCGGCTCTCGGCCGCCGATGCGGCGCTCGCCGGGATCGGTCAGCTCGCCGAGCGGTTCCGCACCCTGCTCGTGGCCCGGCTCGGCGAGCCCGGGCCGAGCACGATGCCGCTCGATGCCGAGGTCGAGCAGGTGGCTCGCGAGCTCGCCGGCCTCTTGAACCGCCGGGTCGACGGCCGCTACCTGTTCGCCGGCAGCCGGACCGACGTGGCCCCGGTCGAACTGCCCGATCCGCTGCCCACCACGGTCGACCCGACTCTCTATTACCGGGGTGATGCGCTCGTGCCGACCGTGCGGGCCGATCCGGAAATCGAGATCGGCTACGGGACGACCGCGGGCGCCGAGCCCTTCGCCCAGCTGTTCGCCGCCCTCGGCAAAGCGCGCGAGGCTCATCTCGCGGGTGACCGCGCCGGGCTCGAACAAGCCCTCGGCCTCGCGACCCGAGCCGTCGAGGGGGTGGCCGACGAGCGGGGCCGCCTCGGTGTGGCCGCCGCTCGGCTCGAGAGCATCGTCGACGGCCAACGCAGCGCGTTGGTCTATCTCGACGAAATGATCGGCTCGATCGCCGAGACGGATCTGGCCGAGGCCGCCGCTCGGCTGGCGCGCGACCAGGCCACGCTAGAGGCCAGCTATCTCGTCGTGGCGCGGCTCGCCCAGCTGAGCCTCGCCGACTACCTGCGTTGAGCCGAAACGGGCGGCCCGCCGCGTCAACGAGTCGTTGACCTTTTCCCGTTAGAAGTTCGCGCGCGTGATGCGTTGCAGGAGACCGGTGATGGACCTTTCGCCTTCGATCCCGGGTGCGGCGACCGCCGTACCGCCGAACCGGCCGGAGCCGGATACGGTCGCCAGCGAGCCCGCGCCGCCTGCGGGGACGGCCGACGAGCCGGAGGCGTTCGGCCCGCTGACTTTCCCGACCGGTCTGCCCGGCTTTCCCGACGCGCGGGCGTTCCGCCTGCGCCCATTGCCGGGTGCCGCCGGCTTCGCCTTGCTCGAGGCCGAGGAGCCGGACGGCCCGCGATTCGTCGTGCTCGAAGTGGCCGAGCCCGAGATCGTGTTCGGCCCCTCGGCGGCCGCCGAGGCCACGGCGGCGCTCGGCATCCGGCGCACCGACCTTGTTTTGTTCGCGATCGTCACGCTGTCGGAAGGACCGAGCGGCCGCCGGGCGTTCGTCAATCTGCGGGCACCGGTCGCGGTCGATCGGGTCGGCCGCACCGCCCGCCAGCTCGTGCTCGCCGACCCCCGCTTGCCGCTCCGCCACCCGCTCGAGCCGCGCGCCGCCGCCTGAGCCGCGGCCGTGCTCGCCCGGGCTCCGCCGGGCGCCGCCCGTGCTCCGACCGCATCGGCACGAGCCGACGACGGGCGCGGTCGGGCGGCCGCTGCCGCGGAGCGGCTCTCGAAGGCGAGACGGCGCGGCTGCGGCCTGCTAGGGAGCGGGCCATGCCCGCCGATCCCCCGGGGCGCCCCGACCGGCCCCGCCTCTGGCTCCTGCTCGGCGACAAAGCCGGTGACAATGCCCAGGTCCTGGAGCTCGCCCGGGCGCTGGGCGAGCCCTACACCGTCAAGCGTCTCGTGCCGAAGCCGCAATGGGTACTCGGCAAGCCGCGCTTCCGGGCGACGCTCGACCATCTCGATCCAGCTCGCTCCGACCCGCTAGAGCCGCCCTGGCCCGACCTCGTCTTGACGATCGGCCGGCGGCCCTCGATGGCTGCCCTCTGGCTCGCGGAACGGAGCGGCGGGCGGACCCGGCTCGCCATCGTCGGCCGGCCGAAGCGCTGGCCGGAGCGCTTCGCCTTGATCGTGGCCTCGGGGCAATACGCGGTGAGCGAGGCGGCCAACGTCGTGCGCCTCGAGCTCCCGCTCTTGCGCCCCGATCCGGCACGCTTGGCCGCCGCCGCGGCCGCTTGGCGGGAGCGGTTCGCCGATCTGGAGCGGCCGGTTACCGCCGTGCTCGTGGGCGGCGAAACCAAGCCCTTCCGCTTCGATGCCGCGGTCGCTCGTGCGCTCGCCGCTCGGCTCGCCGATCTCCGCGCCCGCGAGGGTGGGACAATCTGGGTGACGACCAGCCGGCGGACCGGCGAGGCGGTGGCCGAGGCGCTCGCCACCGCGCTACCCGCGGGGACTTTGCTGCACCGTTGGCGTGCCGACGAGCCGCCCGAGGCCAACCCCTACCTGGCACTCCTGGCGCTTGCCGATCGTTTCGTCGTGACCGGTGACAGCGCTTCCATGTTGGTCGAGGTGGCACGGCTCGGCAAACCGCTCGCGATCGCGGCTTTGCCGCTGCGCGGCGATCCCGCCACGCGCCTGCGCCTCGCGCTCTCCCGAGCCCTCGCCTCGCAGGGGCCGCTCGGCGGGCTCGGCGAGCGGCTGCGCGCTCGGGGGCTCCTGGGGTTTCCGCGCGATCTCGAGCGGCTACACCGCTGGTTGATCGCCGAAGGCCGGGCGGTGCCGCTCGGCGCGCCCTTCCCGCCGCCCGGACCGCCGCCCGCGGACGAGCTCGACCGGGCGGTCGCCCGGCTGCGAGCGCTGCTCGACCAGGCCGTCGCCGCGCCCGCTCGCGCGCCCTGATCGGCGGGTGCCGCCTGCCCGTCAGGGACGCGTGGCGGCGCGGCTCTCGCGCTGGCGCGGGATCGGCAGATATTCGACCCCGCCACCCTGGCGGCGGACCGGTTGCGGGTAGAGCGTCATGAGTTCCAGAACTTCGCTCGGCATGTCGGTCGAGACCGGCAGCCCCAGGGCCTTCGCCTCTTCGGCCGAGATCGGATAATCGTGGGTCCAGGTTCCGGTCGCGAGCTTGGCTGCGACTTCGCGGGCGCGCGCCTCCCCCATTCGGTCCCGCAACAAGGCCGTGGCCGCGGCCTCGACCTGGGCGATCGCCTTGCGGCCGACATCGGCCAGGACGAGCGTCTGGTCGTCGACCTCGGCCAAGGGCTTGGATTCGGCGACCTTGACGATCGAGGCGGCCGGCATGCCGGAAAGCTGCGGGTCGATCGGCCCCAGGACCGAATGGCGGCACATCACGATCTCGTCGGCGGCGAGCGCGATCAAGGTCCCGCCCGACATGGCGTAATGGGGAACGAAGACCGTGACCTTGCCCTCGTGCGCCTCGATCGCGCGGGCGATCTGGAGTGCTGCGAGCACGAGCCCGCCCGGGGTGTGCAGCACGATGTCGAGCGGCATCTTCGGGTCGGTGAGGTGGATCGCCCGCAGCACCTCTTCCGAACCGTTCACGTCGATGTAGCGCAGCAAGGGGAAGCCCAGGAGGCTCATGGTCTCCTGGCGATGGACGAGGAGGATCACCCGCGAGCCGCGCTTCTCCTCGATCTGGGCGATCTTTCGGGTGCGCATCGCCGCGAGCCAGCGCCGCTGCAGCACGGGCTGCAGGGCCGAGACCATGAAGAACAGCCAGAACAAATCCATCAGGCCCACGGCCCGATCCCTCCGCTCCGTCGCCCGTCGGGCGAAAAGCCGAATACGCCTTCGTCGGCATAGTACGGCCGATAGCGCCGGCGCGGCCGCCGCAACGCGGGCGCCAAGAGCCAGCCGGCCACGAAGCCGCCGATGTGCGCCCACCAGGCGACCCCGCCCGCGTCCCCGGCCTCGCCCAGGGCGAGCAGCCCCGGGACGATCTGGGTCGCGAACCAGAAGGCCGCGAAGACGATCGCCGGCACCTCGACGAAGAAGGGCAAAAAGACGATCGGCACCACGAGCACGAGCCGAGCGTGCGGGAACATCCGCGCATAGGCGCCGATCACCCCGGCGATCGCCCCGGACGCCCCGACCGCCGGCACCGTCGAGCCCGCGTTGACGAGCGCATGGGCGAGCCCGGCTGCGAGCCCGCAGGCGAGATAGAAGCCGAGATACCGGCCGACGCCCAACCGGTCCTCGACCGCCGGGCCGAAGACGAACAGCGTCCACATGTTGGTGAGCAGGTGGAAGAAGCCGCCGTGCAGCCACATGTGGGTGAAGAACACGCGCCAGTCGGCGAGGTCCGGCGGGTCGCGCAGCGCGAGGGGGCCGAAAAAGCGCGCCGGGACGAGCCCGTGGGCGAACAGGAAGCGCTCGAAAGCCCGCGGCGGTAGCCCGGCTTCGACGAGGTAGACGAGCACACAGACGCCGATCACCGTCCAGGTGACGAGCGGGGGATAGCGGGTCGCCACACCGTCCCGGACGGGCAGCAAAACGGGTCTCCTCGATCGGCCGACCGGGCATCCCTAGCAGCCGCGCCGCCGCCCGAAAAGCGCGCCTACTCGGCGGCGGCCGGCTGGCCGGCCCAGCCCGCAGGGCGCGCCAGTGCGCCCTGCCCGCCTGGGGCCGGGCGGATCCCGAGCACGAGGCTCGCGAGCGCCGGCAGGAACAGGAGGGTCACGAGCGTGCCGACTGCCGTGCCGCCGATCAGCACGACCGCGAGCGGCCCCCAGAAGGTGTCGAAAGCGAGCGGCACGAAAGCCAGGGCGGCGGCGAGCGCGGTGAGCAGCACGGGCCGGGTCCGTCGCACGGTGGCCTCGACGAGCGCGGTCTCGGGGGCCATGCCGTGGGCCCGGTTGTCTTCGAGCTGCTGGACCAGGATCAGCGTGTTGCGGATCAGGATCCCCGACAAGCCGATCAGCCCCAAGAGCGCCACGAAGCCGAAGGGCAGGCCCGTGGCGAGGAGGCCGGCGGTGGCGCCGATCACCCCGAGCGGGGCGGTCGCCATGACCAGCAAGAGCCCCTTGAACCGGCGCAGCTGCATCATGACCGCGGTGAGCAGCAAGAGCAGCATGATCGGCTGGACCCGCTGGATCGAGGCGTCACCGCGGGCCGATTGTTCGAAAGTGCCGGCCATCTCGAGGCGGTAGCCCGCGGGCAAGCGTGCCCGCAGGCCTTCGAGCTCGGCCCAGACCGCCCGCTCGACGTCTGGCGCCTGGGCGCCCACCGGATCCGCCTGGATCCGGATGAAGGGCGCGCGGTCGAGCCGCTTGATCACCGGCTCGCCGAACCGCGGCACGAGCTCGCCGAGCTGGGAGAGGGGGACCGTCCGGCCGCCGGGTAGCGGGACGAGGAGATCCTCGAGCGCGCGCCGCTCGCTCGGATCGGCGCGCAGTACGATCGGCACGCTGCGCGTGCCCACCCGGGCCTGCGAGACGACGCGTCCGCCGAGCGCGAGCTCGAGCCGGCGGGCGACGTCGGCCGGGCCCAGGCCGAGCGCGCGCAAGCGCTCCTCGTCGGCCTCGAAAGCGAGCTCGAGGCCGCGCTCCCCCCAATCGAGGTGCGGGTCGGCGAGGTCCGGGCGGCGGGCCATGACCGCGCGGACCTCTTCGGCGAGCGCGCGCAGGACCTGCGGGTCGGGTCCCACCACGCGGAACGCCACGGGCCAGGGCACGGGCGGGCCGTAGAGCAGCTTGGTCGGCCGGATCCGCGCTTCCGGGAAAGCCCCCTCGGCGATCTTCTGCCGAACGTGGCCGATGACCGTGTCGCGTTCCGCAGCACTGCCGGTGATCGCCACGATCTTGGCGAAGGCCGGATCGGGAAGCTCGGGGTCGAGGGCCAGGAAGAAGCGCGGTGCGCCGGCGCCCACGAAGGTCGCGAAGCTGCGCACCTCGGGCCGCTCGGCCACGAGGGCTTCGACCCGCCGGGCGACGGCCTCGGTCGCGGCGATCGAGGAGCCGGGCGGGAGCTGGATTCCGATCAGGACCTCGGGCCGGTCGGAAGTCGGGAAGAACTGCTTCGGCACGAGGATCGCGAGGCCGGCGATGCCGAGCCCGAGCGTTGCGAGCGTCGCCACCACCACGGCCGCCCGGTTCGCCAGGCAGCCTCGCACGACCGCGCGCCAGAGCCGGTAGAGCCGGGTGTCGTAGGGATCGTGCGGCGCCACTCCCGCTTCCCTCGGGGCGCGCAAGAGCAGCGTGCCGAGCACCGGGGTGAAGACGACCGCCACCACCCAGGAGACGAGGAGCGCGATCGCCACGACCCAGAAGATGTTGCCGGCATATTCGCCGACCCCGGAGCGGGCGAAGCCGATCGGCACGAAGCCGATGGCGGTCGCGAGCGTGCCCCAGAACATGGGCGCTGCGGTGACCGTCCAGGCATGGGCCGCGGCACGCACCCGATCGAAGCCCTCCTCGAGCTTCACGAGCATCATCTCGATCGCGATGATCGCATCGTCGACCAAGAGCCCGAGGGCGATGATCAAGGCCCCCAAGGTGATCCGATCGAGATTCATCCCGAGGGCGAGCATGATCACGAAGGTCGCGCCGAGCGTGATCGGCACCGCGATCCCGACGACCAGGCCGGAGCGCAATCCGATCGCGGTGAAGCTCACGAGCATGACGACCGCAACCGCGATCGCGAACTTCGTCTCGAAGAGCGAGACCGCCCGGTCGATTGCCTCCGCCTGGTCGGTGACCCGCTCGAGGGCGAAGCCGGCCGGCAGATCGCGCTCGGCCTCGGCGAGGAAGGCGCGGATCCGCTGGCCGAGGGCGAGGCCGTTCTCGCCTCGGGCCATGACCACCCCCAAGAGCACGGCATCCGCGCCGCGCACCCGCACGAGCCAGCTCGGCGGGTCCTCGACGCCGCGGCGGATCGTTGCGAGCTCGCCCAAGGGCACGACCCGTCCCCCGACCGGCACGGGCACGCGCGCGAGGCTCTCCGGATCGAGCCGGGCGCCGCTCGCTTCGAGGACGAGCCGCGGACCCGCGGTCTCGACGAGGCCCGCACCGGCGAGCTCGTTGGCCGCGGCGATCGCGCCGGCGATCGTTTCGGGATCGAGGCCCGCGGCGGCGAGGCGGGCGGTGTCGAGCTCGACGAAGAGCCGCGGCGGCCGCTCGCCCAGGAGCTTGGCCTTGGCCACACCGGGTATCCGGGCGAGCCCGTCGCGCAGCCGTTCGGCCTCCTCGACCAGGAGCCGGTGCGGCAGGCCGGGGGCGGAGAGCCCCAGGAGCGTGAAATAGACGTCCGAGAACTCGTCGCTGACGAACGGCCCGCGCACGCCCGCCGGCAGCTCGCGAGCGAGATCCTCCATCCGCTTGCGGAGGATCTGGAAGCGCGCCTCGATCTCGCGCGACGGCACGAAATCCTGGAGTTCGACGGTGACGTCGACCCGGCCCGGCCGGGCGATCGTCTGCAGCCGGTAGAGATCGGCCGTGTCCTGCAGCCGCTTTTCGATCGGCTCGGCCACCTGGCGGACCATCGTCTCGGCCGAGGCGCCCGGCCAGAAAGCCGAGACCACGGCGACCCGGACGGTGAAGGCCGGGTCCTCGGCGCGGCCGAGGCGGAGGAAGGCCAGCGCACCGGCGACCGCGAGGACGATCAAGAAGAAGAGCGTGAGCTGGCGTTCGCGGACCGCGAGGGCCGAGAGGTTGAACCGGCCGCTCACGGCACCACCCGCACCGCCACGCCTTCCTGCAGCCGGTGGGTGCCGACCGCCACGACGAGGGTACCCGGGGCGAGCTCGCCCTCGACGAGCGCCGCCTCGTCGACGACCCGCACCACCCGGACCGGCCGGGCCTCGACCCGCCCCTCCTCGATCCGCCAGAGGAAGGGGCCTCGGCCGTGGTCGGCCAGGGCACTCGCCGGAACGCGCAAGAGGCCCGGTGCCGGCTCGCGCAAGCGGAGGACGAGCGAGCCGCCGACCGGGGCGTCTTCGGGCACGCCCTCGAGCCGGAAGCGGGCGCGGAAGGTACGGCTCGCGGGCTCGGCCGCGGCCGCGAGCTCGCGCAGCCGGGCCGGCACCGGCGCGTCCGTCCCGGTGAGCACGGCCTCGCCGGTCGCGGGCAGCGTGGCGCGGCGGGTCTCGGGGACGAACACCTCGGCCTCACGCGGCCCGTCGAGGGCGAGCCGCGCCACCACCCGGCCGGCCGTGACGAACTCGTGCCGCTCGGCCAGCACCTCGCTCACCACGCCCTCGGCCGGGGCGACCAGCTCCGCATAGCCGAGCGCGTTGCGTGCCTGCTCGCGCTGCGCTCGGGCGAGCCGCAGCCGCTCGCGCGCGGCCTGAGCCGCGCTCTCCGCACGATCGGCCTCTTCCGCGGCGATCGCCCGCTTGCGGAACAACTCGCGCCGGCGCTCGGCCTCGCGCTCGGTGAGCTCGGCTTCGGCGCGCGCCGCCGCGACCGCCGCATCGGCTGCCTCGAGGGCCCGCTCGAGGTCGCGCGGATCGAGGCGGAACAGGACGTCGCCCGCGCGCACGCGCTGGCCGGCCTCGACCCGGCGCTCGACGATCTCGCCGGCGATCCGGAAGGACAGCTCGACTTCGCGCGCGGCGCGGACCACCCCGGGCAGGCGGAACGGCACGCCTTCGGCCGGGGCGACCGCGACCGCTCGGACCGGCACGGGCGGAGCGGGTGCGGGGGCCTGGGTCCCCTGGGCGTCGCAGCCCGCGAGCGCGGCCAGGAGGAAGGCCGGGCGGAGGGCTCGGAGCAGCGGGTTGGCGGAGCGGCGCATGCGCTCCATATGGGTGAACGTGAGCGTTTCGGAAATCCCCCCGGCCGGCGCGGCGCCCCGTCGCGGGCGGCCGCCCGACCCCGGCCGCCGGGCGGCGATCCTCTCGGCCGCGCGCGAGCTCCTGTTCTCGGGCGACGCGGCCGGCTTCACGATGGAGGCGGTGGCCCTCCGCGCGCGCGTTTCGAAGGCCACGCTCTATCGGCATTTCCCGGATCTCGCAGCGCTCGCCCGGGCGGTCGTGGTGGCGGAGCGGGAGGCCATGACGGCGGCCCTCGAGGAGAGCCCGGAGCAGGCGGCAGCGGGGCCGTACGAGCGGCTCGAAGCGTTCGGCCGGCGGCTCGTGGCGTTCATCGCGAGCCCCGGCCATCTCCGGCTGCACCGGGCGCTCGCCGCCCATGCCGGGCTGCGCAGCTGGATGGGGCCGCTGATCTGGGCCGAGGGCATCCGCGCGACGCACCACCGGCTCGCCGAGCTGCTCGCCTCGGCCGGCCATCCCGAGCCCGAGGCGGCGGCCGAGGCGCTGATCGGGACCTGGCAGGGGAGCTGGCATCTGGGCGTGCTGCTGGATGCCCGCCCGCCGCCCGAGCCGGCCGAGCAGGCGGCGATCGTCCGCCGCGGCCTCGCCCTCGTCCTGGACGGCCCGGGCGCGATGTCGCGCCCGCTGCGCGACGGTTGAGCCGTGTCGGCGGCTCGTGCTACCGAGCCCGCTCGTCGTGACGGTCCTCGCCGGGGGACGGACCCATGAAGCCCTGCGTCTTCGTCCACACCAACCACAAGCAGTACATCGGCGCGCTGGTCTCCGCCTATTCCATGAAGCGGAACTCGCGCACGCCCGAGGCCTTCGACGTCCGCTTGATCGAGCACGAGACGTACAAGGACTTCTTCGCCCGCTACGAGGGGCGGGAGTACCGCCGCGACGGTGCGACCCGCCGCTGGCTCAACGACGATCTGCAATCCTTCACCCCCCTGCGCTTCACCCCGCCCGAGCTCATGGGCTACCGGGGCAAGGCGGTGGTGGTCGACCCCGACGTGTTCGCGGTCGGCGACGTGGCCGAGCTCTTGAACCGCGACATGCAGGGCAAGGCGATCTTCTGCCGGATGCGCGGTGCCGGGCCCCTCGCGCATTTCGCCTCGAGCGTCATGCTGCTGGATTGCGCGAAGCTCACCCACTGGAAGCTCGAGGAGGACTTCGACAAGCTGTTCCGCATGGAGCGCGACTACAAGGACTGGATGAACCTCGAATACGAGGACAAGTCCACGATCGGCCTGTTCGAGCCCGAGTGGAACGACTTCGACAAACTCACGCCCAAGACCAAGATGCTGCACAACACCCGGCGGATGACCCAGCCGTGGAAGACCGGGCTGCCGGTCGATTTCGTGCCGGCCGAGCGCTCGATCATCCCCGGGCTCGCCTTCCTCAAGCGCGCGCGGCGCAAGCTGTTCGGCGAGTACGCCTTCCTCGGCCGGTACAAGCCGCACCCCGACGGCAAGCAGGAGCAGTATTTCTTCCAGCTCCTGCGCGAATGCCTCGACCAAGGCATCGTCGACGAAGCGCTCGTCAAAGAGCACATGGCCAAGAACCACGTCCGCCACGACGCCCTCGAGCTCGTCGAGCGCGTGCCGCCCCTGCCGAAGGCCGCGTGAGCTTCGTCCGTCCCTCCGGCCGCCGCCCCGACGAGCTCCGCCCGGTCCTGCTCGAGCCCGGCTGGAGCCGGCACGCCGAGGGCTCGTGCCTGATCCGCATGGGCGACACGGTCGTGCTCTGCACCGCGAGCGTCGACGAGCGCGTACCGGCCTTCCTGCGCAACACCGGCAAGGGCTGGGTCACGGCCGAGTACGGCATGCTGCCGCGCGCCACCACCACCCGCGGCGAGCGCGAGGCGGCGCGCGGCCGGCAATCGGGGCGGACCCAGGAGATCCAGCGGCTGATCGGCCGATCCTTGCGCGCCGTGACCGACCTCGAGCTTTTGGGCGAGCGGCAGATCGTGGTCGACTGCGACGTGCTGCAGGCCGACGGCGGCACCCGCACGGCTGCGATCACCGGCGGCTACGTGGCGCTCCACCAGGCGCTTGCGCGCCTTGTGGCGGCGGGCGAGCTGCCGCGGCTGCCCCTGCGCGAGCCCGTGGCCGCGGTCTCCTGCGGGGTGGTCGAGGGCACGGCACTCCTCGACCTCGACTATGCCGAGGACAGCATCGCCCAGGCCGACGGCAATTTCGTGCTCTCGGCCTCGGGCGGGGTGGTCGAGATCCAGCTCACGGCCGAGGACCTGCCGCTTTCCGACCACCACGTGGCGGCACTCCGGGCGCTCGCCCAAGAGGGCATCGCCCGGCTCGTGGCCCTCCAGCGCGAGGCGATCGCCCGACTGTGAGCGCGGGCCCGCGGCGGTTCACGGGCGATCGGCTGCTCGTCGCCACCCACAATCCCGGCAAGCTCGCCGAGTTCCGGGCCCTGCTCGAGCCGCGCGGGATCGCCGTGATCGGTGCTGCCGAGCTCGCCCTCGAAGCCCCGGCCGAGACCGGCACGAGCTTCCTCGAGAACGCCCGGCTCAAGGCGCTCGCGGCGGCCCGCGCGGCGGGGATCCCGGCTCTCGCCGACGACAGCGGGCTCGAATGCCGCGGCCTCGACGGCGCGCCCGGCCTCGCGACCGCGGAGTGGGCCGGGCCCGAGCGCGACTTCGCCCGCGCCATGCGGCGGGTGCGCGAAGAACTCGTGGCCCGCTTCGGTTCGATCGAGCGGGCGGATCGGCGGGCAGCGTTCGTCGCGGTGCTCTGCCTCGCCTGGCCGGACGGCTGGGTCGAGTGCGCCGAGGGCCGGGTCGAGGGCGAGATCGCCCCGGAACCACGCGGCACCCGCGGCTTCGGCTACGACCCGCTGTTCGTGCCAGAGGGCGAGACCCGCACCTTCGGCGAGATGCTCGCGAGCGAGAAGGAAGCGCTCTCGCATCGGGCCAAGGCGATGGCCGCCCTGCTCGACCGTTGCTTCCCGCCACCGAGCTCGCCGGCGGTCCCGTCCGCCGATCCGCCGCGGCCGGCCGGCTGACGCACCCCGGGGGCCTGCCCGGCCGGCCGACTCGCCCGGGATTGCGCCCGGGCTCGCCGGGTGCCATCTCTGCCGCCGAGGGGCCGTAGCTCAACGGGAGAGCACCTGCTTTGCAAGCAGGGGGTTGGCGGTTCGAATCCGCTCGGCTCCACCACCCGAGCCCGCCCCGGCCGACGTCGCAGCCTGTCGTCCGCCGCCGCCTCGGCGCTTCGCGGGGAGGATGCGGAAGCATCGGCGCGCCGGTACCCACTCGCGCCCCTTCACGTCCTCGGGGGCCGTACCGGCCAGCACGGCCCGGATGTCGGCGATCACCTCGGGGCGTTTGCGGTGGTATTGGTGGCGCGCATCCGTGGGCGGGCGCGTCTCGGACACCTCGGTGCAATCGACGAGCGTCACCTTGTGCGGCAACGAGGTGAGTGTCCGCGGCCCGGTCGAGCCGAGGCGGTCGGGATGGCCCTTCGTGATGTCGCTCACGGTGAGCGCGGCGTCGTTCCGGGCGAAATAGACCTGCACGAATTCGCCGAGCTCCGGCAGGCGGGCGAGCTTTCGCGGATCTTCGAGCGCGTCGTTGTCTTCGTCGGCGGCGATCAGGAAAATGTTCTTGAACACACGGGGCAGCGGGCACCCGCCAAGGTCGCCGATCATCGCCTGCAAAGCGTG
>Ga0308408_1000410_pt1 | contig 25023 bp, 26 predicted proteins | sample HotsprSampleMSe3_FD_203466 | JGI IMG/M metagenome (GOLD analysis project Ga0308408, IMG submission 203466) | Hot spring phototrophic mat microbial communities from Mushroom Spring, Yellowstone National Park, Wyoming, United States - 20060912_MSe3 ... | reverse complement strand
GCGGCTCGGCCTCGGCCGGGTCCGGCGCGCTCGCGAGGAGGGTGGCGGCGAGGGAGAAAGCGGCGAGCATCCGGTGAGCGGTCACGGTCGTTCCTCCCCGAGGGACGGAGAAGCGGGGTCAGCCGGTGCTGCGGCCGGCGGGCAGCCCGCCGAGCCCGACGCCGAGGGCGCGCAGCAAATGGCCGCTGCGCCGCGCCTTGGTCTCGAGATAGAAGAGATTGTGGCGGTTGACGGGGACACTCGACGGGACCCGCTCTACGATCTCCAACCCGTGGCGGGCGAGGGCTTCGAGCTTCTCGGGGTTGTTGGTGATGAGGCGCAGCCGGTTGATGCCGAGCGCGCGCAACATCGCCGCGGCGAAGGCGTAATCGCGCTCGTCCGGTAAGAAGCCGAGATGCGTGTTCGCATCGATCGTGTCGAGGCCCTGGTCCTGCAGCCGGTAGGCGCGAAGCTTGTTCAAGAGCCCGATGCCGCGACCTTCCTGCCGGAGATAGACGAGTACCCCGGCCCCTTCCTCGGCCATCTGCGCGAGAGCGGCATCGAGCTGTTCACCGCAATCGCAGCGCAGGGAGCCGAACACGTCACCCGTGAAGCATTCGGAATGGAGGCGGACGAGCGGCGCCGGCGCCGAGGCCGGATCGCCCACGAGGAAGGCCAAGTGCTCGACGGCACCGGAAGCGGAGCGGAACAGAACGAGGCGGCCGTGCTCGGTCGCGGCGACCGGAAGCCGCGCTTCGACCAGAGGCCGCAAGGTCGCGAGATCGTCGCGCGAGCGGGCGAGGATCGCCGCGGCCTCGACGCTCACGTCGGCGCGATTCTCTTCGCCGGCAGGGCGGACGAGGACGGCCGGGATGAGGCCGGCGCGTTTGGCGAGATCGACCGCCGCTTCTTCGAGTCGCGTACCGAGCCGCAGCGTGCAGCTTTCGGGCAGGCCACGCGGCCCGTTCGGCAAGCCGGGCCCGACCAGGGCCGCGAGGCCGGCGGGCGTGGTACCCGGCTCGAGCTCGAGCGCGGCGCAGCTCGCCGCCGGAACGGCGAGACCCAGGGCCTGGGCGCGCGTACCGGTGAGCACGAGGGTCGGAGCGGGGCGCGTCGCGAGCCATTCGGCGAGCCCGGGCTCGTCAAAGGGCTCGACCGCGTGCACGAGGATCGCGCTCTCGCCGTCGCGCACGAGGCACGTACCGCCGCCCGAGAGCACGCGCTCGGCAGCCACCACGCGGGCCCGCGTTCCCCGTTCGATCGGCGTCACGAAACGCTCCGCCCGAGGCTCGTGGTCATGGCTCGCGCGCTCCCTCCGACCGACACCCGACGACCGGTTCCGTGTGCCCCTCGACGTACCCCGCCCCGTAGCACGCCCGCGAGATCCGCGAAATCGACCCGGCCCGGCACGTTGTCGGCTCTCACCGGCCGCTCATCATACGCACGAGCACGCGGTCCCGATCGATCAGATGGTGCTTCAGGGCGGCGGCGATGTGGACCGCGAGCAACGCTGCGAGCAGCCATCCCTGCACCCGGTGCGCGGCGAGCAAGAGCGCCTCGAGCCGGGCGTCGGGGGCGATCGGATGGGGGATCGGGATCACCCCGAACAGCATCGTCGGGATGCCGAGTGGCGAGGCGGCGGCGGCGAGGAAGCCCGTGACCGGCATGACGAGCAGGAGGACGTAGAAGAGCGCGTGGCTCGCGACCGCCGCGTTCCGCTGCCAGGCCGGCATGGTCGGCGGGAGGGCAGGTCGGGCGGGCTCGCTCAACCGCCAGAGGAGGCGCAGGATCGTGAGGGCGAAGATCGAGAAGCCCAGGCTTTTGTGGCGCTGGTAGAGGAGGAATTTCTCGGAGAGAGCGTCGGGGCCGAGGCTCGTCATGTACCGGCCCAGGAGCCACTGGGCGAGCACGAGAGCCGCGGTCGTCCAATGGAAGAGCCGGATGCCGAGCCCCCAGCTTTCGCGGTCGCTGCGCCAGCTCACGAGCGGCGAGCCTCCACGACGAAGCGGACCAGGATTTCGGGGCCCAGGATCTGCTCGCTGTCGAAGACCCCCGATCCGAAGCCGAAATCGCGGCGACGCACGATCACTTCACCCGAAGCGGTGGCCCGCGCCCCGTCGATGCGGATCCGCGCGGGATGGCGCAGCGCACGGGTGACACCTTTGAGTGACAACTCCGCTACGACCTCGAAAAGATCGTCGCCTTTGGCCTCGAAGGCGAGGGTCCGGTAGCGCGCTTCGGGGAACCGGGCGGTATCGAAGAATTCGGCCGCCTGCGCCTGCTTGTCGCGGTTCGCGTCGCCGGTCACGACACTCGCGAGATCGACGACGACCTCGACCGAAGAGCCGGCGAGATCGGCCGGATCGAAGCGGATCCGTGCCGTCCAGCGCGCGAACGAGCCTTCGATCGATTGGCCGCCCTGGCGGGCGGTGAAGGCGAGCCGGCTCGTCGCGGGTTCGACGGCCCAGCTCGGCGGTTCGGCTGCGACCGGGGTCGCGACCGCGAGCAGGAAGATCGTCACCGTCCGCAGATGGCGGCGCGGAACCATGTCGGGCGCTCCACTCCGGCCGCGCACCTACGACGATGCGCGACCCGCGGGAGAGATCGTCCGCGCACCTCACGCAGTCCAGAGGGCGCCCCCGGGAACCGGGGGCGCGGCGTTCAGCCCCGCTCTTCGGCGACCACCCGCTCGTAGGCCGGAAGGGTCAAGAACTCGACGAACTCGTCGGCCTCGACGATCTCCAGGAGGAGCTTCGCCGCGTCCCGGAAGCGGCCGGCGGCGAAGCGCTCCGGACCGACCTCGGCGGCGAGCTTCTCGAGCTCCTCCTCGACCGCGCGGCGGATCAGCGCCGTGTCGACGAGCCGGCCGTCCTCGAGCCGGGCGCTGTGGCGACGCCACTGCCAGAGCTGCGCCCGGCTGATCTCGGCGGTGGCGGCGTCCTCCATGAGGTCGTTCAAAGGCACGCAGCCGATACCCCGCAGCCAAGCCTCGATGTAGCCGATCGCCACACTGCAATTGGTCCGCAGGCCCTGTTCGGTGATCGGTCCCGGCGGCGGCGCGAGGAGCTCGGCCGGGGTCGCGGTGAAACCGCGCTGCTTGTCGCTGCCGATCTGGTTCGGTCCCGGCATCAGCCGGTCGAACACCTCCTTGGCGACCGGCACGAGGCCCGGATGCGCCACCCAGGTCCCGTCGTGTCCGTCGCTCGCCTCGCGCTCCTTGTCGGCCCGGACCCGTTCGAGTGCCGCTGCGTTCTTGGCCGGATCGTGGCGGATCGGGATCTGCGCCGCCATCCCGCCCATCGCGTGCGCGCCGCGGCGGTGGCAGGTCGCGATGACGAGCCGCGAATAGGCGCGCATGAAGGGCGTGGTCATCGTCACGACCGCCCGGTCGGGCAGCAGGCGATCGGGATGGGCCCGCAGCTTCTTGATGTAGCTGAAGATGTAGTCCCATCGGCCGCAATTGAGGCCGACGCAGTGCTCGCGCAGCTCCCACAAGATCTCGTCGAGCTCGAAAGTGGCGAGGATCGTCTCGATCAGCACGGTGGCCTTGATCGTGCCGACCGGCAGGCCGAGCCGGGCCTGGGCATGGTGGAACACGGTGTTCCACAACCGCGCCTCGAGATGGCTCTCGAGTTTGGGCAGGTAGAAGTAGGGGCCGCTGCCGCGGGCGACGAGCTCCTTCGCGTTGTGGAAGAAAAAGAGGCCGAAGTCGAACAGCGCCCCGGACATGGGCTCGCCGTCGACCAAAAGATGCGCTTCCGGCAGGTGCCAGCCGCGCGGGCGGACGAGCAGGACGGCGGGCCGCTCGACGAGCCGGTAGGCCTTACCGGTCTGCGGGTCGTCGTAAGTGATGGTGCGACGCACCGCGTCCATCAAGTTGATCTGGCCGGCGATCAGATTGGCCCAGGTGGGCGTGGTCGCGTCCTCGAAGTCCGCCATGTAGCAGGAGGCGCCCGAATTGAGCGCGTTGATCACCATCTTGCGGTCGACGGGACCGGTGATCTCGACCCGCCGATCCTGCAGATCGGCCGGGGCCGGCCAGACCTTCCACTCGGCGGCGCGGATGTGGGCGGTCTCCGCCAAGAAGTCGGGAAGTTCGCCCCCGTCCAGCCGCTTCTGCCGCTCCGCCCGGAGGGCCAAAAGCCGCTTCCGTTCGCCGCCGAAGCGGCGCTCGAGGTCGGCGAGGAAGGCGAGCGCGTCCGGCGTGAGGACCCGCTCGAAACCTGCAACGGCGGGGCCGCGGATCTCGACTCCGGGAAGGTTGGCGACGTGCACGGGTGTCTCCGCGTTTCGATGGCCCGAAGCGGGGCTTCGGATAGCACTTCCGTTACACGATCGCCATGATGCGCTGCGAAGCAGCTGCTGCGCCGCGGGACACTCGGGTGCGGTGCGCGGTCGCAGGGGCCGCCGCCGAGCCGGCACGGTGCGGAGAAGGAACATGGCCGAAGAGGTACGACCGAACCCGGTCGCCGAGACCGCCCGCGGCCATCTCGAACCGCGGGTGCCGGTCGGTCGTGACGAAGAACCGGTCGCCGAGGTCGTCGCGCGCCTTTCCACCGAACATCATGCCGTCTTGGATCCGGTCTGGGTGGTCGACGAGGCCGGGCGGCTCGTGGGCGTGGTACCGGCGGCGGAACTCCTCGCCGCGGCGCGGGACATTCCCGTGGGCGCCCTGATGCGGCCGCCACCGCCTACGGTCGATGCCGAGACCGACCAGGAGCGGGTGGCGATCGTGGCCCACCGGCATGGGCTCGCGGCCGTCCCGGTGGTCGACGCGGAGCGCCGGTTCCTCGGGGTGGTGCCGCCCACGGCGCTGATCGACGTGCTCTGGCGCGAGCACGAAGAAGACCTTCGCCGCTTCGCCGGCATCCTCGATTCGGCCAACCATGCGACCGGTGCGCTCGCCCTGCCACCCGTGCGCCGCGTCGCCCATCGGCTGCCGTGGCTCTTGGTCGGTCTCGCCGGTAGCATCCTCGCCGCGGGGGTCATGGCGGGCTTCGAATCCCGGCTCCAGGCCGAGGTCGCGATCGCCTTCTTCGTCCCGGCGATCGTCTATCTGGCCGATGCGATCGGGACCCAGAGCGAAGCGGTAGCCGTGCGCGGCCTCTCGCTCGAGCAGGCGCCTTTGGGCCGAGTGCTCTGGGGCGAGCTCGCGACCGGGGCGATGCTCGGCATCCTCCTGGGTCTCGCCGTGATCCCGGCGGCGCTGTGGCTCGGCGCGAGCACCGGGCTCGCGGTCGCGGTCGCGGTGGCGCTGTTCGCGGCCGGCGCCACGGCCTCCGGCGTCGGCCTCGTCTTCCCCTGGATCTTGAGCCGGCTCGGCCTCGATCCGGCCTACGGATCGGGGCCGGTTGCCACCGTCGTCCAGGACCTGCTCACGCTGCTCGTCTATTTCGCCTGCGTCGTGGCGTTCGCGTGAGCCCGCGCGGGTTGCCGTGGCGGGCGCCGATCGCCCGATAGGCGGCCTCGACCGCCGGCCGGCCGAACCGACGCTCCAGCCGACGGACGGTGAAATGGCCGTCGGCCACGGCGAGGAAGTGGTCCATGAAGAGCGCGTTGACCGCCGCCCCGGCCACGGCACCCAGGATCGGCACGGCTTGCGCCGCCGCCTTGTCGGTCACGACCACGCCGAAGCGCGCGCCGATCGCCCGCAACAGGCCGATCGGCTGGGGCAGGGCGGGTGCGGCCCCGGCCTCGAGCGCGGGCACGGCCGTGAACTGCCAGGCGAGGCCGAGCCGCAGCTCGTAGTAGCCGAGCTCGGCATAGTCGTCGGCTCGGCTGCGGCCACCGAGGGCGAAGACCTTGATGCAGGCGAGCCGGGTCTTCGGGCTCGCCGGGTCCTCGCCGTTGGCCCGCGCCACGTCCGCGATCGCCCGCAGCATCAAGAGCGTCGTGGTCGGCAGCTCGAGGAGCAGCGCCGGCAGGCCGAAGAACCCGCCGAGCGCGCCGGTCGCGGCGGCGGCGAGCCGGTGTGCCGCGGGGCCGCTCGTCGCCTGGCCGCCGTCCAGGGTCGGGCGCGCCAGATCGTAGGCACGAACGACCGCCGCTTCCGCGGCTCCCCGGAGCCGCGCGGACCATTCGGCGGGCAAGAGGCGGATGATCTGCTCGAGGGGCGTGCCGAGGATGCTCGACAGCTGCGCGGCGAAGCTCGGCCGCTCGAGCGCGAGCCAGGCGCGCTCGAGCTCGTCCAGGGCCTCGCGCGGCAGCGAGGGGGCGGGCAGGGGGGCAACGGGGAGGGCCACGATCACCACAGCAGCTTCAGGCTGGCGACCTTCCGGAGCATCGACTTGGGGAGGACGGCGCGGGCCTTCTCGCCCTTGGCGTTGCTCAAAAGGACGACGACGTGGGCCGATGTCACCGTCGCAAGTTCCGCCTGTTCAAAGGCGAATTCGTGGCGGCCCTGTGACGTTTCGATGACCAGGCGGGCCGTGTCCTCGGGTTTCTCTTCGCCGAGCGCCATGATCGCGTCTCCTCCGCTCCGGCGCCGCGCCGCTCGGGCGCCGCGATGCCATCATAAGCGCCCCGGGCGCGCTTGCACCTCCACTGCCGCACGTGGCATTCCCCGACCTCGCATCATCTTCGCACGGGGGACGTGGGTATGGCGCTCGGACCGCTCGGAGGACGCGGCGAGTCGATCGTGACGGGCGTGCTCGTCGGCGTGGCGACGCTCGCGCTCGCACCGGTCCTGCTGCCGGTGATCGCGCGGGTCGGCCGACCGATCGCCAAGGCGGCGATCAAGGGGGTCATCCTCGCTTACGAGACGACCCGCGAGACGGTCGCCGAACTCGCGGAAGTGGCGGAGGACATGCTCGCCGAAGCCCGCGCCGAGCTCGCCGAGGAGACCGCCGCCGCGCGCGCCGCCGCAGCGGCCACGACGGCGGCCGAAGAGGCCGTGTCGGATGGCTGAGGCGGAGCCGGCGCGGCTCGTCCACCGGCTGCCCGGCCGGGTCCGGCTCAAGATCGACCGCCGGCGCGGCGATCGCGCCTGGTTCGACGCCGTCGCCCTCGAGCTCGCGCTCCTCGACGGGATCCGCGCGGTCGAGGCCAACCCGCTCACGGCGAGCTTGTTGATCCACCACGAAGGTCCGCTCGAGCGGCTCTTGGACGAGCTCGCCGGGCGCGGGCTGGTCCGCGTCGAGAGCAGCGAGCCGCGCGAGATCCCCTTGCCCCGCCGTCTCGCCGAGCGCGCAGCTGCGCTCGATGCCGGCCTGCGACAGGCGACCGCGGGCGAGCTCGATCTCGGGGGTGCCGCGCTCCTGGGCTTGCTCGGCCTGGCGCTCGTTCAGGCGGCGCGCGGCCAGTTCGCCGGGCCGGCCGTGAGCCTCCTGTGGTACGCCTCGAACCTCGCCCGCGGCGGCCGCTGATTTCCGGCCGGGGCGTGTCTTCTGCCGGTTCCCTCGGTTGCATATGTTGAGAGGCAACGTCGGGAAAGGGGACACCGATGCAGCGAGAGAACGAGGCGGCGGGCGAGGCCGCCCCGGAGGCGGCGGGCGACGTCGCGCTCGAGGCCGCGGTCAGGAGCGAGCTCCAGAAGGTCGCCAAAAGCGAGGAAGAGATCGCCGAACTCGTGCGGACCCGGGTCCGCGAGGGGGCTCGGGCGACCGGCCGCGCCGCGGCCGAGGCGCTCGCCATCGCCAAGGAGGCGGTGCGCTCGGCGCTCGCGGTGGCCGAGGAGGCGGGCGGCTTGCTGATCACCGCGCGGGCGGCGGCCAAGGGCGCGGTGCTGGGCGTGGCCGATGTCGGCGGCGACGTCGCCGGCGCCGCCGGCAGTGTCGTGCGGGCGGCGATCGAGGCGGCGGCGCGGACCGGCACCGACGTCGCGACGGTGGCCAAGCGGGCGATCGACGGCGCACTCGATGCCGCCGCCCAGGCCGGTGGGCGGACCGCCGAGATCGCCAAGGCCGCGGCCAACGCCGCGCTCGAGGCGGCGGGCGGGATCGGCGGGGCCGCGGTCGGCGCGGTCAAGGATCTCCTTGCCACCGTCACGGGCGTGATCCGCTCGGTGAGCGAGCTGATCGTCCGCCGGGTGTCACCCGGCGAGGCGGCGGCCCCGTCCGAAGAGGCGGCCGCGAAGCCCGCCCGCCCGGCGCGGCGGGTGGCGAAGGCCGAAGGCGCGGGAGCGAAGCCGGTCCGCAAGGCCCCGGTCCGGCGGCGCAAAGCCGAGACCGAGGGTGAGGCCGCGCCGGCCGCTACGCCGGCGGCACCCGCGGCGGCGGGCGGCGAGCCGGGCGAGACCACCGGCTGAGCCTTCAGCCGGCGGCCAGGGCCTCGGCCCGGTCGAGCCGCTCCCAGGGGAGATCGAGGTCGCTGCGGCCGACCTGGCCGTAGGCGGCGAGCTCGGCGAAGAAGCCCTCCGGCTGGCGCGCGGGCAGGCGCCGCAGGTCGAACGCCCGGACGATCGCCGCCGGGCGGAAGTCGAACAGCCGCTCGAGGCGCCGGGCGATTTCTTCCTCGCCGAGCTTGCCGGTGCCGAAGGTCTCGACCACGAGGCTCACCGGCCGGGCGAGGCCGATCGTCCAGGAGAGTTGGATCTCGCAGGCTTCGGCGAGGCCGGCCGCGACCACGTTCTTGGCCGCCCAACGGGCGGCATAAGCGCCGATCCGGTCGATCCGGGCGGGATCCTTGCCCGAGAGCGCCGCCCCGCTGTGCCGTGCGTACTCGCCGTAAGAATCGATCCCGGTCTTGCGGCCGGTGAGCCCGGCATGGCGCGCCGGACCACCCACGAGGAACGGGCCACCGGGGTTGATCAGGATCCGGGTGCGCGGATCGGGGCGGAGCTCGGCGGCCGCGAAGGCGGGCGCGATCACCCGGGTCCGCAACGCCTCTTCGAGCTCGGCCGGCGTCGGCCGCCGATCCGGGTCGAGAGCGGCGATCAGCGCCACGGCGTGGATCCGGGCCGGGCGTCGGCTCCGATACTCGACCGCGACTTGGACCTTGCCGTCGGGCATCAGCCAAGGCAGCTCGCCCCGCGCCCGCTCCAGCCCGCGGGCCAGGCGATGGGCGAGGACGATCGGCAGCGGCATGAGCTCGGCCGTCTGCCGGCAGGCGAAGCCGAACGCGGTGACCTGATGCGTGGCGGGGATCGCCTCGATCCCGGCATCGTCGAGCTCGGCCTCGTCGAGCTCGATCCGGGCCGCGGTCGTGCTCTCGGCGAGGCTCGTCAGGATCGAGCAGGTCGCGGCGTCGAACGCCCCGCTCACATAGCCCGTCCGCGCGATCGTCTCGCGGGCGATCGACGGCAGATCGAGCCGGGCGGCCGAAGCGAAGCGGCAGGCGAGGAAGAGCGTGCCCGTGGCGACCGCGCATTCGGCTTCGACCCGGGCGAACGGGTCGAGGGCCACGAAGCGGTCGACGATCGCGTCGCTGATCCGATCGCAGAGCTTGTCGGGGTGGCCGGCGGTCACCGATTCCGAGGTGAAGACGAAATCCTGCATCATGGGGACGCACCTCCCTCGGGTTCGGGCGCGGATGGCGCGAGCGCGTCGTTGAGGAGGAGGGGGAGCACGCTGCCGGCCACGACCAGGCCGATCTCGAGCGGGCCGACGGGTGCGAGGCCCAACAGGTTGCGCAGCGGCGGGAGGAGCATCGTCGCGAGCTGCAGCGCCCCGCTCGCCGGCAGCGCGAGCTCGAGCCAGGGGTTGCGGGCGAGGGGTGGGGCGCCGGGCAGGACGCTGCGCCGATCGCTGCGGCAGGCGAGCGCATGGAGGAGCTGGGCCGTGCCGAGCGTGTGGAAGGCGACCGTCCCCGGCAGCGGCGAGGCCGGGCCGCGGAGCGCCCGGGTCGCGGCCCAGGCGGCGAGCGCGCCGGCGCTGATCACCATGCCCTCGCGGCCGTAGCGGGCGAGCTCACGGCTGGTGGTGAAGGGCGTGCGCGGATCGCGCGGCGGCCGTTTCAGGACGTCGGGCTCGGTGGGCTCGAGGGCGAGGGCCAAGGCCGGAAAGACGTCCGAGACGAGGTTGAGCCAGAGGAGCTGGATCGGGCTCACGATCGCGCCCGTACCGAGCACCACGCCGGCTGCGGTGACCGCGATCTCCGAGAGGTTCGTCGAGAGGAGATAGCGCACCGCCTTTTTGATGTCGGCATAGGTCGTGCGGCCCTCGGCGATCGCGGTCGCCATGGTCGAAAGCTCGTCGTCGGCGAGCACGATGTCGGCGATCTCGCGCGCCACTTCGGTGCCGCCCTTGCCCATCGCCACGCCGACATCCGCGGCCTTGAGCGCCGGCCCGTCGTTGACCCCGTCGCCGGTCATGGCGACGACGAGGCCCCTGCGCTGCAGAGCCCGCACGATCGCGAGTTTGTGCGAAGGGCTCACCCGCGCGAAGACGTGGACCCGCGGGGCGAGGGCCTCGAGCATGGCGGGCTCGAGCCGGTCGAGATGCGTGCTGTCGAGGATCTCGATCTGCTCGGCACCCGCGAGCCCGAGCTCCTTGGCGATCGCATAGGCCGTCGCACTCTGATCGCCCGTGATCATCACGGTGCGGATGCCGGCCTCGTGGAAGGTGCGGATCAGCTCCTTCATGCCGGGGCGGATCGGATCGGCGAGGCCCACGAGGCCGAGCCAGCGGAGGTTCTCGACCGCATGGGGCTCGCCCGCGGCCCGCTCGGCGATCGCGAAGCCCAGGACGCGCAGCCCCTCGGCGGCCATCGATTCGTTCATCGCGAGGGCACGCCGGCGGCGTTCCGGATCGAGCGGGACGAGCCCCTCGCGCTCGCGGACCGCGCTGCAGCGCTCGAGCACGGCCGTGGGGCTGCCCTTGACGGCGAGCAACGCGCCGCCGCCCGGGAGGCGATGGACACTCGCCATCCAGGGCCGTTCCTCGCTGCGCGGCACGAGCCGGATGCGCGGCCGGGCGGTGCGTAGGCCGCGCACGTCGAGGCCCGCCTCGAGGGCGAGGCGAACGAGCGCGGTCTCGGTCGGCAAACCGTCGAGGCTCGGATCCGGCCCGTCGCCGTCGAGCTCGACCTCGCTGCAGAGCGCCGCCACGGCCAAAAGATCGGCCACGGCGGGCGGTCGCAGCTCGGCCGGCCCCAAAAGCGCCTCCGCCGTCGTTCCGCGCCGGTAGGCGGGGCCGCTGCCGAGGCCCACGGCGCTCACCGCCATGCGGTTCTGGGTCAAGGTCCCGGTCTTGTCGAAGCAGAGCACCTGGACCGAGCCCAAGGTCTCGATCGCCGCGAGCTTGCGGACGAGCACGCCCTTCTCGCGCATCCGGCCGATCCCGAGCGCGAGCGTGGTGGTGGCGACCGCCGGGAGGCCCTCGGGCAGCGCCGCGACCGCGAGCGAAACCGCGGTGCTCAGCATCGGCAAGAGGCCGAGGCCGCGCAGGAGGCCGATCCCGAAGATCCCGACGCACACCCCGGCACTCAGGAGGACGAGCTGGCGGCCGAGCGTGTCGAGCCGCTGCTGCAAGGGCGTGGGCGGAGGGGCCACGCTGCCCAAGAGCGCCTGGATCCGCCCGGCCTCGCTCGCCGCGCCGGTCGCCACGACGATCGCGCGGCCGCGGCCACCCGTGACCACGCTGCCGCGGAAGACGAGGTTCACCCGCTCGGCGATCGGCACCATCGGGTCGGCGAGCGCTTCGACGCCCTTCCGTACCGGCAAGCTCTCGCCGGTGAGCGCGCTCTCGTCGACCGCGAGCCCGTCGACCGCGACGAGCCGGCCGTCGGCGGCGATTGGGGTCCCCGGCTCGAGCTCGAGCAGGTCGCCGCGGACGATCTCCTCGGCTGCCACCCGCTGCGGCCGACCGTCGCGGATCACGAGCGCGGGGGGCGGTTCGGTCGTCTCGAGACTGGCGATGATCCGCTCGGCCCGGCTCTCGGTGTACCAGCCGATCGTCGCGTTGGCGGCGACCACGGCGAGGATCACGACCGCATCGGCGAGGCCACCCGTGAGGAGGGAGACCCCCGCCGAGACCGCAAGGAGCCCGACCGGCAGCGAGACGAGCTGGTCGCTCAGGATCGCGAGCTCGGAGCGACGGTGCGGCGGCGGGAGGCTGTTCGGCCCGTCGCGGGCGAGGCGAGCGCGGGCCTTCTCGGCCGAAAGGCCGCGTTCCGGGTCGGTGCCGAGAAGGGCGGCGACCTCCTCCGCCGAGAGCAGGTGCCAGGCCCAGCCCGCGGGCGGATCGTCCGGCACCGACCGTGGCTGCTCGGGCTCCGAGCCCGGCGCCGGTGCGAGCGGCTCCGGCAGCCGGTCGAGCAGCTCCTCGAGCCAGCGCAACAGCCCACCGAGGTCGAGACCGGGGCGGTGCTCGACCAGGAGCGATCCGGTCAGTGGGTTGGCCCGGGCGCGGGTGACCCGTTCGTGCCGGGCGGCCGCGTGCTCGAGGGCCAGGGCGGTCCGCGTGCAACCCTTGAGCCCCGCGACCTTGACGCGCACCCGGCCGGGCACGGCGGTGTGGACCGGGGTGCTGCGGCACGAGGCTCGACGGTTCGCCGGCACGGCTCGGACGGGCCTCCGCGAAGGGAGGGTGGCGACGGCGAGGCTAGCCGTTGCGCTGCGCCGTGACGAGCCGACCGGCCGTTCGCGGCCGCAGCAAGGTCTTCGCTGTTGCCCGACCAGGATTGTCAACTGTAGATAGAAGACCTGTCGACAGGCTCTCGAAGACGTGCGGCAAGTTGGGCCCAGGAGACGACCTCGGGGCGGGGGACGCGCGATGAGCGTGGCGTGGATCGTGCCGGCGTCGATGCTGCCGGCGGCGGTCGATGGCGAAGGGGCATGGCGGCTGGAGCCGACGCCCGCGGCGGCCTGGGCGTTCGCGCGGATGGTCGAGGAGCTGCGCTCGCCGGGCATCTGGGGCGCGCTCTGGCAGCGCGAGGCGGGGACGGCCGGCCGTCTCGTAGCGCTGTTCCGCACCCGACCGCGGTTGCCCGGGCTCGCGGAAGCCGCGCTTTCCGGCTGGGGGCTCTCGGCCGAGTGGATCGGGCGGCTGCGTCGGCTGGGCGAGCGGGCCCTCGCCCTCGACCCGCTGCTCGCGGCGGAGCTCGACCCGGCGCATGCGCGCGCCCTTCTGGTCCGGTTGCGCGACGGCGGACCCGTGCGGCTCGAGGGGCCGCTCGCGCCGCTGCGCCGCCGGCTGGGGCGCGAGCTCGCGTTGCTCGTTGGTACGGGCGGAGGGATTCGAACCCCCGACCACGACGGTGTAAACGTCGCGCTCTACCCCTGAGCTACGCCCGTCCGGGCGGGGAGGCTAGGGGCCGGGCGGCGCGCCGGCAAGGGCGTGGGTGCCACCGTCGTTTCGGCCGAGCCACCGACACAAGTGGCCGGCCAGGATCTCCCCCGCTACACGGTGGCCCTCGGCGTTCCAGTGGCCGCCGCAGGGAACTCCGCCCACGAAGCCGTGCAGGCATCGGCCGGTGGCTTCCGCGTGCGCGAGGAGGAGCGGGGCGAGAGCGAGATGGTCGATACCGTGCCGCGTCGTGATCTTCTCGAGGCGACGCTCGGGCGCCCACAGATCCCGCACACCGAGCTGTTCGGCGAAGGGTGCTCGGACACGGGGATCGGGATGGACTTGGATGCCGTTGCTCAAGCTCACGAGCAGCAACGCAGCTCCGGTTTCCTCGACCCGCCGCGCGAGCCGCGCGAGGATTCGCTCGGTGATCGCCCAAGCGCGTTCCCAAGGTGGCGGAGGCTGGTCGAGGAAGACCTGGTGATCGAGACCCGGCTCGAAGCCGGGCTCGCCTACTCGCACGGCCGCCGTCCGCTCCTCCTCGACACGGCGCGCCGCAAACTCGCGCTCACGTCGCGCCCGCGCTGCAGCGAGGACGAGCTGGACCACACGGACGTCCGGTGCGAGTTCGTAGACGAACCGCCCCACCGGACTCGCGCGGAGGGTGCTGCCCCACCCCTTCGAGAAACTCCGATCGAGAACGAGTTCGCCGTCGCGCTCGACGAAATGAGGCTTCGACGGCCCTTGCAGTTCGAGGCTGTTGTTGCGCACGTCGTTCCCGCTGAAAAAGCCTACGATCACCAGGTCCGGGGCGAAGTGACGTGCCCGCTCCTCGAACATCAAAAGCTCTTGGGTCGTGCCGTAGCCGGAAACGCCGAAATTGAGGAACTCGATCTTTCGGCTGCCGAGGGTCGGGCAGTTCGCCAAGCCCCGCTCCAGAACCGCACCCACGGTGTCTTCGAGCTCGACTTGTTTCGCTTCGACGTAAGAGTCGCGGAGGAAGGCGATCCGGAGCGTGCCCGCAGGCTTTTCCAGGGTCCGCTCGTGATCGCGCATCCCGTGCGTGTTGAACCGCACGAAGATCGGGTTCTCCGATCGGTCCCAACCCTCGGCGCGCGGGATCGGCACCTCGCCGAGCACGGGGTCCGGGCGGTAGAAGATGGGCCAGGACCAACCCGCGAGGCGCAGCGCCACCTCGGCGGCTGCGATCGAGAGCAGGAGGCTCACGCCGAGGAGGGCGAGTTCCGAAGGGCGCGCACGCATACGCCATTGGAGATCACCGAATTGTCCGCTCCGCAAGCGGCGGCCGCGGCGTTGACAGCGGGCTTCCGTCCCCCTACATGCCGCGGGTCCGCGCGGGGACGTAGCTCAGCTGGTCAGAGCGCCGGCCTGTCACGCCGGAGGTCGCGGGTTCAAGTCCCGTCGTCCTCGCCACCGCGCCCGCGAAACCGTCGCCCGCATCCTCGCCGACGCCGCGCACGGCCGCCTCGCGCATCGCTTGGCTTTTGCGGCGCACAAGCCTAAGGTCCGCGCCGAGCCGGCCGAACGCGGCCGAAGCTGGTGAGGGCGGATGGACGGCTATCTGGTCGAGTACCTGCCGATCCTGGTGTTCCTCGGGATCGCCGTGGGCCTGGCTCTTTTGATCGTGCTGGCCTCGTTCCTCGTGGCGCCCCAGCGGCCCGATGCGGAGAAGCTGTCGGCCTACGAATGCGGCTTCGAGCCCTTCGGCGACGCGCGCCAGCGCTTCGACGTGCGCTTCTATCTGGTCGCGATCCTCTTCATCATCTTCGACCTCGAGGTGGCCTTCCTCTTCCCCTGGGCGGTGGCGCTCGGCGACATCGGCCCGTTCGGCTTCGTGTCGATGCTCGTGTTCCTTGCCATTCTGACGGCGGGTTTCATCTACGAATGGCAGAAAGGTGCCCTCGAGTGGGAGTGAGCATGAGCGTCGATGCTGCCGTGGCCGCCCGGCCGAGGATCGACCCGTTCTTCGCCGACGTGGAGAGCGAGGTCCGGAACAAGGGCTTCCTCGTCACCAAGCTCGAGGAGCTCGTCGGCTGGGCGCGTTCGGGCTCGTTGTGGCCCATGACCTTCGGCCTCGCCTGCTGTGCCGTCGAGATGATGCACGCCGCCGCCTCGCGCTACGACCTCGACCGGTTCGGCTGCGTGTTCCGTCCGAGCCCCCGGCAATCCGACGTCATGATCGTAGCCGGCACGCTCTGCAACAAGATGGCGCCGGCGCTGCGCAAGGTCTACGACCAGATGGCCGAGCCGCGCTACGTGATCTCGATGGGATCCTGCGCGAACGGCGGCGGCTATTACCATTACAGCTACTCGGTCGTGCGCGGCTGCGATCGGATCGTCCCGGTCGACGTCTACGTCCCGGGCTGCCCGCCCACGGCCGAGGCGCTGGTCTACGGTATCTTGTTGTTGCAGCGGAAGATCCGCCGCACGGCCACGATCCTGCGCTGAGGCGGAGAGGACGATGCCGGTCGAGACCCTGGCCGAGCGCGAGGCCGCGCTGCAGGACCTGCTCGCGCTCATCGAGCCGGTCTTGGGTGATCACCTGCTCGCGGCGAAGATCGCCCACGGCGAGCTCACGATCAGCGTGCCCGCGACCTCGATCCGCCGGGTGCTCGGCTTCCTGCGCGACGATCCGAACATGCTCTTCAAGGAGCTCGTCGATCTCTGCGGAGTCGATTATCCCGAGCGGGAGCGGCGCTTCGACGTCGTCTACCATCTCCTCTCGCTCAAGCACAATCAGCGCATCCGGGTAAAAGTCGAGGCGGACGAGAACACACCGGTACCCTCGGTAGTGGAGCTCTACTCGACTGCCGGCTGGTTCGAGCGCGAGGCGTGGGACATGTACGGCATCTATTTCGCCGACCATCCCGACCTCCGGCGGATCTTGACCGACTACGGGTTCGAAGGCCATCCGCTGCGCAAGGATTTCCCGCTCACCGGGCACGTCGAGCTGCGCTACGACGACGAGCAGAAGCGAGTGGTCTACGAGCCGGTCAAGTTGCGGCAGGACTTCCGCACCTTCGACTTTCTGAGCCCCTGGGAAGGCGGGGGCGGTCTGCTGCCGGGTGACGAGAAGGCGGCGCGCTGAACGGCTGCGGCGCGCCGTCGCGCGCCGGCCGCCTTGAAGCGAGGGCGCGGCCGGCCGAGACAGCGCGACGCCGGCGCGCGCGAGGAGGACGAGAGTGGCCATGGCCGAAACGAGGCTCGAGACCTTCGCGATCAATTTCGGGCCGCAGCATCCGGCGGCGCACGGCGTCCTGCGCCTCGTGCTCGAGATGGACGGCGAGGTGGTCGAGCGGGCCGACCCGCACATCGGCCTTTTGCATCGCGGCACCGAGAAGCTCATCGAATATCGGCCCTACCTCCAGAACATCCCCTATTTCGACCGGCTCGATTATTGCTCGATGCTCTGCCAGGAGCACGCCTACGTGCTCGCGGTCGAGCGGCTGTTGGGTTGCGAGGTGCCGATCCGCGCCCAGTACATTCGTGTCCTGTTCGACGAGATCACCCGCATCTTGAACCATCTCTTGAACGTCACGACGATGGCGCTCGACGTGGGCGCCATGACTCCGCTCCTTTGGATGTTCGAGGAGCGGGAGAAGCTCATGGGCTTCTACGAGGAGGTCTCGGGTGCGCGGATGCACGCCAACTACTACCGCTTCGGCGGGGTGGCGCGTGATTTGCCGGACGGGCTCGAAGACCGGATCGCGGCGTGGATCGAGCAGTTCGTCCCCAAGCTCGACGACATGGACGAGCTGTTGACCGAGAACCGCATCTTCAAACAGCGGACGGTCGACATCGGCGTGGTGAAGCCGCAGGACGCGCTCGACTGGGGCTTCAGCGGGCCGATGCTGCGCGCTTCCGGGATCCCTTGGGATCTGCGCAAGGCGCAGCCCTACGAGGTCTACGACCGGATGGACTTCCTGGTGCCGGTCGGGAAAAACGGCGACTGCTACGACCGCTATCTCGTGCGGATGGCGGAGATCCGCGAATCCTTGAAGATCATGCGCCAATGCCTCGAGCAGATGCCGGAAGGGCCGGTCCGCGTGCAAGATTACAAGATCACCCCGCCGCCCAGGGCGCTCATGAAGAGCTCGATGGAGGCCTTGATCCACCATTTCAAGCTCTACACCGAGGGCGTGCGGGTGCCCGCGGGTGAGGTCTACGCGGCGGTCGAGAGTGGCAAGGGCGAATTCGGCGTTTATTTGGTCTCGGACGGGACGAACAAGCCCTATCGCTGCAAGATCCGCTCGCCCGGCTACGTCCATCTCCAGGCGCTCGACTTCATGAGCAAGGGCCATCAGCTCGCCGATGTGGTGGCGATCATCGGCTCGCTCGACATCGTTTTCGGGGAGATCGACCGATGAGCGCGGGGCCGGGTGCGAAGAAGCCCTACGGTGCGATGGCGCCGGACGTCGACCAATTCGCCTTCACGCCCGCGAACCTCGAGGAGGCGAAGCGGATCATCGCCCGCTACCCGCCGGGCCGGCAGGCGAGCGCGGTCCTCCCGCTCCTCCACCTGGCCCAGGCTCAGCACGGCGGTTGGCTGCCGAAAGCGGCGCTCGACTACGTGGCCGAGTTCCTCGGCATGGCCAAGATCCGGGTCTACGAGGTCGCCTCCTTCTACGACATGTTCAACATCGAGCCCGTGGGCCGGGTTCAGGTACGGGTGTGCACGACCACGCCCTGCTGGCTCTGCGGCTCGGATGCGGTCTTGAAGGCGGCGCGCGAAGTACTGGGCTGCGAGCCCGGGGAGAGCTCACCCGACGGGCGTTTCTATTTGCGCGAGTTCGAGTGCCTCGGGGCGTGTGCCAACGCGCCCGTGCTCTGGATCGACGACGATTATTACGAGGACCTCACCTACGAGCGCGCCAAGGCCGTGCTCGAGGCGGTGGTCCGGGGGGAGCGGCCCACGCCGGGGCCGCAATCGGGCCGCAAGGGCTCGATGCCGGCGGGCGGCAAGACCACGCTTTTGGAAGTGGGCGAGTGATGCTGCACGACCGCGACCGGATCTTCACCAACCTCTACGGCGAGCGGCCCTGGAACCTCGAGGCGGCCCGCCGACGTGGCGACTGGGACGGGACGAAGGACATTATTCTCAAAGGCCGGGACTGGCTCGTCAAGGAGATCAAGGAATCGGGGCTCCGCGGCCGCGGTGGGGCGGGGTTTCCGACCGGGCTCAAATGGTCGTTCATGCCGAAGCAGGCGGACGGGCCGGTCTATCTCGTCGTCAACGCCGACGAGTCCGAGCCCGGCACCTGCAAGGACCGCGAGATCATCCGCAACGAGCCGCACAAGCTGATCGAGGGCTGCCTTTTGGCCGGGGCGGCGATGGGCTGCACCGCGGGCTACATCTACATCCGCGGCGAGTTCGTGCGCGAAGCGCAAATCCTCCAAGCGGCGATCGACGAGGCCTACGAGGCCGGGCTCGTCGGCAAGAACGCCTGCGGCTCGGGCTACGATTTCGAGCTCTATCTGCACCGCGGTGCGGGGGCTTACATCTGCGGCGAGGAGACGGGGCTGCTCGAGAGCCTCGAGGGCAAGAAGGGCCAGCCGCGGCTCAAGCCGCCCTTTCCGGCCGCGGTCGGCCTCTACGGCCGGCCGACCACGGTCAACAACGTCGAGACGATCGCGGTCGTTCCCACGATCTACCGGCGTGGTGCCGCCTGGTTCTCGGGGCTCGGCCGGCCGAACAACACCGGCACCAAGATCTTCTGCATTTCCGGCCACGTGAACCATCCCTGCACGGTCGAAGAGGAGATGGGCATCCCCTTGAAGACCTTGCTCGAAAAGCACGCGGGCGGGGTCCGGGGTGGCTGGGACAATCTCTTGGCGGTGATCCCGGGCGGCAGCTCCGTGCCGCTCATCCCCAAGGAAATCTGCGACACGGTGCGGATGGACTTCGACTCCTTGCGCGAGGTCAATTCCGGGCTCGGCACGGCAGGCGTGATCGTCATGGACCGCTCGACCGACATCGTGAAGGCGATCGCCCGGCTCTCGAAGTTCTACATGCACGAATCTTGTGGCCAGTGTACACCCTGCCGCGAGGGGACGGGCTGGCTCTGGCGGATGATGGAGCGGATGGCGAGAGGCGAGGTCGAGCCGGCCGAGATCGATCAGCTCTTGGACGTCACGAAGGAAATCGAGGGGCACACGATCTGTGCGCTCGGTGATGCCGCGGCGTGGCCCGTGCAGGGGCTGATCCGCCATTTCCGGGGCGAGCTCGAGCGGCGGATCCGCGAGCGCAAGCTCGTGACGAAGCGGGCGGCCTGAGGAGACGGCGATGCCCAAGCTCACGATCGACGGCGAGCTCGTCGAAGTCCCGCCCGGCTCGACCGTGCTCCAGGCCTGCGAGGCGGCGGGCCGTGAGATCCCGGTCTTCTGTTACCATCCGCGGCTCAACATCGCGGGCAACTGCCGGATGTGCCTCGTCGAGGTCGAGAAGATGCCGAAGCCGCAGGCCTCCTGCGCGCTGCCGGCCGCCGACGGCATGGTCGTCCACACCGACAGCCCGGTGGTGCACAAGGCCAGGAAAGGTGTTCTCGAGCTCCTCCTGATCAACCACCCGCTCGATTGTCCGATCTGCGATCAGGGTGGCGAGTGCGACCTCCAGGACCTCACGCTCTTCTACGGCCCCGACAAGAGCCGCTTCAAGGAGAACAAGCGGTCGGTTGCCGACAAATATCTCGGGCCCTTGATCTCGACCCACATGACGCGCTGCATCCACTGCACGCGCTGCATCCGCTTCTTGAACGAGATCGCGGGTGTCGAAGAGCTCGGCGCGGTACACCGCGGCGAGTACATGGAAATCACGACCTGGGTCGAGGCGGCGCTCACCTCCGAACTGCAGGGCAACATCATCGATCTGTGCCCCGTGGGTGCCCTGAACTCGAAGCCCTACGAGTATCGGGCGCGGACCTGGGAGCTCAAAAAGACCGAGTCGGTCGACGTCATGGACGCCGTGGGCTCGTCGATCCGGATCGACAGCCGCGGCAACGAGGTGATGCGGATCCTGCCGCGGCTCAACGAAGAAGTGAACGAGGAGTGGCTCGCCGACAAGAGCCGCTTCTCTTACGACGGGCTCAAGAAGCGCCGGCTCGATGTGCCGATGCTGCGCAAGGCCGGCAAGCTCGAGCCGGTCGATTGGAAGACCGTGCTCGCCGCGGTGGCCGATCGGGTGCGAGCCACCGACCCGAGCCGGATCGCGTTCCTCGTGGGCGACCAGGTCGATTGCGAGACGATGGTGCTCGTCCGTGAGCTCGCCGAGCGGCTCGGCACGCCGCACGTCGAGTGCCGCCAGGACGGTGCGCCGCTCGGCATCCGGCCGCGCGCCCAGTACCTCTTCAACACGACGATCGCCGGGATCGAGCAGGCCGACGTCTGCCTCTTGATCGGCACCAACCCGCGCTGGGAAGCGCCCCTCGTCAACGCCCGGATCCGCAAACGTTGGCGGCGCGGCGGGTTCACCGTGGGTCGGATCGGCGTGCCGTTCGACCTCACCTACCCAGTGCAGGATCTGGGCGCGGGCCCCCCCACGCTCGAGGAGGTCGCGCACGGCTGGCACAGCTTCAGCGAGAAACTCGCCCGGGCCGAGCGGCCGATGGTGATCTTGGGGACGGGCGCGCTCGCCCGGCCGGACGGCGCGGCCATCTTGGGCCTCGCCCACCGGCTCGCCGAGAGCGTGCGGCTCGTGCGCCCGGGTTGGAACGGTTTCAACCTCCTGCACACGGCCGCGGCGCGGGTGGGCGCGCTCGAGCTCGGTCTCGTGCCCGGGCCGGGCGGGCGCGATCTCGTGGGCATCCTCGACGGCATCGAGCGGGGCGAGATCGAGCTTCTGTTCGCGATCGGGGTCGACGAGATCGACCCGAAGCGGCTCGAAAAGGCCTTCGTGGTCTACATCGGTACGCACGGCGATCGGACGGCACCGATCGCGAGTGCCGTCCTGCCGGGAGCGGCCTACACCGAGAAGAACGCCACCTGGGTCAATCTCGAGGGCCGGCCGCAGCTCGGCAGGCTCGCCGTCTTCCCGCCCGGCGAGGCCAAGGAGGATTGGCGGATCCTGCGCGCCCTCTCCGAAGCGATCGGGCGGACGGTACCGCTCGACACGCTCGCGCACGTGCGCGCGCGGATGGTCGAGCTCGCCCCGCAGCTCGCCGAGCTCGACCGGATCCGTCCGGCCGAGTGGGGGAGCTTCGGTCGAGCGGGGCCGGTCGATCCGGCGCCTTTCGCATCGCCGATCCGCGATTATTGGCGTACCTGTCCGATCAGCCGCGCCTCGTCGGTGATGGGCGAGTGCAGCGCGCTCCTCGCCGCCCGGGCCCTGGAGGCCACCGGCACCCATGGGTGAGCTCTTCGCTTCGACGATCTGGCCCGTCACCGTTCTGGTTTTCCAGGTCCTCGCGATCGTCGTGCCGCTCTTGTTGGCGGTAGCCTATCTCACCTATGCCGAGCGCAAGGTGATCGCCGCCATGCAGCTCCGCCAGGGGCCCATGACCGTGGGGCCCTACGGCCTCCTCCAGCCCCTGGCGGACGGGCTCAAATTGTTCGTCAAGGAGACGGTGATCCCGACCGGTGCCAACAAGGTCGTGTTCGTCCTGGCACCGATGGTCACCTTCGTCCTGGCCCTGATCGGTTGGGCGGTGGTCCCGTTCGGTGAGGGGCTCGTTCTCGCCGACATCAACGTGGGCGTGCTCTACCTCTTCGCGGTGAGTTCGCTCGGCGTCTACGGTATCATCATGGCCGGCTGGGCCTCGAACTCGCGCTACGCATTCTTGGGCGCGCTCCGCTCCTCGGCTCAGATGGTGAGTTACGAGATCGCGATCGGTCTCATCATCATTTCGGTGCTGATCAGCGCCGGTTCGTTGAACCTCTCGGCGATCGTGCGTGCCCAGGCCGAGCAGGGCTGGTACGTTTTCTGGCACTTCCCGATGTTCATGATTTTCCTGGTCTCGATCCTCGCCGAGACCAATCGACATCCGTTCGACCTGCCGGAGGACGAGAGCTCGCTCGTGACCGGCTACAACGTCGAGTACAGCTCGATGACGTTCGCCCTCTTCTTCCTGGGTGAATACGCCAACATGATTTTGATGAGTGCGATCACGAGCGTACTCTTTTTGGGGGGCTGGTTGCCGCCACTGTCGATTTGGCCCTTCACCTGGGTCCCCGGACCGTTGTGGCTGATCCTCAAGATCTGCCTCGTCTTGTTCATCTTCATCTGGGCACGTGCGACCTTGCCGCGCTACCGCTACGACCAGCTCATGCGGCTCGGGTGGAAGGTGCTGTTGCCGCTCTCGCTCGCCTGGGTGGTGCTCACCGCGGGCGTGATGCTGGCTTTCGACCTGCTGCCCAAGGCCGCGGGCTGAGGAGAGGAACGATGGCGACCCTCGACAAGGTGGCCCGCACGATCCTCTGGCAGGAGCTGATCAAGGGCTTCGCCTTGACCTTGCGCTACATGTTCAAGCGGAAAGTGACTTTGAACTATCCTTACGAGCGCGGGCCGCTCTCGCCGCGCTTCCGCGGCGAGCACGCGCTCCGCCGCTACCCCAACGGCGAGGAGCGCTGCATCGCCTGCAAGCTCTGCGAGGCGATCTGCCCGGCCCAGGCAATCACCATCGAGAGCGAGCCCCGGGCCGACGGCAGCCGGCGCACGACGCGCTACGACATCGACATGACCAAGTGCATCTATTGTGGCTTCTGCGAGGAAGCCTGTCCGGTCGACGCGATCGTCGAGGGGCCGAACTACGCCTTCGCCGCCGAGACCCGGGCCGAGCTCTTCTACACCAAGGAGAAGCTCCTCGCGAACGGCGAGCGCTGGGAGCGCGAGATCGCCGCGAACCTCGAGCGCGATGCGCCCTATCGCTGAGCCCGGGAGGCATCCTTGAGCGCCGAACTCTTCCTTTTCTGGCTGATGGGGGCGGTGTGCGTGGCCTCGGCCGTCATGGTGATCTCGGCCAAGAATCCGGTCCACTCCGTGCTTTTCTTGATCCTCTGCTTCTTCAACGCCGCCGGCCTCTTCGTGCTCATCGGCGCCGAGTTCCTCGCCATGGTGCTCGTGGTCGTCTACGTGGGCGCGGTCGCGGTGCTGTTCATGTTCGTGGTGATGATGCTCGACATCAACTTCGTTCGGCTGCGCGAGGGGTTCCTCGACTATTTACCGGTCGGCGCGCTCGTCGGCCTCGTGCTGTTGGCCGAACTCGTCTTGGTCGCCGGAGCCTGGGCCCTCCGCGAGCCGGCCGCGGCGGCCGGGGCCGCGCCCGTCGCGGCGGTCGACAATACCCGCGCGCTCGGTCGGCTTCTCTACACCGAGCATTTCTTCGTCTTCCAGATCGCGGGCCTCGTTCTGCTCGTCGCCATCATCGGCGCGATCGCGCTCACCTTGCGCGAGCGGGTCGGTGTCAAGCGCCAGGACGTCGCCCGCCAGGTCCACCGTCGACCCGAAGAGACCCTCGTCCTCGAGCGGGTCGAGCCGGGCAAGGGGGTGTGATGGGCGCGATCCCGCTCGGGCATTATCTGACGCTCGCCGCCACGCTCTTCACGATCGGCGTGTTCGGGATCTTCTTGAACCGCAAGAACGTGATCGTGATCTTGATGTCGATCGAGCTGATCCTGCTCGCCGTCAACATCAACTTCGTGGCGTTCAGCGTGGCGCTCGGCGACCTCGCGGGCCAGGTGTTCGCCATGTTCATCCTCACCGTGGCGGCCGCGGAGGCGGCGATCGGGCTCGCGATCGTCGTCGTCTACTTCCGCAACCGCGGCAGCATCGAGGTCGAGGACATCAACCTGATGCGGGGCTGAGGTAGCGTGTTGCACCTGATCTTGGTCTTCAGCCCGCTCGTGGGCGCTCTGCTCGCGGGCCTCTTCGGCCGCCAGCTCGGCGACCGCGGCGCCCAGCTCGTGACCTGCGGGCTCATGCTCGTCTCGGCCACCTGCTCGGTGATCGGCCTTCTCCTCTATGCGGGCGAGCCCGCCTTCAAGGTGCCGGTTCTGCGGTGGATCGAGGTCGGCAGCCTCGAAGTCGACTGGGTGCTCCGGGTCGACACGCTCTCCACCGTCATGATGTTCGTGGTGAGCTTCGTTTCCTGCTTCATCCACATCTATTCGATCGGCTACATGGCACACGACGCGAGTGTGCCCCGCTTCTTCAGTTACCTTTCGCTCTTCACCTTCATGATGTTGATGTTGGTGACGAGCGACAACCTCCTGCAGCTCTATTTCGGCTGGGAAGGCGTCGGCGTCGCCTCCTATCTCTTGATCGGCTTCTGGTACACCCGGCCCTCCGCTTGTGCTGCGGCCATCAAGGCTTTCATCGTCAACCGAGTGGGTGATTTCGGCCTGGCGCTCGGCGTGGCGCTCTGCTTCTTCCTCTTCGACAGTGTCGCCTACGACGTGATCTTCGCCGAGGCGGCCGGCCACGCGGGGCAGAAGGTCACGGTCTTCGGCCTCACGGCCGATGCGCTCACCTTGATGGCCCTCCTCCTTTTCGTCGGGGCGATGGGCAAGTCCGCCCAGCTCGGCCTGCACACCTGGCTGCCGGACGCCATGGAGGGCCCGACCCCGGTCTCGGCGCTGATCCACGCCGCCACCATGGTGACCGCGGGCGTCTTCCTCGTGGCCCGCTTCTCGCCGGTCTTCGAGCTCGCACCCGTGGCGTTGGCGGTCGTCACCGTGGTCGGCGCTTCGACCGCGCTCTTCGCCGCTACGGTCGGCCTCACCCAGTTCGACATCAAGCGGGTCATCGCCTATTCGACCTGCTCGCAGCTCGGCTACATGTTCTTCGCCTGCGGCGTCGGAGCCTATGCCGCCGGCATCTTCCATCTCGTGACCCACGCCTTCTTCAAAGCGCTCCTCTTCTTGGGCGCGG
>Ga0308408_1000401_pt1 | contig 25394 bp, 16 predicted proteins | sample HotsprSampleMSe3_FD_203466 | JGI IMG/M metagenome (GOLD analysis project Ga0308408, IMG submission 203466) | Hot spring phototrophic mat microbial communities from Mushroom Spring, Yellowstone National Park, Wyoming, United States - 20060912_MSe3 ... | reverse complement strand
TGGATTGAACATTGGAACATTTGTTGCAAACGGATTAATGCTGATAGCTTCGTATTTAATTATCACCCGGCTTCTGCCCGAGACTTTTTCATATCAAGACCCGCTGTATGGAAAAGTTTTTGTGGTTCATTCTTGGGGTGTATTCCTTGCAACAATATTTGGGCTTTTTGCAGGTGTCGGTATTGGGTTGATTACTGAGTTCTATACCGGATTGGGCAAACCGCCTGTTAGAAGAATTGCCGAGAAAAGTTTGACAGGAACCGCAACAAATATTCTGGCGGGTATTTCAACTGGGATGCTTTCGACTGCATTACCTGTTCTTTTAATTGCATTTGCAATTATTGGTGCATTTGAACTTGCTGGGTTGTATGGTATAGCAATTGCTGCTGTTGGTATGCTTGCAACAACAGGTATCCAACTTTCCACCGATGCTTATGGACCAATTGCCGACAACTCAGGCGGAATTGCAGAGATGTCGGAATTGCCTCCGAAAGTTAGAGGTAGAACTGATAAACTCGATGCAGTTGGAAACTCTACCGCAGCAATTGGTAAGGGATTTGCAATTGGTTCAGCAGCTTTAACTGCTTTGGCTTTGTTTGGGGCTTATATGACTGCAGCACATATCCCTTCGATAGATATTTCAAAAGCTAATGTTATTGCTGGATTGTTAATTGGTGCCCTTTTGCCGTTCATTTTTTCGGGATTTGCCCTTGGCGCTGTTGGAAGGGCAGCAATGTTTATGGTTAAAGAAGTCCGTCGTCAATTCACAGAAATACCAGCATTGAAAAATGCATTAGAAGTGATGAAAAGAGTTGGTGATAAACCGAAATCCGAGTGGTCGAAAGAGGATTTAGAAACCTTTGAAGCTGCCGATGGAAAAGCAGAATATGAAAAATGCGTTGCAATTGCAACCAAAGGGGCTATTCGTCAGATGATATTCCCAAGCTTGCTTGCAATTGTAACTCCATTAATAATTGGCTTCTTACCATTCTTTGGCAAAGAAGCTCTTGGTGGATTGTTGGCTGGTGTAACAGCAACAGGAGTTCTTTTGGCTATTTTCCAAGCAAATGCTGGTGGTGCTTGGGATAACGCCAAAAAGATGTTCGAAGAAGGTGTGGTTATCGATGGAGTTCGTTATTATAAAAAATCCGACCCGCATAAGGCTGCAGTAGTGGGCGATACAGTTGGCGACCCATTTAAAGATACCGCAGGACCTTCATTAAACATCCTCATAAAGTTGATTTCGATTGTAGCTCTTGTTATTGCTCCGTTATTATAAAACTGCTGTTGTCTTTAAATTTAATTGGGCTGTGGATGAATTCCACAGCCCGATTTTTTATTTTAAATGCGAAGTGGTTTTTTCTTAAGCTCTCAAAATTCAGTGGGACAAGGAAAACTAGGCGACAAAAAATATTACTTTTGCGATTCTATTTGCTTGCTCCAACTAGTTCATTTGAATTCTATTGCAAAACTACTTTCTATGAACAATGGGGCTTAAAAAGCCTCTTGTTTAGCTATTCTATGCTCGATGTCCTTTTGGTTTAAATCCCCAAAAAGTGGGTTTCAAACATTCAGGTTAACAAAAATTATCAAATCCTTAAAACTTTTCAATAATACTTTTCACCAAAATTATGATGAACTTTCATTCGTTTTCAACAAATCAAACTCAATCAAGACTTGGTCTTTTTTAACAGCCTCACCAACTTTGACATTTACCGATTTAACTATTGCATTGACAGGCGAAAATACATCGTTTTTCATTTTCATTGCTTCTAAAACAAGCAGTGGTTCGCCCCGCTTAACTTCCATTCCTTTTTCGACGTAAATCTTTTGGATAACCCCAGGAATGAAAGCAGCTAGCTTTGTTGGGTCTGGCGCGCAATATTTCTTTCGGCGCGAGAATTTTTTTGTTAAGAGTGTTTTATATTCTCGCTCGTCAAGCGTTAGAGTTGGAAATTCATTCTTATCTTCCATATTCAACTCCTAAAATGGTGGTATACCGTGTTTTTTGGGCAATGTTTGGTCAACTTTGTTTTTCGAGATAAACAATGAGTGAAGTATATACTTTCTGGTTTCATCCGGCTCGATTACAGCATCGATGTAGCCATTCGAAGCAGCGACAAATGGATTGGCAAACTTTTGGATATATTCCTGAACCTTTTGCTTTCGAGTTTCTTCGGGATTGGGAGAATTAGCTATCTCGTTTTTAAAAATAATATTTGCTGCACCTTCGGGACCCATAACGGCAATTTCTGCCATAGGCCAGGCGAAAACAAAATCGGCGCCAAGATGCCGTGAGCACATTGCAATGTAGCCACCACCGTAGGCTTTTCTCATAATGACTGTAATCTTTGGAACTGTTGCTTCGCTATAAGCATAAAGAATTTTTGCCCCATGGCGAATAACACCAGAATGTTCTTGGTCGACGCCCGGCAAGTATCCTGGAATATCCACAAGGGTTAGCAAAGGAATATTGAAAGCATCGCAGAAGCGAATAAATCGGGCTGCTTTATCCGATGAATCAACGTCCAAAACACCAGCGAGCACAAGCGGTTGATTTGCAACAATGCCGATTGTCTCGCCATTCATTCTGGCAAAACCAATTACGACATTTGGTGCGAAGAGTTCCATAACCTCGAAGAAGTCTGAATCATCGACTATCGCACGGATTACATCCCGAACATCATAAGGCTGACGAGGGTCATCGGGAATGATGCTCGAAATTTTGTAGCCCGGTTTGGGCGGTTTTGGTGGAAATGGGTCGGCTTTTTTTCTATTGTTCCAAGGTATGAAGGTAACTAATTTTTTGACTTGCTCGAAGCATTCTTCTTCGCTTTCAGCGAAGAAATGGGCGTTGCCAGCTATTTCTGCCTGCACTCGGGCTCCTCCTAACTCTTCCATTGTGATTTCTTCGCCCAAAACGGTCTTGATAACTTCGGGACCGGTGATAAACATTTTCGAAATCTTATCGACAACAAAGACGAAATCCGTTAAAGCAGGTGAATACACCGCTCCGCCAGCGCAGGGTCCAAGGATGATTGAAATTTGAGGGATAACCCCAGAAGCACGAGTATTACGATAGAAAATTTCACCATAGCCTGCAAGGGAATTAACTCCTTCTTGAATTCGAGCACCACCACTGTCGTTGATTCCTATAATTGGAATTCCAAGTTTAATTGCGTGGTCCATAATCTTTGTGATTTTTCGTGCGTGGGCGAGACCCAGCGAACCGCCGGCAACTGAAAAGTCCTGTGCATAAATGCAAATGGGATGTCCCATAATACTTGCCGTTCCAGTGATAACACCATCGCGAGGCAAAAATTTCTTGTCCAAACCCAAATCGGTCGAGGCTTGCTGCACAAACATATCCCATTCATGGAACGACCCCGGGTCGACTATTTTTTCGATTCTTTCGCGTGGAGTTAATTTCCCTTGCTTTTGTTGCTTTTCCTTAGCAACGATTTCACTTTCAATAATCTGAGCTTTCTTTTTGAAAAAGAACTCAAAAAACTTTTTAATCATAATTTTCTCCTTATTTGTTGAAATTTTCGATGTGCTGGACAAGGCTATCCAGCGGGTAGTCTTCTACATCTTCGGGCAAAAGTATTCTTATTGTCTTTTTCCCAAAAGCCCCTTTGATTGTATATTCTCCCTTAACAATAACTTTGAAATAAGGGATGTCGAATTCATCAAAGAGTAAAAGCTTTCCCAATTGCCCGAGATGTTCAACAAATGGTTTTGTTATTGGGGCACTTAAGATTAAATCTATGGTGTTACTGCTTTCGTAGCAGTCGGTAACTTTTTTTTGTTTTACTACTTTCATTTTCTTTTTGGAATAATTGTAATTTTCTTAACTGCTTCAACAAATTTATAAATTTCTTCTTCTGTGGTAAAGTAAGAGTGGCTTGCACGAACAGTTCCCCAAGGTTCCACCCCAAGATAGGGAAGAATTAAAGGAGCACAATGCAGACCTGTCCGGACCCAAATATCGAAAGAAGCCTCGAGGACATACCCAACTTCTTCGGGAACCATTCCTTTGATGTTGAAGCAAAAGTTCGAATAGGAAGTATGTTCATTTTTGGGGCTGTAAATTTCAATGTCAGGATTATCGGCAAGTTCATCGAAAAGTATTTTATAAAGTTTCTTTTTATGTTCGATGATATTTTCTAAACCCGTTTCGAAAATAAATTGAAGACCAGCGTAAAGTGATATAATTCCGGGAGTGTTCGGAGTTCCTGCCTCGTAGTGAATAGGGAACCCTTCGGGTTGAAGTAGTAACTCACTCAAAATGCCCGTTCCGCCAACTTTTAGTGGTTTCAGCTCAATACCATCTTTGATGTACAGCCCCCCGATGCCTTGCATACCGTATAGCGACTTATGTCCAGTGAATGCAAGTAAATCTATGTCCCAGTTTTTGCAGTCAATTGGCACAGCCCCGGCAGATTGAGATGCATCGACAACAATGTAAGCCCCGGCTGAATGTGCAATTTTTGCGATTTCGGCAATATCCAACACGGCTCCCGTGACGTTAGAGCAATGATTTACAACGATGGCTTTTGTGTCGTCGCGAATCGCCTCGGCAAATTGTTGAGGCTCGATGTAGCCGTTTTTGTCGCATTCAACAATGGTAACCGAAATTTTGCCTTCCTTCTCCAAAGTTTTCAAGGGGCGAATGACAGAATTATGTTCGATAGCCGAGATAACAACATTCCCTCCTTCGAGAGGCAACCCTTTGAGAGCAAGGTTTAGTGCTTCGGTACTTCCAGAGGTAAAAATTATATGCAATGGGTCTTCGATGTTTAACAAATCGGCAAGCTTGCTGCGACATACATACAGAATATCGTCTTCGTCTCGCTCCATACCTGTTCGAGATGCGTGAACGAGAGGACCACTGAAAGAAGCCATCACAGCTTCTTGGACTTTCTTTGGTTTTGGGTAACTTGTTGCTGCGTTGTTTAAGTAAATCATATATTTTCTTATTTAATGGAAATTATTTCCAAAGTCAAAATTGTTGTAACACTCGCAAATCGTTTATATAGAACATACGAATATCATCAATACCAGTCAACAGCATTGCTACTCTCTCGATTCCTAAGCCGAAAGCGAACCCGGTGTAGGCTTCGGGGTCGATGTTTTCTGCTTTTAAAACATTTGGGTGAACCATTCCGCAGCCAGCAATTTCCAGCCAACCAGTGTATTTACAAACCCTGCATCCTTTCCCTCCGCAAAGGAAGCAAGTTATGTCCAGTTCGGCGCTGGGTTCAGTGAATGGAAAGAATGATGGACGAAAACGGAAACGGAGATTTTCGCCGAACATCCTCCGAGAGAACTCAATCATCGTTCCTTTGAGTTCTGCAAAAGTTACACGACGATTTATGTAAAGCCCTTCGATTTGGTGGAATTCTGCAAGACTACGGGCAGAAATTGCTTCGTTGCGGTAAACTCGTCCGGGCATAATATAGCGTATCGGTGGAGTGGTAGAATGCATAACTCGAATTTGCACTGGCGATGTATGGGTGCGAAGAAGCAATTTTTTGTCCGACTTTATGAAGAATGTGTCCTGCATATCGCGAGCAGGATGGTCGGGCGGAAAGTTTAATGCATCGAAATTGTGGTATTCGTCCTCGATTTCGGGTCCTTCGGCTACTTTAAAGCCAAGTTCAGTAAAGATATTCACCATCTGGCGCATCGTTTGGTAGATGGGGTGGTGATGTCCCACGAAATTGACCCTGCCCGGCAAAGTCAAATCGACCTTTGGCGTGCTTTCGATTTCGGCAGTAATTTTTTCGTGGATTTCCCGGTAGCGACTTTCGGCTAATTTTTTCAGTTCGTTGAGAATTTTTCCAACAGCGGGCTTTTCTTCCCTCGGTAGCTCACGCATCCTGTCGAATAATTGCTGGATTTTCCCTTTCTTCACAAGGAATAAGTTGTGGAACTTCTCTAACTCTTCTTTCGAGTTGATTTTTTCCAGATGTTCTTTGATTTCCTGCTCAACTTTTTTAATTTCTTCTATCATTTCTATTGAAATTTAGTCAATAAAAACAAGCGAAAGGAATTGTAAGGCACAACTCACTTTCGCTTTTTCTTTCATTTTCATAAGTCTTGATGATTAATTCATTGCAAAATCAACTAATTTTTTGAAGAACTCTGGTTTGTTCATTGCAAAATCGGCGAGTATCTTTCGATTGATTTCAATGTTTTTCTTCTTCAATGCATTGATGAAGCGAGAGTAAGTGGTTCTGTTATTTCTGCAAGCAGCGTTGATACGAACAATCCAGAGCCTTCGGAAATGGCGCTTCTTCAGTCGTCGATCGCGGTATTGATATTGCAGTGCTTTTTCGATGTGGTGCTTTGCAATTGTCCACACATTCTTACGGCGTCCCCAAAACCCTTTCGCAAGTTTTAGGAACTTCTTTCTTTTTTCTCTCGATGCTACTTTGTTTACTGCTCTTGGCATACTGACCTCCTTTCAAAATTGCTTAGGGGGAGCATCTTCCCCGTTCGCAAAGATTATGCAAGACCTAACATTTTTTTAATTCTTGGAGCATCGCTTGGGTCAACAAGCGTTGGTTTACGAAGATTTCGCTTACGCTTACGCTCTTTTTTTGTCAATATGTGGCTACGGTATGCTTTTTCGCGCAATAGTTTACCTGTTGCGGTTACTTTAAATCGCTTCTTTGCCGACGATTTTGTTTTTAACTTTGGCATTTCCCTCTCATTTTAAAAATAAAGAGTTACAAAATTATGAAGAAAATTGCAAATAAAAAAATGAATGTTTAAAAGTGTTAATTAACAACAATTTTTCAAAAAATAAAATTCACTGCTTATCGTTTCAAAATTTTTCTTAATTTTGTATTTCTTTGAAAAGGCAATGGCCCTATCGACTAATGGTTAGGTCACCACTCTTTCAAGGTGGTAGTACGGGTTCGAATCCCGTTAGGGTCACAAGAATTTGATTTTATGCACTTCAAAAGAAGTAGGGGCGAATAATTACTCGCTCCTATAAGATATTAAATTATTTGTTGGCTTGACCCAAAACCCGATTTTCCGACACGAACGGAATCCATTACGCAAAGACATCGGATGTTTTTGAAACATCCGATGTCTGAAAAATTTACAAATTCTTGTAAAGTCGAACCTGTGTGTTCATCCCCTGTTCATATGTGCTTGCCACTAATACCACATCCAATGACATTTTCTTTTGTAGGGTAGATAGTATGTTCTTTTGTGGTAAATTAATAAATTGACCCCACAATAAAGCAAATTATGCTAAATTTTGAAGTTCAAATATAGGGTGGATAGTATTGAGTAATTACCAAAGACTTTTTTGGTTTAGCTTTTTGCGTGTTCTACTATAGCTTGTTTGCCTACAGAATCAAAATTACTTTGCTTTGGGTTTCTTTCTCTGAGTAAATTTTAAGTATGTAGATGTTTGGCTTAGGAAGTTTGGAATTGGGTATACAAACTGAGCCTTTGAATTCGATTTCAAATTGCTTTTGCCCCAAAAGATTATAAAACATTGCCCTGCAGTTGTTTGCAGGGAAGGAACTGGTTATATGTATCTCCTCGGTTGTTTGCGTGATTTGGATTCCGTCGGTGCCGTCTGAATCTACATTGAGCAGGAACGAAGGTGTAAAGAGAATCAATTTGTCGGGTTGCTTGAAAAAGTCCCTATTGGAAGTTCCAATCAGGATGCTGCCATCGTTAAGTTTACGAACGCAACGGAGCCTGCGGTATTTCCCCGAAAGAATTGGAGTGAAAGAAATCACTTTGGTATAATTTTCATCAAATTTGAATGCGTAAAGAGTTTCGTCCTTTAGTGTTGCCAAAAGAAAAGTGCGACTCCACAAAGTGTCGGAGCATTCGCCGTAGTATTCCAATCCACAAAGGGCAAGCGTTCCAGACGGATACAGCGAAATTACGGGCTCGATTACGTTGTTCTTCTGGCAAAATTCTTTTTCGCCGGGGTAGTTGTCGTCGCAATAGCCAACAACATTGGGCCATCCGAAGTTTCCGCCCTTTTGAATAATGTTGATTTCATCGTCGGTTTCTGGTCCGTGTTCAGAAATAATTAACCTACCATCGACTTCAACAAGCCCTTGGGCATTTCTATGACCATAGGACCAAACGGCATTGCCGAAAGGATTATCCTCGGGGAATGAACCATCTAAATTCAGGCGAAGCAGTTTCCCGTTTATGGAGTTGATATTCTGGGGAAGGTATTTGTCGTAAGCGTCTCCGGTAGTGATGTAAAGTTTCTTGTCTGAACCGATGAGCAAGCGAGAACCATTGTGCCAACCCATAGCTTTTATACTGTCGATAATAATTTTGGGGTTGATTAAAGTGTCGTCGTGGAACTCGAAGCGAACAACTTTTTCGGAGAAATTGGATATATCTAAATATTTGTCGTATGTGTAAACCAAGTAAACATATAAGATATTTGGTTTCTCGCGGTAGATTTCCATTCCCAATAAGCCACTCTCGCCAATTTGTTCCACTTCGCTCCTTAAATCCAAGATAGTTTTGAGTTCGCGAGTTTTAAGATTGAACTTGTTGACCAAACCGTTACGCTGGGTGAAAATAATCCAATCGTCATCGATTTGCTTTATTTCCCAAGGATTGGTGAGGCTGTCGAGAATGACTTCTTCGGTAAATAAATAATTCCCTGCTAATAATTTTGGGACAAAAAGAATCCAGCAAACCAAGAGCAACTTAAATTTCATTTTGCCATAATCATTGTTGACATTGCAAAATACATAAAAGGAAGATTTTGTGCAAGGATTTGTTTTTAAAGCTAACATAATTGCCTGTTCAAAAAATTATTGTTATTTTTGTTTTTTAAATTTAAAATGGATATGCTTTGGCATTCACAGACTTGCGAAAAGGTTTTGGAACATTTTAAAGTTGACCCACAGAAAGGCTTAACAGAAGAGCAGGTCGAGGAAAATCGAAAGAAATATGGTGAAAATCGTTTACCCGGGAAGAAACCCAAGCCCGACTGGATTCTGCTTTTGGAACAGTTTAATAATCCAGTAATCATTATCTTAATTATTGCAGCTGTTCTTAATGCACTTATTTCGGACATTAAAGACACATTCGTTATCGCCGCGGTTGTAATTTTAAATACTCTCATCGGGTTTATTCAGGAGCGACGCGCCTCCGACGCATTAAAGGCATTGAACAAAATGGCAGCTCCCACTGCTCGGGTTATTCGCAATGGCGTACACAAAAATATTCCAACAAGCGAGGTGGTTTGCGGCGATATTCTTGTCTTGGAAAGCGGAGTCCGCGTTCCTGCCGATGGACGGTTGGTTGACACAAACAATCTACTTGTCGACGAATCTATGCTTACGGGCGAATCTTTTGGGGTCGAAAAGAAACACGACGCCAGAGTGCCCGAAAATGCCCCACTTGGTGACCGAATTACAATGGTTTATAGTGGGAGCATTGTTCAAAAGGGAAGAGGATTGGCAGTGGTTACAGCAGTTGGTGAAAAAACGGAATTCGGGAAAATTGCCGAAAAAGTTTCGGAAGCGGAAGAGTCGCTATCGCCTTTGCAAGTTCAGATTGCCAAGTTTAGCAAAGGTTTAAGCCTTGCTATACTTATCGTTATTGCTATGATTTTTCTTATTGGATATTTGCGCGGAAATGAATTGGTTCTAATGTTTTTGACTTCGGTTGGTTTGGCTGTATCTGCTATCCCCGAAGGTTTACCGGTAGCTGTAACAATTACTCTCTCGATTGGTCTTTCGCAAATGGCAAAACACAAAGCTATTGTTAAAAGGCTTGCTGCAGTCGAAACCCTTGGGAGCACAAATATTATTTGCACCGATAAAACTGGGACATTGACCAAAAACGAGATGGTTGTTACGAAATATGTTCTCAATGGTAAGATTTATTTGGTAACAGGCTCAGGTTATAAAAATGAAGGAGAGGTTTTCGACAAAGAGACCAACCAACGGGTTGATTACCAAGCAAATGAATCTTTGAAAATTGCAACATATATATCGGCACTATGTTCGGAAACTAAAATTGAACTTCGAGGAAACCAATGGAGTATAACAGGCGACCCCACCGAAGGTGCTTTGATGATTGCCGCAAAGAAACTTGATTTTGACGCGAGCAACTATTCAGTTTCCGTTGATATTCCCTTTGAATCCGAAAATCAATTAATGGGGGTTCGTGTTAAAATTGGCGATTCCACTTATGTCCTTGTGAAAGGGGCGCCGGAAAAAGTTCTGCGAAGATGTAATCGAGAGCTTATGCCCGACGGCTCGACCAAACCTTTGGACCGTGCGATAGTCGACAAAAGAATCGAAGAGCTTTCGAGCGAAGGTTTGCGAATACTTGCTCTTGCTTTTTCGATAGATAACAGCAAAGAATTTATTACTCTTGATGACCTGAATGATATAATTTTTGTGGGTTTCGCTGGTATCGAAGATGCTGTAAGACCCGAAGCTGTTCGAGCTGTTGCCGAATGCCATAAAGCAGGAATAAAAGTGGTGATGATAACCGGCGACTTTGTTAAAACTGCACAAACTGTGGCAAAAAGAGTTGGAATTGTACCACCCGACAAGGAACCCGTAGCGATTACCGGATTTGAGATGGACAAAATGGATGACAAAGAACTTTTCAAAGTCGCTCCCAAAGTTGATGTATATGCTCGAGTAGTTCCTGAACATAAATTTAGGATTGTGAAGCAGTTGCAACTTAACGGGAATATTGTGGCAATGACTGGAGATGGAGTTAACGATGCACCTGCACTAAAACAAGCCGACATCGGTGTTGCTATGGGAAGTGGTACAGATGTAGCACGCGAAGCGGCTCATATGGTTTTGCTTGATGATAATTTCGCCACAATTGTCCAAGCAGTTCGGCGCGGGAGAATTATACTAAACAATCTCCGCCATATACTTCTTTATATTCTTTCCACCAGTGCAGGAGGATTGCTAACAATTGCTACTTCGGTTTTGATTGGTTTTCCACTTCCACTTTTGCCTGCCCAATTGTTGTGGGTGAACTTGGTAACCGATGGTACTTCTACTTTTCCGCTGGCTTTCGAAAAGGAGCACGGCGACGTTATGGCTTTCCCACCGCGGCGGAAAGATGAACCCTTGATTTCGCGTTCCATGATTTATAGGATAATACTTTCGGCAATCGTTATGGCTGCGGGAACCCTAATCTTGTTCTACTATTATCTTGGATGTACCCTCGAGCCAGACCCTGCAACACTTGAAAAAGCAAGGACTATTGCGTTCTGTACACTTGCACTTTTCCAAATCTGGAATGTTCAAAATTCTCGCTCGTTGAATCGTTCCTTGTTCTTTAATTTGCCCTACAAGAAAAATGATAAATTAGACAAAGTCACTTTATCGGAAAATTTAGTTCTTTTTGGTGTTATGGTTTTTGCTCTCCTTCTACAAGTTTTTGCCGTAGCTGTGCCATTTATGAACTATGTGATGGATACAACCCCTTTAAGTTTTTCGGATTGGGTTATTGTTCTTTCCACAACATTTAGCATTATCATAATTGTCGAAATCCATAAGTACATTCGTGCATTAATCAATGCAAAAAAGAATAAAAGCATTTAGCATTTAATGAAATATACTTTTAAAATTGCTCTGCGATACATTTTTACTTTACGCTCATACCATTTCATTTCGATTATTTCGCTGTTGTCGGCTCTTGGCATCACCATTGGGGTTTCTGCTTTGATAATTGTTACTTCGCTTTTTAATGGATTTCAAGAATTTGCAGAAAACGAGATTATTGGTTTCGAACCGCATATAAGAATTTTTGCTTCAAAGCAAACACAAGATTACTCGGAGATAAAAAAATATCTTTCCCAAATTAGTAATCTTTCCTATTATCCATATTCGACTTTTAGGGGGATAATTTTTCGTAATAACAATTATCGGGTAGTTCAATTTTATTGTATCGAAGACTCTCTGTTCCATCGTCATCCGATTAATTCCAAAATTATTTTTTCAATTGAAAAGAAAAAATATGATTTGAGCTCGCCAATTTTTTCGAGTGTCTATATTGGTGCAGGTCTTGCAGACGCAATGAAACTTATTCCCGGTGAGCAGGTTTCGTTTTTCTCTATCAAGGATATCGAGGCGTCGGCTCGTATTTTTCAATTGCCAATTCCTAAAAAAATTATGCTTACTTCGATATTCCAAACTAATAATGTTGAGTACGACAATAACTATGTTTTTTTACCATATTCATCGTTAAAATACTTTTGGAACGAGAGTTCTATAAATATTTCTGGAATAGATATTCGACTTGCTGATGTAAAAGAAATTGACAAGCTGGCTAAAAGCTTGCGAATGAAATTTCCCGATTACAACATCCTTACTTGGTACGACTTGAACAAGGATATAATGAACGCAATGGAGTTCGAGCGCTACGGTGTGTTTTTAGTCCTCTCCCTGATTATTTCAATTGCCGTATTCAATATACTGGCTTCGTTGGTGATGACAGTTTTGGAAAAGCGCTCGGATATTGCAGTTTTACTTACGATTGGTTCAACCCCGAAAGATATTTCTTGGATTTTTAGATTGCAAGGAATTATCGTTGGTTCGTTGAGTACTTTTGCGGGCTTGATTTTGGGGTTGGCTTTGACACTTGGACAAATAAAGTTCCAATGGCTTAAACTAAATACGCAAAAGTATGTTGTTTCGGCGCTACCAATGAAAATTTCAATTCCGGTGGTTATTGCAATAGTAATTGTTTCGCTTTTGCTATCGTATCTTTCAACAATATATCCATCGAAAAAAGCGTCTGAAATTTTGGTTAGTGAAGCAATTTTTAGAGAATGAAAAAGATTATTTTAACAATAATTATTTCATTGATTTTTTCAATACTTACGGTTGAAGACAAAATTACTTATAAACCTCAACCTCCAATAATTCTAAAAATGGATTGTCCACCTCGACCAATTTTACCAAACATTTCTCTGGAAAGAGGTAACAGGATTTTGTTTTCCTTTTGCTTAAATTAGTACGATGTATTACACTGAGATTAATCGCGCCCAAAGATTGCCAAGTCTCGTTGTGTTAACCGGCGGGCACCAATAAATCGAGAGCTGTAGTATTTGCTTTCGAGCGAAGACACGGTAACGCCAAATCGTGAACTGGAATGTGCGAACAAATTGTCTCCCAAATAGATACCTACGTGAGAAATATAGGTATGACGACGTGTATGGAAAAAGACTAAATCGCCAAACCCAAGCTTTTCTCGTTTGACTGGAATTCCGACTTGGTATTGCTCTCGCGCAGTGCGGGGAAGGAGAACTTTTGCCGAAGAGTAGAAGATTTGACGAGTAAATGCGGAACAGTCGATACCCCGGTTAGTTGTACCACCAAAATAGTATGGGGTTCCAAGCCAATTCAAAATTACTTCCATAATTTTTCGCTTGCTAATTCCGGAGCTTAACGTACCACCAATTTCATCGTAATCCCCACTTTCGAGGTAGCTAATGTACATTGTTCGAAATACGTCGAGGTCGACGGGTTTGTCGTCTTCGTATTCCAATTCGATTGGGTCTTCGCCGGGGTCAACAATAAGAGAATCTATAATCAAGTCGGATTCATCGATTTCACCATTTGCAAGGCGGACAAGGTAATTTGCATTCGAAGAGTTTAAGATTTGGAGGGCTTCTTGTTTTGTTTTTTCGGGATTGTAACTTCGGCGGGGCTTTTTGCTTTTTTTATAGTGTTTGCTAACCTTTTTTGTTTTAGATGTTTTTGCAAATGTGTCTTGGGGAGAGATAAAGAATGAAAAGAACAAGGAGAAGAGCAAAAGGCAAACAAATTGTGTTTTAACTTGGTTCTTTTTTATTTTCATAAGCCCTCCGAATGTTTAACAACCATTACAATCCCTTTTTTAAAAAGTTTTAAAAATGACAAAATGCAATAAAATAAATGGTTTTGGAATATGCAATTAATTTTTTTTAATGAAAAAAAATTAATTTTAAATTAATTTCTTTGGGTTTTTGAAAAATTTAATTGTTGGAGTAATTTATTGAAATACACTGAATTAAATCTTTGAGAGAAAAGATAAGAAAGTGAAAAAAATTAAAAAAGGAGGGCAAAATTTAATATAGAAAGTGTAAAAGAATTTTGACTGTAAAGTTTTCTTTCCACTTTTATTTCTGCCTGCGAAGGATTGTTGAATTAACTTGCTTAAAATCAATAAATTACAAAAAAAAGAAGCGGGCAGGTTGTTGCCTGCCCGCGAGCGAAAGAATGTTTTGGATAAAACTATCTGATTATCCTTAGCGGTGCTACCGAAATTCCTTTCGCTGTTCGTAATCGAACAAAGTAACTCCCAGCCGGAAGCTCACTTGTTGATATTAATGCACTTTGGAAGCCACGTTCCGCGTGAGTTTTGTTCGTTGCGAAAAGCAGTTGTCCAAGGTTGTCCCAGATTTCCAGAACAACATCACCGCCGTTGGTCAAAATGTAGTCAATTCGGACATTGTCGGTAGCAGGATTCGGCACGATTCCGATAATTCCGTCGCCATTGTTATTAGGCGAGATAATATCGACTGGGACGGAGGAAACAAGTATGCTTGCCTTTGCTTCGCCAAGTGCAATTGGGTTTGCATTAGCATCATAGAAAGTGATGTTCACCGTTGGAGTATCGCTCATTGGCTCACGAGACCCAAGGAATGCTCTTATGAGCCAAGGACCTTTGATTGGTTTCGTTGGCCTTCCACAAGCTTGTAATTCAATGAGTCCTGTTCGTGCTGCATCTGCTTTAGTAAGTTTAACCTCTCCTTCCCAAGGTAGATACTTACCTGATTCTCTTTCTTCCTTAGTCAATTCATCCTCGATGCTCACACCAAGAACTTCCCATCCATTAGTTGTTGGAACAATGGATGCAGTACAAGCATGTAATTCCTGAGTTCCCGGTACCAAATTTGTGTCGATAGCAACTTCGATTGCTCTGATTTGTCTAAGAGTCACAGGAATTGGATTGAAGCCGGAGCCTACATCTATGGTCAGGCACTGTTTCGGTGGTTTTGCACACCAATTATTATAAGTCAGAATGCAGGTATCGCCATCGCAATGGATAACGGTGAGGATGACATTCCCAGTCCAACCGCAAGTTGTGTCCACACCAAGGTTGAATTTCACAAAGTTGTTTGCGCGGTAGCCCTGCGGAGCCAATGAAGGGGGCGGCACACAAGTCATATCAATCAGGCTATATTTGGGTGTACCGCTGTTTGCTACACCCCAAGTTCGGTTTCCACCGTCGACTACAAGGCCTCCACCATTCCAATCACCTTGTGGAGCCGATGAGGAAACACAGGGTGGCGGATTAAAGCTAATTTCTACTCGTTTGATTGGCGATGCAGGTTGCTTTTGGTTAAAGATTGTAAATGTGCGTCCAGAAAGCTGTAAGTTGCCGTAGCTGAAAGGTGCAACTGCTAAACTGTCGCATTTTGTAATTGGTGCACGGGAGCAGCGCAATTTAACTGTATCGTAACATACTTGTCCTTTATGGTTGATAATTAGGTAAAGAGTTACTTCGCCCGTCGCTGTTGTTGGGTTCACCTCCATTCCTAAATTCAATGGGCTAACTGTGCACGCTTGCGTGAAGGTGATGGTGCCAGTTGTGGGGTTTGTTTGCGTAAGTGTATATGAGCATCCCGTAAGTGGCGAGATGCTCTCCATCGTCCCGCCAGAAAGTGACCATTGGATGCTGGTGACACCTCCAATGCCTGGTCCTTGGGCTAAAATGATGGGGATTGTGAACTGGCAGCAAGCACTATCCAAACGAATTTCCCCAATTGTGTCACATGGCGGTGGAGCTATGCAAGTATCAATAAATAATGAATCCAATGGACCGACACGAAAAATATAGTATTCCCTTGAGAGTGAAGCGGGAAAATTCGGGAAATTGTCGGTCACAAATGGTTGAGTGATTTGGGTTGGGTCTGGGTTGTACCACATCCACTGTGCGTTTGGGTTTATGCCAGAAACAGTTTGAGGAGGGAAACCATAGTTATTTGCAACATTATTGGGTCCGAAAGCCAATACCCCAACACGACCAGGGATAGGAGTAGTACCTACCCACCCAACGCTTGTATTTGCAGGATTTCCAGCATTTTGATTTGCAATAGCTATTTGGGTATTAATCTCACTTAATGTAGGACAATTTGAATTTCTTCGAGGAATGTACGCTGGGGCTATAGGCTCGGGGTCATTCGACTGAGGATTTAAGTTAATTCCTGTAGCATAAACCTCCCAATGCACATAAGGGTTAGGTAATGTTGGACTTGTCAGTATTGTGGTGTTTCCATCACTGAATTGTGCAATCGTTCCTTGATATGTCAATTCATCGCTCCAAGCGGCAATATAAATATATTTGCCACTTAAGCTTCCAGCAATTGTATAGGTCTCTGTTCCTGTATTAGGCGAGTAAATTTCGTGAGCTAAATAATTACAAACCCCTGGATAATAATAGTTTGTTATTCCATTGATATCACCGAAACCAAATACATAGGCGTTGTCAGATGTAATTGTAACATTCACAACTTGCATCATTTGAGAAAGAGACCTTTTGTAAACACCAGTTGGAAATCCCGTCCCAGCATAAATATCAGCGCCCAATGTTACAAAACTAAAAGCAATTTTATTTAAATCAGCGTAACTCCAACTGTCCCCATTATCTGTAGATAAATATACTCCACCATTAGTTCCGGCAAAAATACTTGTACCAACAACATAAAGACTTTGTACAATCCAGTTAGGCAATCCATTATTGATTTGTGTCCAAGTATTTCCATTATCAGTTGAACGATATACCCCATGATTCTCTGTCCCCACAAAGACGTCTGTGCCTAAAACAGCGATAGTATGAATCCAAATATTATTAAAATTTCCAAGTGATGTCCAACTTGAGCCATTATTTGTGCTTCCAAAAAGACCGGTACCGCCTGCAAACAAATATTGTCCATTATATGCAAATGCATTAATGTATTGGGTCGTCAAGCCATTGTTTACTTGAGTCCAAGTTAAGCCATTTATTGGCAACCGAAATATACCACCTCCGTATGTACCTGCGAAAATATAATTTCCGGAAACATATAAATAAGTTATCGTTAAATTAGTTAATCCAGTATTTACCAGCTGCCAACTTGAACCTAAATCGGAAGAACGATAAACACCATTTCCGTTAGTTCCTGCATAAATATAGTTCCCAGCTACAGCAAGGGTTTGAACTTGTAAATTCGCTAAGCCATTATTAACTGGACTCCAACTTGTACCACCATTGGTAGATAGAAAAACACCATTGTTGAGGGTACCTGCAAAAATATTAGTTCCGTAAGTTGCAAGCGCAGTAATTCCTACATTGCTCGGTAAGCCGTTGTTGATTTGTACCCATTGAGCATTCAATGAGTTAGTAATGGCGAATATTGAAAGCACTATAAACAGGACTAAGAAAATTTTTTTTGGCATAACATCTCCCTATAAATTTATACCAAAAACAAAATTATAAAAAAAAATTAAATAAAAAAATTTTTTTTGAAAAAATTATATCTTTTTAATTTTTTCTTTGAATTCTTTTAGATTTTGGATGATGTCGCCGTCGAAAATGCCTGAGCCCGAAACAATCATATCGGCTCCGGCTGCGACTACTTCCCTAACATTGCTGGCTTTTATTCCGCCGTCGACTTCGATGAGTACATTTTCAAGTCCCTCTTTCGTTAGGAAATCCTTCAATTGTTCACAGCGACGCAGGAAGGATGGAATGAAGCTTTGCCCACCAAAGCCGGGATTAACGGACATAAGAAGGATAAAGTCGCAAAATTCAGCATTTTCGTAGGCAAATTCCAATGGTGTTCCGGGGTTCAAAGCTAATCCTGCTTTGATTCCATAACTGCGGATTTGTTGAAGGGTTCTATTTATGTGGAATTGGCTTTCGCAGTGGATAGAAATGTAGTTCGCACCAGCGGAAATAAAATCTTCGATGTAAAGTTCAGGCTTGATTATCATCAAATGGCAAACAAGCGGTAGGCGTGTAACCTTTTTGACGGATTGAACAACAACAGGACCGAAAGTAATGTTTGGAACGAAACAGCCATCCATAATGTCGAGGTGCAATAGGTCGGCTCCACCTTCTTCGCAAAGTTTGATGTCCCTTTCAAGGTTAGCGAAGTTTGCACTTAATAGCGATGGTTCGATTAAAATTTGTCTCATATTTGAATAAATTTTGCCAGCAAATTTTCCAATTTTTCTAATGTTTCTTTCATACTCGAAAGTTTCGTTCTTTCTTTTTCGATAACTTCCGGATTTGCCTTCGAAATGAAATTTGGATTGTTTAGCTTAGCTTCGATTGCGCTGATATTTTTCGCTACCCGTTCGATTTCTTTTTGTATTCGTTCTTTTTCTTTTTCAATATCAATTTCTTGTGTCAAATGCAAATGAATTTCAACTTCGCGGACGACGCTTGTTATCGCCTTTTGTCCGCTTTGAAATTCATTCGCAAGCGATATACTATTTGCACGAACAAGAGAAGAAATGGCTTCTTTAATTGTATCGAACATTTCAATGAATTCGGGCTGCTTTGTAACAATAGTTAAATCGATTTTTTTGCCCGGCTCGATTCCAAGTTCGACACGCATTCGGCGAATTTCTTCGACAACCAGTTGAATGATTTCGAAACTTGCTTCAAGATTTGTGTCAATCAGGTTCTCATCAGCATAGGGAAATTGTTCAAGACTTATGCTTTTGTCTTCGTTTTCATTTTTAATTAAATGCCAAAGTTCTTCGGAAATAAAAGGCATAATTGGATGAAGAAGTTTCAGAATGTTTTCGAATATATTCAAAGCAAATTGCATTAAAGCTTGATTGAAGGAAACTTCATTTTTGTCGCTTAACTGAACCTTGAAGATTTCGATGTACCAATCGCAAAAGTCTCGCCAAACAAAGTCGTAAAGTGTTTTTGAGTATTCATTTATCTTATAATTTTCTAAATTTTTATTGACTTTTAAGATAGTTGAGTGAAGTCGGGAAAGAATCCATCGGTCGGCAATGGATAATTCATTGAGCGAAAGTGTTCTGTTTTGGTTTTGCGGACAGCAATCGGGAAGGAAAACCATATCGCGTTTCAAAAGCAAGAATCTACCAGCGTTCCAAATTTTGTTAGCAAAATTGCGACCGATTTCCATCGAAGGTATGTCTTGTGTTTTTGTGTCGATGTCCATTCGCAAGTCCTGTCCAAGGGGCGAAAGGTAAGTCATTGTAAATCGAGTAGCGTCTGCACCATATTTTTCGATTATTGCAAGGGGGTCGGGAGAATTACCAAGCGACTTACTTAATTTGCGACCGAGACCGTCTCTGATTGTGCTTGTGAAGAAGACATCGCGAAAGGGAATTTCGTTTTTGAATTTCATCGTAGCCATTATCATTCTGGCTACCCAGAAAAAGATGATGTCTGGGGCTGTAACCAACAGGTCGGTCGGGAAGAATTTTTTCAAGTCAGGTGTCTCTTCGGTTTTGCCATCGGCAAGCCAACCCATAGTTGTAAGAGGCCAGAGCCAAGAGGAAAACCAAGTGTCGAGAACATCGGGGTCTTGGGTAAGTTCAACTTCCGGACCGAGGCAAAGTTTTTTGCGGGCTTCCTCTTCGCTACGGGCAGCGGTGTAGTTTCCGTCGGGGGAATAGTAAACAGGAATACGGTGTCCCCACCAAAGTTGGCGGGAAATGCACCAATCGCGAATATTTTCGAGCCAGTGTTGGTAGGTTTTTTCCCAGTGTTTGGGGAAAAATCGGATTTTTCCTTCCAGAACTGGTTTCAGTGCAATTTCGGCGAGCGGTTTCATTCGGACAAACCATTGATCCGAAAGATATGGTTCTATGGGTTCGCCGCCTCGCTGCGAAAAACCGACATTGTGTGTATAATCTTCAATTTTTTCAATTAGATTTTTTTCTTTGAGCTTCTCAATAATTCGTTTTCGGGCTTCAAATCTTTCTAATCCGTTAAATTCCAATGCGAATTCATTTAGAGTTCCGTCGGGATTGATTGAATTTATGATGGGCAAATTATGGCGAAGTCCAACCTCGAAATCGTTTGGGTCGTGGGCAGGAGTGATTTTTACACAACCAGTTCCAAAATGTGGGTCGGCATATTCATCTGCAATCACTGGGAGAGCACGATTTGCCAAAGGCACTATGACTTTTTGTCCTATATACTTTTTGTATCGTTCATCGTTTGGATTGACGGCAACTGCTACATCGCCGAATATGGTTTCGGGTCGTACTGTTGCAACGGAAAGATATTCAGTGGAATTCTCGAAGTAGTATTTTAGAATGTAAAGGTGTTCTTTGACTTCACGGAATTCAACCTCTTCGTCGGAAAGAGCAGTGCGAGAAAGCGGAGACCAATTGATAATTCTTTTACCACGATAAATTAAGCCTTCGTCGAAAAGCCGAATGAAGACTTCCCGGACAGCGTTCGAAGCCGATTCGTCCATTGTGAAAAGAGTTCGGCTCCAATCACAAGAGATTCCCAGTTCACGAAGTTGCTTTAAAATGATATTGCCATATTCTTCTTTCCACTTCCAAACTCTTTCAAGGAATTTTTCTCTGCCAAGGTCATATCTTGTCAAACCTTCTTTTGCCAGTTCCTTTTCGACCCGGGTTTGAGTTGCAATTCCAGCGTGGTCGGTGCCGGGAAACCAGCACACTTCGTAGCCCAACATTCGCTTCCAGCGAATATACACGTCTTGAATGGTAATGTTCAAAACGTGGCCAAAGTGCAGAATTCCAGTAATATTTGGTGGTGGCATCAAAATACTATAACCCGGCTTGGTGGAATAGGCCGAAGCCTCGTATATCCTATTCTTCTGCCAAGTTGAATACCATTTCTTTTCGACCTCTCTCGGACTATATGATTTTGGATATTTCTCCGACATAAAAAATCAAGTTTTAATAAAATTTCAAACTTACAAAATTTTGTAGTTTTTTAAGGCAAAACAAAAAGAACAACCTTCGAATTTGCTTTCGAGTTCTTTGTTAGAATTAATTTTTAGCGTAAATATGCAATTATTTATTGATTCAGAGTATCGATTTCCTTTTCTCCCGAAATCAAAGCACGAAGTCTTGTTTCGGCTGTTGTAGCAAAGGATTTCATCAATTGGTCATTCCCTTGTCTATAATTGGCAATTAAGCTATCCACTAATTTCGAGGCTTCTTGTTTTTTGTTTGCTTTGATTAGTTCGCTAACTTCTTGCTGATCAATATATAACACGTTGCCTAAAATATCGTAAAGGTTGTTTTGAATGGAATTTTCGTCCAAGCCCCAGTTTGCGGTTTGACCACTTTGAACAGCAGTATAAACAAGGTCGTACAATTTTCGAAGCATATCTCTGGCGGAAGAATAGTCGCCAAGGATAGCATAGGCTGCTGCGGCAACTTTGTATGGTCCGTTCCTTCCTCGGATTTCCTCGCGAATATCATCGTAGCGAAGCCTTCGCAGACGTGGGTCGTTAATCATCTCTTTGCAAGTTTTGATGGCAGCGTTTGCCCATAATTTTGCTTTTGCTGTGTCGCCTGCATCTTTATAAAGAATGGACATTTGGTATTCTTCGTCGTAGTACAATTGGAATAGTTTTGGAGAGACATATTTGTTTAGTGTATCCAATACAGCTACTGCCTTTTGCTTTTGCCCTTTATCAATAAGATATGCTGCATAATTCATATAAATCTGGCGGTAACTGTTTATCATCCGGCGATGGACTTCATCATAGTAAACATAGGGACCATTCCCCGAAAGATACCTGAGCTTAAATCCGTAGTGCGGTTCTTTGTGGAAATTGTCTGAATTATCGATATTTAGCAAGCATTTGTCCATAATTGTTGGTTCAGCTTGCCCTGTCTTCAATGCAGTTTGGGGAACTGGACAAATTCTCCAAGCCATTCCCTCCAAACGCAGAAACTTTCCTAAACCCGAGAATACATCCGAACCACAAGTAGTCGAAAAGTAAACGGGACGCTCAAATTTCGTTTGTTGCAAAATATCGAGAATTAACTTATTGTTTACAAAGAAAATATAAATAGGTTTACCATTTCTTTCGGTGTATTGTTTACCAACAAAAGTAAACTCCATATACCCTTTGTTTATCAAAGAGGTATCGTTTGTGTACTGGGCGAGTATTTCTTTTTTAACAGGGATTCGGATATTTTTTGCTTCGCCGAATTCGTATGTAAGAGCCTTTGGGTCGTCTTCTTTGGCGTGGAGTTGTTCATCGGTGAAACTTAATGGAATTTTCTTTGCTCCCCAAGGTTCCTTGTTTTTCAACTGGTCGATGTACCAAAGTGTTTGGCCAAGGCTTAAATTTACAACTCTAACATCGCGTCGCACACCTGCAACATCTTGAAGGAACCAAACAGGAAATGTATCGTTATCACCATTAGTAAAGACAATAGCGTCTTTCTCTAAGCTTTGAAGTATGTTATAAGCATAATCGAAGGGGAAGTAGTTGCGGGCTCGTGTGTGTATGTCCCATCCACCACGAAGCATATTTAATGGAACCAAAATCAGCGAAGCAACAATGACCCCAGCAGTTGCAAGTGTTGATTTTGTTTTTTGATTCAAAAATTCTACAAAGAAATAAGTTCCTACTCCAATCCACAAGCACCAAACCATAAACGAACCTGTGTAGAAATAATCGCGTTCGCGGGGCTGTGGATTTTGTTGGTTTTGGGCAATTGCGGCAAGGACGCCCATCAACAGGAACATTGCCAAAAACACCACAGCCATTTTGGGGTCTCTTTTAAAATGATAATAAAGCCCGATAAGTCCAAAAATTAAGGGGAGTGCAAAAAATCGAACAGGAAATTTATCGGCATATCCGTTTTTGAAATTCATTACTTTGGAACCACCTTCGCTAAACCAAGCTTCTTGTGCATCCTGCACGTCGCTTTCACGCCCGACAAAATTCCAGAAAAAGTATCGCAAATACATATGGTCGATTTGATATTTCAACATATATGCTAACTCGCCAGCCACATTTACATTGTCCCACGAAGGTACGCTGATAATTGTTCCATCCTTTCGCATTACTTCTTTGCTTCCGGGCGGATTCCATTCCCCATAAACATAATTTCCATTTTCGTCCTTCAAATTATAATAGTACATTTTGAGTTCATCGTTGTAATCTGTTCTTCTGGGCCATAGGACTTGTTCGCCATATTGTTCACGTCCAAGGTAAGCAACCAGCCTCTTGAAGTTTTTAGGTTCGTTTTCGTTCATTGGGGGATTTGCATTGGCACGAATCAAAATGTGGGAATATGTTGTAAATCCTAAGAAAATCAAGAGATAAGAAGCAAGAACGAGTTGGTGTAGAGGCTTTTTCTTTCTCGTTGCCCAAATAAAGTATGCAACTCCACCAAAAATTAGGATTAAGCCAATAAGAACCATAATGGCATTGTCTTCGATAGGATACTCTCGGGCTTCGTTTTTGAAAGGAGAGTGGCCAGCCAAAAGTCCCGGTATCCACATTAATATGACTTTGTAAATGATAAAGAAGCTAACAATAGCAAGAACTCCCATAATCATAAAAGAACGAACATTAAGTTCGTATTTTCTGAAATATACCAAAAGAAATAGGGAGAAAATTGTTAAAATGGCAAGGAGATGAACTCCAATTGAAAGTCCGATTAAGTAGAAAATCAAAAGAAGATACTTTTCGTTTCCGGGTAAATCGGCTTTTTCGTTCCAAATCATCATTAAATAAACAACAAGGGAAGTGAAAAGCTGAGATGTTGCATAAACTTCCGATTCCACGCCGTTGAACCAAACGGTATCACAATAGGCAAAAGCCAATGCACCAACCAGAGCACTGCCATAAACTCCCAGAATTTCGCTTACAGAATTTAATTCCTTGCCACGAAAATTTATGATTACTTTTATTATTGTTAAATATAAAAGCAGAACGAAGAATGAAGTTGCAAAAACACTGACCATATTTACGCTCCACCCCGGCGGACCGAACGGGAGCAGAATTTGGAAGACTTTTCCCATCATTAGAAACAGAGGGGCACCCGGAGGATGGGGCACCTGTTGCCAAGTTGTTGCGGCGGTGAATTCACCGCAATCCCACAATGGAACAGAAGGTTGAACAGTGAGAGCATAGACGATAAATGTAGCAATGAAAGCAATTACCCCAAAAAGGTATTTAATTTTCTTTTCCAGTCCCATACTAATCCTTTTATGTATTATTTACATACAAAAAATGCAAATTAACAACTTATTAGAAAATATTGATTTTCTAATTTTTGACAATTTTCAAAATCAATGCGGAACTTGTTTCGAAATAACTGCCAAACTGGGTGGTTTTTTTATATAATGCTCGCAGTTGAAATTGGTAAGCTCCTTTGGAACTAAATGGCATCATTAGGGTTGAACTATCTTTCGGCAATATTTGGAATATTCGATTTGTACCATTTTCGTTCATTTTCGAAATTAAATATCCTGTTAAATTAGATGTGTCAGCTGGGGGTTCCCATTGCAAAATTAGTAGTGTATCGTTAAGGAAATTATAAATGAAATTAGAAGCTGGTTTGGGGTAGTTGATTCTCAAAGTTGGGTCGCCAATAACTTCCAAGTGCATTCCCTTTTTTCCATATTTTCCTGTTGAATTGTAAACATCTTTGTTGTTTGCAGTTTTTATAAATGAAAGCGAGAAAGGATACCCAAAAGCGAAATGATGAAAATGCCAGAAAGGTCGTCCAATCCACGCTACAAGCAAAGAATATGGTGACGAAGCCAACACCGAACGAAGAAGATTCCGTTCAGTGTCCCAATCCCAAAAGTATGAACCAAACAGAAAAGAAAAGGTTGTTTTTATCGGGAATTTGGCACAATCTTCGGAATTGATTGCAGACCAACAAGATGTGTAGGAACCCGAATTACAAGCGTAGGAAAATCGATAATAATTTTCCTTGATGTTGTCTGTCAATTTCCCTTCAATTATTGTGCTGCAAAGTGCTTGGAAATTCATCCAAGCGTCCGCAGAAAAAATCTCATCACTTTGGGTTCCAAAGCCATCATCAATTAAACATTTGTTTGATATGGGGAATTCACCCATTCGGAATGAATGATTCTTATGGAAGTAATTTTTTAGCAATTCAATTTCGCTTTGCGGAAAGTCTGGAAGTTGTGAGAAATCAATTCTTCCCACCGCAATGTTAATATATTGGGGAATTGTGGTCTGGTCGAATTTTCCGTCGAAAGGGACATTCCTATTTTGTTCCCGAACCGCTTGAATATTGTATTCATTCTCGTCGGAAAGCAAAGAATCGGGCAAAACGTACACAAGGTCGCTGGGAAAAGCGCCAACGTGCTCTGGGTGTCCGTCGAATGTGTAGTTCCCT
>Ga0308408_1000397_pt1 | contig 25602 bp, 29 predicted proteins | sample HotsprSampleMSe3_FD_203466 | JGI IMG/M metagenome (GOLD analysis project Ga0308408, IMG submission 203466) | Hot spring phototrophic mat microbial communities from Mushroom Spring, Yellowstone National Park, Wyoming, United States - 20060912_MSe3 ... | reverse complement strand
TTGGCGAGCAGCAGATCGGCGACCGCATCGGTGAGCGCCATGTGCCAGGTGTAGGGCCCGTCCTCGAGGTCGGGCTGGAAGGGATGGCGCTGCCCGGGCGGATGGCCGTGTCCCTCGTGCTCGTGCTCGTGCCCGTGGTGATCCTGCTCGTGGTCGTGATCGTGGCTCATGCGCCGTCCTCCAGGGGCTCGAGCCAGGGCTCGAAGATACCGACGACCACCCGGTCCCGGGCGGGGCCCCCATAGTCGGGCCAGAGTTCGTGCTGGTCGAACACCACCCGCCAGACCGGAACGGCCGGCAGACCCGGCCGGCCGTAAGCCCGTTCTTCGGGGTCCGGCTCGACGTCGACGAGATCGAGGATCCGGCCCCGCTTGCCGCGGGTGTAGAAGGGCGTGCGGCAGTGGCCGGGAGGAAAGAGGGCCTTCACGCGGACCGCATGGCCCGGGCGGAAGCGTGGCCCGGTCACGGCGCCGGCAGCGTCTTCGGGCAGGCTTCGGCCGCGGCACGCCGGGCTTTGGCCGCCTCGATCGCGGTCGCGAGCTCCTGCACGGTGACGACCCCTTTCTCCAGGAGGATGTTGGCGATCGAGCGGATCCAGCGTTCGAAATAGGAGAGCTCGTCGTAGGCGCCGGGGCCGAGCTCCTCGATGCCCCGCCGGAGCTCGTCGAGCGTCATGACCTTCTCGGCCACGAGGAGCCGCAAGATGGCATCGACCTTTTTCTCCCAGGGGGCATGCTCGTGTTCGGTCCGCTCGATCGGGCCGGCCGGCAGCCCGCCCATGTCGTGGTACCGCCGCATCGCCGTTCCTCTCCCTGCGATACCCCGGAGTTTGGGCCGCCGGCTCGTGCTCGGCAAGTCGTGCTGGGGCCTGGCCGGCTCGCTCGTCCTTAGACACGAACGAAGAAAAATTCCAAATCATTCTCTTGGACCTGGCATCGTCTTCCGAGAACCTGCCTCATGATCTATGAAACGCCTTCGTCGAACGGCACGCCTCGAAAAGGCGAACGGAGGAAATCCCGAATGATCTCGCGACGCTCGTTCGCGGCACTTTGCGGTGCCGTCACTTTGCTCCCCGGCCAGCTCGCGGCGGCGGAGGTGGTGAACGTTTACAACGCTCGGCATTACGGTAGCGATCAACAACTCTGGGACGGGTTTCGGAAAGCCACGGGCATCCAGGTCAAGGTCGTCTCGGGCGACCACGATCCGTTGCTCCAGCGCTTGATCGCCGAAGGTGAGCGCAGCCCGGCCGACCTCTTCATCACGGTCGATGCCGGCCGGCTCGCCATGGCGGTGGAGAAGGGCCTGTTCCAGCCGATCGGCTCCGACCTCGTGAAGGCGGCGATTCCCGCGCATCTGCGCCACGACGCGGATCTCTGGACCGGCCTCAGCGTGCGTGCCCGCGTGCTGATCTACGCCAAGGACCGGGTCCGGCCCGAGGAGCTCTCGACCTACGAGGCGCTCGCCGATCCCAAGTGGAAAGGCAGGATCCTCACCCGGTCGAGCACGAACATCTACAATCTCGGGCTCGTGGGTTCGCTGATCGAAGCCAACGGCTACGACAAAACACTCGAATGGTGCCGCGGCTTCGTCGCCAATCTGGCCCGGCCGCCGCAGGGTGGCGACACCGACCAGATCAAGGCCGTGGCCGCCGGGGTCGGCGACGTGGCGATCTCCAACAGTTACTATCTCGGTCGGCTGATCGGGTCCGACAAGCCCGAAGACAAGGCGGTCGCCGAGAAGGTCGGCATCTTCTTCCCCAACCAGGGCGATCGCGGCACACACGTCAACGTGAGCGGGGTGGGGCTCCTGGCCCACGCCCCGAACCGGGCCAACGCGATCAAGCTCATCGAATACCTGGTCTCGCCCGAGGCGCAGCGCTATCTCGCCGAGGTCAATTTCGAGTACCCGGCCAACCCGTCGGTGCCGCCGGGTCCGGTGGTCGCCGCCTGGGGCCCGTTCAAGCAGGACACGCTCAACGCCGCGGTCTATGCGCGGCGCAGCGCCGAGGCGCTCAAGCTCGTGGATCGGTGCGGCTGGAAGTGAGGGCCTCCGCCGCCGCCCGGCCGATGTTCGGGCGGCGGCGATCCAACATCCGGCAGAGGAGGACGACGGGGGCGAGGCCCGCCATCACGATCACGAGCGAGGGCAAGGCGGCGGCGTGGAGCCGCTCGGTACTGGCGAGGTGATAGGCCTCGATGGCGAGCGTGTCGAAGTCGAACGGTCGGAGGATCAAGGTGGCCGGCAGCTCCTTCATGGTGTCGACGAGGACGAGGAGGAGTGCCGTGAGCAGGCTCGGCCGAAGAAGGGGCAGATGGACCCGCCGAGCGGCGGTGAGCGGCCGGTCACCGAGGACGCGCGCGACGTCCACGAGCGCCGGCGAGACTTTGGCCATCCCGGCATCCAATGCGTTGTAGGCGACCGCGTAGAAACGGACGAGATAGCCGTAGAGCACGCCGGCGAGCGAGCCGGTCAGCACCCAGGGCAGCCCCTGGCCGAAAAGCTGTCGGAGAAGCCCGTCGAGCGTCCGGTCGAGCGAGCCCAGGACGAGGAGGAGCCCGACCCCGACCACCGCACCCGGCACGGCGTAGCCGTAAGTCGCGAGCTGCACGAGCCGCGCCGTGAGGACGTTTCGGTCGCGCCCGGCGAGGAACAGGCCGAAAAGCGCCGTCCCGACCACGAGCAGGCTCGAAAGGGCGCCGAGCTTCAACGTGTTGAGGGTGATTTCGAGGAGGCGCGCCGAGGTGATCTCGTGCTGCTCGCCCGTGGCCATGGCGAGCAGGCCGGCGACCGGCAGGACGAAGCCCAGGAGAACCGGAAGCGTGCAGGCCAGGGCGGCCAGGAGCCCTGCGATTCCACCGAGGGGTACCCGCCGCTTGCGGAAGATGTGGACGGTGCCGGTCGCGAAGCGGGCGCGGCCGCGGGCCCAGCGCTCGGCCGCCAGGGTGAGCGCCACGGCGGCCAAGAGGAGGAGGGCGAGCTGAGCCGCGACGACCGGGCTGGCGAGGGCGTACCAGGCCCGATAGATGGCGGTGGTGAGCGTGCCGACCTCGAAATGCTTGACGGCGCCGAAATCGGCCATCGTCTCCATGACGACGAAGGCGAGGCCGGCGGCTAAGGCCGGCCGGGCGAGCGGCAGGCCGACCCGGCGGAACGCCTCGGCCGCACCGCACCCCAAGGTGCGGCTCACCTCGAGAGCGCATTGCGACTGCTCGACGAAGGCCGCCCGGCAAAGGAGGTAGACGTAGGGGTAAAGGGCGAAGGTGAGGACGAAGATCGCTCCACCGAGCGAGCGGATTTCCGGGAACCAGAGCTCCTGCACCGAGAGTCCGGTGAGCGCCCGTAACGCCCGCTGGACCGGCCCCGTCACCTGGAAAAGGTCGGTCCACGCGTAAGCCAGCACGTAGGTCGGCATGGCGAGCGGCAGGACGAGTGCCCAATTGAGGATCCGCCGGCCGGGGAAACGGTAGAGGGTGACGAGCCAGGCCGTACCCGCGCCGACCACGGCCGTGCCGAGGGCCACGCCGAGGACGAGGAGCGCCGTGTCGCGCAGATGGCCCAAAAGGGTGGTCGCGGCCAGATGCGCCCAAAGGCCCTCGTCGGGCTGGCCCACATAGGCTGCGAGCTGCAGCACCGGTGCCGCTACGACCAGGACGAGGAGCGCGGCCGGGAGCAGACGGCCCGGGCCGGCCGGGTGCCACCGCGCCGCTCGCGGTCGACCTCGAAAGAGCTCCGATACGCTGCTCGAGACGGCCATCGCCGAGCCCGATCCGATCCCCACGCGTTCCGGCGAGGTTCCTTCCCACGCCGCTCCGTCCCTTCCTTGTAGGGGCCGAGCGGTCCGCCCGGAAGGGCTCGGGAGGCCACGTTCACCCGCCCGGGCTCACTTTGGAAATCGAAGGGTTCCAGAACCTTCGGCCTTTGCCGGGAGCCCCTGCAGATTGCCTCGGGATCGTCACCGGGCTAGGCTAAGTGCCGTCGGCAGCGAGAGGAGGGGAACGTCGCGCGCGATGGGGAGAGGCGCGTTCGCGGCCGCTGAGCCGAGCCTCCGAGGGGGGCGGTGGACCGGAAGGACGGTCCGCCGGGCGGACCCGTGATCCCGGCCAACGGCTTTCCCGCCCTGGTTTTGAACGCCGACTATCAGCCCCTCTCCTATTTCCCGCTCTCCGTTTGGAGCTGGCAGGAGACGATCAAGGCGATCTTTTTGGGCCGGGTCGACGTCGTTTCGCATTACGAGCGGACGATCCGCTCCGCCAGGGCGGAATTTCCCTTGCCCTCGGTGGTGGCGCTCAAAGAGTACGTACCGCAGAACCGCCGGCCGCCCTTCACCCGGTTCAACGTGTTCCTGCGCGACCGCTTCACCTGCCAATATTGCCTCGGCGCCTTCCCGGCGCACGAGCTCACCTTCGACCACGTGGTCCCCCGTTCACGGGGTGGCCGCACCCACTGGCAGAACATCGTCACTGCTTGCACCCGCTGCAATCTGCTCAAAGGCAACCGGCTGCCCGAGGAATGCGGTATGCGGCCGGCGACCAAGCCGTTCGCGCCGACGATGCAACAGCTCCAGCGCAACGGCCGGCTCTTCCCGCCCAACTACCTGCACGAGAGCTGGCGGGATTATCTCTACTGGGACGTCGAGCTCGAGCCGTGAGCGGAGCAGCCGCGCGCGAGGAGGCGGCCCGCCGGCTGCGTCACCCGCCACCGCAAGGGGCCGGGGCCAGTCCCGGCCGGCTGCCCTCGTTCACTCGCGGTAGGCGCGCTCGCGCCGCTCGTGGCGCTCCTGCGCCTCGATGCTCAAGGTCGCAATCGGCCGGGCCTCGAGCCGCTTGATACCGATCGGCTCGTGGGTCTCCTCGCAATAGCCGTAGGTACCCTCCTCGATCCGCTTCAAGGCGGCGTCGATCTTGGCCAACAGCTTCCGCTCGCGGTCGCGGGTACGGAGCTCGAAGGCGCGCTGGATCTCGGCCGAAGCCCAATCGCTCTGATCGGCGAGCCGGTTCTCCTCCTCCTGTAGCTGGCGCAGGGTCGAGCCCGAGCCCGAGAGGACCTCCTCGCGCCACCGCAACAGTTTGCGCCGGAAATACTCGATCTGGCGCGGGTTCATGTAGGGCTCGTCCTCGGACGGACGGTAGCCTTCCGGAAGATCGTGCGCCATCCCACCTCCGCCGGATCCGGCCCGGGACCCCGCCCCGGGCGTGACGCCGGGCGGCGGCTCCTTAGCGCAAGCGGGCCGCCGCGAGCAACCGGCAACGACCCGGAGGCCGCACCCTAAGTCTCTCGTTTTCGGACGGAATCGGCGCGACTAGGGGGTCGCTGCGGTGGCCGTGTGGCGGCAGCCCGCCGCGCAGGTCGGATCGCGCCGCACCGCGAGCCGATCGAGTCGGGCGGCCATCGCATCGTAGAGGAGGAGGGTGCCACTGAGCGAGGGGGCCGGCGGGCCCAAAAGCTCCTTGATCACCTCGACCGCCTGCAGGCAGCCCATCACCCCGGCCACCGGACCGAGCACCCCGGCCTGGGCGCAGGACGGCAGGGCTTCGCGCGCCGGCGGCTCGGGGAAGAGGCAGCGCAGGCAGGGATGCGGCGGTCCCAGATGGGCCTTGAAGACCGTGAGCTGGCCGTCGGTGCCCTGGACGGCGGCGCTCACGAGCGGTCGGCCGACGGCGAGGCAGGCATCGTGCACGGCGAGCCGGGTGGCGAAGCTGTCGCTGCCGTCGGCCACGAGATCGTAGGCCGCCACGAGGTCGCGGGCGTTGGCCGGCTCGAGCTTCACCCGGTGCTCGACGATCCGCACGCCCGGGTTGAGGGCGCGGAGCCTGCGCGCCGCCGCCTCGACCTTGGGCTCGCCCGTGGCGGCCGTGTCGAACAGAACCTGGCGTTGTAGGTTCGAGGTGTCGACCCGGTCGAAATCGACCACCCCGAGCGTGCCGACCCCCGCCGCCGCCAAATAGAGGAGGAGCGGCGAGCCGAGCCCGCCCGCGCCGACCACGAGCACCCGGGCGGCCAGGAGCCGCGCCTGGCCTTCCCCGCCCACCTCGGGCAGCACGATGTGCCGCGCGTAGCGGCGGATCTGCTCCTCGTCGAGGTCCATGGCGTGCGGGCTCCCGGACGACCGCAACGGCAGCGAGGCGTGGTCCGAGCGTCGCGTGCCTCAACCCTTCGTTAACCACATCGCCACTAGTCTCGCCAGCGCAAGACGGACGGAGGCCGGTCATGAGCGGCTCGGACATCGCTTTGGCGTTGCGCTTCGACCCCGAGACGGACGGCGTACCACGCCTGGTCGCGAAGGGACGGGGGTTCCTCGCGGAACGGATCCGCTCCCTCGCCCGCGAGCACGGCATCCCCGTGCGCGAGGACCGGGCCCTGGTCGCCTTGCTCGAGAAGCTCGAGCCGGGCGCGCCGATCCCGACCGTGGCGTTCGCCGCCGTGGCCGAGATCCTCGTCCATCTCTATCGGCTCGATGCCCGGCTGGCCGCCGCTCGGCGGCGGGGGAGGGCGCCGTGAGCGCCCCCGTGGCGGCCGACCGAGTCGAGGGCTGGCGGGCGCTCCAGACCGCGCTCGCCGCGGCTCGCCGACGCCTCGCGGCCGGCGGCTCGGTCGGTCTCGAGCCGCTCGAGCGCGGCCTCCAGGCCTTCAGCGAGGCCGAGCGACGGCCGCCCGCCGGGCCCGAGGAGGAGGCCGCCCTGCTCGCCCTGCTCGACGAGCTCGAGGGGCTCGCGATCGAGCTCGCAGCCGAGCGCGAGCGGCTGCGCGGCGAGCTCGACCGGCTCGACCGGGCGGAACGGGCGCGGCGCGGCTACGCCGCCCTGGGCGCGGACTGAGCGGCGGTGGAGATCTTCGATCTGGTCCGCGGGGCGGGAGCACTCCTGGCCGTGCTCGGCCTCGTGGGCTTCGCGGCCTGGCTCGCCCGGCGCTTCGAGCTGCACCGGCGGCTCGGCGGGCCGGTGGGCGGCCGGCTCGCGGTGGTGGAGACGCGCTGGCTCGACTCGCGCACCCGGCTGCTCCTCGTCCGCCGCGACCGGGTCGAACATCTCCTCCTCTTGGGTGCCACTGGCCCGCTCCTGATCGAGCGCGGGATCGGTTCCGTGGGTGAGACGGGGCGGGGACCGTCGTGACCGCGTCGCACTTTCCGACCGGCGCCGTGGGAGGCTCCCACGTCCCGGTCTCGCCCGGCGTGACCGCTGCCGTCCGCTCTGCCCGGCTCGGACGCCGCGCGGGGTTGGTGGGCGCCCTCCTTCTCGCCGGGCTCCTCCTGGCCGCAGGGCCGGCTTCGGCGCAGGCGCTGCGGCTCGAGCTCGGCGAGGGCGGAACCTTCACCGGCCAGATCGTCCGCCTCGTCCTCCTGCTCACCGTCTTGAGCCTCGCCCCCTCGATCCTCGTGATGGTCACTTCCTTCGTGCGGATCGTGATCGTGCTGTCCTTTTTGCGCAACGCGATCGGCCTCCAGCAATCGCCGCCCAACCCGGTGCTGGTGAGCCTGGCCCTCTTCTTGACGCTCTTCGTCATGGGACCGACCTTCGAGACGGCTTGGCGGGAAGGCATCGCGCCGCTGATCGAGGAGGAGCTCGAAGAAGGTGTGGCGCTCGAGCGCGCGGCCCAGCCGTTCCACGAGTTCATGCGCCGCCAGGTCCGCGAGAAAGACGTCGCGCTGTTTCTCGAAATCGCCCGCTTGCCGCCGCCGGCCCGCGCCGAGGACCTGCCTTTCCGGGTGCTCGTTCCGGCCTTCATGATCAGCGAGCTCCGGCGGGCGTTCGAGATCGGCTTCATCGTCTTCGTGCCGTTCCTCGTGATCGACCTCGTCGTGGCCTGCCTGCTCATGGCGATGGGCATGATGATGTTGCCACCCGTGATGATCTCCTTGCCCTTCAAGATCACCTTCTTCGTCCTCGTCGACGGCTGGGCGCTCCTGGTCGGGAGCCTCGTCGAGAGCTTCGCCACGGGCTGAAGGCCGGGCTCGCGGTCCGCCCGCGGGCGGCGCTAGAAGGGGGCGATCCTGCGCGGAGGAGGGAGCGGATGGAGCGGTCGGCGGGAAGCGAGGAGCGGCGGGCGGCGATCGAGGCGCTCCGGCAGCGCTTCGGCGACCGGCTGTCGGTCAATCCGGGGGTACGCGAGCAGCACGGCCGTGGCGAAGCGTTCCGGCCCTGTCTGCCGCCCGACGCCGTGCTGTTCGCCGAGAGCACGGCCGACGTGGAGCTGGCGGTCGAGATCTGCGCCGCCCATCGGCTTCCGGTCGTACCCTTCGGGGTCGGCACATCGCTCGAGGGGCACGTGGCGGCGCCCGCGGGCGGCCTCTCGATCGACCTTTCGCGGATGAACCGGATCCTCGAGACCAACGCCGAAGACCAGGACGTGCTGGTCGAGGCCGGCGTCACGCGCAAGCAGCTCAACGCCCATCTGCGCGATCTCGGCCTCTTTTTCCCGATCGATCCCGGGGCGGATGCGACGCTCGGCGGCATGGCCGCGACCCGGGCTTCGGGGACCAACGCCGTGCGCTACGGCACGATGCGCGAGGCGGTCCTCGGGCTCACCGTAGTGTTGGCGGACGGTCGGACGATCCGCACGGGCGGCAGGGCGCGCAAATCCGCCGCCGGCTACGACCTCACCCGGCTCTTCGTGGGCTCGGAGGGCACGCTCGGCGTGATCACCGAGGTGCGGTTGCGGCTCCACCCGATTCCCGAGGCGATCTCGGCCGCGGTCTGCACCTTCCCGACCGTGGAAGCTGCCGTCCGGACCGTCATCCAGACGATCCAGGCGGGCATTCCGGTGGCCCGGATCGAACTGCTCGATCCTCTGCAAATGGAGGCCTGCATCCGCTTCGCCGAGCTCGAGGGCTTCGAGCCTGCGCCGACGCTCTTCCTGGAGTTCCACGGGAGTGCGGCCGGGGTCGCCGAGCAGGCCGAGCAGGTCGGCGCGATCGCTGCCGAAGAGGGCGGCTCGGCCTTCCACTGGGCGAGCCGGCCCGAGGAGCGCAGCCGGCTCTGGCAGGCCCGCCACGATGCCTATTACGCGGCCTTGGCACTCCGGCCCGGGGCCAAGGGCTGGGCCACCGACGTGTGCGTGCCGATCTCACGGCTCGCCGAGTGCATCGAGGAGACTCGGCGCGATCTCGAGGAATCGAAGATCCTCGCGCCGATCGTGGGCCATGTGGGCGACGGCAATTTCCACCTCCTGCTCCTGGTCGATCCGGAAGACCCGGCCGAGATCGCCCGAGCGAAAGCAGTCAACGCCCGCTTGGTCCGCCGGGCGCTCGCGATGGGGGGCACCTGCACGGGCGAACACGGGATCGGGATGGGCAAGATCGAGAGCCTGCTCGAGGAGCACGGAACAGCGGTCGAGGTCATGGCACGGATCAAACGGGCCCTCGACCCGCTCGGCATCATGAACCCGGGCAAGATCATCCCGTTCGACCCGGGCGCGGCCGCCGGCTGAGCTCGGCTGCCACCTCGAACAGGATCGTGTGGCGGCGGGCCAGAGCCGAAAGGTCGGGATCGTAGCCGCCGCCGATCACACAGGCGACGGGGACGCCAGCACCGCGACAATGCTCGAGGACGAGGCGGTCGCGCTCGGCGAGGCCGTTGTCCGTGAGGGCGAGCCGGCCGAGCCGGTCGTCGCGATGGGGATCCACGCCGGCGTCGTAGAGCACGAGATCGGGGGCAGCGCGACGCAGGAGCCCGGGCAAGAGCCCGTCCAGGAGCTCGAGATAGGGGCGATCCCCGGTGCCCGGGTCGAGCGCCAGATCGAGGCGCGATTGTTGCTTGCGGGCGGGCCAATTGCAACGGCAGTGGAAGGAGATGGTGGTGACACGTGGCTCGTCGTGCAGGATCTCGGCCGTTCCGTCGCCTTGGTGGACGTCGAGGTCGAGGATCAAGAGCCGCCGCACCCGGCCCTCGGCGAGCAGCGCCAGGCTCGCCACGGCCAGGTCGTTGAAGACGCAGAAACCGGCCCCGCCGGACCGGTGCGCGTGATGGCTGCCGCCCGCCGTGTTGAGGGCGAGCCCGTGCTCGAGCGCGAGGCGCGCCGTGAGCAAGGTCCCGCCCGTGGCCGCCCGGGCTCGCGCCGCCACCGCTGGACTCACGGGCAAACCGAGCCGGCGTTCGGCCGCCGGCTCGACCCGCGCGTCGAGCACCGAGTCGACCCAGGCCCGGTCGTGGGCGAGGGCCAGGGTCTCGGGATCGGCCGGCTCCGGCCGGTGGCGGTTGCGCTCGTCGAGTAGGCCGCGCGCCGCGAGCAGGCGGGCGAGCGCTGCGAACTTGCCCATCGGGAAACGGTGCCCCTCGGGCAAGGGCACGCTGTAGGCCGGGTGGTGGACGATCGGCGGCAGGCGCACGGGCGAGATGTGCCCGCCGCCGGTGCGCGCGGCAAGCGGGGCGGCCTTCGCTCGAGCGGCGCCCCGCTCCCCTTCGCCTTCCCGACGGAAAGCCGCGCGCCACGAAAAAAGACGGGCCCGAAGGCCCGTCGAGGTCGCGATCGGGGAAGAGAAACCGTCTACTGCCCGCCGCCCAGCCCGTGGACGTAGACCGTGAGCATCTTGATGGTCTCGTCCGTGAGCCGGCCCTGCCAAGGCGGCATGACGCCGAGCCGCGGTCGCCAGATCTGCGCTTCGATCCGTTCGGGCGTGCCGCCGTAGAGCCAGATCGCGTCGTCGAGCCGGGGCGCGCCGAGCGCGGTCATGCCCTCGCCCCGCTCGCCGTGGCAGGAGGCGCAATTCTCGGCGTAGAGCGGGGCACCGCGTTCGGCCGCAGCGGGATCGGTCGCCCGCCCGGACAGCGACAGAACGAACTGGGTCACGTCGCGGATCTGGCCGCGATCGAGGATCCCGTCGGCGCCGAAAGCCGGCATCGCCGAGGCTCGCGCCGCGGGGTCGTCGGCGTTGCGGATCCCGTGGCGGATCGTGTACTCGATCTCGTCGAGCGTTCCGCCCCAGATCCAATCGTCGTCGACGAGGGCCGGGAAGAAGCCTTGGCCGGCGCCGCCGGCGCCGTGGCAGGGAGCGCAATTCGTGCCGAACGCCGCCGCGCCGCCGACCATGGCGAAGCGGCCGAGCTCGGGGTCGGCCTTGATCTCGGCCGGGCTCTTGGCGGCGATCCGATCGAGCCAGACCTGCTGGCGGGCGCGCGCCTCGGCCAGCCGCTGCTCGACCTCGAGGCGCTGGTTGGAGCCCAAGATCCCCTTGGTGTAGCCGGTCAGGCTCGGCCAGGCGGGGTAGAGGATCCACCAGATCACGGAAAAGAGGATTGTGGCATAGAAGGTATAGAGCCACCATTTCGGGAGCGGCGTGTTGAGTTCTTTGATGCCGTCCCACTCGTGGCCGGTGGTCTCCGTGCCGGAGAGAGCGTCCTTCTCGACCTTAGCGGGCATGGGGGCGGTCCTCGTCCTCGAAGGGGATACGGGCGTGGCGCTCGAGCTTGTCCTTGCGCGACGGCCACCAGGTCCAAGCCACGATCCCGACGAACAGCAGGACCAGCCAGACGACCCAGAGCTCGCGCAAGAAGGCCTGGAGGTCGTTCACGGGCGCGGGCTCACTGCAGGAGGTCCTCCTTGCGGACGTTGGTGAAGTCGACCATCCGGCCGAGGATCTGCAGATAGGCGATGAGGGCATCCATCTCGGTGAGCTTGTCGGGCTGGCCGTCGAAATCGCCCACGGCGGCCTTAGGGTAGCGGGCGAGGAGCGCCTCGTGACCCTCCGCCGAGGCCTGGGCGAAGAGGTCCGCCTCGGCGTTCGCGATCATCTCGTCGGTGTAGGGTACACCCACCATCCGCAGCGTCCGCAGATGGTCGGCCACGTCCGAAAAACGCAGCTCGCGCTCGAGGAGGAACGGGTAGCCGGGCATGATGCTTTCCGGCACCACGCTTCGTGGCGCGACCATGTGCGCCACGTGCCACTCGTTCGAATATTTGCCGCCGACCCGGGCGAGGTCGGGCCCGGTCCGCTTCGAGCCCCATTGGAACGGGTGGTCGTACATGCTCTCGGCCGCCAGACTGTAATGGCCGTAGCGCTCGACCTCGTCGCGGAACGGCCGGATCATCTGGCTGTGGCAGGTGTAGCAGCCTTCGCGGATGTAAATGTTGCGGCCGGCGAGCTCGAGCGGGCTGTAGGGCCGGACCCCCTGCACCCGCTCGATCGTGCTCTCGATCGTGAAGAGCGGCGCGATCTGCACGATCCCGCCGATCGACACGGTGACCAAGATGAGCACGAGGAGGAGGAGGCCCCGGGTCTCGACCTTCTCGTGATGGGCGATCAGCGCCATGGCGCGGCTCCCTCCGGGCTCACTCGGCGGGCGCGAGCCGCGCCGTGGCGCCGACCGGCATCGGCTCCTCGGCGCGGATGTCGCCCTTCGTCGTACGGTAGAGGTTGTAGGCCATGATCAACGCGCCGGTGAGGAACAGCACCCCGCCGAAGGCGCGGATCACGTAGAAGGGGTGCATCGCCTCGACGGTCTCGATGAAAGAGAACTGCAGGAAGCCGAGGCTGTCGTAGGAGCGCCACATCAGCCCCTGCATGATTCCGGAGACCCACATCGCGGTGATGTAGAGGACGATGCCGAGGGTGGCGATCCAGAAGTGCCACTCGACCAGGCGGAGCGAATAGAGCCGACGGACCTTCCACAGGCGTGGCACGAGGTAATAGAGCGCGCCGAAAACCACGAAGGCTACCCAGCCGAGCGCACCCGCGTGGGCGTGGCCGACGGTCCAGTCGGTGTAGTGCGAGAGCGCGTTCACCTGGCGGATCGACATGAGCGGACCCTCGAAGGTGCTCATGCCGTAGAAGGCCACCGAGACCACGAGGAAGCGCAGCACGGGGTCGGTCCGCAGCTTGTCCCAGGCGCCCGAGAGGGTCATGAGGCCGTTGATCATGCCGCCCCAGGAGGGCATCCAGAGCATGACCGAGAAGGTCATGCCGAGCACCTGCGCCCAGTCGGGCAGGGCGGTGAAGTGCAAGTGGTGCGGTCCGGCCCAGATGTAGAGGAAGATGAGCGCCCAAAAGTGGATGATCGACAGCCGATAGCTGTACACCGGCCGTTCGGCCTGCTTCGGCACGAAGTAGTACATGATGCCGAGGAAGCCCGCAGTCAGGAAGAAGCCGACCGCGTTGTGGCCGTACCACCACTGGGTGAGCGCGTCCTGCACACCGGCGAAAAGGGAATACGACTTGGCGCCGAGCAAGGAGACCGGAACCGCCAAGTTGTTGACGATGTGCAGCATCGCGACCGTGACGATGAACGCCAAGAAGAACCAATTGGCGACGTAGATGTGCGGCTCTTTGCGGGTCAGGATCGTGCCGAAGAACACGACGAGATACACGACCCAGACGATCGTGAGCCAGAGGTCGACGTACCATTCGGGCTCGGCGTACTCGCGGCCCTGGGTGATCCCGGTGACGTAGCCGAGGGCGGCCATGACGATGAACAGCTGGTAGCCCCAGAACAGGAAGGTGGCGAGGAGCGGCCCGCCGAAGAGCGGCGCCCGGCAGGTGCGCTGGACCACGTAGAGCGAGGTGGCCATGAGCGCGTTGCCGCCGAAGGCGAAGATGACGGCCGAGGTGTGCACCGGTCGGAGCCGGCCGAAGGTGGTCCACTCGAGACCGAGATTGAGGACCGGGTAGGCGAGCTGGAAGGCGATGTACGTTCCAACCAAGAAACCCACGATCCCCCAGAACATGGTGGCGATCGTGAACCAGCGGACGACGTCCTCGTTGTAGGCCGGTGCTGCGGCCTCGACTCGACCCAAAGCGATGCTGGCCATGCAGCGCTCCTCGACGGTTGCCACGGACCCGCGACCGCCCTCGCGGCCGAACCCGTGCGGTGCTTCTCCGACGGGGAGGTTAAGAGCTCCTTGATCTACATCAAAATCCCCTGCGACCATTGGCGCTAGGAGGCGGACGCGCTGGGCGCGACGCTCGGCCCGCGCTAGGATGCTGCGAGAGCGGGGGAGTGCTCCGAGATGGCGGAAGCTGTGGCGGCCGGCGGCGCGCCGGTGATCCGGATCCGGCGGATCGAGCTCGATCAGCCCTGGGCGTGGCTCGCCAAGGGCTGGCAGGATTTCCGCGCCAACCCGGCGTTGGGGGTCTTCTACGGTGTGCTCGCCGCGGTGACCGGCTACCTCATCCTCTTGGGCCTTTGGTGGGCCGGCATGCTCTACCTCGTCCTGCCGCTTTTGAGCGGCTTCCTCATCGTCGGGCCGATCCTCACGGTCGGGCTCTACGAAGCCGCCCGGCGGCGCGAGGCCGGGCAGATGACGACCTTCTTCGAGGCGCTCGCTGCCTTCCAGCGCAACCCGAGCCAGATCGCCCTCATGGGCGTCGCCCTCCTGCTCTTGATGTTCGCCTGGGCACGCCTCGCGGCGATGCTGTTCATGCTCTATTTCGGCGGCAATCCGCCCTCGTTCGAGAACCTCTTCGCGCAGACTTTCCTCGAACCCGACGCGCTGCCGTTCCTCGTGATCGGCACTGCCGTGGGCGGGATCTTGGCGTTCATCGCCTTCTCGATGAGCGTGGTTTCGATCCCGCTCCTGCTCGACCGACCCGAGGTCAACGTCATCGACGCGATCATCAAGAGCTTCGAGGCGGTCCAGGTCAATTTCTTCCCACTCTTGTTCTGGGCCGCGTTGATCGTCGTCTTCACGATCGCGGGCCTCGTCACCTTGTTCCTCGGCCTCGTGGTGGTGCTGCCGCTCTTGGGCTTCGCCTCCTGGCACGCCTACCGCGATCTGGTCGAGCCGGTCGGACGGTGAGGGCGGCCATGGCGACGCGAGGAGCCGAGACGGTGGGGTCGGGCGAGGGGGGACGCGCCGGCATGGGGGCTGCGATCTACGGCGCCGTGATGGGGTTGTTGGCAATTCTCGGCCTGTTCGTCGCGGCGCGCGCCCACGACGGCGCGATCCACCTGGCCGGGTTTCTCCTGTTCCTTTTCGGTGTCATCAACATCTTCGCCCTGATCCACAAACTGACCGAGCCGCCGCGCGGTCGGACCTGAGACGGTCCGGCCAGCCCGGCGGCTCGATCGAGCTCGGCGCGCAGCCGCGGTCCGAGCGCTCCGCCGTCGGAGGCGCAGCCTGAGCAGCCGCGGACGGTTCGGACCCGTCGCGGGCGGCGGCGATGGTGGGTCGGTGGTGTAGGACTGCGAGAGATGCACCTGGCCGCCCGGACCGCTGTCCCGGGTGGTCTGGATCGAGGCGTACGGCCCCGTCCAATTGATCGCCCGGTTCGGCGAGCCACTCGCGCCGTCGGCGCTGCCTTGCTGGCTCTGCTGCGCCCGATAGCCGCTTCCGGTGGCGGTGATCGTGGTCGACCGGCTCACCGAGGCCGAAGGGCCCGAGGCGTTGCCGCTCTGCCGGGAGGACAGTGGCTTGACCGCGCCGGCGGAAATCCCGTCCATGGCCGCGTCGTCCAGCCGCCCGGCCATACGCCCCTCGGCGATGCCGGGGGCGATCCCCGCGGCTACGCCGAGCGCCGGACCGATGTTCCGCCTCATGATCGGCGATTTCCGTTGCCGGCTGTCCGGTCGGGAGGCCGGCCGTCACCGCTGCGAGCGAGGCTACCATCCGGACCGTCCCGCGCCGCGGCAGGCCAGCCTTTCGTCGTATCGCCGTCGGGAGGAGCGCGCCTTTGGCGAAAGAAGGCGGCTCAGCGCGCGCCGAGCACGACCCGGCATTCGCTCGGGAGCTCGGCCAAGGTGATCGGCCGCGGCGGCGGTCCCGGGGGCTTGGGCCGCCAGGGCTCGTCGGAGAGCCACCAGGCGAGCTCCGCACCGCAACCGTCGCCGTCGGGTGGAGGGTCCTGGTCGCGGCACAGGGGCTCGCCCTCGGGGCAACGCAGGCGGAGGTGGAAATGGCTGTCGTGCCCCCACCAGGGACGGACCTTGGCGAGCCAGGCCCGGTCCGTTCCGGCGGCATCGCAGAGCGCCCGCTTGATCCCGGGATGGACGAAGATCCGCGCGACCTCGGGGTAGGAGGCGGCACGGCGGATCAGCGCAACGTGCGACGCGCCGAAGCGAGCCGGGTCCACTTCGCGCGTGCCGGGGCGCAGCACCGAGACCGCCGCCATCGTCTCGCGCTCCTCCTCGGAAAGACGGCGCTCGGGCATCGGCGTGAGCCAGATGTCGACGTCGAGCCCCACCTGGTGCGAGGCGTGGCCGGTGCGCATCGGCCCGCCGCGCGGCTGGGCGAGATCGCCCACGAGGAGGCCCGGCCAGCCTTCGGCGCGGGCCTCACGGGCGAGCCGCTCGATCAGGGCGACGAGCCGGGGATGGCCAAAATTCCGGTTGCGCGAGAGCCGCATCGCCTGCCAGCCGGGGCCGTCGATCGGCAGCGCCACGCCGCCGGCGAGGCAACCTTTGGCGTGGCTGCCGATCACCCGGGCGGCGCCGGCGAAGGGTGGTGCCGGGGAGGCGACCGCGCCGAACAGCTCCTTGGCGGGGACCGCGTCGTCGGCCGCCGCAGCACTCGCGACGAGCGCGCCCAGCCAAATCGCGGCGAGGGCACGGCGGGTCACGGCCGGGGTCCGGGAAAGAGCTCGCGAGTGTGGCCCAACAACCGATAGTAGAGAAGCCCGTACCATTCGTACATCGCCTCGTCCAGCTCGTAGAGCCGTTCGGAAACCCGCAGACCGTCGAGTGGGCTCGGTGCTCCGCCACTGCGATAGTCGACCGGGAAGGGCACGGTCTCGAAGCCGACCGCGCGGAAGCAGCCGACCGACCGCGGCATGTGCTTGGCGGAGGTGACGAGGAGCCAGGTCTCGCCCGGCTTGGGTCGGGCCAAGGCCAGGGCGTTGCGTGCGTTCTCGATCGTGTTGCGGGCCTCCGGGTCGAGCACCAGGCGCTCCGGCGGCAGGCCGTGGCGGGCCCAAAGGGCGGCCACGACGTCGGCTTCGGCGACCGGGGCGCCGTCGATCTCGCCGATCCCGCCGGTGAACAGGACCTTGGCCTCGGGGAAACGACGCGCGAGTTCGACCATCGCCAGATAGCGGTCGCCGGCATCGTCGAAGTCCGGCCGGCCGTTGGCGACGAAGAGATGGGGAGCGGTGCCACCGCCGAGGACGACGATCCCGTCGACCCGCTCGGGCAGAGCGGGCTGCGGGAAACGGGTCTCGAGCGGCCGGGTGAGCCAGAGCCCGACCGGCAAGAGCGTGACGAGGGCGATCGTGGCGATGGCGACCGTCGCGAGCCGGAGCCCCGTGCGCCGTCCGCGCCAGGCCAGGACGAGCCCCAGAAGCGCGAGCAGGAGCAGAAGGTTGCTCGGGCGGAGGAGGAGGAAGACGAGCTTGCCCAGGACCCAGCTCAAGGCCGGAGCTCCGGGCGGGCCGGCATCTTGGCCGGGGCTTCGCGCGGCGGCATGCTCCGCCCGGTGCGGTGGACGGCGTGGCAACGGAGGTCGGGATGGCGATCGGGGGCGTGCTCGGGCTCGAGGAGCTCGCGCGGGAGGCGCGCGATGGTCGGATCGACACGGTGGTCTGCGCCTTCACCGACATGCAGGGGCGGCTCGTCGGCAAGCGAACGACCGCCCGCCATTTCCTCGAGGTCGCGCGGGACGAGTGGCACGCTTGCGACTACCTCCTCACCGTCGATATGGAGATGGAGCCGGTCCCGGGCTTCAAGGCCGCCTCTTGGGACAGGGGCTATGGCGACTTCGTCGTCAAGCCCGATCTCGCTACCCTGCGGCGTGCGCCTTGGCTGCCGGGGACCGCGCTCGTGCTCGGCGACGTGGTCGATCACGAGGGCCAGGAGCTGCCGCATGCCCCGCGCGCCATCCTCAAGCGCCAGCTCGCCCGCCTGCGCGGCCACGGTCTCGTGGCCAAAATGGCTTCCGAGCTCGAATTCTACGTCTTCGAGGAGGATTACCGAACGGCCCGCGAACGCCGCTACCAGGATCTGAAGACGGCCGGATGGTACATCGAGGATTATCACATCCTCGAGACAACGAAGCGCGAGCCCTTGATGCGCACATTGCGCAACGCACTCGAAGGTGCCGGTATCCCGGTGCAGGAGAGCAAGGGCGAGTGGGGACCCGGCCAAGAGGAGCTCAACATCCTCTACGCCGAGGCCCTCGCGATGGCCGACCGCCACGTGATCTTGAAGAACGCCGTCAAGGAGGTGGCTTTCTTGCAGGGCAAGTCGGTCACCTTCATGGCCAAGTGGCGGCCGGATCTCGCCGGTTCCTCTTGCCACGTCCACCTCTCGCTCTGGACCGTCGAGGGCGACCGCCCCGCCTTCGCCGACGAAGCCGCACCCGACGGGGTCTCGACTCTGTTCCGCCGGGCGCTCGCCGGTATGCTCGCGACGGCTGCCGAGGCGACCCTGTTCCTGGCGCCCAACGTCAACAGCTACAAGCGCTTCCAGGCGGGCTCCTTCGCCCCGACCCGGATCGTCTGGAGCCGCGACAACCGCACGGCCGGCTTCCGCATCCTGGGCCACGGTCCGTCGACGCGGATCGAGTGCCGGATCCCCGGGGCTGATGTGAATCCTTATCTCGCCTACGCGGCGCTGATCGCCGGGGCCCTGCACGGGATCGAGGCGAACCTCGAGCCGCCGCCCGTCTACCATGGCGACGCCTACAAGGATGCGGCCGTGCCGTCGGTGCCGAAGACGTTGGGCGAGGCGATCGCCCGGCTCGAGGGCTCGCGTGTGCTCCGCGCCGCCCTGGGCGAGGAGGTGATCGAGCATTACCTGCACGCCGCCCGCTGGGAGCAGAGCTGCTTCGAGCGCGCCGTCACCGATTGGGAGCTGATCCGCTACTTCGAGCGCGGGTGAGGGCGGGCGGATGACGGCTGCGCTTTCGCTCTTCGATCTCGCCGGACGGGTGGCACTCGTGACCGGCGCGAGCCGCGGGATCGGGGCCCGGCTCGCCCGCGGCCTGGCCGAGGCGGGGGCCGACCTCGCGGTGACCGCGCGCAGCGCCGAGGCGCTCGCCGAGACCGTCCGCGCGATCGAGGCCACGGGCCGCCGCGCGCTCGCGCTTCCCCACGATTCGGCCGAGGTCGAACGGGCCCGCGACGTCGTGGAGCGGGTCGTAGCAGGCCTCGGCCGGCTCGACATCCTCGTGGTCAATGCCGGGGTCGAGGAGGTCCGGCCCTCGACCGAGGTCGACCCGGCCCTTTGGGAGCGCATCCACCGGGTCAACCTCGAGGGTGCCTTCTTCGCCATGCAGGCCGCGGCCCGGCACTGGATCGCCCTCGATCGGCCGGGTGCGATCGTCACGATCTGCTCCTTGACCTCCTTCGTGGGCGTGCCGACGGCGGCCCCCTACACCGCCTCCAAGAGCGGGCTCTTGGGCCTCACGCGCGCGCTCGCGAGCGAATGGGCCCAGAAGCGGATCCGGGTCAACGCGATCGCCCCGGGCTATTTCCGCACCGCCATGACCGAGCCCTTCTACGCCGACCCGGCCTGGCAGGAGCGCATGCTCGCCAAGATCCCGATGGGCCGCTTCGGCGCCCTGGACGATCTCGTGGGCGCCTGCATCTTTCTCGCGAGCGACGCGGCCGCCTACGTCACCGGCCAGTGCCTGGCGGTCGACGGCGGCTATCTTGCATCGATCTGAGGGGAGGGCACGCGTGGCGGTGGGCGTTGCGGCGCGCCCGACCGTGTCGTGGTCGGACACGGCGCCGGCGGTCGAGGCCACGGGGCTCGGCCGGCGTTACGGGGAGGTCTGGGCCCTCGAGGAGGCGTCGTTCCGCCTGGAGCGCGGCCAGTTCCTCACCGTGCTCGGCCCCTCGGGCTCCGGCAAGTCGACGCTCTTGAAGCTCATCGCCGGCTTCGAACGGCCGGATCGTGGCCATGTGCGCCTGTTCGGCGTGGAGGTCGACGCGGTACCGCCGCATCGCCGGCCGATCGGGATGGTCTTCCAGCGCCTCGCGCTCTTCCCGCACATGACCGCAGCCGGCAACGTGGCCTTCCCGCTCGAGATGCGGCGCTTCGATCCGCGCGAGATCCCGGCCCGGGTCGAGCGCTTCTTGAAGCTCGTCCGGCTCGAGGGCCTGGGCGGGCGGCGGCCGCACGAGCTCTCGGGCGGCCAGCAGCAGCGCGTGGCGATCGCCCGGGCGCTCGTCTTCGAGCCCGAACTCCTCCTGCTCGACGAGCCGCTCGCCTCGCTCGACGTCCGCTTGAAGGAGGAATTGCAACTCGAGTTCCGCCGGATCCAGCGCGAGCTCGGCGTGACCACGATCAACGTCACCCACGACCAGCGCGAGGCGCTCGTCCTCTCCGATCGGGTGATCGTCATGGCCGGCGGCCGCATCCTGCAGGAGGGCGACCCCGAGACCGTCTGGCGCGACCCGGCGCACCCCTTCGTCGCGCGCTTCCTGGGCGTGGGCACGATGCTGCGCGGGCGGGCCGAGCCCGGGCCCGCGCTGCGGATCGGCGAGCGGCTGCTGCCGGGTCGGGTACCGAACCCGGCGACCGCGCCGCGACCCGGGCAGCCGGCGGTGGCGGCGCTGCGCGCCGAACGGGTGCGGATCGCCCCGGCCGACAGCGCGGAAGGCGATGGCACGCGGCTTGCAGGATGGCTTGCAGGACGGGTCGAGGATGCGGTGTTCGAGGGCGAGCGGGTGCTCTACGAGCTTTCCGTGCCGGAACTCGCCGGCCTGCGGTTGCGGGCGATCGACCGCGATCCGGGCGGCCATGCGCGGCACCGACCGGGTGCGCCGGTGTGGGTGCAGTGGAGCCCCGACGATCTCCTCTTGTTCGACGCGAGCCTCGAGACAGGGAGCGATCCATGAGCGAACCGAGCTTTTCGACGAGCCGCCGGCGCCTGCTCGGCGGTGCCACGGCCTTGGGTGCGGGCCTGGCGATGCCCGCGATCTTGCGGGCGCAAGAGCCGGCCAAGCCCGCCGAGCTCATCGTCCGGGCCTGGGGCGGGGTCTGGGTCGACAGCTTGAAGAAGGGTGTGTCCGACCCGTTCACCGCCAAGACCGGCATCGCGATCCGTCACGACCTCACCGAGGACAACGAGATCAAGCCGCGGATCTGGGCGGCGGTCGCCCAGGGCCGGATGCCGCCGATCCACGTGAATTGGGACACGACCGCGAACGCCACCTCCTCGGCGCTGCGCGGCGTGTGCGAGGACCTTGCCGACCTCCCGAACCTCGCCAAGGTGCTGCCGCTCGCCAAGCCGATCGGGCTCACGGGCGTGCCGATCGTCAACCTCTATTCCTACGTCTACGTGCTGGCCTACCGGCCCGAAGCCTTCCCGGGCGGTCCGCCCACCTCCTGGAACGTGCTGTTGGAGCCGCGCTTCAAGGGCCGGATCGCGCTCTACAACGACGGGATCGGCTTCCACCCCGTGGCGCAGGTCCTGGGCGGCGGCAAGATCTCGGACATCCCGGGCAACATGGAGCCGTGTTGGGCCTTCATCCGCAAGCTCAAGGAGCAGAAGCCGCTTCTGGGCGAGGACCCGGACTTCACCAACTGGTTCCAAAAGGGCGAGATCGACGTCGCCTGCACGATCTCCTCGAACGCCCGCGAGGCCAAGGCCAAGGGCGTGAACGTCGCCTGGACCGTGCCGAAAGAGGGCGCCAAGGTCGACACCGACGGGATGTGGATCCCCAAGGGCCTGCCCGCCAACGAGCTCTACTGGGCCAAACGTTACGTCGACTTCGCGCTCTCGACCGAGGCCCAGCAAGTCTGGCTCGACGGGCTCGGCCTGCCGGGTGTGGCGCCGGGCTTGAAGCCGCCCGCCGACCTCGTGGGCGACCCCTCCTATCCCACGACCGAGAAGGACTACGAGCGGCTGATCTTGATCCCGCCCAAGATCCAGGCCGAGCACACGGCCGAGTGGTTCGCCCGCTTCAAGGAGATCATGCAGAGCTGAGGTTCTTCTTGGCGATCCTGGGCGGCCGGCCGGCGGCCCGCGCCGGCCGCCCCCCGGCCGCGGCCTATCGCCTCTCCTGGCGCATCCTCGACGCGCTCGAGGCGGTGGCGGCGCGCTGGCCCGCCCGCGCGGAAGGTGCGGTCAAGTGGCTCCTCCTCGGCCCCGCCCTCGCGGTCGTGGGCCTGTTGGTCTTCGGCCTGGTCGTCATGGCCGATGCGAGCCTGCGGGTGATGGATTTCCGCACCTACCAGCTCGGCGAAGACTATTCGACCGCCAACTACGTGCGGCTTTTCGGCTGGGGCGCCTTCCACGCCACCCTCTGGCGCAGCCTCCTCGCGACCCTCCTCGTCACGCTCTTCTGCCTCCTGCTCGCCTTCCCTTATGCCTACGCGCTCACCCGGACGGCGAGCGCCCGGCTCCGCCGGGTCCTGCTCGTCGGGCTCTTCTTGCCCTTCTTCGTGGGCCAGGTCGTGCGCGCCTATGGCTGGCTCGTCATCCTCGGCCAGCAGGGGCTCGTGAACCAGGCCCTCGGCCTCGTGGGGCTCGGGCCCTATCGCCTCCTCTTCTCCTACCCGGCGGTCCTGTTCGGCCTCGTCCAGTACATGCTGCCCTTCGCGGTCCTCATGCTCGCCCCGGCCCTCGCCGCGATCCCCGAGGAGATCGAGCGGGCGGCCGCGAGCTGTGGCGCGTCGCGCGGCCGCACCCTCCTGCGCGTCGTCGTGCCGATGGCCCGACCGGGGCTCATTGCCGCGGCCCTCGTGGTCGCGACCTTGACGCTCACCGACTTCGCGATGCCGGCGATCTTGGGCGGTGGGACCAACGACTTCCTCGCCAACCTCGTGCACGACCAGTTCTTCCGGACCTCGAATGCCGGCCTCGGCTCGGCGATCGCCCTCGTCTTGACCCTTCTCGGCACGACCGTGGCGGGCCTCTTGCTGGCGGCCGCCGGGGTCGGGGCCCTCGGGCTGCGGGGGGCACGGTGAGGCAGGTTCCCTTCGCGTCCGGGGTCGCGCTCGCCCTCCTGCTCCTCTTGGCGGCACCTTCGCTCGTCGTGGCCGGCGCCTCGCTCACCGCCGGCAGCATCGTCCAGTTCCCGCCCGAGGGCCTGAGCTTGCGCTGGTACGGGAAGGTCCTCGAGGCCCGCGAGGTGCGCGACGCCTTCCTCCGATCGCTCGAGGTCGCGACCGTCTGCACGGCACTCGCCGTGCCCTCGGGCACGCTCGCCGCGATCGCGCTCGCGCGCTGGCGCTTCCGAGCGGCCCTCGCGATCCAGCTCTACCTGCTGTTGCCCTTCACCGTGCCGCTCATCGGCTCGGGCATCGGCCTCATGCTCCTGTTCGGCGAGCTCGGCCTTCTGGGCCGGGTCTGGCCGGTCGGCATCGCCTGCTGTGTGATCAACCTGCCCTTCATGATCTGGGCGGTCGCCGCTTCGGTGAACGCGCTCGACCCCGAGCTCGAGCGGGCGGCCGCGAGCTGCGGGGCGGGGCCGGTGCAGACCTTCCTGCTCGTGACCCTGCCCGCGGTGGCACCCGGCATCCTCGCGGGTGCGCTCGTCATGTTCGTCCTCGCCCTGAACGAGTTCCTCGTGAGCCTGCTCCTGGTCGATGCCCGGACGGTGACGCTGCCGGTCCAGATCTACACCCAGATCCGCGGCGTGATCACGCCCGACCTCGCAGCCGTCTCGACCGTCTACGTCCTGGTCGCGGCGGCCGCCGTCCTGCTGCTCGACCGGTTGGTCGGGCTCGAGATCTTCCTCCGCTCGCGCTGAAGGAGCCGATCCATGACGACCCTCGCACCCCGCTTCCTCGAGCTCGATCGGCTCGACGGGGAGGACCGCGCAGCCCTTCTCTGGCGGGCCGATCAGACGATCGAGCCGATCCTCGAGCAGGTGCGGCCGATCGTCGAGGCGGTGCGGGTCGAAGGCGACGCGGCCCTGCGGCGCTTCGCCCGCGAGCTCGACGGCGTGACGGGTCCCCTCGATTCCCTGGTCGCCACCGAAGACGAGGTGGGTCGCGCCTATGCGGCGGTCGGCCCGGAGATCGTCGAGGCGATCCGCTTCGCGATCGCCGGGATCCGCGCCTTCCACGAGCGGCAGAAGCCCGAGCCCATGTGGCTGCACGAGGTCCGCCCGGGTGCCTTCGCCGGCGACCGCTGGACCCCGGTGCCGTCGGTGGCGCTCTACGTGCCGCGCGGCAAGGGCGCCTTCCCCTCGGTCACGATGATGACGGCCGTGCCGGCGGTGGTGGCCGGGGTGCCGGAGATCACGATCCTGACACCGCCCACACCCGAGGGGGGCGTCGACGCCGCGACCCTGGTCGCCGCCGCCGAGGCCGGGGTGAAGCGGGTCTGCAAGGTGGGCGGCGCGCAGGCGGTGGCGGCCGCCGCCTTCGGCACGGAGAGCGTGCCGCGCTGCGCCAAGATCGTGGGCCCGGGCAGCCCCTGGGTGGTCGCGGCCAAGCGCCTGCTCGCGCATCGGATCGACACGGGGCCGCCTGCCGGACCTTCGGAGGCGATCGTCTTCGCCGACGAGACGGCCGATCCCGAGCTCGCCGCGGTCGATCTCTTGATCGAGGCGGAGCACGGGCCGGACAGCTCGGCCTACCTCGTGACCCCCTCGCGGCGCGTGGCGGCAGGCGCGCTCGCCGCGCTGCCGCGCCGCTGGGCCGAGCTCCCCGAGCCGCGGCGGAGCTACACCCGGGCCGTGCTCGAGGGGCCGCGCGGCGGGGTCCTGCTCGCCCCCACCCTCGAGGCGGCCTATGCTTTCGTGAACGCTTATGCGCCCGAGCATCTCGAGGTGCTCTCGGCCGAGCCTTGGGCGCATCTGGGCGCGCTGCGGAACGCCGCGGAGATCCTCTTGGGTCCCTTCACCCCGATCACCCTCGGCAATTTCGTGCTCGGGCCCAATTGCGTCCTGCCGACGGGCGGCTGGGCGCGGAGCTTCGGGCCGCTTTCGGTCACCGACTTCATGAAGCGGAGTTCGATCGGCTACGTCACGGCCGGGGCCTATCCGGCGCTCGCCCGACCTGCCATGCTCTTGGCCGAGTACGAGGGGTTCCCGGCCCATGCCGCGGCATTGCGGGCGCGTGGCGGGGCGGGCGAGGGGAGGTAGCGATGGCGACGGTCGATCCGAACCGGGTGATCCTCGTGGGCGAGAACCCGTTCATTCGGCTCTCGGAGAGCGACGGGGCGCCGTTCTCGACCAACGCGAGCTTCTGGCGGATCGTGACCTGCTCCGGGGGACCGGGCCACGTGCTCCATTCGAAGAGCGAGCTCACCCGCGGGACGTGGCGGATCCGGACCGACAATCTCGCCATGGCCCGCTGGCTGCAGGCGACCGTCCAGGGCATGCTCGAGCCCGAGACCGCCGATCCCTCGATCCCGGTCGTTGATGCCGCCTTCGAGAAGGAGGGCGATCCGCTCATCGTCGGAGCGAGCGAATCGTGAGCGCGCGAGAAGATCGCGCTCACTTGGTACGAGCCCGCCGAGCCGTTCCTGTCGCACACCCCTGTGGCACCCGATCCCGGGGCGGCGCTGGGGCGTGTGCACGGTGCCGATCCCGGACCTGGGCGCGCGGCTCGCGATCGACGGGGTCGAGGCGGCCGGCAGGCCATGGCCGCGCGATCGGGAGGGCCGGCCCTTCTCGACTTGCGCGCTCGCGATCAACGAGAGCTGGACCGAGGAGCTGGCGGGGTAGGCCGCATGGACCCGCGCACGGTGGCGGACCGACGAGCGCAGGCGCGGCTCGGGTGCCCGATCGGGTCCCGCCCTTTTGCGTCGAACTCCGTCGAGGCGCGCCTCGGCTCCGAGCCG
>Ga0308408_1000389_pt1 | contig 25816 bp, 17 predicted proteins | sample HotsprSampleMSe3_FD_203466 | JGI IMG/M metagenome (GOLD analysis project Ga0308408, IMG submission 203466) | Hot spring phototrophic mat microbial communities from Mushroom Spring, Yellowstone National Park, Wyoming, United States - 20060912_MSe3 ... | reverse complement strand
TGGTAACGGCCCCTACGAAAAAGGCGATGATAGCCACGAGAAAGATGCTATCCCGTCCGATGATGAGGAATTCTTGTGTCCAGAGCTGATAGTAGAGCCGCCAGTGCAAAAGCCCCGTAAAGGTGCGCCGCAGAAGCAAGAAATACGTGCCTACGGCTTCAAGCGCTTGAATGAGCGGGCTGAGCATGGAACCAGTTACTCTGGGCAAGTAGGCGCGGCAGCAGGACGTGAAAGGTGGTCTGGCCGGGCTGAGAGGAGACTTCGAGACGGCCGTGGTGCTTTTCCACGATGCGGCGGCAGATATCCAGCCCTAAGCCCGTTCCTTCTCCCCGGGACTTAGTAGTGAAAAAGGGCTCAAAGATGCGCGGCAGGATCTCAGGGGGGATGCCAGGGCCGTTATCCGTAAAGGAAACCCGGATAAAATCGCCATTTAGCTGCGCTTCGATGCGTAGGCGCCCCTGCCCATTCATGGCCTGTATAGCATTCTGAATGATATTCGTCCAGACCTGGCCGATTTCGTCTGCAAAGAGATAGAGTTTTGGCAGGGCAGGGTCGTAATAGGTCTCTACCTCTACGCCCTGTTTGAGCTGATTTTGATAGAGGGTGAGAATGGTGTCGATGGACTCTGGGAGATCGGTGAGGACGGGGGTAGAGCGATCGCCGCTGGTATGGACATAGCTTTTGAGGGCGAAGACGACCTTACGGGTGCGCTGAGAGGCAAGGAGGATGTTTTCGAGCTGCAAGCGAAGCTGACCCAAGAGGTAGATGAGGTCTATGGTTTCTGGGATATGGAGGAGGGACAGGATGGGGGCCAGGTCGTTTTCCTGGTGGAGGCCGGCTTCTACGAGGCGGCGCGCGGCACTTTCGGGATCGGGTAGGCCGGCTTCTTCCAGGCTGGCGGCGAAGCGTTTACGCAGGGCCCGCTCTTCCCGGCTGGTGAGGGTGGGCCGCTCCTTCGCCAAAAGCGTGTTTTGTATCCAGCTCCAGAGGTTGGAGATAGTTTGGGGGTCCTGGGCCTGTAGACTTGATAGCAGGCGCAGGAGGTTGGGCAACGTTTCTATGAGGGTTTCGGCAGAGCCTTTGATGGCGCCGAGGGGGCTATTGATCTCGTGGGCGATGCCGGCGATAAGCTGGCCAAGGGCCGCCATCTTTTCGGAAAAGATAAGCTGCTCCTGAGTAGAGCGCAGGTTTTGCAGGGCCTTCTGGAGTTCGGCGGTGCGCTCTTCTACCCGACGTTCGAGGGTTGCATTGAGCGTTTCTAATTCAGAGCGGGCTTCGCTGGCTTCGCGGATTTTTGCTTCGAGGAGCGCATTCTGGTTTTGGAGGTTTATGAGGAGCTGGTTTATGCGGTGTTGCTGAATGGCGCTGCTGAGGAGGGCGGAGAGGAGTGGGAGGATATCGTGGAGGGCTTCTTGCTGGGCGGGGGTGGGCTCGTCGTATAGGAGAAGTTCTAAGACGCCCCAGGTTTGGTGCTGGTAGAGGCAAGGGAGCGTCCAGAGGGCGTATTCGGGGAGGGCGCCAATAGCGAGGGGGTGCGAGTTCTGGGTATCCAGGCGGAGGTAGATAGGGATTTGACGCTGAGCGGCTTCACCGGCGGGGCCTTCCCCCCAGGCTAAGGGAAGCAATTTCTCGCGTGGGCGTCCCAGTACGGCAATAGGGGTAAGTAGCTTTTCTTCCATAGCGGCATAAAATGCCGCTGAGAGGAGGGGTACCTGGTGGCGAATCACATGCAGCATACGTAAGGCCCAGGCCTCTAAGGCTTCCCCGGGCCGCCAGATGAGGTCCCATGCCCGCTCAACCCTATCCGCGTTTCTATCTAACTGGCTATTCTTACTCATGGTGCGGTAGCGAGAGCTTTCTGAATCGTATTCAGGAGCGCTTCCCGTTCCCAGGGCTTCCGAATAAAGGCAAAGAGATTCGCATAGCGCTCGGCCCGCCGAATCGCCTCCTCGTCCGCATACGCCGAAAGCATAATAAGCCGAATATCCGGGTAGCGCTGGGCTACCCGAATGAGAAAGCTATCTCCTTTCTCTAAGGGCATGAGCCAATCGCTGATGAGAAGAACAATACGGCGCTGCCTATCGTGATAGTCTTCAATGATTTCCCAGGCTTCTTCGGCGCTTTGGGCAGTCTCGTAGTCGTAAGTGTCTTCATAAGCGCTGCGTGCCTGCGCAATAAGAGAGTCCAGGACGAGTTTTTCATCGTCTACGAAGAGAATCACCGGACGGCTCATCAGCTTTCCAGGGCTTTCTGGATGAGGTTCATGAGGTAGTCTTTATCCCAGGGCTTCTGGACGAAAGAGAGGATATGGGCTTCTTTTTGGGCGCGTTCTACGGCTTCGGGGCTGGCCTGCCCGGAGAGCATGATGAGCGCTACCTGGGGAAAGCGTTTATGCACGCGGATGAGAAACTCGTCGCCCTTGATACGAGGCATGAGCCAGTCGCAGATAATCAGATGCACATCGCTGCCCTCGGCGTAAACCTCGTCAATGTACTCTTCGGCTTCTTCGGCGCTGGTGAAGGCCTCATAGCTGTACCGATTACCGAAAGTCTGCGTAAGCTGGGCCATGAGGGTATTGAGTACAACCTTTTCGTCGTCCACGCAAAGGATCAGCTTCTTAGGCATATCGGAGAGACAAATATCGGGGAAAATTGGGATTTGAGAGGGGGGCTGGGAGGCCTTTGGGCCAGCTTTGTACAGGCGTATCTCTCATCCCCGCAGGCGGGAGCCGTATTGCATTTCGTAGTAGTGGCGGTATTCGCCGGTCTGGACGCCGGCTATCCAATCGGGATTGTCCAGGTACCAGCGGATGGTCTGGCGCAGCCCCTCATCAAAGGAGACCTGCGGGCGCCACCCCAGCTCAAGCAGATGGGGAGAGGGCTTGATGGCATAGCGATAATCATGGCCGGGGCGGTCGGTTACAAACGTGATGAGCGAGAGGCTATCTTGACTGCCGGTGATTTCATCGTATAGCTGGCATAGGCGGGAAACTACGTCTATATTGCGGCGGGGATTTTCGGCGCCGATGAGGTAGGTGTGGCCTCGCCGCCCCGCCCGCAGTAGCCGGTCTATGGCCCGCACATGGTCCTCCACGTAAATCCAGTCCCGAACGTTTTCCCCCCTTCCGTATATGGGGATGGGTTTGCGCTGCATGAGATTCAGGATGGTGAGGGGGATGAGTTTTTCTGGGAACTGGTAGGGGCCGTAGTTATTGCCGCAGTTGCTAATGAGGTAAGGCAAGCCATAGGTGTGGCCATAAGCCCGAACGAAATGGTCTGCTGCGGCTTTGGAGGCGGAGTAGGGGCTGCGCGGATCATAGGGCGTGCCTTCTTCAAAGAACCCTTCATCGGATAGGCTCCCATACACCTCGTCCGTAGAGACCTGGTAAAAGACCACATCGCTGCGGTCTTTCCACAGGCCTCGGGCCAGTTCTAAGAGGGTTATCGTACCTAAGACGTTCGTATGGACGAAATGGCGGGGGGAGAGGATGCTGCGGTCGACGTGGCTTTCGGCGGCGAGGTGGAGGATGGCGTCGGGCGGGTGGGCTTGCCAGAGGGCTTCCATGGCGGCGGCATCAGCGATATCGGCTTTGTAGAACGTGTAGTTGGGCGCCTCAGCAACGTCCGAGAGGTTAGCGAGGTTGCCGGCATAGGTGAGGGCATCCACGACGATGATGTGGTCCTGAGGGTAGTTGCGGACGAGATGGCGTACAAGGTGGCTTCCGATGAAGCCGGCACCGCCTGTTACCCAGATTCGCATGGTCAAATGTACGTTGTGAAACGGAGAGGTAGGATTTTTCGTATATTGGGGAGATGCGTTTAGGGCTGATTTTATTGGCGAGCTGGGTGTCGGCCCAGGTGGTGGAAGGTAGCTGGATGGCGTACAGCGGGTCTGAGCTGATTAGACATCGTTATCATCGGGGTTACTTGCCGCCGCTCCTAATGAATGGCGGTTTTCTGGGGGTGAGTCGGGGCCTTGCCCGATCTGGGCGATCGTATCAAATACGGTGGTGGGGCGAGGGACGCATAGCGCTGCCAGTAGTTGGGGCAGGTGGTATGGGACGGCTTAAGGTCGTGCCCGGCGCTGCTACAGGCTTTGCCTTTCAGGTGGCTTTCCCGGAGTTTGATCAGTTTTACCTACAGATAAGCCCAGGCATAGACGCCTACTGGATGCAGGTTGGCGACCCCGCCTACACGACCTTTTCCCAGGATGCGCAAATCCGGCCTATTCTCGTCTTAGAGCTGGGGTTACCCACTCAGGATGGGTTTCCTTTCTTTGCGCGCTATGGCTTTTATCCTACGCCGGGCAGTACCTCCCGTTGGATTCTTAGCATAGGCAGCTATTTCAGGCTATAGAAAACGATTTCGTACAGCCTAAAAGTGCATACCTTTGTGTATGCGCTTGATAGGGCCGGGTATTCTGGTGGCGGTGGGGTACATGGACCCGGGAAACTGGGCGACGGGGATTGCGGCGGGCAGTCAGTATGGGTATCAGCTGGGTTGGGTGATTTTGGCTTCGAGTATGGTGGCGATGCTTTTGCAGGTGCTATCGGCCCGCATAGGCATCGTTACCGGCCAAGACCTCGTTGGGCTGGGCTATACTTACTTCGGGCGCTGGGGGGGAGGCTTTTTGGCGCTTATGGCCCTGATCGCCGTGATTGCGACAGACCTGGCGGAGGTACTGGGGTTTGCGCTGGCGCTCAATCTCCTTTTTAAGCTACCCTTATCAGCTGGTGCTTTTCTGGCTCTCGTAGAGACGCTGCTGGTTCTGAGCTGGGCGGGGCGGCGCCCCCACCTCCTGGAAGTATTGGTCGGCCTCTTGACACTGGGTATCGTCGGGATTTTTGTCTATGAGCTATGGCTTTTACGTCCTGCTGCTGCGGAGATGGGACGGAGTCTTCTGCCCAATGGGCTTATTTTCCGGGATGGCGAGGCTTTGTATTTAGCTCTGGGCCTCATTGGCGCCACTATCATGCCCCATAACCTCTATCTACATAGCGCCTGGGCGCGGGGACACTTCCGGGGCACGGAGGGATTTCGGGCGCTGACCGTAGACACGGTGCGCAGCCTGGGCCTGGCATTTTTTGTGAATATCGCCCTGCTATGGACAGCGGCGACTTTGCGCCTGCACACGTTTGAAAGCTCGCCAACAGGTTGGGGCATCACAGAGGCCTACTATCTCTTTGAGCCGACGTTGGGAAGCGCCGCAGCCGGGATAGCCTTTGGTATAGCGCTTTTACTCGCTGGCCACAATGCCACCCTCACCAGCACCTTAGCCGGTCAGATCGTGCTTGAGCACCTCATCCCTCAGCGCTTGTCTCCTACTTGGCGGGCGCTCTTGGTACGCGGCGCCGCTATCGTCCCCGCTACCCTGGCCCTCCTACTATGGGGCCAAGATCACCTGAATGACCTCTTAGTCTTCAGTCAGGTGGTGCTCTCTTTGCAGCTGCCTTTCGTGCTCCTGCCTATGCTGTTTATTCTTTGGAAGCTCCCCGCCGTAGGTATAAGCCGGTGGACGTACGGCCTTGCTGCTACTATCAGTTTGGTCATCATTTCTCTGAACTTGCTGCTTTTGTGGCGAGTCTAATCTGCCTTTGCGAGGCTACCTGAGAAAAAACTTACTGCGCCCTCCCGTCGGGAAGCTTTTTCTTTCCAGCTACTGGCAGGGAAAAGGCGGGTGAAAGAGTCTGGGCAGGACCCTTCCAGCTCCTTGCTTTCCGGTTTAGGGGTGGGTCCTTCTTCCCCCAATCCTATCGGAGAAGGGGTGTGGCTAACCCCTCCCCTGGTTGTATAAGGTCTTATTCTGCGTAGGGGTCTGGGAGCAGGGCGGCCCGCAGGAATTCGCGCTGGAGAGTAGCAATAGCTGAGAGGGGCACCTTAGCAGGGCATTCTACGGCGCAGGCGCCAGTATTAGTGCAGTGGCCGAAGCCTTCCAGGTCCATTTGCTTGACCATTTTCAGAACGCGGCTGCGACGTTCGGGCTGTCCTTGCGGCATCAGAGAAAGGTGGGCCACCTTCGCCGCCGTAAAAAGCATGGCCGAGGCATTCTTACAAGCGGCCACACAGGCTCCGCACCCGATGCAGGCCGCATAGTCAAAGGCCTTGTCCGCTACGGGCTTGGGTATCGGGATGCTATTCGCATCTGGCGCACTGCCCGTATTTACCGACACGTAACCGCCCGCCTGGACAATACGGTCCAGGGCTGACCGGTCTACCACTAAGTCCCGAATAACTGGATAGGGCTTTGCGCGAAAAGGCTCTATGGTGATCGTCTCTCCATCCCGGAAGTGCCGCATGTAGAGCCGGCACGTGGTGATATTTGGAAGGGGGCCGTGTGCCCGACCATTGATGAATAGGCCGCAGGAGCCGCAGATGCCCTCCCGACAATCATGATCAAAGGCAACCGGCTCTTTTCCTGCTTTGATGAGTTTCTCGTTGAGGACGTCCAGCATCTCCAAGAAGGAGGCATTCGGCGAGATGTTGTCTACCTCGTAAGTCTCAAAGTGTCCCGGGTCCTGGGCGTTTTTTTGCCGCCAGACTTTCAAGGTGAATCGCATAGGCTTATTTGTAGCTACGGGTTGTTGGTTTGACGAACTCAAAAGTTAACGGCTCTTTATGCAAGGCGGGCGGTTCATTTTCGCCTTTCCACTCCCAAGCGGCCACGTAGGCGTATTTTTCGTCGTTACGGAGGGGTTCGCCTTCGGGGGTCTGGTACTCTTCGCGCAGGTGACACCCGCAAGACTCCTCCCGATGGTAGGCATCGGTGATCATGAGCTCGCCCAGCTCCAGAAAGTCAGCCACGCGCAGGGCTTTTTCCAGGTTCTGGTTGAATTCTTGACCGGTGCCGGGGACGAGCACTTCTTTGTAGTACCGCTCGCGAAGCGCACGTATTTGCTGGAAGGCTTGGGTGAGACCTTCGGCATTGCGGGCGAGGCCGCAGTGGTCCCAGAGGATTTTCCCCAGTTCACGGTGGAATTCATCCACGGTACGTGTGCCTTTACCCGAAAGTACACGTTGAATACGCGCCTTAGTTTCGCGCTCGGCGTCCTCAAAGGCGGCTGTTTCTGTCGAGAGCTTGACGAAGAGCTGGGTGGCCAGGTAATCGCCAATCGTATAGGGCAAGATGAAGTAGCCGTCAGCCAGGCCTTGCATGAGGGCGCTGGCACCTAAGCGGTTAGCCCCGTGGTCCGAGAAGTTGGCCTCTCCGATGGCGTACAGCCCCTCAATGTTGGTCATGAGGTTGTAATCCACCCACAGACCGCCCATCGTATAATGTACCGCCGGGTAAATGCGCATCGGGGTTTCCCAGGGGCTTTCGCCGGTGATCTCCTCGTACATCTCGAAGAGGTTGCCGTAGCGCTGGTAGATTACTTCCCGTCCTAAGCGTTTGATAGCATCGGAGAAGTCTAAGTAGACGGCTCGTCCGGTGGGACCGACCCCATAGCCCATTTCACAGACCCGCTTAGCAGCCCGTGAGGCGATATCCCGGGGAACCAGGTTACCATAGGAGGGGTACCACTCTTCCAGGTAGTACCAGCGCTCTTCTTCGGGGATTTGGTGGGGGGGTCTGGGATCGCCGGCTTTGCGAGGGACCCAGACGCGGCCGTCGTTGCGGAGGCTTTCGCTCATGAGGGTGAGCTTGGACTGGTATTCGCCGCTCTGCGGAATGCAGGTGGGGTGGATTTGGACGAAGCTGGGGTTAGCGAAGTAGGCCCCGCGCCGGTGTGCCCGCCAGGTCGCCGTGGCGTTGGAGAGTTTGGCGTTGGTGGAAAGGAAATAGGCGTTGCCGTAGCCGCCGGTAGCAAGGACGACGGCATGGGCTGCGACGCGGTGGATTTCGCCCGTGATGAGGTTACGCACGATGATGCCGCGCGCGCGGCCGTCTTCTACGACGATGTCCAGTACCTCGTGGTTGTGGTAGACTTTGGCATTGCCGAGGGCGACTTGGCGCTGGAGGGCGGCATAAGCGCCGAGGAGGAGCTGCTGGCCGGTTTGTCCGCGCACATAGAAGGTACGCATGAGCTGAGCACCCCCGAAAGAGCGCGTATCCAGCAGCCCGCCGTACTCCCGGGCGAAAGGGATCCCCTGCGCCACGCAGTGGTCAATGATTTTCACGCTGACCTCGGCCAGGCGGTACACATTGGACTCACGCGCCCGGAAGTCGCCTCCCTTGATGGTATCGTAGAAGAGCCGCCAGATACTATCGCCGTCGTTGCGGTAGTTTTTAGCGGCGTTTATACCGCCCTGAGCCGCGATGCTGTGCGCGCGCCGGGGGGAGTTGTGATAGACGAAAACTTTCACCTGGTATCCCAGCTCGCCTAAGGAGGCCGCTGCGGAGGCGCCACCCAGCCCTGCTCCTACCACGATCACCTCCAGTTTGCGCTTATTGTGGGGGGCCACCAGGCGGAGGCTATCCTTATGTCGGGCCCAGCGGGTGGAGAGGTCGCCGCTTGGGACCTTGCTATTCGTAATCGGGTCTCCTTCTCGCCAGGTAATCACCGACGGTGTCGTGATGACCGGACTTTCAATCGTTGTCGTGCTCATACGCTTAGAAGTATTTTAGGATGAGGAAGTACATCGGGATAATCGCAAAGCCCAGCGGCACAGCAAAGGCAAATATTGCGCTCACCCACTGCACGATGCGTTGGATGCGGCGATTGAGAATTAGCCCCAGCGTCTGAATGCCGCTATAAAACCCATGCGCCAGATGAAATGCCAAAAGCACCATGCTCACCACATAAAAACCCGAATACCAGGGATTTTCAAAGGCATTTTTGCAGAGGTCGTACATCGTATAGGGGCTCCCTAAGATGCGCGACTCTACAAAGAACGACCGCAGGTGCACCAGGAGAAATACAAGGATGACCAAGCCTGAAATGGGCATGGTACGGGAGAAGAAGGAGCTATTTCGCTGGGGGTTATGCAGGGTGTAGGGGGTAGGGCGGGTCTTACGGGCTTGAAGGGCGAGGTATAAGCCCTGATAGATGTGTATGGCGAAGCCTAAGAAGAGCAGCACTTCCAGGATGCGGATGAGCGGATTCGTGCTCATGAATTCGGCGTAAGCATTGAAGGCTTCGCCCCCATCATTCCGGAGGAGGAGGAGGTTGCCTGCCAGATGCACCACCAGGAAGGTAATCAGGAAGAGGCCGGTGAGGGCCATGACGATTTTTCGTCCGACGGTGGTGTGTAGCCAGCCTTTGGCCAGGTCTGTTGCGCTTGCCATATTGCAAAAGTAGAAACAAATGCGGTGGCGTAGGCATTCCAAAATGGAATGAGGCGGGCTATTTACCAGGTGATGGGCCGGCGATAGACGGCGACGGTTTCGGTGCGGCTGAGCCGGTAGTGCCGGAAGGGGAGATGCGGTGGGGGTACAGGTGCCCAGACGGGGTTTGCCGGGAGAGTGGGGCGGTGGGTCCGCCGGGTCAAAATGTGGATCTCATCGTAGAGACCGCTACTGAGGAAAGCCTGGAGCGTCTGCGCGCCCCCTTCTATGAGGAGGCTACCCACGTGTAGGTCCCGATAAAGGGCGTGTAAAGTTTCCGCGAGGGGGTAGAGGGGGAGGGCTGGAATAGCTGTGGGGAGATCGGACGCTCCCCGCCGAGGATCATAGAAGACTATTGGCTGGGGGGATGGGCCGGGAAAGAAGCGGGTGGTGAGGCGGGGCTTGTCTAAGTGCCAGGTGGCATATCCCACGGCGATGTGGCTATGGCGGGCTCGTAGCCGGTGTCCCCACACGCGCCCCCATAAGGTAGAAATGGGCATTTGGGGGAGGTGCCGGCTGCCCAGAATAGGCGGCTCAGCCGGCGTCTTGAGCTGGGCCCACTTGAGGGTGAGGTAGGGACGCTTTTCCCGGATGCTGACGGCAAAGTAGCGGATTAGGCGACGGTAGGGCGCTGGATGGGGGGCCAGAACTACCTCAATGCCAGCTGCACGGAGCTGGGATAGGCCTTGGCCGGCCACCAGAGGATTGGGATCTATCGTGCCGATGACTACCCGGCGAATGCCCGTGCTGAGGATAGCGGAGGTGCAGGGGGGCGTTTTGCCGTGATGGCAGCAGGGCTCTAAGGTCACATAAAGCGTAGCGTGGGTGAGCGGCGTGTCAGGCGGCAGGCGGCGAAGGGCTTCTATTTCGGCGTGGGGGCCACCGTAGGCTTGATGCCATCCTTCGGCGAGGATGCGCGCTTCCTCTGCGATCACGGCACCTACGGGGGGGTTTGTGGCGAGGGCAGCGGGTGCTGCGCGCCTTGCCAGGGCCATCGCCCGCCGCAGAAGCACCCCATCCACTTCTGTAAAGCCCATCTTACCCCTCTATCGTGAGGCGCGCTTCCCGAACAGTCTTCTCCTTACGGTATAGGTAGTAAAAGCTCTTATTTTTTTCATCAAAAGCGGGCGGTGTCAGTATCTCATTGCAAAGGGAATCCGGAATAGGCTGGTCATTCAGTACGGCATACCACCCATCTCGCCGACGAGCGAAAAAGAGGAGCGCCTTGCCATCCGGGCTAAAAGTAGGATGTAGCACATACTCGTAGTGGTCGCTTTCTTTACCATTCCAAACGATGCCGCTCCAGCTACCTTTTCGACGGGCGGGGTAGGCGAGGTTTTTGCCTGTTTCGTCCCATACGAGGAATGGGATATTCGTGTAAGGAGCGCCTAATTGGCCATTGTAGACGACGTGAACGGTATCTTTGTCTTTGCGCACAATAGCAGCGAAGCTTTCGCCCCGCCCGCTGAAGGCCGTGATGTGCTCATACGGTCCGGATTCCGGCGCGCCGTTGATGAATATATGATGGCGGCCATTGTATTCTACGATATAAATAACCGTCGGTCTGGCTGCCTGAGGTATCAGAAGCTTTTCAACCTTATCGTAAGTGCCGAGTTTTTTATTGTGAAGGTACACACTTTGGCCTTCTTTGTCCCGGGCGATGTAGGCTACAAATTCGCCGCTGGGCGCAGCGGTCAGCTGGGCGATTCCCCCCGCCGACGCAAGCGGGGCATGGTCCCATAGCACTTCCACGACTTTGCCTTTTTGTGCAGAGTAAAAGATGTGAGCGCTATTCGGCGTAAACTGTAAGTCACCAATCGTGTCGTAAGCAGGGCCGTGGTTTTTTCCGTCAAAGACCTGAAACTTACGGTTTTTGAGGTAGGAGTAGGCCATATTTTTCCCATCTGGGGAAAAGGTCAGAAGTCGGATAGCCGGATAGACCTCAGAACGGGGTTGGCCTAAATGGTCCCAGACTTGCCATTTGCCCTTTTCCGCTTGGGCGATGTAATACAAGTCCGATTCGGCTGTGGGATGAAACGTCAGTTCGGTAATGTAGAGGTAGGGGCGGAAAGGGATGTTATCCAGGGTAGGGAATTGGTCTTGGCCTTTGACGGCTACGTAAGCCAGGTGCCGGCCATTCGGGGAAAAGACAAAACTCCCCACCTCCTCATAGGGCACGCTCTGATCCCCATTGAAATGTACCCGAATCCCGCCCGGGACGCGTTCTTTCAGGGCAAAGACATCGCCCGTGGGGCTGGCGGTGATTTGTAGAACTTCCTGGAGCTGCTGTTCGGGCTTGCCCTTTAGAATTAGGAGTGCCTGCGCGCCTTCTACGTCCATTACCGCATACCAGTGTGTCCGTCCCTCCTTTGCAAATAGTTCGCTCTTACGAAGGCGATCTTTCTCAGAACGCAAAGAAAATGCCACTACTGATGAGAAGCTTGCTTTGAGAGCTGGGAAGTTGCCTCCTTTCGGGAAGGTCTGCGGCAAAGTCGAGATGAGCTTCGGGTCAGGCGTGGATATAGGTGGGTTAGTCTGGGGCGAGCTTTGTGCTAAGGGTGGAGGAGATGTGGGTGGGGTAGTTTCTGGGTTGGGCGGTGATGCAGGCTTGGCTGGCTCCGGGGGGGCGGGTGTCGCCGTCGCAGAGGCAGGCGCAGATATGGCGGGGGGCACCGGTGATGCCGTTTCCCCTTTCTCCGGGGGGGTCAAATACGTCGTGGAGGCCGCCTTTCGCTGGGCTGCCACCTCTATCTGCACTAAGGAGCGAACCACCTTCTCACTACCGCCCATTTCCTGAGCCTTACGCGCTAAATACAAAAGCCTCTCATCGGAAATCTGGCCTTTTTCCACCAGTACATGTACCAGCGGCTGAATATGCTGAGGGAATTTCGCACTTTTTTCCAGAAGACGCCTCTCCAGCTCTACAATCGCTACTACCTGAGTGCCAGTAAGACCCAAGCGACGGCCCCGATCCTCTATGTATTCCTGGCTTTTTGACTCCAGCTGCGAGGAGAGGACCTGCCGCAAAAAGGGCTCTAACACCTCCGCACCAAACCGGATAGGTTTCTTTCTGGCTTCATACTCGTGCACGGCTTCTTCTACGGCGATCAGCGCCTGCAAGAGAGATTCTGGCAGTTCACTCTCTGCCGCGATCAGCCTCACGAGCTCCTGCTCTTCGGGGGTTAGTGGCCCCTTCTCTAAAAGCCCCTGAATAACCTCCCCCAGCGATGTGATGGGAGATTGCCCTTTCCCCCGCAGCTGGAGAAAATGCTCCATACTTTTCACCAGCGACTCGCTCAAGCGAGCCTCCCGGACTAACTCCATCAAGTGGCCCCTTTCCGCGGCATACCCGGCATCCCCCTGCCACATCGAGAGCAGGTGCCACAGGCTCCTTAGGACGGCCGTCGTTTGCCCCCTTTCCGACGCCTCCAAAAGGTCTATTAGAGCGGACCATACCTCAGAAGCCAGCCCCGAGCCCTGCCCTACCTCTTGGAACCACTGCTCGTATGCGGCCCTTTCTGCACCCCGCGGTAACACTCGCCACAACCGCCCTAAAAACGGCAAAACCGGCTTCCGTGGCACTTGAATGAGCACCTGCACAATCTCCACAGGCAAGCGCAAATATTCTGTCAGCTCCAGAATAAAACTGAGCTTTTTGCTTGCTTCCTTCCCCAGCGCTTCGATGAAAGCAGTCAAAGACTTAAGACGAGCCTTGACATCGGGAGAGGGAGCAGCTTGACGAACCGCTACCAGGGCTTGCACCACCGCCTCAGGACATTCCAGGGGCTCCGCACTTTGCTTCAAAAAGGCCCAGTCCTCTTCGGAGAGTGGCCCTTCACCTACCAGCTCCTGAACCAGCGGCCACAAAAGCTCTATCTCCATAACGGCTCCAATTTAGGGCATTTTAGCCAGTTCGTTTTGCCGTTCAATCTATCCACACTTCGGGAAGTCGCATTTGCAGAACCTGAGTAGGCAGGGAGGGCTTACTTCCCAGTTTAGTTAGCCAGGCAAGCGATTCGCCCCATTTAGATAGCCATTTTTCTACAAAGCTTTTCTTTTTCGGGGCCGTAATGATGATATACTTGTCTAATCCAGCTTTTTGGCGGGCGGCTTCCAGAGCCCGCTCTAAGCCGCCCAGCCCATCCACCAGGCCCACTTCCAGGGCATCTGCCCCCGACCACACCCGCCCCTGCGCAATGCTATGCACCGCCTCCACCGACGGAAACCGCCGCCCAGCCTTCACCACCTGCAAAAACTCCTGATACACTTCATCAATAGACCCCTGCAAACGCGCTATCTCCGCCGCGTCTGGCTCCCGGTACGGACTAAGGAAATCTGCATACCGGCCCCCTACCCGCACCCGGTCCGAGCGAAGGTCTAAATGTTTCTCCATCAGCTCGCGTATATTGAAAAGAATGCCAATCACGCCAATAGAGCCTGTGACGGTCGTGCGTTCAGCAAAGATTGAATCGGCATAGGCCGAGATGTAATAGCCACCCGAGGCGGCTACGCCGCCCATGGAGACAATGAGGGGCTTTTCGGCTTTGAGGGCTTTGAGCGCAGTAGCCATCCGGTCTGAATCCAGCACCGCCCCGCCCGGACTATTTACCCGTAAAATCACCGCCTTTACCGTGGTATCCTGGCGGAGCCGCTCTATTTCTGGCACCATGTCCTCTGCCAGAAGGTCCTCTGTCGGCCCAATCCCTCCTTCTGCGTACAAAATCGCAACCTTCGGCGCCTTCTCCTTCTTTTCCTCTACTTCCCGCAAAAGCCGCGACACCGGGATGAGCCGTTTGTTCTTCGTGCTGTATTCTCCAGTAAAGGCCTTTTGCCAGTCCTCCCAGGAGAGAAGCGCATCCACCAGGCCAGCATCTTTAGCCTCCTTAGAAGAGAGGAAAATACGCGTGTCCGGCCAGGTGCGCAAACTCTCTGCGGGTACGCCCCGCCAAGCTGAAACACTATCTATCCAGGTTGTCCAGACATCCTCTAAGAGTAGGCGTAGCTGTTCCCGGTTTGCTTCGCTAAACTGTTCTTCGGTAAAGCTCTCGGCTGCGGACTTGTATTTGCCTACTCGCACTAAGATGGGTCGAATTCCCCACCGCTGAAAGGCCTTTCGGAAGAATATCCCTTCCGCTGTGACGCCATTCCACTCTATGCCCCCACCCGCCCCAGGATACATAAATACACTATCTGCCAGCGCCGCCAGATAATAGGTCTTCTCGGTGTAGTACTCTCCGTAAATGTGGATAGGTTTCTGGCTTTTTTTCTGGAAATCTCGCAGCCACCGGCCAATCTGCTGGACTTGAGCTGGATTAGCCTCCAGTGCGCCGGCATAAAGCACGATACCGCGGATTTTTTTATTTTCGGCGGCGGCCTCCAGCGCTCTGCGCAGCTCTTCCATGGTGGGCACGGAGGCCTTCGGTTCCGAAAATGCCAGCGACAGCACGGAGAACGACGGTGCCTCTAAGTCGTCCCTTTGGTATTCTCGCAGCTCGCCGGTTAGCGGGATATAGAGCCAGCTGCTGTCTGGCAGCGCTATGGTAGGTTTTTGCTTTTGCGAGAGGGCCACCACTGCTCCGGTAAAGCTCAGCGTAAGGAGGAGCGTCCCCAGTATCACCGCTATGATGAAGGCTACCAGAAACGCCAGTACCAGCCTCAGAAAGCGCCACATGCCCCAAAGGTATATTTTCTTCACCAGTTATATCGCAGCGTTATGGAGGCCATGCGCCCCATGATGGGTCCCCATATCAGGCTGTGGTCAAAATACGGCCCGAAGGGCTGCTCCGCTGCAATCACCGGCGCCGGCTGACGATAGTCTAAAAGATTCTCTACCGCTACCTGCACCTCCCACTGATCCAGCCGGTAGGTGAGCTGTGGCGTGACGATCCAGAAGAAGCCGCCCGTCGTACTGCGCTGGTAGGCTTCGGGCCAAGCGGCCGTAGAAGGCACCCGGAGCCACCCCGCATAGGCCGCAAGGAGATCGACTTGCCAGCGGCGGGAGAGGGGATTGGCCGTCACCCAGCAGGTAAACCGGTCTCGCGGCAAAAGGGGCCGCATTCGCAGCTCCCGCCGTAAGGGCCACCACACCTCCTGATGCTTATAACTCACAGACACCCGTAGCTGGTCTTGCCACGCATACTGTATTTCGATAAAGAGCGTCTGATAGGGGGCCGGCTTTTCGCCTGGATAGAGACGCACCTGCCAGGGGTCTTCTATGTACAGAACGGATAGATTGTAAATCCGAGACAGGAGGCCATCTACCTGCCAACGGAAGGTCCCGCCCCAAAGAGAGACGGCCTGCGTCCAGAAAAAACCGCTGCTCCAGGCGCTTTCTAAAGGGGGCCAACTGGGCCATTCTATATGCCAGGCTCGGGCGGAGAAGAGAAAAGGGAGATTTTCGGCGATGGGATCGGGGACTCGCCAGGCGCGCCCAGCCGAGAGACGGAGCGCCCCCCCCTCCGTGTAAGCCCAGCGCACGTACAAGCGGGGCACCCCTTGCCACCCGTAATAGGAATGCCAGTCGGCCCGTACCCCTAAGACGACCGACCACCGCACCGAAGGCGTCCAACTCAGCTCGGAAGCCACCCCAGGAACCCCCTCCAGCCGCCGCCAGCTACTATCCAGCCGCACGGGATCCCGCAAACGCTCTACAATATCATTGGCGTAAGCTGATAGCCCTACATTCCACAAAAGCCGCGTATCGCCAATCGGCTGCCGATAGATAAGGCTAACCCACCCACTGGGCACCCTCGCTGCATATTCGGCTAAGCCGGGGTAGCTCCGCTGCTCCCACAGCCGCCCATGCCATAAAAGGCTCAGGCCACGCCCTTTTCGCCATACCCATCCCCGCCGTCCCGAGGCATACACCTGCCAGATAGTCTGAAACGCCGCCCATCCTTCCATTTGCGCCACCTGCGCCGGCTCCAAAATGAAGAGCTGTCCCGACCGCCGGTAGTCATAGAGCCCTCCTACTTCCCATTCCACCAGTCCCCCCGAAGCTGGCCGCCGGTACAGCTTAAGGTGGGTCTGCCCCTGCCGATAGAGCGGCACATCCAGAAACCCATCGCCATTATGATCGTGGAGGAAGCCACTTTCCCAGGGTGTGCCGCCGCCCTGGCCAAGCCAGAGCTTTCGCCATCGGCCCATCGTGTCATGGTATCGGAAAGCCCCCAGCACCTCCCCTGTCGTACGGCTAAATAGCTCTATCGCCGAGGAGGCCTCCTCCGTCTCCGGCAGGTAAAAGACTTGGATCTGGCCGGCTGGACCATCGTGCCCATTCAGGACGCTCCCGATCCCTTTTGCTAAGGAGAGGTGGTCTATCCAGAGGGCAGGCAGAAACGCAGCACTCCAAGGGCGCCCCACGCTCCAACTAAGGGGTTTATTCTCAACGAGGAGTGGACTATGGGCCGGCTCAAAACCTAAGAGCCGCAGCTGCCGAAGTCCCATGGCACTCCCTTCCAATGAGACGTCTACGACGGCCGACCCCTGAAAGGCCTCCGACAGGTTACAGCATGGCGCCGAAGTCAACGCCGCACGTGACCAGGTTTCCACACTTTGTACACTCTGGGAATAGAGCGTTCGGGCTGGAGGTGTCCCGGTGATCGTCTGTGTGGAGAGCGTTAGCCGGGGGGCGAGATTCCATTCAAGTGGGCCCACAGGCTTTTCTCGTATCACCAGGCTATCCTCCTCGCCCTCCACTCGCAGGTAAGCCGGGTAGGCCTGGGGCTCCGGCAGCGTAAACCGTCCCAGCGTATCGGTAATAGCGCCATCGCCAATTCCATGCCACCATACCCGGGCCCCCACCACTGGCTCCCCACCGGCTCGTACTATCCCTTGCACCTGGGCTATGAGCAGGCTTGTGCCCAGCAACCCTATCCCAGCCCACCGCATCAGGCAAATGTACATCCCTCTGCCTTGCCGCCAATCAGAGACCCCAGCAAGTAGTTTCGCCTATATGCGCGCTTTTGCTTACCTTTGCGTGTGTATGAGAAGCGGTTACTCTGACTTTAGAAAGTTGCTTTCTCATCAGGTGCTCTGGTACTTGGTTGGGTGCCTTGCACTTTCTTTTGAGCTTAGAGCCCAGGGCAGCGCCGCTATCAAGACTGCTAACTTCCCTTCTGGCACGATTCGGGCCTATTATCGGGGCAAGTACCTGGATGTGATCAAAGCCTTTGAAAACAAAGAAAAAGAGGGCGTTGCGCTCTCACCGGAGGCCAAACTCTATGCTGCGAGTAGCTTTTACGCCCTCCAAGATAAAGCCAGAGCTTATGCGCTTTATCGGGAAGCTTTCGCCGAATGCAATCCTGACCAGACAGATGTGCGCTTCGTCGCTGAGTTTGGCCTCCTCTGCCTATATGCGGAGGACCTGAGGACGGCCCAGCGCTACTTAGAAAACGCCCTGAGCCGCCTTCAGGATGCCGACTCCATCATCTATATTTCCACAGCGCTTGATTGGACTAAGCAAATGCTCGGCTACAAAGAACCTCCCCCGACAGACTTTGTCTGGAAAGTCTACAACTTTTCCCGGCTCAACTCCCCCGAGATGGACTACTGCGTCTTCCGCTATGGTGATGCGCTGTACTTTATCAGCCGGCGGGACCCTAATCGTGGCCTGGCCCCGGAAGACCTCCTGCCTTACGAAGCCCTGTATGTCTCCCCCCTGAAAGACACCAGCCTCCTTCGCATGGGCTTCTTTGGAAAGTTTCACGAGGGTGTTGCCGGCTTCTTGGGTAAAGACACCATGGTCGTCTATCGCTCCGCCCGCCGTCGGGGTGATTTTTACATCTCCACGCTAAGAGGATCGCTTTGGTCAGAGCCTGTCCTGTGGAAGGCCTTCCCCAATAGCCGCAAGGGCAGCGAAGACGCCATTTGCGAAGACCCTAAGACGGGTGAAATTATCTTCTCTTCTGACCGCAAGGGCACCCAGGGCGGCAAAGACCTTTGGCGTACCCGCCGCCTCCCAGATGGCCGCTTTAGTACACCCGAACCCATCACCGAATTGAACAGCCCCTACGACGAGGATGCCCCTATCATCCTGGGCGATACCCTCTACTTTGCCAGCAACCGCCCCCAAAGCCTCGGCGGGTACGATGTCTTTCGTAGCATTCGTCGTGAAGGCCGCTGGAGCACCCCCGAAAGACTCCCCAAGCCCTTTAACTCACCCGGCCACGATATTTACCTCTTCTGGCTTAGCCCAGACTCCGCTTTCATCTCCTCCGACCGTCTAGGCACCTTAGGCAAAATGGACATCTACCTCATTGTCAAAGAACCACTTCCGAAGGAAGAACCCAAGGCCCCAGCGCCTCCGCCTCGGGTCTACACCTTCTCTGGGCGAGTCTATAACATCCGAACTCAGGCCCCCCTCACTGCAACGATCCGCCTATCCACCGACCCTGAAGCGCCCCCCTCCTGGCAGTCCCAGAGTGAATCTGCGGGCACCTTCTCCACGCCCAAGCCCGCCGGCGGAACGTACTTCCTCATTGCCACCGCTCCGGGCTACGCCGCCTATGTGGAACCTATCACCCTCCCCGATAGTACCGACTTCACCCATGAAATCGCCATGGTGCCCCTGGATGAACTGCGTAAGATTCGCTTTCCTCGCGTGCACTTTGACTTTGACAAGTATAACCTCCGCACAGAAGCCCCTAAAAGCCTGGATACGGTACTTGCCATCTTACAGCAGTACCCGACTCTCATCGTAGCCGTAGAAGGCCACACCGATAGCATCGGTACCGATGCCTACAACTTGCGCTTGGGACAGCGCCGGGCTGAAACCGTCCGAACGTTTCTCATAGAGCGTGGTATCGCTCCTCACCGTCTACGACCCTACTCCTATGGCGAACGGAAACCCTGGCGCCCCAATAATACCCCCTACAACCGATTCCTCAACCGCCGAACCGAATTTCGCGTCCTGGAATCGGCTGAGCCCCTCCCGCCCCAGGAATAGCCGCTTTATAGACGAGGGGAATGAGGCCCCGCTTATCAGTTGGGAAGCCATGGACTTCGTCGGGGAGACTGGCCCCCTATTGAAATAAATCGTCGCTGGAGAGCAGTAGAAAGGCCCTTTTCGCCATGTAAGCTACCCTCATCCGGTAGTAAGGGGAGCCACTGCTCAAAAGAATATAAAAAGAGCGGGAATAGCTACAAGAGCTATTCCCGCCCATAGAGATAGCTGGCCGGAAAAGGCTACTCCTTCACCAGTCGCATCAGGAACGTTTCCGAGCCGAGCTGGGCCTTGATAACATACAGGCCGGCTGGCAAGGTATGGGTGGGGAGGGTTACCCGTTCGTCTGCGGTCCTGAGCGAAGCCTCACCGGATAGCAGGGCTTGCCCGAGCGTGTTGTAAAGCGTCCAGTGGAGGAGAGCGCCCTGGGCCTGCGTGGCGATTAGGTAGGCTTCCTGGGAAGTGGGGTTGGGGGTGAGGGTAAGGGTAGGCTGAGGCCGAGAGCCAACGAGGGCAGTGGAGGAGGCTTCGCGCACTTGAATGCTATCTATGAACAGGTTGTTGCCCATCTCCGTGATGTTTTCAAAGCGAATGAGGACTTTTTCGCCTTTGTAGGTAGAGGGAATGGAGACGATCTCATGGCGCCAGGCGGTGTTAGCGCCTGAGGGAGGGACGGCCTGGTCATTACTACTGAGGTTTCGTCCTATGACTTGAATGGCGGAGCCGGTTACATCTAAGTCTTCACCGCCTTTGTAGTAGAGCCTTTCCCAAGTAGTACCGCAGTCCTTAGAAATGTATACAGCCAGCGTATCGCCGTACAAGTAGCCGTTTTGATTGGCCCTGGTATTCTCCCAATAGAGAGCTCGGTAATACACATCAAACTCTATGGCGGGGTTTTGGGCGGTATCGGGGATATTTATGAGGGGGGTGATGAGGTGGTCGCGCTGGGTGCGGTTGTAGTAGATAAAGTTTCGTAGGCGAGCCATAGCGTTACTGGCTCCGAAGCTCCCGCGCCCTGTGGAATTGAACCTTTCCCAGGTGAGGTTGGAGTAGCCTGTCGCAAAATCCGGATTTTGACGCACCCAGCCGGCAGGTGGGAAAGTACTGCCCTCAAATCCCTCCGAGAAGGGGTAGCTTTGAGCCTGTGTGGGGTTTCGCACAACAAGAAAGTCTCTGTAGGTCGTGTCGGCGGTGCCGGCGAGGTTAAAGACTTGCAAGCGAATATCGTACGTACCGGGGGTGGTAGGGGCAGTCATCTGGGTGCAGGGGCCTGTGGTAGAGCTGCTGATGACGGTAGAACCCTGACGGATTTCCCAAGTGAAGGAGGAAGGCTTACCCATGCTGTAACTGGTCAGATTGAGCTGCTGGCCGGGGCATACATAGCAGGGGGGCTGATCACAGCCTTGCAGGGCGAAGTTTGCCTTGATGCGGCCGTAGGGGCCGGTGCCAGTAGCCTCAAGGTTGGAAGCTTGGCAGAGGGGGTTGCGGTCGGAGAAGGTGAGGGCGGTGATCATGCGCTGGCGCTGTCCGTCGGTAAAGATATCCAGGGAAGGATCGTCTAAGTAGTCCATGTAGTTGCGCACTTGGTCAGGACGATCCCCGCCCGTGGCGGTAAGGTTGGGTTCAAAACAGGTATTCTGGCGGCGGGCTGCCCCATAGTTGGCCTGGCGAGTAGGGGGGGTATCACATACCCCGTCGCCACCTGACCCACAGTTGTTGATATTCGTGCCAGTGCATCCATTCTGGAAGGTATGGGAGAGATTGAGGTAATGGCCGATTTCGTGGGTGGTAGTTTGACTTTGGTTAGGGAGGCCAAAGTAGTCCGACACCACGACGACCCCCTGGTCAGTGGTGGTTGACATGAGCGGAAACGTAGCAAATCCCAGCACATCACACTGGTTTGGCGAGCTTGAGTAAATACATTTTATGACCCAGATGTTCAGGTATTTATTGCGGGGCCAGCCGGTATTGTTTTTCATGGTGTAAGCTTCGCCGCTGCCAACTTGAACTCGGATTCGGGGTGCACTTAGGCCTGCTGCCTGGTAACGGGTATAAGTGACACCAAGATGCGAATTGCCATTAGGGTCTTTGGTAGCTAACGAAAACTCTATTCGGGTATCTACCCCTGAGCTATGGCCCTTAGAGTAGGGCCGCTTCCGAAAGTCATCAAAAAGCTGCTCCATCTGAAAAAGCACCCGCGAAAGGGGCAGACTATCAGACTGACCTGCACCCGAGTGAATGATATGCACCACCACGGGTATGACATATTCCGACTCTGGACAGCCCGTCTGGGTGCGCAGACTGGGGCCGTGCTGCGCCAAATAGGCCGCCGCTGCCTCTTCTAATAACTCGCGCATTTTTGCCAGGCTAGGATCTGCCTGAAGGGCCCGCTCATACGCTATGTCGGTTCCGCACATTCGCTGCTGTGCCCATCCCAGTGTGAGCACGAGCATGAGGGTTATGAGAGTACGCATAGTACAAAGATAAGCTTTTTCCCATGAATGGTTGGAGACCTCCTGCAATAGCTGCTTGATTTAGGTTTTGGGCAGGGGGGGACTGAGGAGGTGGCAGGGCGGGCGATGTCAGTGTGGATTGAAACTTTTGCTGTATCTTTGGCGTTGTATGAAGTGTATGCGCTGGATAGGTGCGGTGGGACTGGCGGCTCCGCTGTGGGCGCAGATTGGGGCGGCAGCCAAGGCCCGTGCCGCTGAAATCGCCATGGAAGCGGTGAAAAGTGCCCCCGCTTTCAGCTGGGAAAGCCTCCTCTGGAAAGTCGTCTGGCTGGAAGTGATTGCTGTCATCATTCTGTCTTTTCTCTTGGTGTGGGTGGTGATTCGTGCTACGGGCTGGGACCCTTTCGCCACCTGGGACCGCGACAAGAATAACATGCGCCTGTGGATGCTGGTGGGGCTGGTATTTTTTGCGCTGGTTCTGTGGAGTGCGCCGCATTATGCGGATAGATACCTTCCAGAGCCAGCCTCTCTACATGGTGTGCCCATAGACAGGCTTTTGTGGGGGATAGCCAGCTTTACTTACCCGGCGTTTTTTATCGTGCATCTCATGCTCTTTTATATGATCTGGCGATACTACAATGGGCGGGTGCGCGCGGCTACTTATATGGAAACCCATCATGGCATTGAGCGGGGCGCTTTGATTGCCATTTCTATTCCAGTTGTCACTATTGCGGTGGCGGGCATCTATGTCTGGTCGCAGCCCGTGCATGGTCAGTCACCCGAGCCGGGCCAAAAGGAAATAGAGCTGGAGGTCGTTGCGGAGCAGTTCCAATGGCGAGCCCGTTACGCTGGCCAGGACGGCAAGCTCGGCCGCTATCACTATACCCTTATTGGCGGTGACAATGTCCTGGGCATAGACTTCACCGACGTCAAAGCTCAGGATGATATCATCCCGCAGCTCAAGGAGATACATCTCCCTGTGGGCGCGCTGGTTACTATTCATGTGCGTTCTAAGGATGTGCTTCATTCACTCTATTTGCCGCACTTCCGCACGCATATCTACGCAGTGCCGGGGCAGAAAAACAAAGTCATGCTGGTACCGACGATAACCACCCGGGAAATGCGGAAAAAGCTTGGCGACCCCGACTTTGATTACGAGCTGGCATGCAATCAGCTGTGTGGGGGCGCCCACTACAATATGCGCATGAAAGTCGTCGTAGAAAGCTGGGAGGAATATGAAGCCTGGCTGCGTCAGCAAAAGCCAGCCTATCAGCCTGCTCAGCCCCAGCCCGTCCAGGCCGAATTAAGAATGCAACCTAATCAAAACTCATAAGCCTATGGCTACCCACGTCCAAACAGCAACTACGGCGCACGCCGTGGAAAGTGGTCATCATCACGACCACGACCATCACCACGATAGTTTCTGGACAAAGTACATCTTTAGCCAGGACCACAAAACTATCGCCAAGCAGTTTCTCATCACCGGCTTTGTCAGTGGCTTCATTGGGATTTTGCTGTCGGGGATTTTCCGGCTTCAGCTGGCCTATCCAGATACGAGTTTTCCGTTTTTGGAGACGCTCTTAGGGAAGTGGGCGCCGGAAGGGCGGTTAGACCCCAACTTTTACATGGCCCTGGTAACGATGCACGGGACGATACTGGTCTTCTGGCTGCTTACCGGAGGCTTAAGTGGGACCTTCGCGAACCTGCTGATCCCGTTACAGATTGGGGCGCGGGATATGGCCTCGCCTTTTATCAATATGCTCTCATTCCACTTTTTCTTCTGGGGGACGGTGGTGCTGATGGCGTCTTTCTTCGTGGAGACGGGGCCGGCGGCGGCGGGGTGGACGGTGTATCCGCCTTTGAGTGCCCTTCCGCAGGCCATGCCGGGCTCCGGCCTAGGTATGATGCTCTGGATAACATCCTTGGTACTTTTCGTCGTAGGCGTACTCATGGGCGGGCTCAACTACATTACCACCGTCCTCAACATGCGCACGAAGGGGATGAGCCTTATGCGCATGCCGCTTATCGTCTGGGCGCTCTTTACGGTAGCGGTACTGGGTCTTCTCAGTTTTCCACCTGCTGTGGCCGCTTTTATTCTGCTCCTTTTCGACCATAGCCTCGGCACGAGCTTCTATCTGTCTGATATCTACATTGCAGGTCAGGCCCTCCCGCAGCAAGGGGGGAACATCCTCCTCTACCTGCACCTTTTCTGGTTCCTCGGCCATCCCGAAGTGTATATCGTGCTTCTGCCGGCCCTCGGCATCGCCTCCGAGCTCATCTCCACCCATGCCCGTAAGCCCATCTTTGGGTACAAGGTCATGGTCTACTCCATTCTGGGGATCGCCTTTGTGTCGTTTATTGTCTGGGCACATCATATGTTTGTCTCTGGGATGAACCCGCTTCTGGGCTCAATATTCACTGCCACCACCTTGCTCGTTGCGATACCTTCGGCGATGAAGATATTCAACTACATCTTCACGCTCTGGAAGGGGCGGCTTCAGCTCAATACGCCCATGCTTTTTGCGATTGGGACGGTGAGCTTCTTCATTAGCGGGGGGCTGACGGGCTTCTTCTTAGGGGTGGCTCCGGTGGATATACCCCTTCACAATACTTACTTTGTGGTGGGGCACTTTCACCTGGTGATGGGGGTGTCGGCGGTGTTTGCGATGTTTGGCGGGACGTACCATTGGTTTCCCCGGCTGTGGGGCCGCATGATGAATGAGCGGCTGGGATACCTTCACTTCTGGCTTACGTATATTGGGGCCAACCTCGTCTTTTTCCCCATGTACTACATGGGGCTGGGCGGTGTGCCGCGACGCTATTATGCCTTTACGGAGTTTGCCTTTACGAGTAAGTGGCAGGACCTGAATGTGGTGATTACCATGGCGGCTCTGGCTACGATTGCAGCCCAGCTCATCTTTGTGTACAACTTCTTCCATAGCATGTTCTGGGGTAAGAAAGCCCCGCGCAACCCCTGGAAGGCCAATACGCTCGAGTGGAGCTCGCCAGTCAAGCACATCCATGGCAACTGGCCGGGCCAGCTGCCTGTCGTACATCGCTGGCCCTATGATTACTCCAAGTCTGGAGCGCCGGCGGATTTCATCCCGCAGTACATCTCGGATGAAGACATTGCACGGGGTGTGCGCTACTGGGAGGAGGACTTTGAGCCGCTTTCGGTGATAGATCGGCCCGATGAGGGGGGGGACGGAGAGCGGAAAGCTATGAGTCCTGCCGATGCGCCTGCCCCGCAAGCAGTGCTGAATCCTAATCGCGACGAGGATAGCGCCTCTTCAGCGCAGGCGTGAAGGTGCAGGGTCTGAGTCAGGTGCCGGAGGTGGAGTGGCGACGGCTTCTTCGTCTCCGGCGCCTCTCTTTTTTGGTGTGGGGTCTGTTTTTTCTGGTGGTACTGGCCGGTGGCACGGTCCGCGTGCTGGAGGCGGGAATGGGCTGTCCAGACTGGCCTACCTGTTATGGGCTTTTGATTCCGCCTACCTCGGAGGCACAGCTTCCCCCGGATTATCGGGCGCGGTTTGCGGTGGCGGGGCGCTTGGCAGATCCCTTTGATCCCCTCAAAACTTGGGCTGAGTACCTCAATCGGCTCCTGAGTGTGGTGGCTGGATTGGGTGTGCTGGCTTTGTTAGGCTATGCGTGGCTTCATTTTCGCCATCGGAGGCGGATTCTCCTGTATGCCACGGCTATTCCCGTAGCCCTTGTAGCGGAGGCCCTTCTGGGCTGGCGAGTGGTGGCTACGTATTTGGCTCAGCACTTAGTAACCGCTCATATGATTTTCACGCTGGCTCTTACCCTACTGACCTTCATGGTAGCGGCTCAGACGTACCTCGTGCGGGAGCGAGAGCTGCGTGGGGAGCAGTTGTGGTATTGGCGGCTGGGCTGTGTATCATGGGTACTATTGGCTGTGCAGGTGCTCATGGGCGCTACGCTGCGAGCCTGGGTGAAGCAGCTCGGCGCCGAAACCGCCTTAGAAAGCGTACTGTTTTACGTGCATCGGAGTTTTTCGTGGTTAGTTTTGGGCACCTGGGCGTACTTCCACTGGCGAGTGTATATGGACCCTGTACGATTGCGGCAGGCACGGCGGTGGGCTATCCTGACGACAGCCCTTCTCTTGGGGCAAATTTTCGTGGGAGCTATCATGAGTTAT
>Ga0308408_1000385_pt1 | contig 25889 bp, 21 predicted proteins | sample HotsprSampleMSe3_FD_203466 | JGI IMG/M metagenome (GOLD analysis project Ga0308408, IMG submission 203466) | Hot spring phototrophic mat microbial communities from Mushroom Spring, Yellowstone National Park, Wyoming, United States - 20060912_MSe3 ... | reverse complement strand
TGCCGATCCTCTTCCTGCAGAACGTCACGGGCTTCATGGTGGGGCGCAAATACGAGCACGGCGGCATCGCCAAGGACGGCGCCAAGCTCGTCACCGCGGTCGCCTGTGCGGCGGTGCCCAAGCTCACCCTCGTCGTGGGTGGCAGCTTCGGAGCCGGCAACTACGGCATGTGCGGCCGAGCGTTCGAGCCGCGCTTCCTGTGGACCTGGCCCAACGCGCGGATCTCGGTGATGGGTGGTGAGCAGGCCGCCAACGTCTTGGCGCGGATCCGCCGCGATGCGCTCGAGGCGCGCGGCGAGCGCTGGACCGAAGACGAAGAAGAAGCCTTCAAGGCGCCCATTCGCGCGCAGTACGAGCGCCAAGGTCACCCCTACTACGCGACCGCCAGGCTGTGGGACGACGGGATCCTCGACCCCGTGCAGACCCGTGAAGCCCTCGCGCTCGGCCTGTTCGCCACCCTCGGCGCGCCGATCCCGGAGACCCGCTTCGGCGTCTTCCGGATGTGAAGAGGGAGGTTCGATGAGCGAGACCCGTCCCCTGCTCGTCCGCCGCGACGGGCCGGTCGCGGTCGTCACGATGAACCGGCCGGAACGGCACAACGCCTTCGACGAAACGCTGATCGCCGCGCTCACCGAAGCCTTCGACGAGCTCGCAGAAGAGAAAGAGATCCGCGCGATCCTGCTCGAGGGTGCGGGCGCGAGCTTTTCGGCCGGTGCCGACGTCGGCTGGATGCGTCGGGCAGCAGCATACGGCGAAGAGGAGAACCGGGCCGACGCGCGCCGGCTCGCCGCCATGCTGCGGACGATCGACGAATGCCCGAAGCCGGTCGTGGCCCGCGTCCAGGGCGCAGCGCTCGGCGGCGGAACCGGGCTCGTCGCCGCCTGCGACATCGCGATCGCGAGCGAGCGGGCGACGTTCGGGACGACGGAGGTGCGGCTCGGCCTCGCCGCGGCCGTGATCTCGCCCTTCGTGCTGCGCGCGATCGGCCCCCGCCAGGCCCGCCGGCTGTTCCTCACGGGCGAGCGGATCGACGCCGCCCGGGCGCTCGCGATCGGCCTTGTCCACGAGGTCGTCCCCGAAGGCGAACTCGACGCGCGCGTCGAAGCGGTGCTCGACCTCGTGCTCGCGGGTGGGCCCGAAGCCCAAGCCGCCTCGAAGGAGCTGATCCGGCTCGTGCTCGGCATGCCGCAGGGCGGCTCGCTCCTCACCGAGGCGACGGTTTCGGTGATCGCCGCTCGGCGCGCCTCGGCCGAGGGCAAAGAGGGGCTCGCGGCCTTCCTCGAGAAGCGCGAGCCCGCTTGGCGGGTCCGCCGCGGAGCCGGTGGGTGATCGCCAAGCTGTTGATCGCCAACCGCGGCGAAATCGCCTGCCGGATCGCCCGGACCTGTCGCCGGCTCGGCATCCGCACGGTCGCCGTCTTCTCCGAAGCCGATCGCGAAGCACTCCACGTCCGTGCGGCCGACGAAGCGATCGCCATCGGCCCGCCGCCCGCCACCGAAAGCTATCTTTCGATCCCGAAGCTGCTCGAGGCGGCGAAGCGGACCGGCGCCGACGCCCTCCACCCGGGCTACGGCTTCCTCGCCGAGAGTGCGGCGTTCGCGGCCGCCGTGCGCGAGGCCGGCCTCGTCTTCGTGGGCCCCTCCCCCGAGGCGATGCAAAGGCTCGGCGCCAAGGACGACGCCAAGGCGCTCGCCGAGGCCGTGGGCGTGCCCACCGTCCCGGGCTATCGCGGGCCCGACCAGAGCGACGAGCGGCTCTCGGCCGAAGCCCGGCGGATCGGCTTTCCCCTCCTGATCAAGGCCACGGCTGGCGGCGGCGGCAAGGGCATGCGGCGGGTCGACCGAGCCGAGGCGTTTCTCGAGGCGCTCCACGCCTGCCGCCGCGAAGCGGCTGCCGCGTTCGGCGACGAGCGGATCCTCCTCGAGCGGTTCATCGAGCGGCCGCGCCACCTCGAGGTGCAGGTCGTGGCCGACCGCGAGGGCCGCGTCGTCCATCTCTTCGAGCGCGACTGCACGCTGCAACGCCGCCACCAGAAGATCCTCGAGGAGGCGCCGGCCGCCGGGCTCGACGAGACGCTCCGCCGGGCTCTCGGTGCGGCGGCCGTGCGCCTGGTCGCGGCCGCCGGCTACGAGGGCGCCGGCACGGTGGAGTTCTTGGTGGCCCCCGACGGCGCCTTCTTCTTCATCGAGGCGAACACCCGCCTGCAGGTCGAACACCCGGTCACCGAGGCGATCACCGGGCTCGATCTCGTCGAATGGCAGATCCGCATCGCCGAGGGGCGGCCGCTGCCGCTCGCCCAAGACGCGATCCGTCTCCGCGGCCACGCGATCGAGGCACGGCTCTACGCCGAGGACCCCGGGAAGGGCTTCTTGCCCTCGACGGGCCGGCTCGAGCGGCTCCTTTTGCCCGAGGGCCTGCCCGGCGTGCGGGTCGACACCGGTGTCCGGGAGGGCGACGTAGTCACGCCCTTCTACGACCCGTTGATCGCCAAGATCGTCGTCCACGGCGAGGACCGCGCAGCCGCCCTCGGCCGCCTCGAGGAGGCGCTCGACGCCACGGCGGTCCTGGGCCCGGCCACCAACCTCGCCTTCCTGCGGCGGGTGTTGCGCGAGCCGGCCTTTCGCGCCGCGGCGATCGACACGGTCTGGCTCGATCGCGAGGGCGGTCGGCTGGCGGCGGCCGAGGACGAGCCCGAGCCGATCGACCTCGTGGCCGGAGCCCTCCTGCTCCTGGCCGCCGATCGCGAGCGGGCAGCGGCCGCGGCGGGACCCTGGCGAACCTCGCCCTGGATCGCCCTCGAGGGCTTCCGGCTCGCCGCCCCGGCCCGGCGCGAGCTGCGCCTGCTCGCGGCCGGCCGCGAGCGCACGGTCCGGCTCGAGGGGCCGGCCGAGGCGCCGGAAGCGAGCCTCGACGGCACGCCGCTCGGCCCCGTTCGGTTCGACCGCGAGGGTTCCGAGCTCCGCGTGGAGCTCGCCGGGCACCGGATCGCCCTTCGCGCGACGCTCGCGGGCGATCGGGTCTTGCTCGCCCGCGACGGCCGCACGCTCGTCCTGCGCCGGGCGCCGGCGGCGCGTGCCGGGGAGGAGGAGGTCGGGGGCGAAGGGCTCGTCGCCGCGCCGATGCCGGGCAAGGTCGTCCGGCTCCTCGTGGCACCCGGCGATTTCGTCGAGCGTGGGCAGCTGCTCGCCGTGCTCGAGGCCATGAAGATGGAGCATCGGCTCGAGGCGCCGCGCGACGGGCGGGTCGTGGCCGTCCACGTGGCGGTCGGCGAACAGGTCGAGGAGGGGACGATCCTGCTCGACCTGGCCGACCCCGAGGCCGCCGGCTGATCCGAGGTCGGGTGGGCCGAGCAGGGGCTCCGGCGATCCTCGGAGCCGGGGGCGGGTCCCCGACGGTGGCCCGCCCGGCGGGCTCGACGAAGGGTCGAGCCCCGCGCCGGCGGATCGCCGGGCGTTCCCCGCAGCACCCCGACGGCCTATCCTGTGGCGGAGTCGGAGACCGCGGAGCCGCCGCTTGACCGGGATCCTCGCCGACCTGCCCGAGCCCACGGCCGACCCGCTGCGCCGGCGGATCGACGCGGCGAGCCACGAAGCGGAGAGCCGGGCGGTCGGCCGGCTGCTCGAAGCCTTCGCACCCGACCCCGACTTCACCGCACGCGTCGAGGCGCGCGCTCGCCGGCTCGCGAAGGGTTTGCGCGAGGCGGCCGCGAGCTCCGGTGGGGTCGAAGCCTTCCTGCGCGTCTACGGCCTCGACACCGACGAAGGTGCGATGCTGATGTGCCTCGCCGAGGCCTTGCTGCGCATCCCCGACCCGCCGACCCAGGACCTTTTGATCAAGGACAAGCTCACCGACCGCGATTGGCAGAAGGGGATCGGGGGCTCGGAGAGCTTTCTTTTGAGCGTCTCGGCCTTCGGCCTGATGCTCTCGGGCCGCCTGATCTCCTGGGACAGACCGGGCGAGGAGCTCGCCGACCGGCTCGGCCAGCTCGTGGCACGGCTGGGCGAACCCGTGGTTCGCGAGGCGCTGCGCCAGGCGATGCGCCTCTTGGGCCGCCAATTCGTGATCGGCCAGACGATCGAGCAGGCGATCGAGCGGGCGCGTGCCGCCGCCCGGGAGGGTTACCTCTACTCGTTCGACATGCTCGGCGAGGGCGCCCGCACCATGGCCGACGCGCGGCGCTACCTCGCCGCCTACCGCCACGCCCTCGAGGCCGTGGCCCGAAGCGCGCCACCGGGCGAGCTCACCCGGCGGCCCTCGCTCTCGATCAAGCTCAGCGCGCTCCACCCGCGCTACGAGTTCGCCAAGCGCGCCCGGCTCGAAGCCGAGCTCCTGCCGGCGCTCGTCGAGCTCGCGACCCGGGCCCGCGCCCTCGCCGTACCGCTGACGATCGACGCCGAGGAGGCCGACCGGCTCGAGCCCCAGCTCGACATCCTGGAAGGCCTGGCCCGGCACCCGGACCTCGCCGGCTGGAGCGGCCTCGGCTTAGCCGTCCAGGCCTACCAGAAGCGCGCCTTGCCGGTCCTCGATTGGCTCGCGGACCTCGCCCGGCGCACCGACCGGCGGGTCATCGTCCGGCTGGTGAAGGGTGCCTATTGGGACGCCGAGATCAAACGCGCCCAGCAGCAGGGCCTCGAGGACTACCCGGTTTGGACCCGCAAGGTCACGACCGACGTCTGCTACCTCGCCTGCGCCCGGCGGCTGTTCGACGGCGGCGATCTGTTCTGGCCGCAATTCGCCACCCACAACGCCCACAGCTTGGCCTTCGTGCTCGAGCTCGCGGGCGAGCGGCGCTCCTTCGAGCTGCAGAAGCTGCACGGGATGGGCGACGCGCTCTACGAAAAGCTCGCGGACGAGCGGACCGGTGTGCCGGTGCGGGTCTACGCCCCGGTGGGCAGCCACGCCGACCTGCTCCCCTACCTCGTGCGCCGGCTGCTCGAGAACGGTGCGAACTCGAGCTTCGTCCACCGCGTGCTCGACCCGGCCACGAGCCTCGACGAGCTGGTGGCCGACCCCTTCGCCAAGCTGCGCGCGGTCGAGCCCAAGCCGCACCCTTCGATCCCGCGCCCGCGGGCGATCTTCGGGCCGGAACGGCTCGCCGCCCGGGGCGTCGACCTCGCCTCGCCCGCGGTGCTGACCGCGCTGCGGGAGGGGATGGAAGCGGCCCTCGCCGAACGGCGCCGGGTCGGCCCGAGCCCGCTACTCGACCCGCCGCTCGACCTGCCGCGGCATGCGGTGCGCGACCCAGCCGACCGGCGAAGGGTGCTGGGCGAGGTCGCGTTCGCGGATGTCGCCACGGCCGAACGAGCGGTGGCCGTGGCGCACGCGGCCTTCGCCCGGTGGAGCCGGGTGCCGGCGGTCGAGCGGGCGGCGGTGCTGGAGCGCGCCGCCGACCGGCTCGAGGCCGATCTGCCGGCGCTCGCCGCGCTCTGCGTACGCGAGGCCGGCAAGACGATCGCCGATGCCGTGGCGGATGTCCGCGAGGCGATCGACTTCCTGCGCTACTACGCGGTCGAGGCGCGTCGACTCTTGGCCCGGCCGATAAGCCTTCCCGGTGTCACGGGTGAGCGCAACAGGCTCGAGCTGCGGCCGCGCGGACCGTTCGTGGCGATCTCGCCGTGGAACTTCCCGATCGCCATCTTCACGGGCCAAGTCGCCGCGGCGCTCGTTTGCGGCGACCCGGTGATCGCCAAACCGGCCGAGCAAACCAATCTCTGCGCCGCCGCGGTGGTCGCGCATCTGCACGCGGCGGGCGTGCCCGAGGACGTGCTGCTCCTGCTGCCGGGCGAGGGGCCGGTCGTGGGCCCCCTGCTCGTGGGCGATCCGCGGATCGCGGGCGTGGTCTTCACAGGCGGTACGGAGACGGCGCGCGCGATCCATCGCGTCATGGCCGCGAGCGACGGGCCGATCCGCCCGCTCGTGGCCGAGACCGGCGGGCTCAACGCCATGGTGGTCGACAGCTCCGCCTTGCTCGAGCAGGTCGTGGGCGACGTGCTGGAGAGCGCCTTCCGCTCGGCGGGCCAGCGCTGCTCGGCGCTGCGGATCCTCTGCGTCCAAGAGGAGATCGCCGATCGGCTCGTCGAGATGCTCGCGGGCGCCATGGCCGAGCTCGAAGTCGGCGATCCGGGTCTGCTCGCGACAGATGTGGGCCCCTTGATCGACGAGGAGGCGAAAGCCGGGCTCGAGCGCCATCTGCGCGAGGTCGAAGGCTATGGCCGGGTGCTGTTCCGCTGCCCGCTGGACGCGCGGCACGCCCATGGCTCCTTCTTCGCGCCCACCCTCCTCGCGATCGACCGGATCGACCGGCTCGTGCGCGAGCCGTTCGGCCCGGTTCTCCACCTCCTCACCTTCCGCCGTGCCGAGCTCGACCGCGTCCTCGAGGCGGTCGAGGCCACCGGCTACGGCCTCACCTTCGGCCTCCATTCGCGGATCGACGCGACGATCGAGCACGTGCTCGCGCGCGTGCGCTGCGGCAACGTCTACGTCAACCGCAACATGATCGGGGCCGTGGTGGGCTCGCAGCCCTTCGGCGGCGAGGGGCTCTCGGGCACCGGGTTCAAGGCCGGCGGGCCGTTCTACCTGCTCCGCTTCCTGACCGAGCGGACGGTGACGGTGAACACGGCCGCCACGGGCGGCAATCTCGAGCTTTTGGGAACGCTCGGCGATTGACGCCCGACCCGCCCGCCCTCCTCGCGGCCGGTGCGATCCTCTTGCTCGCGCCGATCGCCGGCAGCGCCGCGGGCGCCCTCGCCCGCCGCTGGCCCGACCGATTGGCCGATTGGACGACCGGCCGCTCGCGCTGCCCGGCCTGCGGCACGGTCCTCGGCTTTCGCGATCTCGTGCCGCTCGTGAGCTATCTCGCGCTGCGCGGCCGCTGTCGCCATTGCCGGGCGCCGATCGATGCCGCCGAACTCGGCGTCGAGCTCGCCGCCCTGGTCCCGGCTGCGCTTTCGGTGGCGCTGCTCGAGCCGCTTCCGGCGCTCCTCGCCTCGCTGGTCGGCTGGGTCCTGCTGGCCGCCGCCCTGGTCGATCGCCGCACCCTCTTCTTGCCGGATCTCTTGACCTTGCCGCTCGCGGCCGGCGGCCTCCTCGCCGCCTGGGCCGGGCTCGCCCCGGCGCCCCCCCTCGCCTCGCTCGCGGGCGCGCTCCTCGGCTTCGCCGGCACGGCACTCGTCGGCGAAGCCTACCATCGGCTGCGCGGTCGGGAAGGTCTCGGGCTCGGTGACGCCAAGCTCGTGGCCGCGGCCGGCGCCTGGCTCGGCCCCACGGCCCTGCCGCTCGTCCTCCTGATCGGTGCCACGAGCGCCCTTCTCGCGGCCCTCGCCACCGGCGCCCATCGCCGGCCCACGGAGCCGATCCCCTTCGGGCCTTGGCTCGCGCTCGGCTTCTGGTCCGTGCTCCTCGTCGAGCTCGCCGGGCTCAGTCCCGAGGTGCCGTGAAGCGCAGCCCGCCGTCGACCTCGAGGAGCACGCCCGTGACGTAGGGGTTGGCCATCAGTGCCGAGACCGCCTGGGCGACCTCCTCGGGCCGGCCCGGTCGGCCGAGCGGGGTGGCCCGGGCGCGGGCGAAGAACCGCGCGCGCTCGGCCTCGGGCCAGTGTTCGAAGATCGGCGTCTCGATCACCCCCGGGCAGACGGCGTTGACCCGCAACGGTGCGAGCTCGACCGAAAGCGGCGGCACGACGGCGTTGAGGGCGCCGTTGTTGAAGGCGATGCCGACGGTCCCGGGAAAGGCGGCGCGGGCCGTGGCGGCGGTCACGAAGGTCACCGAGCCGTCCGCGCGCAGCGCCGGCAGGAACGCCTGAAGGGCCTCGAGAAAGGCCCAGGCCTTGCCCTCGACCACCCGCCGCAAAGCGGCGAGGTCGAGGTCGCGGAACGCGCCGGCTCCGCCACCCGCGGCGAGCGAGAGGACGAGATGGTCGAGCCTCCCGATCGCGGCCGCGAGCCGGTCGAGCGCGGCCCGGTCGGTGGCGTCGACCAACCGGCCCTCGGCGTGTTCGGGCAGGGTTTCGAGGGCGCGAGCGAGCTTGAGCGGGTCGCGCCCGGCGATCACGACCGCGGCCCCTGCGGAAGCCGCGGCCTGCGCGGTCGCAAGGCCGATCCCGCTGGTTCCGCCCAGCACCAGGATCCGTTGTCCGTCGAGCCGCATCGCCTCCCCCCGCCCGGGCCCCTGACGGCTACGCCGCCTGCGCTTATTATGACGGCCATGTCACGCGCCCGGAAGCGCCGGGGGGAGCACGCTGCCCACCCTCGCAACGTTGCGTCACGTCCTGTTGGCCGTCGGGGTCGGCCTCGCGGGTGCCGCTCTGTCGGTCACCGAATGGGCGCACCGTGCCGAGGAAACCTACGGGCTCTTGACCCTTTTCACCCTGCGTGGCCCGCGCCCCGCCCCCGAGGGCGTGGAGATCGTGGCCCTCGACGAGGCGAGCCTCGCCCGCTTCCGCGACCTACCGGCCGACCCCGCCGCCTGGCCGGAACCGCTCGCCGGCTGCCAGTGGCGGCACGGCGGCCTCGAGGGGCTGTCCGCGGTCCGCAGCCTCGACCGGGTGCCGCGGGCGCTGCACGCCTGCCTGGTCGAGGTCCTGACCGACCTCGGCGCGGCGGTGATCGCCTTCGACATCGCCTTCACCGACGACCCGAGCCGGGCCCCCGGCACGAGCGCGCTCGCCCGGGCGATCGCCGCGCACGGCCGGGTGGTGCTGCTCACCCGGGCCCGCCGCCACTGGGAGCCGCGACCGGAGGGCGGTGAGGCACCGCGCGACGAGCTCACCCGGCTCCATCCCGAGCTGGCCGCCGCCGCGCTCGCCACGGGTCCCTTCACGCTGCCGCGCACCGGGCCTCGGGTCCACCAGTTCTGGACCCGCCATCCGGCGCTCGCCGAGCCGATCCAACTCCCGGTCCGGGTCCTCGAGGCGCGCGCCCTGCCGGTCCTCGAGGAGCTGGCCCGTCGGGCCGGCTGGCCCGACCCGCCGGCGGAGGCAGCTCCGGCCGTCCGCACCGAGGCGCGGGTCGCGGCCTTTCTCGGAACCGAGCCCGAGCGCTGGCGGCCGCTCGTGGCCGACCCGGCCGAGCGGGCCGTCCTCGAAGCCCTGCGCCGGGCCCGGCTCGGCTCCGACCAAGCCTGGTTCGACCTCTACGGCCCGCCCGGCACGATCCGCCATCGCCCGATCGCCGACCACCTGCTCGCGGGCGAGCGCGCGCTCGAGCCCTTCGCCCCCGGCACGGTCGTCTTCGTGGGCCCGTTGGACACCCGGACGACCCTCGCCGCCGACAGTTTCCCGACCGTGTTCTCCGACCGACGGGGAATCGACACGGCGGGTGTCGAGCTCGCGGCCACGGCTTATGCGAACCTGCGCGACGACCGGACGCTCGCCGTGCCGAGCGAGCTCGCGAGGAGCCTGATCGTCTTCGGCTTCGGCTCGCTCGCCACGCTCCTCGTGCTGCGCGGAACCGTGCTGCGCGGCGTGGCGACCGCGCTCGCTCTGGCCCTGGCCCATGCCGGCACCGCGGTCGCGGCGTTCGTTGGAGCGCGGCTCTGGCTGCCGCTCGTTCTGCCGCTCGTGGTCCTTTTGCCCTTCGCGCTCCTCCTGGGCCAGCTCGTCCGCTATCTGGGCCTCGCCCGCTGGCTCGGCGTCTACACCCCGCGGCCGGTCGCGGCCGAGCTCTTGCGCGGCCGTGCCGACCCGCACAGCGCCGCGGGGCTCACGCCGGTGACCGTCATGTTCACCGACATCGTGGGCTCGACGACGCTCGCCGAGAGCCTCGATCCCGCGGCGTTCAAAGACCGGCTCGACGCCCATTTCACGCTCGTCACCCGAGCGGTGGAGGCGACCGGCGGCGAGGTCGTCGAGTTCTTGGGCGACGGACTCATGGCCTATTGGGGCGGGCCGCGCGGGCCCCGCGACCACGCCGTCCGGGCCTGCCGCACGGCCCTCGGGGTCGCCGCGGCGCTGGCGCGCGACAACGCGGCCCGCGCGCGCGCCGGCGAGCCGCCGATCCGGCTGCGGATCGGCATCAACAGCGGCACCGCCGCGGTGGGCAATGTGGGGGCACCCGAGCGCGGCATCTTCACGGTGACCGGCGACGCGGCGAACGCCGCGCAACGGATCGAGCAGCTCGCCCGCACGCTCTGCCCCGACCGGCCGACCGCCGCCGTCCTGGTCGGCGAGGCCACCATGCGCGAAGCCGGTCCGGAATTCGCCTTCGAGCCCGTGGGCGAGTTCGAGCTGCGCGGCCGCGCCCGCCGCGAACGGGTCTTCCGCCTGATCGGCGAACATACGGTGGCCCATTTCCCGAAAGGCGAGGTCGTGGACAAGATCGGCGAAGGGTGACAGGGTTCCTCGGCCGACGCGAAAAGGGGGGACGCCGGGGGTGCGACTCGGTCTCGGGGCAAGCGGGCTGCTCCTGCTCGCGGCGGTCGGTCTGCCGGCCGTTCCGGCGGCCGCTGCGGAATGCCCGGTCGATCGTCCGCCGGTCGGCCGGGTCGTGGCGGTCGACGGCCGGGCTTGGGCGGGCGAGCGGCCGCTCGGCAATGTCGGCGCGGCGATCTGCGCCGGCGAGGTCGTGACCGTCGCCCCCGGTGGGCGCGCCGCCGTGCAGCTCCCCGAAGCGGCGACCGTGCTCCGGCTCGACGGCGGCAGCCGGCTCGCGCTCGAGGCGCCGCCCGAGCCGGATGCCGGGCGGGTGCGTCTGCTCGAAGGCCTGCTCTACTTCCTCTCCCAGGTGCGCCGCTCCTTGACCGTCGAGACGCCCTACGTCACCGCCGGCATCGAGGGCACCGAAGTGCTGGTCGAGGTCCGCCCGGGGCTCGCCGAGCTCGAGGTCCTCGACGGAAGGGTGGGGCTCGCCGCGACGCGCTCCGCCGAGCCACCGCCGTTGCGGGCCGGCGAAGGGGCGAGGGTGCGGGCCGACGGTGCGGTCGAGCGCACCGGCGCGCCCGCGGCACCGGGCGAAGCCCTGCGCGCCCGGGCCCGCGACCGGCTCGGCTGGACGCTCTGGTACCCGCCGATCATCGAGGCCGAAGCGGAACGCCATCCGCGCCTCGCCGAGGCCGCCCGGGCGCTCACCGCCGGTCGGGTCGAGGTGGCCCGTTCGATCCTCGCGCAACCTGCAGCCGGCGAGGAGGCGGGGCTCGCCCGCGCGCTGGACGCGATCGTGGCGACCGCCCGTGGCGAGCTCGAGGTGGCGGTGAAAGCCGCCCGCGAGGCCGTCGAGCTCGCCCCCGAGGCGGCCGGGCCGCGGCTCGCCTGGTCCTATGTCCGCCAGGCCCGCGGCGACCCCGACGCCGCGAAGGCGGACCTCGACATCGCCCTCGAGCGGGCTCCCCGCAGCCCGCTCGTGCGGGCACGCGCCGCCGAGCTCGCCTTCATGCGGGGCGAGCTGCGTACGGCGCGGCGCGAGGCGGAAACGGCCCTCGCACTCGCCGACACGGCACTCGGCCACATCGTCCTGGGCTTCGTCGAGCTCGCCGCCAGCCGGCCGCGCGAGGCGCTCGCCCGCTTCGAGACGGCACGCGCGCGGGATGCCGGCAATCCGGCGGCGCATCTGGGCCTGGGCCTGGCACAGATCCGCCAGAACCGGCTCGAGGAGGGCCGCGCGGCACTCGAAGCGGCCGCCGCACTCGATCCGACGGGCGGGCTCCTGCGCAGCTATCTCGGCCGGGCGCTCGCCGCGAGCGGTCGCCCCGAGAAAGCGCGCGAACAGCTCGAGCTCGCCAAGGGGCTCGACCCGGACGATCCGACCCCCTGGCTCGCCACGGCGCTACTCGAGCTCGAGGCCAACCGGCCGGCCGCGGCCCTCGCCGAACTCGACCAGGCGATCGCCCGCAACCGCGGTCGGGAGCCGTTCCGCTCGCGCACGCTGCTCGAGCAGGACCGGGCGAGCCAGTCGGCCGCGCTCGCCCGGATCTATCGCGAGCTCGGGCTCGAGACTCCGGCTCGGCTGCAAGCCCAGGAGGCGCTCGCCCGAGATCCCGGCAACGCCGCGGCACACCGCTTCTTGGCCGACCTCTTCGCCGACCGGCGCCGCTACGAGGTCGCTCGGACGAGCGAGCAGCTCCAGGCCCAGCTCGCGGGACCGCTCGAGGCGGAGCCGGTCTCGCCGCGGCTCGGCTTCGGCGACATCTCGATCGCCCCGGGCGCGGCCGCCCTCTTTCCTGGCTACGGCGAGTACGGCTTCGCCTTCGAGCGCGAGCGCGTCACGGCCCTCGGCACGGGCATGGTCGGCAGCTCCGGGACCTTCGCCGGCGAGGCGCTCCTTGGGGCCCTCGCGGGTCGGACCGCGCTCAGTGCGGGGCTCTTGGCGAGCCGGACCGACGGCTTCCGCGAGGACGCCCGGATCGACAACGACCTCGCCAACCTGGTCGGCCGCTTCCAGCTCGACGAGACGCTCCAGCTCCAAATCGAGGGCCGCTACCGCAAGACCGAACGCGGCGATTTCGCCCAGCGCTTCGATCCGGACGCGTTCGAGCGCGACGCTGACAATCGGCTGCGCCAGAGCCTCGGCCGGCTCGGCGCGGCCTGGCGGCCGCGGCCCGAGACGCTCGCTTTGGGCTCGTTGATGTTGATCGACCAGCGCGAGGAGAACCGCCGGCTCGGCGCAGCCAACTCCAGCCAGGACAGCAGGGGATGGCTCGGCGAGGTTCAGCTCCAAGAACGGCTCGGGCCGGTTCGTCTGGTGGCCGGGGCCGGGCTCACCGCGATCGATCTCGACAGCACCTTGTTCGGCATTGCTCGGGACGAGGAGCGCCAGGCCCGCAACCTCTATCTCTACGCCGTGGGCGAACCCCTCGACACCGTTCGGGTCAGCCTCGGCCTGTCCTTGGATTCCTACCGCAACGTCCGGCACGACATCGACACGATCGATCCGAAGATCGGCCTCGAGTGGCGGCCGAGCGAGTCCATCACCCTCAGGGGCGCGGCCCTGCGCACCTTCAAGCGCCCCTTGATCGTCGACCAGACCCTCGAGCCCACCCAAGTGGCGGGCTTCACCCAGCTCTTCGACGACCTGAACGGCACGGAAGCCTGGCTTTTCGGGGTCGGCCTCGATTGGCGGCTCGATCGAGCCTGGCACGTCGGGACGCAGCTCACCTGGCGGAGCCTCACCGTCCCGCGGCTGATCGGCAGCGAGCCGGTGTTCAGCGATCTCGACGAGTACCGGCTCGAGGCCTACCTCGCCTGGCAGGTCCTGCCCGAACTCGGCCTTTCGCTCGAGCCCACGCTCGAGCGCTTCGAGGTGGCGAGCAGCGACAGTCTGCGCTTCCCGCAGCGGGCCGACAGCCTCGTGCTGCCGCTGCGCCTGCGTTGGTTGGCATCCTCGGGCCTGTTCGCCGAGGCCCGACTGAGCCTCGTGCACCAGATGGTCGAAGATTATCGACCGGCCGATGTCGACGAAGGTGATACGACCTTCGCCACGCTCGATGCGGCGCTCGGCTACCGCTTCCCGGGCAGGCTGGGCAGCGTCGCACTCGTCGCCACCAACATCCTCGACAAACGGTTCAAATATCTCGACGAGAATTACCGCACGAACGAGGCTCGGCTCGGCGCGTTCGTCCCCGAGGCGACGGTGCTGGTGCGCGGCACTTTGCGGTTTTGAGGGTGAAGCGGGCCCATTCTCCTCGTGCAGCCGACACGCTCACCACGATCCGGACCGGCTCGCCACGGCCGAGCGATTCAGATGGAGGAGGAAACGCATGCGATCGATCGTCCTTCAGACCGGTCGGCACCTCCCCCTCGCGCTGGTCGTCCTCGCCCTCGGCTGGGCCTGGCCGGCCGGCGGCGCCGGCGTCCCTGGCGTGTGTTCCTCGCTCGCCGGGACGAGCGCCGCGCTCGCCGCCGTCCAACGGGCCGCCACCTGCGACGAGTGCCGGACGAGCGGCAAACGGGCGGGGTTCAAGCAGTGTTGCGAAATGATCGGCGGCGAAGAACGCTGCCAGTGGGTGAAATGCTGAGCCGCGCGCGACCGGCGCCGGCCCCTCACCGCTCGATCGCGACCCCGGCCGCGGCACAGGCCGCACGGATCGTCTCGATCCCCATCGTGGCGTAGCGCAAGGGCTCGGCCTTCTTCGGGTCCTGCTCCGCCTCGACCACCACCCAGCCCCGATAACCGAACTCGGCCAAGAGGCGCGCGAGCTCCTCGAAGTCGATGCAGCCCTCGGGGTCGCCGGGCACGGTGAAGACCCCCTCGACCACCCCCTTCAAGAAGCTCCACCTTTCGCTTCGGACCTTCTCCAGCACCGAGGGTCGGATGTTCTTGGCGTGCACGTGACGGATGCGCTGGGCGTGGCGGCGGAAGGTGGCGGTGAGCTCGCCGCCCGCGAAGACGAGGTGGCCCGTGTCGAACAAGAGCCCGACGCTCGTGTCGGTGTTCGCCATCAAAAGATCGATCTCGGCCTCGGTCTCGACCACCGTGCCCATGTGGTGGTGGTAGGCCATGGGGCACGCTTCGGTCACGAGCCAGTCGGCGAGTTTAGTGAGTTTTTCGCCGTAGCGGCGCAGATCGTCGGGCTTCAGCTTCGGCCGGTCGGCCACGGGAACCGACAGCCGGTTCTGCACCGTACCCGTGGTCTCGGCATAGATCAGCACCGGGCATCCCATCTCCTGGAGGAGACGGAGGTGCGGGCCGAGCCGCTTTTTCTCCTCGTCCAGGGTGAGTTCCAAGAGCCCGCCGGAGAACCAGCCCGAGACGAGGACCAGACCGTGGTCCTCGAGCAGCGGGCGCAAGAGCTTCGGATCGTTCGGGAACTTCCCACCCTTCTCGATGCCCGAATAGCCGGCACGGGCGGCCTCGGCGAGGCAGCGCTCGAGCGGGATGTCCCCGCCGAGTTCGGGGAGATCGTCGTTCGACCAACCGATCGGGTTGATGCCCAACCGGACGCGCGCCTTCGGCTGCTCCGCCATCGCTCAGACCCCCACCCGCTGTCGTGCCTTGCCGGCCCGATGCCGCGCGTAGGCCTCCTGCACGGCGGGTCGATCGCTCACCTCGGGCGTGCCACACTCCCACCAGGCCCCGTTCCCCTCGGTCCAGTCGTGGGGCTGCACCTCGATGTGGATGACGGTCGTCCGGTCGGCAGCCTTGGCGCGCCGGAACGCCTCTTCGAGCTCGCCGATGCCGCGCGCGCGGATGCCGATCGCGCCCATCGCCTCGGCGTGTTTGGCGAAGTCGACTCGCACGAGCTCGCCCACTCGGCGGCAGTCCTCGAGTTGGTTGTTGAAGGAGGGAATCCCCTTGGCTCGCTGCAACCGGTCGATCACCGCGAAGCCGCCATTGTCACAGACCACGACGATCAGCTTGTGGCCGGTGAGCACACTCGAATAGATGTCCGAGTTCATCATGAGGTAGCTGCCGTCGCCGACCAGGACGATCACGTCGCGCGAGGGATCGGCCATCTTGGCGCCGAGCCCGCCCGCGATCTCGTAGCCCATGCAGGAAAAGCCGAATTCGCAATCGAAGGTGGAGGTCGCCCGCGCCCGCCAAGCCATGCAGAGCTCGCCCGGCAGGCCACCCGCCGCGGTGAGCGCCAGGTCGCGCGGCTCGGCGAGCCGGTTGATCGCCCCGATCACCTGGGCGTAGCTCGGCACTTCCGCGTTGGTGGGCCCGGTCCGGCGGTCGATGAAGGCGTTCCACTCGGCGTAGCGGCTCCGACCGGTGGCGAGCCAGTCGGCAGGCGCCCGCCAGTCGCCCAGAGCGGCATCGAGCTCTTCGAGGGCCACGCGCGCGTCGCCGACCACCGGCTGAGCGCGGTGCTTCGTGGCGTCGAAGCGGGCGGCGTTGATCGCGACGATCCGGGCCTCGGGACGGAACAGCGACCAGGAGGCGGTGGTGAAGTCCTGCAGGCGTGTGCCGACCGCCAAGACGAGGTCGGCCTCGCCCGCCATCATGTTGGCCGAGCTCGAGCCCAGGATGCCGATCGGCCCCGTGTTGCAGGGATGGTCGTGCAAGAGCACGGTACGACCGGCGATCGTCTCGGCGACCGGCAGCCCGCGTCGCTCGGCCAGCGCGGCGAGCACCGCTTCGGCCTCGCTGTAGCGCACCCCGCCGCCGGCGACGACCAGCGGACGGCGGGCGGCCTGCAGGAGGGCCGCCGCCGCGAGGAGCTCGTGGCGGTCGGGCCGCGGTCGCGGCGGCTCGTGCACCACCGGCTCGAAGAACGCCGTGGGCCAGTCGAACGCCTCGCCTTGGACGTCCTGGCAGAGGCCCAAAAAGGCCGGGCCGCAGCTCGCCGGGTCGAGCATCGTGGCGAGCGCCTGCGGCAGTGAGGTCAGGATCTGTTCGGGTCGGGTGATCCGGTCCCAATAGCGGACCACGGGCTTGAAGGCGTCGTTGACCGAGATCGTCGGATCGCCGAACTGCTCGACCTGCTGGAGGACCGGATCGGGCGCCCGCGAGGCGAAGTAATCGCCCGAGAGAATCAAGATCGGCAGCCGGTTGGTGTGCCCCACGCCGGCTGCCGTCACCATGTTCGCGGCCCCCGGCCCGATCGAGGATGTCGCGACCATGATCTGCCGGCGGCGCTTGGCCTTGGTGAAGCCGAGGGCGGTGAGCGCCATACCCTGCTCGTTCTGTCCGCGCCAGGTCGGCAACCGATCTTTGACGGCCTCGAGGGCCTCGGAGAGGCAGGTGACGTTGCCGTGGCCGAAGATCGCGAAGACGCCGGGGAAGAGCGGCACCTCACGGCCCTCGAGCCGGGTGCGCTGGGCCACGAGCCAACGCACGAGCGCCTGTGCCATCGTCAACCGGACGGTCCGCATGGGCCTCCCTCCCCGATCGGCCGGGCCGACCATACCCGCCCGCCCGGCTCCGGCAAGGCGGCCCCGCCGCACCCCCGTCACCGGCCGGCTGCGCGGCGGATGGTTTGACAGGCCCCGCCCGATCGGCTCGACTGGGCGGGGCCGCGGGGGAGGAAAGGATGCTCGGCGTCGCGCTGTTCGGTTGCGGGCGGATCGGCCGGATGCACGCGGGCTACGTGAAGGCGCATCCGCGCGCCGAACTCGTGCGGGTGTTCGACGTGCACCGCCCCGCGGCCGAGGCGGTCGCCGCCGAGACGGGCGCGAAGCTCGCCGCGACGGTCGAGGAAGCACTCGCCGATCCGGCCGTCTCGGCGGTGCTGATCGCCTCCTCGACCGACACCCACGTCGATCTCATCACCCGCAGTGCGGAAGCCGGCAAGGCGATCTTCTGCGAGAAGCCGATCGACCTCGACATCGCCAAGGTCGACGCCTGTTGGCGGCGGATCGGGCATTTGGGCGTACCGATCCAGATCGGCTTCAACCGCCGCTTCGACCCCTCCTTCGCGAGCCTCGCGCGACGGCTGCGGGCCGGCGAGATCGGCGAGCCGCGGCAAGTGATCATCACCTCGCGCGACCCCGACATCCCCTCCGACGACTACATGAAAGTCGCGGGCGGGCTCCTGCGCGACATGACCATCCACGACCTCGACCTCGCCCGGTTCTTGTTGCCCGAGGAGCCGGTCGCCGTGTTCGCCACGGCGAGTGCCTTGATCGACGAGCGGGTGCGCCGGCTCGGCGAGCACGACACGGCGGTCGTGGTGTTGACCACGGCCTCGGGCAAGCAGGCGGTGATCACGAACTATCGGCGGGCCGTCTACGGCTACGATCAGCGGATCGAGGTCGTGGGCGAGAAGGGGATGCTCAAAGCCGAGAACCGCCATCCGACCACGGTCGAGGTCTGGACGGCCGAGCGCACGGCGGCGCGCGATCCGATCCTGCACTTCTTCGTCGAGCGCTACCGCGAGGCCTACGCGGCCGAACTCGACGCCTTCGTCACGGCGGTGCTCGAGAAGAAGCCCGTGCCGGTCTCTTTCGCCGACGGCCGGGCGGCCTTGCGGCTCGCCGATGCCGCCTACGCGTCGCTGGCCACGGGGCGGCTCGTCCGGCTCGATTGAGCGCCCCGGCGGAGCGCATCGAACCGCGCGACCCGGTCCCTCGCCCTCGTTCGCGAAACTCGCCGGTTCCCGAGAAGTGGCCGTCGCTGCGTCGGGCGGCGGCGGGCACGCTCGGATGCCCGGCGGGCATCGAGCGCACCGGAATCGAGCCGGAACGTGGTCCCCTGCCTTTCGCGACGGTGCGCGACCCGCCCTCCTCACGACCCGTGCTCAGGTGGGAGCGCGGAGTCGCCGGAACGGGTGGTACCCACGCTCGGTGGTCGAACCGCTCCGGGTCCGGCGGACCGCGGTGCGGGCCGACGCCCCGGCGATCGGAGCCCCGGGCGGTCGCCGGCGATCGCGTCGGCCCCTCCCGCCCCGGTCGTCGGCGGCTGTCGCCGGCATCGACGACGGTTCCGCTCGCTCTTCCGGAGGCACCCGTGCCCGCCGATCAGGGGAGCCGCGGCAACGGCGTGGTCTGGGCGAGGGCGGCGGTCAGCTGCTTCGCCTTCACGGGGTCCATCGCCGCGAGGACGGCAGCGAGCTTCGCGTCGCGCATCCGCCGGACGATCGGCAGGAGCACGTCGAGGGCGAGCTGGTCGAACACCTGCGCCGCGGCCTTGGCTTTCATGGCCTCGTAAGTCTTGACGAGCTGGGCGAGCTCGGCCTCGTCCTTCTCCTGGATCCGGGCGGCCGTCCGCTCCAGCTCTTGCTTGAGCGCTTGGAGCCGGTCGAGTTGCTCGGCGAGCCGCGCCTCGATCGCCGCCGCCGCGGCCTCCCGGAGCACGAGCTCCTGCTCGCGGCGGTCGAGCTCGGCGGCCCGCCGCTCGAGCTCGGCGGCCACGTCGGCGAGCGGATCGCTCGGACTCGGCGGTGACGGTTTCGCGGACACGGCTTTCGGCCCGGTTCCACTCTCGGGTGCGGAGGAGGAGAGCGGGCTCGAAGGGGGCCCCGCCGCCGGCTCGACCGCCGGTACGGGCAGGAGCGCGGCGAACAGCCCGGCCGCTCGCTCGGCGTCGTCGTTCGGGGAGGCGGATCCGATTTCGAGCGGGGCAGCCCGAAAACCCGGATGGTGCGCGAGCCGGCCGGCCAGATCGGCGAGGTGCACGAGGGCGAGGGCCAGGGCCGAGGCCGCGGTCGCGAGGAACGGACTCGGCCGGCCGCGCAGACGAGCCGCGAGCGCACCGAGCCGAACCGACCCATCGCGGGGCTCGCCGTGGCCGCTCATCGGAGCTTCTGGAGCGCTTCGAGCAGATCGTCGGCGGCGCGACGGTGCGCTGCGGGAGCGGGGGGCGCCGAGTCGGCCGGTGCCGGGGGCGGCGCAACCTCGGGGCGAACCGCCCGCGGCGCCATGGCATCCCGAGCGGTGCGCAGCTCGGCGGCGAGCCGCGCCCCCTGGCCGAGCACGTCCTCGAGCCGGCGGACCATTTTCTGCGCCGCGTCGATCGTCCGCTGGAGCTCTTGACGGCGGCTTTCGAGCGCGGCCGCCTGCGCCTCCTGTGCTGCGGCCGCTTCGCCGCTCGCCGCCTTCATCTCCTGAACGCTGCGTTCGGCCCGGGCGGTCGCGGTGGCGAGCGTTTCGACGAACTCGGCGATCTCGTCCCGGCCCACCCGCAACGCGACGAGCCCGCGATGGACACGCACACACCAGAACGCGGTGACGAGCAACAGGGGGATCGAGAGGAGCTCGAGGGCGATCTCGATCATCTCAGACCTCCGGCTCGCGACGGATCCGGTCCTCGATCCGGACCGAAACGCGATCGCCGACCCGGCCGAGCCGGCCCTTCAGGATCGGCACGCCGGCGCAGCGCAACAGAACGGGCGAATCCGGCCGGGCTTCGAGCGGCAGGACTTCGCCGACCCGCAGTTCCGCGATCTCGCGCAGCGTCGTGATGCGCTGGTCGAGCACGGCCTCGAGCTCGACTTCGGTCACCCAGATCCGCGAGGCCCAATGCCGTTCCCAGATCGGATCCCCACCGAGCCGCTCGCCCGTGGCCGTCTCGCGGAGCTGCTCACGGAACGGTTCGAGCGTGGCGAAGGGGACGAGCAGTGCGAGCGTGCCGCTCCGACCATCGAGAGCGATCCGGAACGTCGCGAGGAAACAGCCGCTCGTCGGTCGGGTCACGGTGGCGAAGCGCGGATCGGTTTCGATCCGCTCGAGCGTGAAACGAACCGGTGCGACCGGCTCGAAGGCCTGCTCCAGAGCGGTGAGGACGAGGCCCACGAACCGCTCGATCAGGGCGCGGTCGATGCTCGTGGGCGGCCGTCCCTCGACGGGGTTCGACGTTCCCGCCCGGCGGCCGCCGAGCAACAGATCGACGACCGCGTAACCGAGCGCGCGGTCGAGGATGGCGAGCGCCCGACCCTCTGCGTCGACCGTCCGTAAGACCGCGATCGGGATCGGCCTCGGCAGGCTTTCGAGATGGTCTCCGAAGCGGCGCGCGCCGATCGTCTCGAGCGCGAGTTCGACCTCACCGGCACTCCAGGGACGCAGGCTCGCTTGCAGGAGTTCGCGGAACCGGTCGAGCACGCGTTCGAGCACCGGCCAACGCTCGTAGGTGACGCCGCGGCTGGCGAGTGCCGCCAGGATCCCGGCCTGCCGTTCGCCGGCTCGTCCCTGCAGGAGGGCGGCCATCTCCGCGCGACCGAGGAGCGGCTCCTCCGCGCTACCCTCGACCGGAGCGGCCGGCTCGCTCCAGCCGAGCCCGACGTCACTTTCCCTTCCCACCGGCTCGCGTGGCGCGGAGGGACCGCTGCTCACGACAACCCTCCCGGGTGGAACCGTGCCCTCATTGGACCAAGATCTCTTTGAGCAAGACGTCGGCGACGCGGCTCGGCGCCACCGCCTGGTTGATCCTCGCCAAGAGCTCTTCTTTGAGGGTGAGCATCCCGTTCGAGCCCTGGATCTCGTCAGCTGTCAGCGCCCGAAGATAGAGCTGGAAGCTGTCCATGATCCGGGGGGTCAAAATTTTCACCTGCTCGGCCGTGCGGGCGTCTTTGACCTCGAGAGAGACTTTGAGCTTGAGGAAGCGAGGTTTTTTCTCGGTCGATTTGAGATTGACCAGGATGTCGGGCAGATCGACGAACGCAACCTGAGGTGCCGTCGGCTCCGGCGTCGCCGAGCCGTGGCCCGCCGCCCCCTGCTCGCCATGTGCCGGCGCCGCCGCCTCGCTCTTGCCGCCGCCGACCAGGCCGAGGAACCACGCTGCCGCCCCGCCGCCACCCGCGACCACGAGGCCGGCCGCCAAGAGCAACACGAGCTTCAGTCCGCCGCTTTTCTTGGCCTCGCCCTCGGCCGCGTCCTCGCCTTTCTTCGCTGCCGCCATGGCACCACCCGCTCCGCTCGGGCGCATCGCACGGCGCCCCGCCGCCCTCTTACCCGGAAGAGCGTTAACATTCGGTTTCCAGCCCCGGTCGCGAACCGGCCACGCGGCAGAATCTGCCGGGCAGGAACTGCCGCGGCTGCCTTCGGTAGCGCGCCGCATCCCGCTGCGCGCCCGACACCGGCGTTTGGCACGGCGCCTGCAAGCCCGGGGGCAGGGAGAACGCCATGGACACCACGTCGTACATCGCCCTGAGCCGCCAGATCGCCCTGCAACGAGCGCTGCAGGTGGTCGCCGACAACGTCGCCAATCTCGGCACGACCGGGTTCAAAGCGCAGGCTGTCCTCTTCGAGACGGTGCTCGAGCGGGCGGGCGAGCCGGGCACCCTGGCCTTCGTCCAAGACGTGGCGACGGTATCGGATCCGAGCCCGGGACCGATCCAACCGACCGGCGCGCCGCTCGATCTGGCGATCCAGGGCCCGGGCTACTTCGTCGTCCAGACCCCGGCCGGCGAGCGCTACACCCGGGCGGGCCAGTTCCTGCGCAGCGCCGAGGGCGAGCTCGTGACGCCCGAAGGCCATCCCGTGCTCGACGAAGGCGGCCGACCGATCGTCCTTCCGGCGAACGAAGGGACACCCACGATCGCCGCCGACGGCACGATCGGTGGCCGCTCGGGCGTGCTCGGGCGGATCCGCCTCGTGAGCTTCACCGCGCCGGACAAGTTGCGGCCGGAGGGTTCGGGCCTCCTCGTCAGCGACGAGCCACCTGTCCCCGGCGCTCGAGGCAGCCTCGTCCAGGGGGCGCTCGAGGGCTCCAACGTCAAGGGCGTGGTCGAGATCGCCCGGCTCATCGAGATCACCCGTGCCTTCGAGGGGACCCAGAAGATGCTCGACACCCATCACGAGCTCACCCGCCGAGCCGTCGAGCGGCTCGGCTCGGTCAACGCTTGAGCCGCCCGCGCGACCAGCGAGCGAGGAGAACCATGCGATCCTTGAGCGTCGCCGCCACCGGCATGATGGCCCAGCAGCTCAACGTCGAGGTCATTTCCAACAACATCGCCAACATGACCACGACCGGCTACAAGCGACGTCGGCCGGAGTTCCAGGACCTCCTCTACCAGAGCGAGCGACGCATCGGTGCGGCGAGCTCGGAGGCCGGCACGATCGTCCCGGCCGGTGTCCAGCTCGGCCTCGGCGTCAAGACCGCGGCGGTCTACCGCATCCACGATCAGGGCAACCTGGTCGTCACCGAGAATCGTTTCGACCTGGCGATCCAGGGCGAGGGATTCTTCATGGTCGAGACGCCGGACGGCGAGATCGCCTACACGCGCTCCGGCAATTTCCAACTCAGTCCGCAGGGGGTGATCGTCACCCAAGACGGCTATCCGGTGAGCCCCGGCATCACCGTGCCGGCGAACGCGGTCGAGGTGGCGATCAGCCAGACCGGCCTGGTCACGGCCAAGCTCCAGGGCCAGACCAACATGGTGACCTTGGGCCAGCTCGAGCTCGCGACCTTCGTCAACCCGGCGGGGCTCGAAGCGATCGGCTCCAACCTCTTGCTCGAAACCGAATCGTCGGGCCCGCCGATCACCGGCACGCCCGGTTCGGAGGGCCTCGGCACGGTCCTGCAAGGCCATCTCGAAAGCTCGAACGTCAACGCGGTGCAGGAGATCACCCAGCTGATCGCCGCGCAACGGGCCTACGACATGAACTCCAAGGTGATCCAGGCATCCGACGAGATGATGGCCACCGTCACCCAGCTGCGCTGAGAGCCGCCGTGCGCCACCGTTACGCCCGCTTCCTGGCACTCCTCCTCGCGGTCCTGGCCTCGGCCGCGGGCCCGGCCCGGGCCGAGCGGACCATGCTCGCGCCGGGCGAGCCCTTGACCGCCGCGCGGGTCCGCGAGCTCGTCGAGGCGGCGCTCCCGACCCCACCACCCGGCCGGCGGCTCGAGCTTTCGATCGCCGAGCCCAAATTGCCGCTCGCCAACCCCTCCGACCGGCCCGTCTTCCTCGTCCTCGACGGGCTCGAGCTGGACGAGGCGCGCCGGCGCTTCACCGCCAAGCTCGTCGTGCGGGTCGACGATCGGGTCACGGGCATCTTGGGGCTCGCGGGTGCGGTCCGTGCGCTCGTCGAAGTCCCGGCACCCCTGCAGCCCTTGCGCGACGGCCAGCTCGTCGAGCCCGAACTGCTCGGAACGGTCTGGATACCCGAGAGCGCGCTCGCTCCCGACACCGTGCTCGCCGCCGAGGAGATCGTGGGCCGCGAAGCCGGGCGCCGGGTCCCCGCCGGTCGACCTTTGCGGGAGAGCGACCTGCGCGCCCCGCGGCTGGTTCGCAAAGGCGAGCTCGTCACGCTCGTCTTCCAGCGCGGGCCGATCGAACTCACGGCTCGAGGCCGGGCGTTGGAGGACGGTGGCGAGGGGGAGCGGATCCGTGCCGTCAACGTGGACAGCGAACGGCCGGTGAGCGGCGTCGTGATCGGCCGGCGGCGGCTGCTGGTCGGCCTGCCGGAGGGAGCCCGATGAGAACGCCCGACCGGACGCCGCTCGCACTCGCACTCTTCCTGCTGGCCACCGGCTGTACGGTTGCCGAGCGGCTCGCCGAGGTCGGTCAAGCACCGAAGCTCGAGCGGCCCGGCAACCCGGTCGAGCGGCCGGGCTGGAAGCCGGTCACCATGCCGATGCCGGAGCCGGAACCGCAGGTCGCAGCCGGCGCCAACTCGCTCTGGCGGTCGGGCGCGCGCGGCTTCTTTCGCGATCAGCGGGCCCGTCGGGTGGGCGACGTGTTGACCGTCAACGTCACGATCAACGACAAGGCCGAGCTGTCGAACACCAGCCGGCGCACGCGGGCCAACCGTGACGAGCTCGGGCTCACCAACATCATCGGCCTCGAGAACAAACTCGGCAAGATCCTGCCCACCCCGATCGATCCGTCGAGCCTGGTCGACGCGAACAGCTCGATGCTCAACCGCGGGCTCGGTGAAACCGAGCGCGAGGAGACGATCCGGCTCAACGTCGCCGCGGTCGTCACACAGGTCCTGCCGAACGGCAATCTCGTGGTCGAGGGCCGCCAAGAGGTGCGGGTCAACTTCGAGGTCCGCGAGGTGGTCGTGGCGGGCGTGGTACGGCCCGAGGACATCACGCCGAGGAACACGGTGCCGCACGACAAGATCGCCGAATTGCGGGTCGCCTATGGCGGGCGCGGCCAGCTCACCGACGTTCAACAGCCGCGTTACGGCGCCCAGGTCCTCGACATCCTTCTGCCTTACTGAGGCGAACCGTCGCCCGAGCGAGCCGGCCCGGTTCCCGAGACGCCGGCTCAGCTGCGAGCCGGCCGGCGCAGGCCGCCGAGCCCCGGGATCCGCGCCGCGAGGTCGAGGAATTGGCCCGCCAAACGACCGAGCTGGAGCGCGTTCTCGATCCGCCGCTCGAGGAACGCCCAGGTCTCGGCGCAGCCTTCCGAGGTGTCGTCGAGCCAAAAGAGCGTGGTCGCCGTGAGCACACCCGCGAGCGTGAGGCGACGCGTGTACCAGTCGAGCCCGGAATCGGCTTCGGGCGGCAGCCCGACCGCTCGCCAGATGCGATCGAGCGTGGTCCAGAAGGCGCGTCCGGCCTCCAGCAGGTTGCCCGGCAGGCTGCGCGCGGCGAGGGCCCGGCGGACCGCCTCGCGGTGCGGGGTCAGGACTTCGAGACGAGCCCGCACGAGCCGAGCGATCCGCCGCCGGATCGAGAGGCGGGCGAGCTCGTCGGCCGGGCAGGCCTCGAGCATCTTCCGATCCGCCCAGTCGTCGAGCCAGGCCAAGAGGCTTTCGCCGCCTTGCGGGAACAGCCGCCGGGCGGCGGCCCGGTCGATGCCGGCATCGTCGGCCGCTGCGAGCAGCGTACGAGTCGACCAGCCGTCGAAAGCGGCGTGCTGGAGGGCCGCCTCGAGGATGCGGTCGCGCTGCTCGCGCCGCTCGCGCAGCGCCTCGCCGCTCATCCCCGGTCTCCTTCACCGCTCGGCGTCGTCGCCCGAAATCCGCCGGCGGCCAGCAGGTGGCGCAGCTCGCTCTCGAAGGCGAGGCTGCGCAGATCGGTCATCCGCATCGGGAAGAGCACTCCGTCGAGATGGTCGAGCTCGTGTTGCAAGATGCGGGCGAACAGCCCCTCCGCTTCGCCCTCGACGGTCCGTCCCGCGAGGTCGAGGGCGCGGAAGGCCACCCGCCGCGCGCGCCGAACGAGGCCTCGAAGACCCGGGATCGAAAGACAGCCCTCGAAGGCCTCCTCGCTCCCGCCGTCGAGCGGCACGAGCTCGGGGTCGACGAGGACGAGCGGCTCGACCGCGCGGCTCTCCTCCCGGCTGGCGACGGGGAGGGCCACGACGAGCCGCACGCTCTCGTGCACTTGCGGGGCGGCGAGGCCGATCCCGCCCGCATCGCGCATCGTCTCGATCATGTCGGCGGCGAGCTTGCGGATCGCGGGCGCGGTCGGATCGCCGACCGGCTGTGCTCGGGCGAGCAGGACGGGGTGGCCGAGCCGGGCGATCTTCAAGAGCGTCATGAGCGCCGATGTAACCTCACGACCCGCCCGGGCAAAGGGACGGGTCGGCGGCCGCGGCGCCTTGGCGCGGCCCTCCACCGATGCTACATCGAAGACACGCGCTCCGCGAGGAGGGCGGAAGTTGTGTCGTCCCGTGCGTCGGGCAAGCGA
>Ga0308408_1000383_pt1 | contig 25967 bp, 26 predicted proteins | sample HotsprSampleMSe3_FD_203466 | JGI IMG/M metagenome (GOLD analysis project Ga0308408, IMG submission 203466) | Hot spring phototrophic mat microbial communities from Mushroom Spring, Yellowstone National Park, Wyoming, United States - 20060912_MSe3 ... | reverse complement strand
CGCGCGCCGAGCCCTGGGTCCCGACCCCGGGCCTCCGCTTCGACGCGCAGTTCACGAAGCCCTTCGATCTCGACCGCCCCGTCGACCTCTTGGAGCTCGACCTGTTCGACACCGAGCCCGCGACGATCGCGACCTTGAAAGGCCGCGGCGTTCGCCTGGCCTGCTACGTGAACGCCGGCGCCTGGGAGAAGTGGCGGCCCGATGCCGGTTCCTTCCCCGCGGTCGTGCTCGGCAAACCTTACCAGGGCTGGCCGGGCGAGCGCTGGCTCGACATCCGCCGGCTCGACCTCCTGGCCCCGATCCTCGAGGCCCGGCTCGACCTCTGCCGTAGGAAAGGCTTCGACACGGTCGAGGCGGACAACGTGAACGGCTTCGAGAACGACACGGGCTTCGCGCTCGACCGGAGCCATCAGCTCGCCTTCAACCGCTGGCTCGCCGAGGCGGCGCACGCCCGCGGCCTCTCGATCGGGCTCAAGAACACCGGCTTGCTCGCCGCCGATCTCGTGGACGCCTTCGACTGGGCGCTCGTCGAATCGTGCTACCGGTACGCCGAGTGCCAGCTCTTCCAACCGTTTCGCCGCGCCGGCAAAGCAGTTTTCGTGATCGAGTACACGAGCAACCGACGCGAGCAGCGGCGATGGTGCGCGCTCGCGCGCAACGACGGCTACGGGCTCATTTTCAAGCGCCGCAAACTCGACGGCCGGCTCGCCCGCTGCCCCTGAGCTTCTGCGAGCGGTGCTCCGACCGGTCCCTCAGCCCGGATCGCCGGCATCGAGCGAAAGGTCGCCGAGCCCCGCGAGGTGCGCGTCGAGCCGGGCGAGGAGCTGCGCGAGCTGCGCCCGGTCCTCGGGGCCGAGCACGGCCGTGAGCTCGGCCTCGAGGGTGCGGGCCAAGGGCACGATCGCCTCGAACACCGCCATACCGGGTGCGGCGAGCTCGAGCAGGGCCGAACGCCGGTCCTCGGGGTGCGGCCGGCGCACAACGAAGCCCTTGGCCTCGAGCGCCGCCACCGCACGGCTCACTTTGACCTTGTCCATGGCCGTCCGTTCGACGATCGCCCCGGCGGTGAGCGGCCCGCCCGTGCCGAGGACCGCCATCACCCGCCATTCCGGGATCGACAGGCCGAACCGCTCGGCATAGGCGCGGGCGAAGGCCCGGCTCATCCGGTTGGCGGTCACCGAGAGTCGGTAGGGGAGGAAGGCCTCGAGGCGGAACGGCGTGCCCTCGCCGGCTTCAGCGCGGGGGGGAGGCGCGTCGGCGACCGTTGACTTTCGTTTCATATGAAACATCATTTCGGCCCAGAGGGAGGCAGGCAAGCCCTGCCACGAGGGAGCACCCGCGATGAAGCACTACATCCGCTTCCCGCGCATCGAGGGGCGCGCGAGCCGCCAGGCGCATGCCGACCTGCCGGAAGGCACCTTCGAGCGCGAGATGGGCAAGGAGGGTTTCTTCGGCCCGGCCACCCAGATGTACCACCGCCACCCGCCCACGGGCTGGGAGAGCTGGGAGGGGCCCTTGCGGCCGCGCGCCTTCGACCTCAACGGGGTGACCGGCCCGCACGCCTCGCCCTTCGATGCGCCCGAGGTGCTGTTCAACGCCCACGTCCGGCTGCGCTTTTGGCGTGCGCCCGAGAAGATGGACCATCTCGCGCGCAACGCCGACGGTGACGAGTGCATCTTCGTCCACGAAGGCGAAGGCCACCTCTTCTGCGACTACGGCCATCTCGAATACCGCACGGGCGACTACATCGTCCTGCCGCGCAGCACGATGTGGCGGATCGAGAGCACGAAGCCGACCACCTGCTTGCTGATCGAGGCGACCGGCTCGACCTACATGCTGCCCGAAAAGGGCATCTTGGGTCATCATGCGATCTTCGATCCGGCGGTGCTCGACACGCCCAAGATCGACGAGGCCTTCGAGCGCCAGCAGAGCGAGGAGCGCACCCGCGTCCACATCAAGCGCAGCGGCCGGATCTCGATCTGCACCTACCCCTTCAACCCGCTCGATGCGGTGGGTTGGCACGGCGACCTCGCGCCGGTGCGCCTCAACGTCAAGGACATCCGGCCGCTCGCGAGCCATCGTTACCATCTGCCACCCTCGGCGCACACGACCTGGGTGGCCAACCGCTTCGTGATCTGCACCTTCACCCCGCGGCCGTTCGAGACCGATCCGGGTGCTCTGAAAGTGCCGTTCTTCCACAACAATGACGATTACGACGAGGTCCTCTTCTATCACGCCGGTGATTTCTTTTCGCGCGACAACATCAAGGCCGGGATGATGACCTTCCATCCCTGCGGCTTCACCCACGGGCCGCACCCCAAGGCGCTCGAGCGCGCCTTCGTCCAGCCCAAGCCCGCAACCGACGAGTACGCGGTGATGCTGGACACGCGCGACGCCCTCGAGCTCGGCCCTGCCGCGGTGCAGACCGAGGTCCCGGGCTACGCCGACAGCTGGAAGGTGAAGCGCGAGCCCACCAAGCTCGCCGCCGAGTGAGGCGCGGGTGAAGCTCGCGAGCTTGCGCGAAGGGGGCCGGGACGGGCGGCTCTGCCTCGTCTCGGCCGACCTTTCGCGCGCCGTCCGGGCGCGCGCCGCCTCGACCCTGCAGCAGGTCCTCGACAACTGGGCGGAACTCGCCCCGCTCCTGCGCGAGGAGGCGGCGGCGCTCGAGGCCGGGCGGACGCCCGGTGCCTTCGCCTTCGATCCGCAGGCGTGCGCGGCCCCGTTGCCGCGCGCCTATCAGTGGGCCGACGGCTCGGCCTATCTCAACCACGTCGAGCTGGTCCGCCGGGCGCGCGGTGCGGAAATGCCGCCCTCTTTCCTGACCGATCCCTTGATGTACCAGGGCGGTTCGGACGGCTTTTTGGGCCCCTGCGAGCCCATCCCGCTGCTCGACGAATCCATGGGCCTCGATTTCGAGGCCGAGGTCGCGGTGATCACCGACGACGTGCCGATGGCCGCCACGGTCGAAGAGGCGGCAGCAGCGATTCGGCTCGTGATGCTCGTCAACGACGTGTCCTTGCGCAACCTGATCCCGGCCGAGCTCGCCAAGGGCTTCGGCTTTTTCCAATCCAAGCCGGCCTCGGCCTTCTCGCCCGTGGCCGTGACCCCGGACGAGCTCGGTGACCTCTGGGACGGCGCCAAGCTGCACGGCGCGCTGCGCTGCACGCTCGACGGCCGGCCGTTCGGCTGCCCGGACGCCGGGCGCGACATGCAGTTCTCCTTCCCGCAATTGATCGCGCACGCCGCCCGCACCCGCTCGCTTTCGGCCGGCTCGATCATCGGCTCGGGCACGGTCTCGAACCGTCAGCCGCTCGAGACCGCCGAGGTGGCACGCGGCGGGGTCGGCTTCGCCTGCATCGCCGAAGCGCGGATGGTCGAGACGATCCGCGACGGTGCGCCCACGACCCCCTTCATGGGGCCGGGCTCGACCATCCGGATCGAAATGCTCGATGCCGACGGCCGGTCGATCTTCGGCGCGATCGACCAGCGGGTCGTCCCCTTCAGCCGGAGCCGGGCATGAGCAAAGCCTTCGCGAGCACCGCCGACCTCGCCGACAAGACGGTGAGCTTCGAGGAGATCGGCCCCGGGCTCTGGGCCTACACCGCCGAGGGCGACCCCAATTCGGGCGTGATCGTGGGCGACGATGCCGTCATGGTCGTCGACGCCCAGGCGACCCCGGCCATGGCCCAGGGCGTGATCGCCGAGATCCGCGGCGTGACCGACAAGCCGATCCGCTGGCTCGTCCTCACCCACTACCACGCGGTCCGGGTGCTCGGCGCCTCGGCCTACGGGGCGGAGCACATCCTCGCCTCCGATGGCACGCGTGAGCTGATCGTCGAGCGCGGCCGGGAGGACATGGAGAGCGAGATCGGCCGCTTCCCGCGCCTCTTCCGCGGCAAGGAGACGATCCCGGGCCTCACCTGGCCCACCCTCACCTTCGAGCGGTCCATGACGCTTTGGCTCGGCTCGCGCGAGGTCCGGATCCTCCATCTCGGCCGGGCCCACACCAAGGGCGACACGGTCGTCTGGCTACCGAAGGAGCGGGTCCTCTTCGCGGGCGACATCGTCGAGTTCGGCGCCACGCCCTATTGCGGCGACGCGCATCTGTCCGATTGGCCGGGCACGCTTGCCCGGCTGCGCGCGCTCGAGCCCGAAGCCCTCGTGCCGGGCCGCGGCCGGGCGGCCAGGACCGCCGCCGAGTGCCGGCTCGCGATCGAAGGCACCGAGGCCTTCGTGACGCGGCTTTCGGCGGTCGTCGCACCGCGGGCCCGGCAGGGTGCGCCGCTCAAGGACGCTTATGCCGCGGCCGTGGCGGCGATGCGGCCGGAGTTCGGCTCCTGGGTCATCTTCGACCATTGCATGCCCTTCAACGTCGCGCGGGCCTACGACGAGGCCCAGGGCATCGACCGGCCGCGGGTGTGGACCGCCGAGCGCGACCGGGCGCTCTGGGCCGCCCTCGAGGGCGAGGAAATCGTACCCATGCCCGGCTCGGGCGGCCGCTGAGCGGGAAGCCGCCCGTGCGCCGCGTCAACCCGGTCTACCCCTTCCGCCGTCCGGCCGAGCTCGCGCGCGGTCACGGCACGGCCCCGGTGGTCGTGGTGGGCGCCGGCGTGGTCGGCCTCACGGTCGCCCTCGACCTCGCCCGCCACGGCGTCGCCACGATCGTCCTCGACGACGACGACACGGTGAGCGTGGGCAGCCGGGCGATCTGCTGGTCGAAGCGGACCCTCGAGATCTACGACCGGCTCGGCCTCGGCCAGCGGCTGCTCGACAAGGGGGTCACCTGGAAGGTCGGCAAGGTCTTCTTCGGCGACCGGCTGGCTTACGAGTTCGACCTCTTGCCCGAGCCCGGGCACCGGATGCCGGCCTTCGTCAACCTTCAACAGTACTATCTCGAAGAGTGGTTGGTCGAGGCCTGCACGGCCTCGGGCCTGGTCGATCTGCGCTGGAAGAACCGGGTCGAGGGGGTCGTCCCGCGCGCCGACGGGGTCGAGCTGCGGGTGGCGACTCCCGAAGGCGCCTACCGGCTCGACGCCGGTTGGCTCCTGGCCTGCGACGGGGCTCGCTCGACCGTGCGCGAGGCCTTGGGCCTCCCCTTCCTCGGCAAGGTCTTCCGCGATCGGTTCTTGATCGCCGACGTGGTGATCGAGGGCTTCGCGATGCCCGCCGAGCGGCGTTTCTGGTTCGATCCGCCCTTCCACCCGGGCCAGTCGGTGCTGCTCCACAAGCAACCCGATTCGATGTGGCGGATCGACTTCCAGCTCGGCGCCGAGGCCGACCCCGAGGCCGAGAAGGACCCGGCCCGGGTGGCGGGGCGGATCCGCGCCATGCTCGGCCCCGAGGTGCCCTTCGAGCTCGAATGGGTGAGTGTGTACACCTTCCGCTGCCGGCGGCTCGAGCGCTTCCGCCACGGCCGGATCTTCTTCGTCGGCGACAGCGCCCACCAGGTGAGCCCGTTCGGCGCGCGCGGCGGCAACGGCGGGGTCCAAGACGCCGACAATCTCGCCTGGAAGCTCGCGGCCGTGCTCCAGGGTCGCGCCCCCGAGAGCCTGCTCGACAGCTACGAGACCGAGCGGATCCCGGCCGCCGACGAGAACATCCTGCATTCGACCAGGGCCACCGACTTCATCACCCCCCGCACCGAGGCCGGCCGCGCCTACCGTGACGCCGTCCTCCTCTTGGCCAAGGACCACGCCTTCGCCCGCCGGATGGTCAATGCGGGGCGGCTTTCGACCCCGCACAGCTACGGGGAAAGCCCGCTCTCGACCCCGGACGAGGAGGCGTGGGCCGGCGGACCACCGCCCGGTGCCCCGGCGATCGACGCGCCGCTCGGCGACGGTTCCTTTCTCCTGCAGCGCCTCGGCGGCGAGCCCGTGCTCATCGTCTTCGGCGCGGAAGCCCCGCCGATCGCGGGGGTGCGCAGCCTCGCCCTCGCGGCCGAGGGGCTCGCCGCCGAACGCTGGGACGCGCGGCCCGGCACCACCTACCTGTTGCGCCCCGACCAGCACGTGGCGGCCCGCTTCCGGCAGCCCGATCCGACGCGGATCGCAGCCGCGCTCGAGCGGATGTGGGGCCGCGCCCGGGGCGAGGGGACTCTTCGATGAGCAGCGCCGAGGCCCGCCCGGCACCGCCCGATCCGGACGCGCTCTTCGTCCGCCTCGTCCGCGCGCACGGGGACCTTTCGCCCGAGGAGAGCCGGCGGCTCGATGCCGCCCTCGTCCTGTTGCTCGTCGAAGCGCTGGGCGACCCGGCCCGGCTCGAGGCGGCGATCGCGGCCGCCAGGGCCGCACTCGGCAAGCCCGCCGAGCCGCCCGAGGAGCTGCGCGAATGAGGCTCGTGCTCTGGAGCTATTGGCGCTCCTCGGCCTCCTACCGGGTGCGGATCGGCCTCGCCCTCAAGGGCGTCGACTACGCCTATCGGCCCGTGAACCTGCTCCGCGACGAGCAGGCCGACCCGGCCTACCGCGAGAAGCACCCACAAGCGCTCGTCCCCACCCTCGAGGTTGACGGGGTGCCGCTCGTCCAGTCGCTCGCGATCCTCGAGTGGCTCGACGAGACCTTCCCGACCCCGCCGCTCTTGCCGCGCGAGGCGCTGGCCCGCGCGCGGGTGCGCGCCTTCGCGCTCGCCATCGCCTGCGAGGTGGCCCCGCTCTCCAACCTCGCCGTGCGCCACTATCTCGCGAGGGAGCTCGGCCTCGACGAGGCGGCCCAGACCCGCTGGCACCACCGCTGGCTCGAGCCCGGCCTTTCGGCCTGCGAGCGGATGATCCGCGACGAACCCGGCCCCTTCTGCTTCGGCGCGGCACCCACGCTCGCCGATTGCCTGCTCGTGCCGCAGCTCTACAACGCCCGCCGCTACGGCCTCGCGCTCGAGCCCTTCCCGCGCCTGCTCGAGGCCGAGGCGGCGATGCTGGCCCTGCCGGCGGTCCGACGGGCCGCCCCCGAAGCCCAGCCCGACGCACCGCGCGCCTGACCCGACCGGGACGCGCCACCCCGGTCTCCGGCGCGGGGCCGGCCGACCGGCAGGAGCGCTTGCCGGGGGGCGGGCGGAAGGGCTAGGCGGCGGCCATGCGCGTGGTCGCCGAGGCGCTCCTCACCGTGGCGCTCGTGGTGGCGCTCGGGCTCGTGCTGCGGCGCAGCGGGGCGGTCCCGGCGCCGTCCTGGGCGCCGCTCGAGCGGCTCACCTACTTCGTCCTGTTCCCGGCCCTCCTCTTCGTCGAGCTCGCCCGCGCCGACCTCGCCGGCAGCGGTGCGGCGAAGATCGCCCTGGTCCTGGTCACGGCCCAGCTCGCCATGGCCGCCCTCGCCTTCGCGCTCCGCCGGCCGCTCGCCCTCGACGGGCCGCGGCTCGGTGCCTTGGTCCAAGGCGTGGTGCGCTGGAACAGCTACACGGCCCTCGCCCTCGCCCCGCTGCTCTTCGGCCCGGCGGCCCTCGGACCCGCGGCGGTGGCGGTGGGCTCGCTGACACCCGTGGCCAACCTCGTGAGCGTGTGGGTCCTCACGCGCCACGGTGGCGGACCCCGGGCGCGCCTCGCCGTGCTGCGCGGCCTCGCGACCAACCCCCTGCTGCTCGCCTGCTTGGCCGGGCTCGCCTGGAACCTCGCGGGCCCACCCTTGCCGCGCTTTCTCCTGGACGGGCTCCTCGTGCTTGGCCGCGCCACGCTCGCCCTCGGCCTTCTCGCCATGGGCGCGGCGCTCGAGCCCCTGCGCGGCCACGGTGCCCTGGGCGTGTTGGCCGCGGCCGCCCTCGGCCGGCTCGTGGTCGAGCCGCTCTTGGCGATCGGCCTCGCGCGGCTCGTGGGCCTCGACGGGATCGCCTTGGGCGTGGTGGCCCTCTGCTCGGCCGTGCCGACCTCGAGCACCGCCTATCTCTTGGCCCGGGCCCTGGGCGGCGACGCCGAGCTCACCGCCGCGATCACCACGGTCACCACCGTGCTCGCGATCGTGACCTTGCCGGCCGTGCTCTCGCTCGTGCTTTGAGGGCAGGGTGGGGCCCGCGCGGACGCGCTTGCGCTCGAAAGCCGCGGGTGCGAGGGGCAGCCGCGAGAGGAGAGGGCGATGACCGCGATCCACGATCTTTCGGCAGCCGAGCTCTCGGCCGCCTATCGGGCGAAGACGCTCTCGCCGGTCGAGGCGACCCGCGCAGCGCTCGACCGCATCGAGGCCTGCGATCGGACCTTGAACGCGATCTATCTCCTGTTCGCCGAGCGGGCGCTCGAACGGGCGCGGGAGAGCGAGGCCCGCTGGCTGCGCGGGGAACCGCTCTCGCCGATCGACGGCGTGCCCGTCACGGTCAAGGACAATGTCGCCACCGCCGGCGCGCCCACACCGATCGGCACCGCGGCGCTCGCGGGTGGGCCGATCGCGGGCACCGACGCACCACCCGCGGCGCGGTTGCGCGAAGCCGGCTGCGTGTTGCTCGCCAAGACCACGATGCCGGATTTCGGGATGCTCGCCTCGGGTGTGTCGAGCCTGCACGGGGTGACCCGCAACCCCTGGAACCCCGTAAAGAACACCTCGGGTTCGAGCTCCGGTGCGGGGGCCGCGGTCGCCACCGGCTACGGGCCCTTGGCGCTCGGCACCGACATCGGCGGCTCGGTGCGGCTGCCCGCTGCCTGGTGCGGGATCTTCGCCTTGAAGCCGAGCCTCGGCCGGGTGCCGATCGACCCGCCCTTCCTCGGCCGCGTGACGGGGCCCATGACCCGCACGGTCGAAGACGCCGCCTTGCTCATGGACGAGCTCGAGAAGCCCGACCCGCGCGACTTCATGGCCTTGCCTTACGACGGCCCGCGCCATTATGTCCGCAACCTCGACCGCGACCCGAAGGGCCTCCGCCTCGGTCTCTGCCTCGACATCGGCGCGGGGCTCCCGGTCGGCCCGGCGATCCGTGCCGCGATCGAGGACGCCGCCCGCCGCTTCGAGGCCGCCGGGGCGGTGGTCGAGCCGGTCGAGCCCTTCCTCGAGCCCGACCTCTACCATGCCCTCGACCTCTTCTTCCGCGCCCGGCTCGCGGCCCAGCTCCTGGACCTACCGCCCGAGCGGCTCGCCCTCGTGCTCCCCTTCGTGCGCGAATGGGCCATGGCGGCGGTCCGCTCGAGCGCGATCGAAGGTGCCCGCGCGCTCGCCAAGATCTTCGAGATGCGCGCCCGCTGCCACGCCGTGCTGAACCGCGTCGACTACCTCTTGACCCCGACCCTGCCGATCCCACCGATCGCCGCCGAGGACGCCTGCCCGGGCAACGATCCCGACCATCCCTTCGACCACATCTGCTTCACCGCACCCTTCAACCAATCCGAGCAGCCGGCCTGCTCGGTGCCCTGCGGGGTCGATCCCGAGGGCCTGCCGATCGGCCTGCAGATCGTCGGCAGGCGGTTCGACGATCTCGGGGTCCTGCAGATGGCCCGCGCCTTCGAGCAGCTGCGCGCCCCGCTGCCGCCCTGGCCGATGCCTCGAGGCTCCTGAGGGAGCCGGTACGATGGCCGGCGGCACGGCGCGGTGCTAAGATCGCAGCCGCGGGAGATCGTTCGGTCGAGCGGGCATGACGGTCAGCTTGGAGTTCATCGCCACCCAACTGCAGCGCGTCCTCGAGGAGTTGCAGCAAATGCGCCGCGAGCTCGCCGAGGTGAAAACGGAGGTCGCGGATCTGCGCGCCGACCGGACCCAGATCGGCGACGAGATGACCGTGCTCACCGGCATGGTCCTGCGCTATTCGAGCGAGCACATCGCCTGGGGCGGCATGCAGCGGCAGTTGAAGCGCCTCGAGGAGCGGGTCGCCCGGCTCGAGGGGGCGCAGCCGACGTCTCCTTGAACCCTCGCACGGCTCGGACGGGCTTTTTTGGGTGAGATCGGCGAGGCGGCGGCGACGGCGCTGCGGCTCCTTTGGAGCGCGGAGCCCGAGCTCTTCGCGATCGTCGCCCTTTCGCTCGAGGTGAGCCTGACGGCAACCGCGCTCGCCGCCGCGATCGGCCTGCCGCTCGGCGCGCTCCTGGCGCTCGCCCGGTTTCCAGGCCGCGGCGCGCTCGTGCTGCTCGTGGATGCCGGGATGGGCCTACCGCCCGTGGTGGTGGGCCTGCTCGTCTATCTCCTCCTCTCGCGCGCCGGACCGCTCGGCGAGTTCGGGCTCCTCTTCACCCCGACCGCGATGGTGATCGCGCAGACCATCCTGGTCACCCCGATCGTCGCGGCCCTCGCCCGCCGCGCGGTCGCCGACCTGCTCGAGGACTATCACGAGCACCTCACCTCGCTCGGCCTGCGCCCGCTCGCGGCCGTGCCCGTGCTCCTGTTCGACGCCCGCTACCGGCTCGCCACCGCCTGCCTCGCGGGCTTCGGCAGGGCGGCCGCGGAAGTGGGGGCCATCTTGATCGTCGGCGGCAACATCCGCGAGCATACCCGGACGATGACCACGGCGATCGCCCTCGAAACGAGCAAGGGTGCGCTCGAGCAGGCCCTCGCCCTGGGCTTCGTGCTGATCCTCGTGGTGCTGGCCGTCAACCTCGCCGCCGCGGGCCTCTCTACCATGGCGCGGCGGATCGAGGGATGATCGGCCGGCTCACGGCCGCCCGGGCGGAGCCCGGCCCGCTCCTCCCGCTCGAGGTCGAGGGGCTGGTCGTCGAAGCGGGCGGGAGGCGGCTCTTGGACGGGCTCGCCTTCACCCTCCGACCGGAGCGCTGCACCGTGATCCTGGGCCCGAACGGTGCCGGCAAGAGCCTCCTCTTGCGGGTCCTGCACGGCCTCTTGTCACCCGACCGCGGCACCTTGCGCTGGGCCGAGCCCGACCCGGACCGCCGCCGGCTCGCCCAAGCCTTCGTCTTCCAGAAGCCCGTGCTCTTGCGCCGCTCCGTGCGCGGCGACCTCGCCGTGGCGCTCGCCGCCCGCGGTGTACCGCGCCGGGAGCGGCGGGCACGGATCGCCGAAGCCCTCGCCCTCGTGGGCCTCGAAGGCTTCGAGCAGCGCGCCGCCCGCTCGCTTTCGGGCGGCGAGCAGCAGCGCCTGGCCCTCGCCCGCGCCTGGGCGCTCCGCCTGCAGCTCCTCTTCCTCGACGAGCCGACCGCGAGCCTCGACCCGGCCGCCACCCGGATGGTCGAGGCGATCGTCCGCGACCTCGCCGATCGCGGCGTGACGATCGTCATGAGCACCCACGATCTGGGCCAGGCGCGACGGCTGGCCGAGGAGGTCTTGTTCTTGTACGGAGGTCGGCTGATCGAGGCGGCGGACGCCGGCACCTTTTTCACCCGCCCTGCGAGCCCCGAGGCGCGGGCCTTCCTCGCGGGCGAGCTGCCGGCTTGAAGCATCGGGGGGTGGTGCGATGCGCGTCGCAGCGATCGTCGGGGTGATCCTCGCCTGCGGTGCCACGGCATTCGCCGCCGAGGGCAGCCGCGGAACCCTGCTCTTGGCCTCGACCACCTCGGCCGAAAATTCCGGCTTGCTCGCCCACCTGCTGCCGCGCTTCGAGGCGGCGAGCGGGATCCGTGTCCGGGTCGTGGCGGTCGGCACGGGCCAAGCCCTCAAGCTCGGCGAGCGGGGTGACGCCGACCTCCTCCTGCTCCACCATCCGCCCAACGAGGAGGCGTTCCTCGCCCGGGGGTTCGGCCTCGAGCGGCGGGAGGTCATGGCCAACGACTTCGTGCTGGTCGGACCGCGGGCCGATCCCGCCGGGATCCGCGGCGGCCGGGACGCGGCCGCGGCGCTCGCCGCGATCGCCGCGCGCAAGGCCCCGTTCTTGAGCCGAGGCGACGAGAGCGGGACCCACGCGCTCGAGCGGGCGCTCTGGCGGCGGGCCGGGATCGACCCCACGCGCGCCGGCAGCTGGTACCGCGAGACCGGCTCGGGCATGGGCGCGACCCTCAACACCGCGGCCGGGCTCGCCGCCTACACGCTCGCGGACCGGGCGAGTTGGGCGACGTTCCGCAACCGCCGCGACCTCGAAATCCTCGTCGAGGGCGATCCGGCGCTCGCGAACGTCTACAGCCTCGTCCTGGTGAGCCCGATCCGCCATCCGCACGTGCGGGTGGCCGAGGCGCGGGCCTTCGCCGACTGGCTCGGCGGGCCGGAGGGGCAGGCGGCGATCGCCGCCTTCACGATCGACGGGCAGCCGCTCTTCCGGCCGACCGCCCGGCCGCCCGGCGGCTCCTAGCCCTCGACGGCAGCGGGAGCCCGACGCCGAGCCAGGAGGGCGGCCGCCGCCTCGAGCCGGGCGACCCGCTCGGCCGGTACGAACAGGAAATTGTTGACGTAACCCTCGGGCCCCCGCGCCGGGCGGCCCGACCGATCGACCGGCTGGTGGCGGTGCGGCTCGAAGCGCGCGATCGGCTCGAGGCCGTTCCGGCCGAGGAAGAAGCCGCGATAGCCCAAGGGCTCGAGGAAGGCGCGCAGCTCTCCGACCGCACCCGGCCGGTGGCGCTCCTCGGCCTCGACCACGAGCGAGGGGCGATCGGTGGCGAGGACCCGCAGGGCCCCCCGGCAGACCGCCGCCTCGTGGCCCTCCACGTCGATCTTGACGAGCCCGACGGGAGCCTCGAGCGGCAGCTTGTCGAGCCGCGCGACGGGCACGACGAGGCTGCGCGCGGCCGGCCCGTCGCGCAGCGGGTTGCTCTCTTCGATGGTCGCCCGGCCGGCATCCTCGGGGATCCGCAGGAGCGCGCTGCCCGACCGATCGGAGAGGGCGCAGACCCGCACCCGCACGTTCCCCGGCACCCGACGGGCGAGCTCGGCGGCGATCTCCGGGATCGGCTCGATCGCGAGTACGGATCGGGCGCGAGCCGCCATGGCGAGGGTCCAAAAGCCGGCGTTCGCGCCGACGTCGACACCCGCCCGGTCGGGGTCGAGGAGGACGGGGACGAGCTCGATCTCGGGGTCCAACAGGCCGGCCCGGCGGCGCCGCGCGAAGGCCCGCGCCGCGGCGAGCCGCGGCACGAGCGCGTAGGCGAGGCCGCGCCCGGCCTCCAAGGCGAGCCGCTGCCACGCGCGCGCCATCGGCTGGATCCCCCTCGCTCCCGATCGCGCAGAGTGGACCCCCGACCGGGCGAAAGGAAGCCCGGATCGGTCGTGGCGGGCCCGAGCCCGAAGGTCGCGGCAGCCGCTCAGGCCCGGCGCGGTCGGTCGAGCAGGCGCCGGGCGGCGGTGGCGATCCGCACCGCGTCGACCTCGAGCTCGGCCTCGAGCGGCGGGCTGTACGGCACCGGCAGGCGCGGCGCACCGATCCGCGCCACCGGCACCCCGAGCGTTTCGGCCACGGTCGCCGCGACCTCGGCACCGAAGCCGCCCACCCGCACCGCCTCGTGGGCCACGAGCAGCCGCCCGGTCCGCGCCGCCGAGCCGAGCACGGCTTCCCGGTCCCAGGGCCAGAGCGAGCGGAGGTCGAAAAGCTCGACCGAGATCCCCTCGCGGGCCAGGAGCTCGGCGGCGCGCGCCGCCTCGTGGACCGTGGCCGACCAGGCGACGAGCGTGAGGTCCGAGCCTTCGCGGACCCGCCGCGCCTTGCCGATCGGCGAGGGCTCCGGCGCTTCCGGCACCTCGCCCGAAAGCGGCCAGAGGTTCTTGTGCTCGAGGTAGACGACCGGGTCGTCGCAGGCGATCGCCGCCCGCAAGAGAGAACGGTTGTCGGCCGGCGTCGCCGGGGCCAGGACGACGAGACCGGGGATGTGCACGTACCAGGCCTCGAGGCTCTGGCTGTGTTGCGCGGCCGAGCTCCGCCAGCGGCCCATCGGCTCGCGCACGACGAGCGGCACGCGGGTCTGGCCGCCGAACATGTAGCGCGCTTTGGCCGCCTGGTTGACGAGCTCGTCGATCGCGCAGAGGGCGAAGTCGGCGAAGCGCATCTCGACCACGGGCCGCGTCCCCAGCATCGCCGCCCCGGTGGCCACGGCCATGATCGCGGCCTCGCTGATCGGCGTGTCGACGATCCGCTCGGGGCCGAACTCGGCCTGCAGGCCCTTGTACTGGCCGAACACCCCGCCCCGGCCCAGGTCTTCGCCCAAAGCCCAGACGCGCGGATCGGCGCGCATCGCCTCGGCGAGCGCCAGTGCTCCGGCCTCGAGATAGGTCATCTCAGCCACGGGCGGAGCCCTCCGGACGAAGCTCCGCACCCAGGTCCTGGACGTCCGTCCAGGCGAGCGCCGGATCGGGCCAAGGGGCGGCACGGGCGGCACGGGCAACTTCCGCGATCGCCGCGCGCGCCTCGGCCTCGAGCGCGTCGAGCTCGGCACGGGCCACCCCCGCGCCCTCGAGGAGCGCGCGCGTTCGAGCGATCGGGCAATCCCTCCAGCGCGCTTCGACCTCGGCCGCCGGACGGTAGGTTGCGGGATCGGCACCCGTGTGACCGGACAGGCGGTAGGTCAGACAGTGCAGGAAACGCGGGCCCGCCCCGCCGCGCACCGTGGCCACGAGCTCGCGGGCCGCCTGGGCGACCGCCAGCACGTCGTTGCCGTCGACCGTCTCGCCTTCGATGCCGAGCGCGCGGGCGCGGGCGAGCGGGCCCTCCCCGGCGGTGAGCTCACGGGTCCGCGTGGTGGCGGCGAAGCCGTTGTCCTCGCAGACGAACAGGACCGGCAGCCGGTAGACCGCGGCCCAGTTGAGGCCCTCGAGGAAAGGCCCGCGGTTGACCGCCCCGTCGCCGAAGATGCAGCAGACGATCCGATCGCCACCCAGGAGCCGGATCGCGTGGGCGGCGCCGGCGGCGATCCCGATGTTGGCGGCCACGACGCCGTTGGCACCCAGCATGCCGACCGCGAAGTCGGCGATGTGCATCGAGCCGCCCTTGCCCTGCGAGGTACCGGGGGCGCGGCCCATGAGCTCGGCCATCATGGCGAAAGGATCGGCACCTTTGGCGAGCGTGTGGCCGTGGCCGCGGTGGGTCGACAAGAGCACGTCGTCGCGCCGCAGTTCACCGCACACCCCGACCGCCACCGCCTCCTGGCCGATCGAGGGGTGGATGGCGCCCTTGACGAGCCCCTCCTTCTGCGCCGCGAGCGCCTCCTCCTCGAAGGCGCGGATCGCAACCATGGAGCGCAAGAACCTCTTCAGCCGTTCGACGTCGAGATTGTGGCCGACCCGCGCCGTCAAAGGCACCTCCCGAACCCTACGCTACCGGCGTTCATGCGGTCGCACGGCCACTTTGTCAAAAGCCGGCCCGATCGCGGGGATCGAACGGTCCTCAGCGGATCGACCGGCCGCCCGCGACCGGGATCGCGAGGCCGGTCGTGGGCGCGTCCCCGCTCGCGACCCCCTCGCGGAGCGGTGTGTCGACCGCACCGGAGCACACGCAGTCGATGTGGATGTTCTCGCCCATGGTCGATCGCGAGCGCCATGGTCGAGGCGCGCACGCCACCCTTCGAGGCGGCGTAGGCCGCAGCCCGCGGTAACGCCCGCGAGGCCCCGATCGAGGCGAGGTCGAGGATCGCCCCGCCGCCACGACCTTCGCTCCCTCGGCCGCCAGCCGGCCGACGGTGGCCCGGCCGATGCCGGTCGCGGCACCGGTGACGAGTGCCACCTTGCCCGAAAGACGCTCGTGCACGGCTTCCTCCCTCGTCCTTCCCCCGAGTCCGCGCCGACCGTTCCACGGCCTCAGCCGAAGGCACCCAGATGGTGGACGATCGCGCTGCCGATCCGCCGCACGAGGTCGTAGTCGGCGGCGATCGGTCGGAAGATCGTGGCGTGCTCCTGGGCGTAGGATTGCTCGCGGTCGCCCGCATAGGTCGAGGGCTCGCCCCAATCCTGTTCGGAGCGCGGGCTCTCCACGATCGGGAAGATTTGGCCCAGGAGCTGCAGCGACGGCTCGACCTCGAGGCGGAAGATCGCCTCGACGAGCGCGTCGTGGGTGACCTCGTGGCGATCGGAGAAGTCGGGGATCCGCACCGCCCGGCGCATCAGCCGCTCGATCAGCGCGAGCCTGAGGGCGTGCAGCATGTGGAGATTGTCGCGCGTGGCGGGGTCGACCGCGATCGGCCGGGCGCCGGCGTCGCGGGTCCGTTTGCGATGCTCGCGCAAAGCCGCCGCGAGATCGAGATGGTCGCGCTGGAAGACCCGGAAGATCCGCGCGAGCCGGTCGTGCAGGGCGAGCCGTTCGACGTGGTCGGCCACCGCGCGCAGCTCCTCGACCTCCGCCGGGTCGCGCGCGGCCCTCGCCCGAGCCAACCAGAAGCCCGGGTCGAAGCGGTCGATCAGCGCCTTCACCACGTCGAGGTCGGTGAACATGAAGGCGTGCTCGACCATCCGCACGAGCGAGCGGAAGCGGGCGCTCTCGCGGTAGAGCCGGTGGAAGCGCTCGGGGTCCTCGGCGATCGCCTGGCCGAGCCCGCCCACCGTGTTGGCCAGGATCCCGAGCTGCTGGAGCACGGCATTGTGCGGGATCGCCCGGATCTGCGAGGGGTGGTCGAGGAGCACCGGGCGGATGCCGGCGTCGAACTGGCGGCGCACCGGCCGCGAGCCCGAGGGGTAGAGCAGGTTGGTGCCGTAGACGCCCAAGAACGCGGCGTAGGCCGGATCCTCGATGACCCGGTCGTTGAACAGCCGGACCGCGGCGAAGAATTCGTCGACGTAGGCGGTCTCGTGGTAGAACGGGTCGAGCTGCTCGTCGATCGGGCCCAAGACGTGCTCGAGCACCCGGGTCACGACGGCGAGGGCCGAGGCCTCGCTCTGCAGCAAGAGATAGCCGTCGCCGCCCTGGTAGCTGGTCTCCTGGACCACTTCGAGGCCGGCGGCGGCGAACCGGCGCCGGCTCTCCGGGGTGTCGACGTAGGCGAGCCGTTCGGCGAAGCTCTCGGGATGGGCGCCGCGGCCGATGCTCTCGCCGTGGGTGTCGAAGAGCACGACCTCGAGATCGTCGAGGCCGTGCCGGGCGAGCACCTCGACGAGGCCGAGCCGGATCCGCTCGATCGCCACGGCCGCGGCGGTCTGGCCGAGGTACCGACCGGCATCCGAGAAGCCGGTCTGCACGCAGATCCGCCCCCGCCGCTCGAGATTGGCCCGCCAGGCGGGCACGGCGAGAGCTTCGTCGAGGATCGCGACACCGTGTTCCAGGGCCTTGCGGGTCTCGAACAGCGGCGTGATGTCGAGCCGGTCGGCCACCCCGAAGAGCTCGGCGAGATAAAGGGCCGCGAGCAGGGTGAAGGGCGTCTCGCACTCGGCGATCAAGAAGCGGATCGACTCCGAGGCGTCCAAATATTTGGAAAGCTGAGCGGCGATCATCATCGCCCGGCGGGCGGTCGCCTTTTCCTGGACGAGCGAGCCGAAATTGATCGCCACCGGCCGCACCTCGGCGATGAGCTCGGCGATCTTCCCGATGTAGGAGAGCCTGTGGGTCGGATCGTCGGCCGCGTGGTCGAGGCCCACGAGCTTGCGGACCGCGTTGTGCACCTGCAGCGCGTTGACCCGGAGATGCGTCCCGGCCATGGCGAGGCCCTGGCTCGCGATCTGCACGCGCAGGAGCAGCAGGCGGCGCTGCACCTCGGGCTTGCGCGCCGCGGCGATGCAGCGGTCGACCAGCCGGGCGAGCTCGGCCGAATCCCGCAGCCGCCAGGGCAGGCCGCGGGCCATCTCGCGGGCGAGCCGGGCGAGGGCGGCCTCGTCGACCGCCGCCCCGGGCCCGCCCCGCAGCGCATCGAGCTCGTCGGCGCAGGATTTGAGGGCGAGGGCGAGGCGGGCCTCGACCAGCTCCAAGAGCGGCGCCAGCGGCTCGCCCGGGGCGAGCTCGCCGCGCACCGCGCGGATCGCCGCGGCGTAGCCCTCGAGCTGGGCGAGCTGGAGGGCGAGCCGGCTCGCCAGGCTCGTCTGCCAGGCGATGTCGGCGCGGCCGTCGGTATCGTAGCCGACCCAGCTCGCGACCGAGAGCAGGCGCGGGGTGAGCTCGGTCCAGCGGTCGGGCCAGAGCTCGGCGCCGACGTCGAGGACCGTGGCGTGGACGATCTCGATCGCTGCGCGCAGGTTGCGCAGCGCCTCCATCGACTGGCGATGCTCGCCCGCGAGGTCGAGCGCGGGGTCGGGCCGGTGGGCGACCGCCTCGACCTCGGCCAACAGCGTCGCCCGGCCGGCCGGATCGAGCGGCCGGCCGTCGCTCGTCCGGCCGAGTGCCAGGGTGACCAAGAGCTCGCGCAGCCGCCGGGCGAGCGCGAAGGTCGGGTGCGCGGTGATCACGAAGCCGTAGTGCACCCGGCCGACCCGCCGGGCGAAGGTCTCGAAGGAGACGGGCGCGCCGTCGGGGCCGATCGCCAGACCGCGCACCAGCGCCTCGATCCGAGCCCGGTTGGCCTGCGGATCGACCTCGCCCAGATAGGCCCGCAGCCGCTCGGCGCGCGAAACGAAAGCGTCGAGCGTCAGCCGGCGCAGCAGCCGGTCGAGCGCGGCGTCGTCGAGCCGGCCGTGGACCAGCCGTTCGGCGAGCCCGCAGGCGAGGCTCTGGATCGGGTTGGCGAGCGGGTCCCGCTCGGCCGCCGCCCGCACCTCGCCGAGCGCGTCGGCGAGCGCGCCGAGCGCCGCATCGGGCGGCTCCGCTGCGGCGGGCTGCGGCCGCTCCGCCGCCGAACCGTCGCGTAAGCCTTCGTCGAGCGCCACGGCTCGCCCTCCGCCGGTCCGCTGCCCGGCGAGAAGACACCGGGTCGCGCTGCAATGCAACACGTCGGCCGGGGCGAGCCACCCACGGGCGAGCACCGCGCGAGGGGGAGGCTCACGGGCAACCGATCGTCCGGGCAGCCGGGTCGCCGGACGACCGGCCTCGTTTCATTTCCGGCGCAGATGGTCCAACGTGAACAAATAGTCGCTCGCTGCCTTCGGCTTGTGGCATTCGAAGCAGGGTTTGTAATCCTGCTGACGCAATGCCTTGGTCGCCGGGTCGAAGGCTGCGTACTCCCACTCACCGTTGCGGATTTCCGGAGGGTATTCGGTGCCCCAGCCGGTCCTTTTCTCCATGACTGCGATCATCGCGAGCTTGTCCTTGATCCGTCGACCGTCGGCGTCGAGGATCGGCTTCTCTTGGGCGTCGAGTTTGGCCGTCCAAACCTCCATCACGAGCACCGACCCGGACGGCAAGTCCCCGCCTTTCTTGGCACCGGCCAAAGCGGTCTCGTTGGCGTAAGCGACGGCGATCTGCTTCGGGTTCGCCCGATCGATCGTCGCGTACTGCACGAACCGCTGGGCGTAGTTTTCCGGGAAGGCCACCCGCTCGGGCCCTGCCTCCGCCGACCCGAACAAAGCTGCACAGCCACCGAAGGCGACAATCGCGACACGCTTCGTTCGACTCATTCGATCCCTCCCTGTTCGTGGCCTCGGCGGGCCATTTCGAGCGCACGGCTAACCCACCCGCGGCGGTCGTGCCAAGAAGAAATCATCGACGGCACGTCGATCTTTGAAAGCGGATCGAAAGTGGGGGGCGGGCGGCCCTCAGCCCTCGACGATGCGCCGCGCGGTCGCTACCCGCTCGCGGCCGCCGCCGAGCACCAGGGCGAGGTCGGAGCCCAAGAGCGCGAAGCGGAATCCCAGCGGCAGATAGCGCGCGAGCAGCTCGGCCGTGTAGATGCCGCCGAGCCCCACGGGCTTGTCGTGCGCCCGGGCAGCGGCGATCACCTCGCGATAGGCCGTCTCGAGCCGCGGATCGTCGAGCCGGCCCGGGATCCCCATCTCGAGCGCCAGATCGTTCGAGCCGAAGAGCAGCGCGTCCACACCCGGGAGGGCGGCGATGTCGCCGGCGGCGGCGACCGCCTCGGGGCTCTCGATCATCGCCACGATCAAGGTCTTGGCATCGGCCTTCGCCATCTGCTCGGCGGCCGGCAGGGAAGCGTAGTGGAGCTGCGGCAGGGGGCCGCCGATCGAACGACGGCCCTTGGGCGGAAAGCGGCAGCGTTCGATCACCGGGACGATCTGCTCGGGACGATCGACGTGCGGCACGACGATCCCGGCCGCGCCGCCGTCGAGTAGGCGCGAGGCGGTGAGCGGGTCGTCGCCCGGGATGCGGACGAGCGCCGGCAGCCCGGCGGCTTGTGCCGCGAGGCAAATCTGGGTGGCCGTGTCGATCGACAGCGCGTTGTGCTCCATGTCGACGAACAGCCAGTCGAACCCCGCCGCTTTGGCGACGAGCGCGATCTCGCCCGTTCGCGAAAGGCGCACGCCGAGACCGAAGACCGTCTCGCCCGCGAGCATCCGCTCGCGCATCCCCGCACCGTCCATCGCCCCTCTCAGACCTCTTCGTCCGGCGGGCCGCCGCCGCGCTCGGCCACGTCGGTGTCGGCGTAAAGCTCGGCCAAGGGCAGCTCGACGCCGAGCTCCGGCAGCGAGAGGACCGAATCGAGCCCGACCGCCGGCTCGTCGTCGTCCCAGCGCCCGTCGGCCCCGCGCCGGACCACGTCGACCCGCGCCTGGTCCTGGGCCACGTAGAGGATCACCCGCAGGGACGGGATCGACTTGTAAGCCAAGCGCTTGGCCAAAAGGTCGTGGTGTAGGGTGCCTGCCGACAGCACCTCCGCCACGAGCAGCGGATCGGCGACCGTGGTCGCCCGATCGTCGCGCGGCCCGCAGCGCACGAGCGCATCGGGGTAGAGCACGTCGCCGCCCGGGGTCACGACCTTGAGGTCGGGGCCGCGGACTCGACAGGGTGAGCCGCGCAGGCGGGCGCGGAGCTCGGCGCGCAAGGCGTTGCCGATCGCATCGTGCCGGTCGGTGCCGCCGGCCATGGCGCGCACCACCCCGCCCACCCGTTCGTGGCGGAGCTCCTGGCGCGCCTCCCATTCGAGGAAGGCCGCCAGCGAGAGATCGAGGGTCCGGGCCGGGGCGCCCATCAGTCTCTCCCACCGCTACGGCATCGCGGCTGGCTGTGCGGCGCCACCGGGCTCAGCCCTCCTCCGACCGGCCGCCGCGCTCGGCCACGTCCGTGTCGGCGTAGAGCTCGGAGAGCGGCAGCTCCACACCGAGCTCCGGCAGCGCCAGGACCGAATCGAGGCCGATCGCCGGCTCGTCGTCGTCCCAGCGGCCGTCCGGCCCCCGCCGCACCACGTCGACCCGCGCCTGGTCCTGCGCCACGTAGAGGATCACCCGCAGGGAGGGGATCGCCTTGTAAGCGAGCCGCTTGAGGATCAGGTCGTGGCGCCAGGTACTCTCCGAGAGGACCTCGACCACGAGCAGCGGATCGTCGACGGTGGTGAGGCGGTCGTTCCGGGGCCCGCAGCGCACCGTGACGTCGGGGTACATCACGTCGCCGCGGGGGCTCACGACCTTGACGTCGGAGCCGAACGCCTCGCAGCCGCGTCGTCGCACGATCGACGAGAGCGCGACCAAGAAGTTGATCGCAACTTTGTTGTGCCCCCGGGTGCCGCCCGCCATCGCGCGGACGACCCCGCCCACCCGCTCGTAGCGGAGCTCTTGCGCCTCCTCCCAAGCGAGGAAGCCCTCGAGCGAGAGATCCGCCAGGGGCGCCGTCGTCCCGGCCATCGTCCCCTCCATGACAGGTCGGGAAGCTAGCACGGGCGCGTGGAGCTCTCCACGGGCGACCGCGCCCTCCCCCTCAAAAGACCAGGTTGACGAACTTGCAGTCGAGATAGTCGAGCATGCCTTGCGCGCCGTTCTCCCGGCCGAAGCCCGAATGCTTGACCCCGCCGAACGGCATCTCGGCGGTCGCCGCTTGGAAGGTGTTGACGCCCACGATCCCGGTCTTGAGCCCGTCGATCGTCTTGGCCGCGAGCTTCTGCGAGTTCGTGAGCACGTAGCCGGCGAGGCCGTAGGGCAGCGCGTTGGCTCGCGCGATCACCTCGTCCACGTCCTCGAAGCTCGTCACCGGCGCCAGGGGGCCGAACGGCTCCTCGCGCATGATCCGCATCTCGTCGCGGACGTCGGCGAACACCGTGGGCTCGTAGAAGAAGCCGCGGTTGAAGCCCGCCGGCCGCTTGCCGCCGGTCACGATCCTCGCCCCCTCGGCCACCGTATCCGCCACCATCTGCTCGATGAAGTCGAGCCGGCGCTTGTTGATCAACGGCCCGATCTCGGTCCCGGGCTCGAGGCCGTGGCCGATCTTCATCTTGGCGAGCGCGCTCGCGAACACCTCGGTGAAGACCTTCGCGTGCTTCTTGTGGACGAAGAAGCGCGTCGGCGAGACGCAGACCTGGCCGTTGTTGCGCGCCTTGCCCTGGGCGGAGAGCAGTGCCGCCTTCTCCGGGTCGACGTCCTCGTGGACGATGACCGGGGCGTGGCCGCCGAGCTCCATGCTCATCCGCTTCACCGTGTCGGCCGCCCGCCGCATGAACCACTGGCCCACCGGGATCGAGCCCGTGAAGGTCACTTTGCGGATGCGGTCGTCGTCCATGACCGCCTCCGAGATCGGCTGCGGCACGCCGGTCAACAGGTTGATCACCCCGGCCGGCACGCCCGCGTCCACGAAGCAGCGGATCAACAGCTCGACCGCACCCGTGCCCTCCTCGGCCGGGCGGGTCACGATCGAGCAGCCGGCCGCGAGCGCGGGGGCGATCTTCCGCGCCTGCAAAACGATCGGGAAGTTCCAGGCGGTGAAGGCGGCGACCGGTCCCACCGGCTCGTAGCGCACCTCGAAGCGCTGCTCGGTGGTCCGACCGGGCAGGCTCTGGCCGTAGATGCGCCGCGCTTCGTCGGCGAACCAGTCGATGCACTCGACCGCGGCGATCACCTCGCCCTTCGATTGGGCCAGGGGCTTGCCGACCTCGATCGTGAGCCGCCGGGCGACCTCGTCGGCCCGCTCGCGCAGGAGCTGCGCCGCCTTGCGCAGGACGTTCGAGCGCTCCCAGGCCGGCACCCTGCGCCAGGTCTCGAAGCCTCGGACCGCGGCCTCGATCGCCGCCACGACGTCCGCCCGCTCGGCCTGCGCCGCGGTGCCCACGGGTTCTTCGGTCGCCGGGTCGATCAGCGTGATCGTGCCGCCGGCCGCGGCCGGGCGCCAATGGCCGTCGATGTAGAGCTGCGTGTGCTGCATGGCCTCGCTGCCTCGCTGCCGATGGGTGCCGACCGCAGATGGCCGCGCCCCGGGCGCACTGCAAGCCGGCCGCCGGCATGGCCGCCGCGCGCCCGGCCGGTGGCGATCGGCCACCATCGGCAGGCTGATCCAAAGGTCGAACGAGCGCCCCGCCGTAGCAACCTTATGTTGCTCACGTGGCGCCCCTCGGCCGAGCGACACACCGCCTGTGACACCGGCCGCGGGGTCGGCCTCGGTGGCGGTCATGGGCACGGCCCAGCTCGGCGTCGAGCTCAGCCCCGAAGAGACGAAAACGGTCGCGGCCTTCCTCGTGAGCCTGACGGGACGCCAGCCCTCGATCGTGCTGCCCGTCCTGCCGCCTTCCGTGCCCTCAGCCGCGCGGCGGCCCGGGCGGGCTCGTGGAGCCCGCGCCGAGCGGCCGCTGCATGAGGACCGAATCGAGCCAACGGCCGGCCTTGAAGCCGATCGCCCGGAGCGTGCCGACGTGGGTGAAGCCGCAGGCGCGGTGCAGCGCGATCGAGGCCGCGTTCGCGGAATCGCCGATCACCGCCACCATCTGCCGTGCGCCGCGCTCGGCCGCGGCCGCGATCAGCGCCTCGAGCAGCCGCCGCCCGATCCCCCGGCCGCGCGCCCACTCGGCCACGTAGACCGAATCCTCCGCGCACCAAGCGTAGCCGATCCGCGGCCGGTAGCGGCTCGCATAGGCGTAGCCGGCGGTCCGCCCGCCCTCGTCGGCCACGAGCCAGGGCCAGCCCTGGGCCTGCTGCGCGGCGAAGCGGCGGGCGAACTCCTCGAGGTCGGGCGGCTGCCATTCCCAGCTCGCCGTTCCCCGCTCGACCTCCGGGGCGTAGATCGCGAGCAGCTCGGCGAGATCGCTCGCCCGAGCGGGGCGGAGGACGGGCACCGGAGCGGGCTCCCCTGGTCGGTCGGCGTTGGCGGCCCGAGCATGCCCGGGCCCGCCGGCCCCCGCCAGGAGGCGCCGCATCGGGCGGCGCAGCGGGGAGGGCGAGCATGGCCTTGGACGAGGAGACCCGGGCGCGGCTTTCGGGCGTGAGCACTGCGACCTTGACCACCTGCCTCTTCAAGCGCGGCTTCCGCAACGTCTTCCTGCAGGACGTCCATCCCGTGGCACCGGGAGGCCCGAGGATGGTCGGCGAGGCCTTCACCCTGCGTCTGATCCCGGCGCGCGAGGATCTCGACACGATGGCGGTCTACGCCGATCCCGACCATCCGCAGCGCAAGGCGATCGAGACCTGCCCGGCCGGCCACGTCCTGGTGATCGACAGCCGCGGCGATCCGCGCGCCGCCTCGGCCGGCGACATCTTGATCGCCCGGCTGAAGGCGCGCGGGGTGGCCGGGATCGTCACCGACGGCGGCTTCCGCGACGTGGCGGGGATCGCCCGCCTCGGCTTCCCGGCCTACCACCGGCGTCCGAGCGCGCCGCCGGGGGTGGTGTTCCACCACGCCGCCGATTTCGGCCTGCCGATCGGCTGCGGGGGGGTGGCGGTCTATCCGGGCGACGTGATGGTGGGTGACGCCGAGGGGGTGGTCTGCGTCCCCGCGCACCTGGCGGTCGAGGTGGCAGCCGAAGCCGCCGAGATGACGCTCTACGAAACCTTCGTCGAGGAGCGGGTGCGCGCGGGCGAGCCCCTACCCGGCCTCTACCCGGCCTCCGAGGCGAGCCGCGCGGCTTTCGCCCTCTGGCGGGCAAGCCGCGGCCTTTGAGCCCGGCTCAGCGCGGCCCGGGCAGCCGAGCTTCGAGCTCGCGCAGCCGCTTGCGGGCTCGCTCGAGCCGCGCTGTTTCGGCGACCCCGACTGCCATCTGGAGTTCGGCTGCGGCCAGCGAGAGGTCCGAGCGCGCCGCGTCGGTCCGCCCCTCGGCGAGGCCTTCGGCCGCCCGCTCCAGCAAAAGATCGGCCGTGAAGAGCGGATCGCGCTCGAGGCCGAACAGCTCGCGATCGCGCGAGGTGTCGGCGCTGAACGGCAAGGGTGCCGGAGCGCGGGCCGGCCGCGGCGGCACGGGTTCGGCCGAGCGGCCCCCGGCGCGGGCCCGCTCGAGCCGCCTTTCCGTTTCGATCGCATCGGCGTCTATCGCCCCGCGATTCTCGACCACCATCCGGCGCCGTTCCTCACGCGCCATCGAAGCCGCCCCGGCCGGGTCGGTCACCGCCCGGCGCTCGACCGCGTCCGCCTGGCGCCGCTGCCAGGCGCGGTCCGGATCGATGGTGGAGGTCTGCGCCACCGCCGACCCGGCCAACATCGCAACAACGCACGCCCCGACGAGCGTCCGCATCGTTTCCTCTTCATCTTCGCCCGCGGCCCGTTCGTTCGCCGCGGGTCACCGCCCGAACGAAACTATGCAGCGAGTACGCTCGACCGGCAATCACTCTCGTTGGCATCGGGCGGTATCTAGGGGCGGGGTCGGGGGCGTGGTGGCGGCACCGTGAGGTCGAGGCCGAGCGCGGGTGCCAACGTCGGCGGCTGATCGCTCGTCGTCGCCGGCGTGTCGGGCCCGCCGCCGCACGAAGGCCGGAGGATCCCGCAGTCCCAGCGCCAGCCTCCGGGCGTCCCGGTCATCCGCCCGGCCCGCTCGAACCCGCACACGCACATCCGGCCGGCCATGCAGGTGACGATGCCGGCGGTCTCCGCCCGGCAGGCCGGCGGTTGTTGGGCGGTCGCCGGCAATGCCGCCGGGAGGAGCGCGGCGAGGGCGAGGGCGAACCGGATCGAGGGGAGAGGAGACACGCGCATGGCTGCAGGATAGCGCCGCCGCGGCCGGCCCGGGCGGCCCTCGAGCCTCGGGCGTAAGCGGGGATGCGCGGGCTCAGGAGAGGTCGGAAGTGAGCGCGAACGTGGTGAAGCTCCGAGGCAGCTCCTCGCGGCGTCGCGCCCGGCAGCGCTCGAGCCAATCGCGGCTCTGCATCTCGCGCAGCCGGCTCACCGTGCGGCGGAACTCGAACGCCCCCTCGCCCTCGGGGTAGAGCGCCTCGGGCTCGGCCCCGGCGCTCGCGACGAGGATCACCTTGCGCTCGTAGAGCGCGTCCACGAGC